>Ga0310912_10001780_pt1 | contig 11888 bp, 8 predicted proteins | sample GREbulkMGOX080_FD_203443 | JGI IMG/M metagenome (GOLD analysis project Ga0310912, IMG submission 203443) | Lab enrichment of tropical soil microbial communities from Luquillo Experimental Forest, Puerto Rico - GRE.bulkMG.OX080 | ecosystem: Environmental > Terrestrial > Soil > Tropical forest >...
TGCGATGTCCTGTGATCTTCATGGCTGTAGCCTGACCCACACCCGCGTTCGTCAAGTTCCGAACCGCGGAGCGACGCAAATCGTGAGGAGTGAGACCCTTGTTATTGATACCACTCCGGACCCGTCTTCTCTCCAACTCCAATTTTAACACACCCCTTAATCCACTCACGCTTGAAATTCTTCATGTCGAATACCGGACCGCTCGTCTACTCGATGAGGATACATTCTTGGGGTTGATCCAAGGGGCGAGACCGTTTGTGAACTACTTGAACCGGCTGTCCGCAGATCAACCGTGACGCTCATCCGGGGCATGTCGTCAATTCGGAAGTGACCATTGTCGCAGGTATTCGCCTGCCTAGTCCGACTCGACCTCCGTTGACGAACGCTCTCATTCAACTCGCAGTGGTGTGGTGCCTCAATCTTTTCGCAGGAACTTTCCCTCCAGATCCGGTCCAAACTCGTGAATCAAGTTGTCAATCACACTAATTGGGATGCCTGTCGCTACCCGCCTGAACGTCGGCCCGACCCCGCGATCTGTTGCAGGATAGTACGCATTCGAAAGACTACTCGCGGCGATACTGTCCAGGAGGCCCGACCAGTTAAACGTGCGCCCTCCCGAGTCTTTTCGCGGACGCGACCGTTAATTCTCAGTGAAGCGGCCGATTATTTTCCTGGGGCCCAGGAATACGTCCATTTCACGGCAAACTTGGTCTCGCGCGCTTGCGGTGGATTTGCGGGAGCGATGCTCGTGAATTGCGTGCCCTCGTTGAAAATCACATAGAGGTCGCTATCTGGCCGATAGTTATACCGGAGACGCAGGTTGGCGCTCACCGCCTGTGTGTTTGACGTATCCAGCTGAATCACGCTCGTGAACGTCAAGAACCGGTCAAAGGAGTAATCCCCGTGCAGACTCGCAAGAATCTGCAGTTCTTTCGACATTCCCGGAGCGTCGCTCTCTTTAAGGCTCTTCCCCCTAGCCTCGGCCCATAACACACACGCGGTAATCCAATGCCGCGCCGTGGCCCTTCGGAGCGTCCGAAAAGAAACTGAAATAGGCGGCAGGCGCACGTTCCGGTCAATGCGGGGCGTGGTTAGGACCGGTGCTTGGCCTGCCCTACTGCTAAGGAATTGCAGCGGCGATCTTCAGAGCCATCGCGACGATCGTCAAGGTCGGGTTCACCGCCACCGGGCCGGGGATTACCGAGGCGTCGGCAATGAACAAGTTGTCGTGGACCGTAGTGTTGCCTGCGAGGGTGTTGTAGACTCTTCCGCTCACGTCGACAACGCCGTTGCTGGAGTCCGTGCCCATCACGCAACCGCCCAGCGGGTGCACCGTTATGAATTTGCGAGCGGGATCGGCGTTATTAGTAAGGATCTGGCCCTGGCCCCAGAACGGAAATCGCACGTACCTGCCGTTCATCGCGGTGGCCATCGCTTGCACGATCTCCTCCATCGCGGCGTACACGGGATCGTTGCGCAAGCCGCCCTGAAAACTGAGCTGCAGCTTGTTGCCACCGTCCAGGCTGAAGGTCCCGCTCTTCTGGTTGCGGCCCATCAGGTTGAAGAAAAAGGTGTGCTCGAGCTGCTCGGCCTCCGTCATGTAGTTCTGGGGGACGCGTGCGTCTGGGCTCTCCGTGAAATCCTGGAAGCCGAGCCTCCACATTGCAGTCACGTCGCCCAAGAGCGCTTGAAGATCACTAGCCGCCCGCTCAGCGACGTCAATGGTGGCCCGCACATAAGGCGCCAGCATGGGTGGAATGCTGGCGTCCTCGAAATTCACCTGAACCTTGCCCTTTCGGAACATCACGTGAGACGCATTGATAGGACCGCGCGTGGTGTAGATTCCCCACGGCCGCGGGTTGAATTTGGTGCGGTCTACGAGGTCGCGCGGATGGTCGATGAAACCGGCGAAATCGCCGTTGGTGGAAAACTGCTCGCCGACCATGCGGCTAAGAGGCAGGCCGTTGTTCTTCGCGCGCAGCATGAGCTCGTTGGTGGAGAGGCAACCCGCGGCGAGAATCAGCACCTCGGTAGTGACTTCCTTGTGGCGGCCTGCATCCAGATCGCCGAAGCGGAGATCTTCGTACTTCACCTTCCATCCGCCGGGGATTTTCTCGAATGTGGTGACTTCGGCGAGACTGCGCAACTCCACAGGGGGATTGCCTCCAGCATAAAGAAGGTGGCTAATGATGCTCTTGCCCAGCGTGTGTCGCGCGCCTGGCAGGCAGCCGAGCATGCATCGGCCCTGGCGTTCACAGAATACCTTCTTGTCGAGCGTGGCCTGCTCCGGGTCGGGATACTCGATGATGGCGAGGTTGAGCGGCCCCCATTTCTTCACGATGTCGTATTGCGAGGTGAATAAGGCTGTGGCTGCCAGCTTTTCGCTGGCCTCTTTGAGATAGCGGACCTTGCCGAGATAGGCAAGGGGCTCGGCTCCGGTCGGATTCTCGTACCCATTCTGGAATTTGATGGGGAACTTGGTGACCACTTGACTGGGCATGCCGCGATAGGAGCCCATCCAACCTTCCGCGTCGCTGTAGTCGTTCTCGGAAAGCTTGCGAGGCCAATTCTCCATTACCTCAGCAGCGCCGTTTTCGAAGAAAGGGCGGATCGAAACATTGGAGTAGACCAGCGATCCGCCGCCGACGCCGCTGGCGGCCAGAATATCGATCTCGTCAAAGATGTTATAGCGGTAGAGCGGTTGCGGGGCGTTGCCGAAATCGCGGCGGTCTCCGCCTGCTATGTTAGCCCACGTGGCGTTGAGCAGGTCCAGCACTCCGCGGCGGTGATCGGGACGCGGCCAGTATTGCACGGGATGTTTCTGGTAGGCGGCCTGCGAGCGATCCCCTGGCGGATACTTCGCATCGTAGTTCGCGGCGAATGGCGGCGGGAACTGCCGCTCCGGGCTGAACCACCACACTCCCCGTTCAAGCATAAGGATTGCCGGCTTCCCGGTGGTGTTGGGGAACCGGGTGGCCAAATTGCTGGCTACCACATTGGCTCCAAAGCCCGTGCCGATCACAATGGCGTGGTAGTCCATTGGCATAGAATCCTCCGGCCCGCTGGATGGGCATCGTCTATCTGGGTTGTGCTCTGCAGCCCGCCAGCGTTTCAATCAGCAGATATTAATTCGTAAACGACCCGTCGATCTAGGGCTGTTTTTTGCAAAACGACTCCCTGTTCTGGCACGCCATAATTCCATATTTGCGAGGGTTCCAGTCCGGCTGGTGGAACGCTGACGTACAAGCTCGTGCCAAAGAAAATGCCAATGCATATATCCGGACGAAGTTGCTTTGTTTTTGTGTTGTTCGTTGGGAAATGATGGATAAGAATGGGGTTCGACGGGTACTTCAGCCACCCCGCTGAATCTGAGGCAGGCAAAATACTAGATGAAATCGATTTGGTGCTGCCTTCTCCGAAACCGTAGGGCTTCGCTTAATGGATTTCTGAATGGTCGGAAGGGTAAGGCGCGAGGCTTTTCTGTTTCCTTGCCAGCCTGATCCCGGGACCGCGGTTACGGTTGCATTTTGCCCTTGTCTCTGGCGTAGACCTTGCGCCAGCTGCCGCGTGCATGTCGGCAGCGCACCTACGCCGTCGTCTGTGCCCGCCACGCTCTTGTCTGGAGGCCCTCGGCCGTACAGGATGCTAGCGGAGAAACGAAACTGGGCAAGCGACGCGTCTGCATCGTTCGGAGTTGCGACGCCGAGAAATTAGAGCGGCCTCGATTTGGCTGCCGGAGGCTACATCAGATGTTCTATCGGGAGAGATCCCTACAACGGATTGGGTGGTGAATCAGAAGCAGGTGTAGTCTTGTGTTTGTTCGAACCACATAAGCAAGCGGGATCGGGATACCGAAGGCGATGATGACATTTCGAGCGGCAAGATTGCGGGAACTTCGATTACCAGCCCGCACGGTTCGACTGATGATCGATATTGCGGAGTTCAAGGGTCACCAGCAGCTCCACGCCAAGCTCGCGAGTGAGTTCTTAAGGGCATTCCGTTGGAGTCCGCTTGCCGAATAGAGGGGATAACCGTTGCACAAGGTCGTCTCCGGCCTTTACTTGCAGACCTGGTAAAGCCCACGGATCAATCGGAAAGAGAGATTCGCGGTTTTTATCGAGCACTGGGGATGATCTATGCGACGAACGCAAATGCCCAGATCACACCTGCCTACTTGCGTGAATTGCATGAGACCATTCTTGGCCGTAGTCCGGGATCGGGTCAATGGAGAACGGAAGACTCGGGTCCCGTCGCGCTTCGGTGCGGAGAATCACCTCGGATTGCTGGGAAATAGGGGATATGGGCAACCTTCCCTTGGCGTCATCAGTCGATGTTTTCTTGCGGGAGATTCGAAATCCAAAAACGAGAATCGCCGCATACTTACTGGTAATCTGTCGAGGAACTTGAGCGCAGCGAAGAGAGAAACTTCAAGACTTCGCCATGCGTCGTGGCCGGCTGATCTGTAGAGAAGATATGACTCGCATCGGGGATCAAGGCAAGCTTCGCTCCCGGGATGCGCTTGGCAATCAGCTCACCATTTATCGGGGGAATGAGGCGATCGGAATCGCCATGTAACACCAATGTAGGAGCAGCTATCTCCGGCAAGCGACTATACGCTTCCCAACCGATGATTCCCTGTAGCTGTGCCATGAAGCCGGAGTCGCTCGGATACCATTGCCTGCGAAGGGCCATATCCTCCTCGATACGTTCGCGCGAAGTGGACGAATGATAGATGAACCGATTCATGGATTCCGCGAATTCGTCGGGACTCAAGCCTCGGCGGAAGAGTGCCTGGAGGACTTCAGAATCGGCTTGAACCGCGTGAGGCCCTCCGGCGGCGGTGCAACCCAGAAGGAGTGAATGGATGCGTTCTGGGTATTGCAAAGCAAATTCTTGCGCGATCATGCCACCCATGGAAACGCCGAAGATGTGCGCTCGCTCGATACCGGCCGCATCCAGCACGGCTGCTGCATCCGAGGCCATCAGTGCGATGGAATAGGGTCCAGGCGGCACATCGCTGCGGCCCACACCTCGATTGTCCAGCGCTATCGTCCGATAGTGGTTTACGAGAATTGGCCGTGTACGGTGCCACATTACAGATGTCCAGCCAAGCCCCATAATCAGCAGAACGGGCGCTTCCTGACCCTGTTCGTCCCAGTAAATCCTGGTACCTTGACTTTCGGCAAAAGGCACTGGTGGAGCTCCCGCTGGCGCGAGGATGAGTTCCCGCCCGAAATAATCTGCCGATCTTATGATAGCCGCTTACATATGATAGTGACTTATGCAGTGGCGATTGTATATAATGCGGTCTCCGTATGGCAACTCAAGAGATCAGTTATGCGGTAGCCGATCGCGTAGCCACGATTACACTAAATCGCCCCGACAAGCTCAATGCCTGGACAGCAACGATGGAACAAGAGGTACGGTCCGCGGTTGAGGAAGCGGGAAGAGACGGCCAGGTAAGGGTTATCGTTCTGACCGGCGCAGGCCGCGGATTTTGCGCGGGCGCCGACATATCGCTTCTTGGCGCGGTGGCCAAACAGGGCGCGACCGAACAGGTACGGGAACGAGCGTTGCGTAACCCCGGGACTGGGGGACCTGAAGGTGTTCGAGCGGACTTCCAGAACAGGTATTCGTATTTTCTCGCAACAGAAAAGCCGGTGATCGCTGCGATTAACGGCCCGGCGGTAGGTCTGGGGCTGGTCATCGCTCTGTATTGCGACCTCCGATTTGCATCCGATGCGGCGCGGTTCAGCGCGGTCTTCGCTCGGCGAGGATTGATTGCGGAATACGGGATGGCCTGGATGCTCCCGCGCATTGTCGGTCATGCGAACGCTCTCGATCTGTTGTTCTCGGCGCGAACCATCGACGCCCCCGAAGCGGTGCGTATGGGATTGGCAAATCGCGTGTTTCCGCAAGAGGGATTTCTCGATCGGGTTAATGAGTATGCGCAGAACCTGACGTCGAATGTGAGCCCGCGTTCGATGAAGGTGATCAAGCGCCAGGTGTATGAAGCGATGTTTGAGTCGCTTCAGGAAGCGTTCGAAAGCTCTGAGCATCAGATGCTTGCGAGCTTCGATTCCGAGGATTTCAAGGAAGGCGTCGCCCATTATTTGGAGAAGCGTTCGCCTGATTTCACCGGTAACTAAACCAGGCATGGACTTCGAATTCAGCGCGCGAACGAAGGACCTGCAACACCGGCTGCGGGCGTTCATGGACGAGCATATCTACCCGAACGAACGCCACTTCGAGGAAGAGATCCAACGAAGCCGGTGGCTGCCGTCAAGGGTCATTGAGGAGTTGAAGCCAAAGGCTCGAGCTGCCGGTCTGTGGAACCTGTTTTTGCCAAACGACGCGGGAGGGGCGGACTTGACGAACCTCGAGTATGCTCCACTGTGCGAAATAATGGGGCGCAGCGCGATGGCCCCGGAAATATTCAACTGTTCGGCGCCAGACACAGGCAACATGGAAGTGTTGGCACGCTACGGAACTCCGGAACAAAAAGATCGCTGGTTGAAGCCGCTGCTGGCGGGTGAAATCCGGTCGTGTTTTGCGATGACCGAACCCGCGGTTGCTTCATCCGATGCCACGAACATCCAGGCGAACATTGCCCGCGATGGGAACGAATATGTCCTGAATGGGCGCAAGTGGTGGACTTCCGGAGCGGGGGATCCGCGCTGCAAGGTAGCTATTTTCATGGGCAAGACCGACCCAGCAGGCCCGCCGCACCGGCAGCAGTCGATGGTACTCGTGCCAATGGACGCGCCGGGCGTGAAAGTTGAGCGGATGCTTACCGTTTTCGGCTACGACCACGCGCCCCACGGCCACGGTGAGGTTACTTTTACCAACGTGCGTATTCCAACTTCGAATTTGCTGCTCGGAGAAGGACGCGGCTTCGAGATCGCCCAAGGCCGGCTGGGACCCGGACGCATTCATCACTGCATGCGATGCATTGGAGTTGCCGAGCGAGCGCTCGAAGCGATGTGCGAGCGAGTGCAAAGCCGCGTAGCGTTCGGGAAGAAACTGGCCGAGCTCGGGACGATCCGCGCCGATATCGCGGCATCGCGAATCGAAATCGAGCAAGCCCGGCTACTCACGCTCAAAGCCGCCTTCATGATGGACACGGTTGGCAATAAAGAAGCGCGCACGGAAATAGCGATGATCAAGGTAGTTGCGCCGCGGACCGCTTTGCACGTGTTAGACCGAGCCATCCAGGCGCACGGGGCTGCCGGTGTTTCCCAGAACACCTTTCTTGCGGCTGCCTGGGCAAATGTGCGCTCGCTGCGATTGGCGGATGGTCCGGACGAGGTCCATGTCGAATCGATTGCCAAATGGGAGCTCCGAAAGCTGGAGAAGCTCAAAGCCGTGTCTATTACGCGTTGACCGGTGCGGTGACTCAAGCGCTCGTTTTCAGAGGGTTGGGTTCTTTGCCTACTTGCGTCGTGGAAAATCCGCGATCGTTGAAGGAATTTGCCGGCCAAGAAATTGCGGTAACGCCCTGGTTCGAGCTGACGCAAGATCGCATTCGGCAGTTTGCCGAAGCTACGGAAGACCGGCAGTGGATCCATGTTGATCCGGAGCGCGCGAGGTTAGAGTCGCCATACGGCGCAACCGTTGCGCATGGATTCCTGACACTGTCCCTCACCAGCTACTTTATCAAACAGGCGGTGGAGATCCGCCATGGCGTCCGGCTAGCCATCAATTACGGACTGAATCGTGTGCGTTTTCCCGCCCCTGTGCGCGCCAATGCGAACATTCGCGCTCGCGTAACGCTGCTGCATTTGAATGAATTCCCGGATTCGGTCGAGGCTATCTATTCCGTTTCCCTCGAAGCCGAAGGAGCAGCGAAGCCGAGCTGTGTCGCCGAATGCGTGGTTCGCTACTATCCGTGAGCGCGCTGGCAGTCTTTGAAAACCACGCGATTGCCCTAAATCGAATCGGAACGGGCGGCTTCGAGCGAGGCGCGCAAGAGCGTTTTAACCACCTCGGGCATTCTGGCGAAGCGGGGGTCCCGGGTCAGTCCGTGATGATACCGATAGTAGATTTGCTGCACGATGACAGCGACTTTGAAACGGGCAAAAGCTAGATAGAACGGCATGTGACTCGTGTCGCTCCCGGTCTTGAGCGCGTAGCGCTCGACAATCCCCGCGCGGGTTAGGCTTCCCTCGCACGTCGTAGGGCCCCAGCGGATTTCCTGCAATTCATTCGAATCGTCCGGGTTTATCCAATAAGCCAGGGCAGTGCCTAGATCGCTTAACGGATCGCCGACCGTGCTCATTTCCCAATCGAGCACGCCAATCATCTCGGTGGAATTGTCTGGATTGAGAACGGTGTTGTCGTACTTATAGTCGTTGTGGATGAGAGCAGCCATTCCGGTTGGCGGCATGTGCCGCCGCATCCAGCTCGCAATCTGTTCGACCTCGGGCAAGTCATGGGTTTTGGAGCCGGCGTAGCGCTCGATCCAGCCAGTTACCTGCCGATGAAGGTAGCCATCGGGCTTACCGAGTTCCGCGAGGCCAATGGCTGAATAATCCAGACCATGCAATCGAGCCAGGTTGTCGACGAAGCCCTCGCTGAGTCGGCGGGCAGTCCGAGGCGAAAACTCCAACCCTGGGGGAGGATCTCTCCGGATAATGATTCCATGCAACCGTTCCATGAGATAAAACGGCGCGCCTATGATGGTTTCATCGTCGCAATAAAGTAGAACGCCGGGCGCGAGCGTGTAAGCATTGTGAAGCTTGGAGAGGACCCGAAACTCACGACCCATGTCATGAGCAGATTTCACCTTGGTGCCAAACGGGGGGCGGCGTAAAACCATTTCGCGCGCACCGAGCTGGACGGAGTAAGTCAGGTTCGAATGGCCGCTGGGGAATTGCTGGAGCGTGATGCCCTCGCGCTCCTGCGGGAAGTGGCTTCGGAGGAGCGGCTCGAGCTTGCTCAAATCCAATTCTTCGCCAGGCCGTACATGCGTCGGCACGTCGAGAAATGTCGTCATACCGAATCCAGCTCTAGGCTCCACAAGATCTAGGCAGCAACGCCTCGACCCGTCTGAAAATCGCTAAACGTCCTGCCATGCACAGCCAACTGCTCGAGCAGTGGTGCAGGTTCCCAGAGCGCACCAAACTGCCGATGAAACTCGGAAACCCGATGATAAACTTTTTTGAGTCCCACGCGGTCAGCGTGCCACATGGGTCCGCCACGGTACGCAGGGAAACCGTACCCGTAGAGAAAGATAATGTCGATGTCGGTGGCGCGTAACGCGTAGCCTTGCTCCAGAATGCGCGCTCCTTCGTTCACGAGCGCATAGATGCAGCGCTCCACAATCTCATCGGAAGAAATGGTGCGCTGCGGAATGCCGGCTTTTTCACTCCATTCCCTGAGCAGGACTGGTACAGCAGGATCCGGTTCAGCGCGGCGCTGTTCATCATACTTGTACCAACCCGCGCCAGTCTTCTGGCCGAATCTCCCCAGTTCACACAGCTTGTCTTCGGCGAAGGGCTGCCGGACATTCGGATCCTGGAGGTGATGATACTCCTTGCGGATGCGCCAGCCGACATCAAGGCCAGCAAGGTCGCCGGTGGCTAGCGGCCCCATCGCCATGCCAAAGTCGAACAGAGCCTTGTCTACGGCCTCGACGCAGGCTCCTTCTTCCACAAGGAACTGAGCTTCGCGTCGGTATGGTCCAAACATGCGGTTGCCAACGAAACCCTTGCAATTCCCGACGAGAACACCGACCTTGCCCAGCTTTTTTGATAGCTGCATGCAGGTGGCGATGACCTCTTTCGAAGTTGCCCGACCGCGGACAATTTCGAGAAGGCGCATCACATTTGCGGGGCTGAAGAAATGAGTTCCGACGACGAATTGCGGACGCGAAGTTGAAGAGGCGATTTCGTCAATGTTCAGCGTAGATGTGTTGCTGGCCAGAATGGTGCCGGGCTTGCACACTCGGTCGAGTTCAGCGAACACTTGCTTCTTTAATTCCATGCCTTCGAATACCGCTTCGACCACCATGTCGACGGCGGAAAAGCCGTCAAAGCTAAGCGTCGGTTGAATGAAATTTAGACGTTCGTCCACAAATTGCTGCGTCAGCCGGCCTTTGCTGACGGAATTCGCATAGTTCTTTCGTATGTTCGCGAGCCCGCGATCGAGCGCAGCCTGGTCCATTTCTTTCAGCAAAACGCGAATACCGGCATTGGCAAAAACCATAGCGATCCCGCCACCCATCGTGCCTGCGCCGATCACGGCCGCGGCAGCCAAGGGCAGGACAGCTGTTTCCTTCGCCACGTCGGGGATTTTGGCCACTTCACGTTCGCCGAAGAACACATGGATAAGCGCCTTCGATTGCTCGGAAAACAGGCATTCAATGAAGCGATTTCGTTCGATCTGGCAACCTTGTTCGAACCTCATCAACGTGGCGGCTTCCACGGCATCAATGGCTGCCAGCGGCGCGATCATGCCACGTTGCTTATGGCGCGCATTTTGGCGCGCCGCCGCAAAGATTGGGGCATTTTGCCCTGGCGTGCCCAACTTTTCGTTGCGTTCACGGGTTTTGCGCGCTGGCTTCGCTGCAATTTCGTGGGCAAACTCAATTGCGCCCGCGTGCAGATCGCCGTCGATCAGTCGATCCAAAATCCCGAACTGCAACGCGTCGCTGGCTTTGACAGGATTGCCTTCCGCGCACATTTCCACGGCTTTGGCCACGCCAGCAAGACGCGGCAACCGCTGTGTTCCGCCGGCACCCGGAATAATGCCAAGCTTCACCTCTGGCTGGCCGACCTGCGCGCCGGGGTTCGCCACACGATAGTGAGCCGCCATGGCCAGCTCCAGCCCGCCTCCAAATGCGGCGCCGTGAATGGCTGCAACCAGTGGTTTGCGGCAATCCTCCATCTTCAAGAGCAGTTGAACGAGTTCCGAACCCCGCCGCTCTCCGGAAGTGATTTTGCCAAATTCCTTAATGTCTGCTCCCGCGACAAAAGTCTTGCCAGCTCCGATCAGCACCGCGGTCTTCACTTGATTGTCAGCGGCGATGCTCTCGATTGCATCGGCAATTCCTTCGGGAACACCCGGGCTCAGGGCGTTGACCGGCGGATTATTGATGGTGATTACGGCAACTTCGCCGTCTTTGCTGATTTGAACGAGGTTGTTGGTCACCATCATTCCCCCGATGGTTCACGAAAACGCGAAACGTACTGCTCATGCATTCATGTCTCCAACCGACGCCGAGTCGATTGTCAGTCGCGCGAGCCGCTCGCGATGAAAGGTTGCATCGCCGAAGGCGATCTCCGAAGCTTTGGCGCGGCGATAATAAAGGTGCAAATCGTTTTCCCAGGTGAAACCCATTCCGCCGTGAATCTGGATTCCCCGGTTTCCCACCGTGCGGCCGGCATCACTCGCGTAGATTTTCGCGATGGACACCGCCACGGATGCGTCGGGCACATTCTCCTCGAGAGCCCACGCTGCGTAATAGGCTGCGGACCGTGAACTCTCCGTTTCGAGGTACATATCCGCACATTGATGCTGCACGGCCTGGAACGAGCCAATCGTCTTGCCGAACTGCTTGCGGGTTTTGGCGTATTCGACCGTCATGTCCAAGGTCCGTTGCATTCCGCCGACCATCTCCGCAACCAGTGCGGTTGTCGCGATGTCCATTGCGGTTTTCGATCCAGCCAAATCGCCTAGTTTTTCTGCAGAAGCGTTATCGAACTGAACCGCGTAGAGCTTGCGCGTCAGATCGATGCTGAACATTGGCGAAATCGTGACCCCGGGGGATTTCTTGTCCACCAGAAACACGCCGTTACGTGCCAACACCAGAATCCAATCGGCGACTGCCGCATCGGGGACAAACAGTTTTTCGCCACTCAACGTTCTGTTGACGGCTGCCATCTGGA
>Ga0310912_10001784_pt1 | contig 11878 bp, 11 predicted proteins | sample GREbulkMGOX080_FD_203443 | JGI IMG/M metagenome (GOLD analysis project Ga0310912, IMG submission 203443) | Lab enrichment of tropical soil microbial communities from Luquillo Experimental Forest, Puerto Rico - GRE.bulkMG.OX080 | ecosystem: Environmental > Terrestrial > Soil > Tropical forest >...
TCGGCCTGAGTCGCAAAGCGACTTTTTGGGGTTCTCACTCGCCGACGCGATCATTACGAGACTTGCACTGGTAAAGGAGGTTACTGTCCGGCCATCTTCTTCGGTGGACAAGTTCCGCAATCAGGCGGTGGCTCCGCAGATGGCTGCACGCGAACTTCACGTTGACACGCTTCTGACGGGCAGCTACGTCAGAGACGGCGACGACCTGCGGATCACGGCGCAGTTGATCGACGTTAAGCCGGAAAAGATTCTGTGGCAGGACACCATTGATCTGAAATTCGACCGCTTACTGACGGTACAGGATACGGTGGCTGAAAGGGTACTCAACGGCCTCGAGCTGCAGTTGCCTCCGGAAGAGAAAGCAAAACTGCGGCCCGAGCAAACGGTAAAGCCGGTCGCGTATGAGTATTACCTGCGGGGAGTGGACTTATATTCGTTGAACAACTTTCCTGCAGCAATTGAGATGCTGGAGAAGGCTGCTGGGCTTGATCCCAATTATGCGCCGATCTGGGCGCACCTGGGGCGCGCCTACACAACGAATGCCTCACTGCAATTTGGCGGGCGCGAGCAGTACGCCAAGGCGCAGGCTGCTTACGAGAAGGCCATGGGGTTAGACCCGGGCATGGTGGATGTTCGCGTCTATCTGGCCAACCTCCTGACTGACACCGGACGGGTCGAGCAGGCAGTGCCGCTAATGCGGGACGTGCTGGCGAAAAACTCCAATTACGCGGAAGCTCACTGGGAATTGGGATATGCCTACCGGTTTGGCGGGATGCTCGAGGACTCCCTCGCCGAATGCGGGCGGGCGCGGCAGAACAATCCATCGGTAAAAATCAACAGCTCGGCGATGAACAGCTACCTCTACCTTGGCGAGTACGAAAAGTTTCTCGAGAGCCTGCCGTCGAACGATTCCGCGTACGTGCTCTTCTACCAGGGCTTCGGAGAATATCACATAGGACACCGCGAGCAGGCAGCCCGCGCCTTTGATCGCGCCTACGACCTGGACTCGGCACTGCTTCCCGCAAATGTGGGGAAAGCGCTCAGTTATGGGATCCGGGGCGACACGGCGAGCGGATTGAAGCTGCTACGCGCCACGGAAAAACGGGCGGCCGAACGAGGGGTGAGCGACGCCGAGCTTCTGTACAAAATTGCTCAAGGGTTTGCCGTGCTGGGGGACAAATCATCGGCCATAAGTGTCTTGCGCCAGACCATCGAGGGAGGCTTTTTCCCTTACCCCTACTTCGAGCGCGATCCCCTGCTCAGCAGCCTGCATGGCCAAGCCGACTTTGAGGCGCTTATGAAGCAAGCGCGGGAACGGCATGAGAAGTTTAAAGCGCGCTTCTTCCAGAGCTCGTTGAACTCCGGGGTTGAAGGACGCAACTGAGGGTCGGAAACAAAAAAGGCGACCGGTAATTCCGGCCGCCTTTGCGCGGAGGATCGCGGTGCTTTACGGGAGGGTGGCAACGAAGCCGGTGTTCTTAGGATTGGTGCCCCAGAATCCGACCAACTCGTGCTTGTCGTTGGTGCCGTTGACCACAGTCGTGCCGATGCCGTTCGGATCGTCGACCTGCACCCATTTTTTGGTGGAAGTGTTGTAGACGAAGCCGTGCGTTAATCCGCTTGCGTCCAAATAGTCACCAACCACTTCGTTGCTATTGTTCAGCCCCAGTGCTTGGGTGAAGGTGCTGTTTGGGAAGTTAAGTGTCGTGAAAGTACCCTGGTGCAGCCAGAAGCCGTGGTTCACACCTTTTGCATCGATGTAAAAACCACACACCTGCTGGGAGTTGTTGATGCCCGTGGCCTGCGCTCCACCCGTTGCGCCCGGAATATACAGCACTTCAAACACACCGCCAGACTCGTCGTAGATGTAGGGGAAGTCCGGAGTCGAGTTATTGGTGCTCTGGCTGTAGTAACCGGCGGCCTGCCCGAAATCGTTCTGCCCCAGCAATTGATTGAACTTCGAGCCGGGATAGTCAACCTTCGTGTACACAGTGCCCACGTGAGTGAAACCATGGGTGATGTTGTTCTGGTCGACATAAAAACCAACCGTCTTAGCGTCGAAGTTGATGCCGATGACCTGGGTCATCATCGAGCCGGGAAAGTTTTCCGTGGTGAAGCTGTTGGGCCGCACGAGGGTGAATCCCGAATTGCTCTTGAAGTTGTGGTAGCCGGCGATTCGGTCCCCGTTATTGATGCCGAGCAACTGGGTAAAATCGTCGCCGGGGTAGTTGACTTCCTGAAAGCTGTACATGGTGGGCGGTTCGACCGAGCTCTCCTGGGCTGCCATTGCGGCACAAAGCGACAGCGCAAGCGCCATAAGCAGGGAAAGGGTTTTCATCTCGATTCTCCTAAGCTGATTTTGGGTTGATGCGGCAGTTTCTCTGTCGCTCACCCATAAGAGCGAGATCGACATAGGAGTTCCCTCACCTGAAATCGAGAATTTTTTGAGGCCTTACTTCAGCGAACGCACGCCGAGCTCGTCGAGGTGCTCCAGGGAGATCACGGGCCTGACAGACACGGTAGGCGCCTGCGCGTTCGAGTTCATCCTGGCCATAGCCATCTGACGCCTGTGCGTGACGCCTTTGGAGCTGCTCAATCTGCTCTTGTAGGACGGCGCGTCCGGGCTCCCGCAAGAGCGCAGCCGTGAACAACCCGCCACTCATCCCCATACGACGGTGGATGCGTCCAACGGAGAGTTGAGTTCCACAAGATTCCAGGGGTTCCCGCCGTGCGAGTACATGCTGGTACACACTGTCGACGAGAATGCCGTCGACATCGAACAGAAAAGCCGGTGTAAGCGAAGAGTAGTTCATCGCTGCATTATCTCGCCACGAGATCCTTTAATCACAACACAGAGTAGAATGGCCCCAGATCTCGAGAGTGTGATTCGTGATGGTTCGAAGTTGCCAAGTCTGCGGACGAAAGAACCGGATACCGCCCAAACATCTGGCAGACACTGGTCGTTGCGGCGCTTGCAAGTCGCCGTTACCGCCAATCAACGAGCCTGTGGAAGTCAATGTTGAGGAGTTCGATGAGATCATTCGCGAGGCGCGCGTCCCCGTGCTGATCGACTTCTGGGCCGCCTGGTGCGGCCCTTGTCGCATAGCGGCCCCCGAAGTTGAGCGGACCGCTGCGGAAATGGGGGGACGAGCCATTGTGCTGAAGGTGGACACGGAGCGCTATCCGCAATTGGCGGACCGCTACCAGGTGCGGGGAATTCCTAACTTTGCCGTCTTTTCTGGAGGCCGCCTGGTAAAGCAGCAGGCGGGCGTAGTAGACCATCAAGTGATGGAAAGCTGGCTCAATTCTGCGACCGCAGCTTAGAAGCTCGACAGAAACGGCTGAACCGTAGTCACTTCCTCGGTCATCTCTATCCGAAGTTACAGGGGGCGCCCATGTCCATCCGTCCTATTCGAAAGCTGATTCAGTCAAAGCCGACACTTGAAGGTGCAGGCGTACATCTCCGTCGCGCTTTCGGTTTCGGAAGCACCAAGGATTTTGACCCGTTCCTACTGTTGGACGACTTCCGCAATGACGTTCCGGAAGACTATCTCGCCGGATTCCCCTGGCATCCGCACCGTGGCATCGAGACCATCACGTACGTCCTGGCGGGCACCGTCCAGCATGGCGACAGCATCGGCAACAGCGGTGTGATTGGCGCCGGAGACGTGCAATGGATGACCGCCGGCAGCGGCATCATCCATCAGGAGATGCCGAAAGGCGATTCCATCGGGCGAATGCATGGCTTCCAATTGTGGGGCAATCTGCCTTCATCATTGAAGATGACGAAGCCGCGTTACCAGGAGGTGAAGGCGGGCGAGATTCCTGATGTCACCGACGACGACGGCACCCACGTACGGGTGGTGTGTGGCGAATTCTGGGGCAAGAAAGGCCCAGTGGTTGGCGTCGCGGCTGACCCGATTTATCTCGACGTGTCAGTCTCTCCGGGCAAGCGTAAGAGCCTGCCTGTCGAGACGACTCGCCACGCTTTCGCCTACGTTTTTGCCGGCAGTGGAAAATTCTGTAATGCCTCGGGGCCGCTTGCCGTCCCGACCGAGCCGGTTCAGTGGCTGGATACAACGCCACCAGTGGATGCCGAGAATCGTTCTCTCGTGCTCTTCGATCGCGGGGACGAAGTCAGCGTGCAGGCTGGTGAAGACGGCATCCGTTTTCTCCTGATTTCGGGCAAGCCACTGGAGGAGCCAGTGGCCTGGTACGGCCCCATCGTCATGAACACGCAGGAGCAACTTCAACAGGCCTTCACCGAGCTGCGCGAAGGAACCTTTCTGAAGAGCGGAAGGGCGCCCGGATCGAAGTAGCCGCAGAATGAAGTTGCAATTCAGTTGCTTTCGCCGCCCTTAGCGTAGTCAGCTAATGCCCACCATCTTCGTCCAGATCGTTCGTACCGCGACGCTGACCTTGTTCCCAGCCTGCGCGACAGCATCCCCAAAGCCGCACATCCGGAGATCCTTCGATTCGGCATCTGTTGGCAGCATGACGCAAGCGAAGACCTTGGTGAGTTCCTCGCGGATTCGCGATTTCGCGTGGTCGATGTTCCCTATCGAAACAGCACAGGTGGCAGCTCGATCCGCTTTTGCGGAAGAAAATAAGCTGTCAGTCGCAGCCGTTGAAAACAAGGCTGGCGAGTTCGTTTTGCCGACTGCGGAAGGCGCCTCAGCCGCGCCTTTTCCTCCGAGCTGAGTAAGGACACTCGCACGTCCATTGTGGATCCGCCGGCTTCAGCAGCTAATGCCTACCCATCAGCGGCTGACGTTGCTGCTGCTGCCGAAACAGCCACAGGACGCAAATAAGGCTGCCAAGGTCAAAGCGTCCGCCGGTCATGTAGTCAGCGACGGACAGGGACAGCAACTGCACTATGCACCTCTGCCCAGCTCTAGGACATCCACAAGCGGCGACTCGACCAAGTGCAAGGCGGCAGCTGAGCTACGGTATAAACAGGCTTGTTGCTAATTGCTATCCTTCCGCTCCGTACACTGGAATCGCCGCTCCGGTGATCTCCGTACCGACCTCGCCTGCTAGCATCACCACGAGATCGGCAACGTTTGGCGTCTTCACCCATTTTTCGAAGTCCGCTTTCGGCATCGCGGCTCGGTTCGCCGCCGTGTCCATTGTTCCGGGCAGAATCAGGTTCGCCCGAATGTTCTTGTCCTTGTTCTCAAGCGCCACGGTCTGTACCAGCGAAACCAGCGCCGCCTTCGACGCGGAGTACGCTCCGACATTCGCCGCCGGCTGAACCGCCTGCCGGCTCCCGATCGCGATGATGCGCCCATGGCCCGCTGCCCGCATGAGGGGTACGACGGCCCGCAGTACATAAAACGCAGCGTCCAGATTAATATGTATCATCTTGTTCCACGTCGCGTCGTCCGTCTCCACGACGGGAGCGCCGCCGGCGAAGGCGCCCATCACGTGTACGAGAATATCGATCTTCCCAAACTTGTTGGCAACGTTAGCGATTGCACGCCGAGCCTCGTCGGGATCGGTGAGGTTGGCAGCGAAGCGCCGAATCGTCTGTGCTTGGTCCTCGGTCTTCGCACCCATGCGATCAATTCCGGCCACCGTCGCTCCGGCGGCGAGCAGGCTGATCACCACCGACGTGCCCAGGGCGCCACTGGCGCCTGTCACAATTGCCACTTGACCCCCCAGACTCTCGCCCATGATCATTCTCCTTCCAGCTAGACTACAGGAGAAACCCGTGTCGAATCCGCCATCAGTCGATCCCCAGGCCAGACTGAAACAGGAAGCCGCCGAATTTGCAGTGCAATTCGTGGAGTCGGGCATGATCGTCGGACTCGGCACCGGTTCCACCGCCATCTTCGCCACTCGGAAGATCGGCGCCCTGCTGCGGGAAGGAACTCTAAAGTACATTTCCGGTTTTGCCACTTCGCGGGCTACGCAGGAGGAAGCGCAGCAGCTCGGCATTCCGTTGATCGACGTGTCGCTTCCCCTGAACATCGATGTCACCATCGATGGCGCCGACGAGGTCGATCCTCAGTTCAACCTGATCAAGGGTGGAGGCGGTGCGCTCTTTCATGAGAAGGTTGTCGCGCAGGCCACCGATCGCGAGATCATCGTGGTGGACGACAGCAAGTTGTCGAACTGCCTGGGGACGCTGCACGTTCTTCCTGTTGAAGTGAGCCCGTTCGGCTGGCGGTCGCAGTTGCGCTACCTTGAGTCGCTGGGCGCGCGTCCGGTGAAACGCAAAAACTCCGACGGCTCGCAATACGTTACCGACTCGGGCAACCTGATCCTCGACTGCGACTTTGGGCCCATTGCCGATCCCGTTGATCTTGCCGCCAAACTCGGTGCCCGCGCTGGAATCATCGAGCACGGGCTCTTCATCGGAATCACCAGCGACCTGATCGTCGCAGGCACAAACGGAGTGCGGTACTTCAAGGCAAAATAGCAACTAGCACCACCAATAAGTGGCACACAATTACGGGACAGACGCTTCGGCGAAGGACTCACGACGGAGGCACGGAGGACACGGAGAAATCTTTGTAAAGCTCCCTCCAATATTTCCAAAAGCTAGGCTGAAAGCTGGTTGCTAACTGCTGGTTGCTCGTCGCTCCATGCTGTTATCATTAATCCAGCCGTGAATAACATGGAGTTCGCTCCTCCCGAAGCACTAAACGTTTCCCTTTGGCGTTCGCTGCTCTTGAACGTCATTGACCGCGTCGCGCCCGAGCGCCTGCCTCCACTGCAGCTCAGCTCAAAGCCAGTGCCCGTTGGGCTCATGGTGGGCGACCTGATGGAGATGCCGTGGTACCGGACCGTATTCACCAACATCGCCGACGTGGTCTCGCCTGAGGTGCTGCCGCCGCTGGAGTTGACGTCTTCTCCTGTCGACGTGGGCGAGTTGATGGGCGATGCCATTGCTCATCCCTGGTGGCACTCTCTCCTCGGCGGTTTGCGCGATCGGTTGTCTCCCGAGAGGCTGGAGCCGCTCGAAGTGACCTCGCAGCCCTTCAAGCCGTTTGAAGCTGACACTTGGCTGCAGATTCTCGACTGGTCGTCGCTCATCGACACGCCGAAGGTGTATCTGCCCGACGCGCCGCGTCCGGCGATGACATACTCGGCTGCCGAGCCGATTCTTGAAGTCGCCCCGGCGGCGCCTGAATTCAGTCAGTCAGTGCTGGCGGCACAAATGCAGTTCAGGCGCGACATCTCCCGCTCGCGTTTCCGGCAGAAGATCTGGATCTCGGTCGTTGCCGCCGAGATCGCGTTTCTCGTCTTTGCAATCGTGAAATTCGCGTAGCAGTTCTCTACGAGCCACCACGGCACTTCAACGCCGCGGTAGCTCAGTGGGCGACGCCTGCTGGCCTTTCTCATTCTCGATAAACGCATTCACGCGCAACCCGACTGGAAGATCAACTCCGCTGTCGAGTTCCACCAGTGTTTCAAGGATCTTGTTGTCCACGCGCTCCGTCGGCTCGTCGGTGCGCACGTTCTTCCGCCCCAACTCCTGTCCGACGCGCACAACATGGCCCAGAAATCGCTTGTCGCCATAGGCATCCGCCGTAACGTAGGCCGGTTGGCCCAGCACGAGCTTGTTGACGTCAGCTTCATCCACATCGATGCGTACACGTAGCGCCCGCTTGTCGCCAATAGTAAATATCGGATCGGGATTGGTCGCCGAATTCGACACGCTCTCGCCTGGGCGATGATACTTGCGCAAGACGGTACCCTCGATCGATGCGCGGATAAACGTCTTGTCGAGCACCGCGCGGGCTTCTTTCAATTTCGCGCGAGACAGTTGCAGGTTCGCTTCTGCCATGGCGCGGTCTTCCTCGCGCGCATCGGCATCCACCAGATCGTGGTGGTGCGACATCTCCTCGAAACGCGCCTTGGCCACTTCGTATTCCTTGGTGAAGCGGTCTTCTTCTTCGCGCGAGATCACTCCCGCGGCATACAGCTTCTGCCGTCGCTGCATCTCCGCCTCAGCGTTGTTCATGACGGCCCTGGCTTCGTCAACCGATGAAAATGCCTCCCGTCGTTCCTGGGTGCGCGCGCCGTTGACCACCTTGCGCAGCTCAGCCTCTCGCTGCCTCACTTCCGCTTCGGCGGAATCCACCTGCGCCCGATAGTCGTCGTTCCGCAGCTCCGCCAGAACCTGGCCGCGCGTCACATGGTCACCCTCTTCGACGAGGATCGACTTCAACTTGCCGTTCAACTCCGACGACAGCTTGATGTCCTCCGATCCGGGCTCAACCCGTCCGGCTGCGGCCACGAGAAACGGCGCCGATGGAGCAGCCTTGCTCGACTGCGTACGCTTTGAGCTCGTTGTCCGTCCCCAAATCAAAGTGCCAGTGAGCGCGGCCACGGCCACAATTCCGGAAATAGTCAACATTCTTGCCTTCATAAGTACTCCGTACCGATTGCAGCCTCTTGGTTAGGCCGCTGCTTTGATCATTGCTTCGGCGATTCGGCCGTCTTCCATATGGACGATGCGATCGCCAAATTCCAGAACGCGACTATCGTGTGTAACCACCACCACGCCGCGCCCATGTTTATGCGCCAGCTCGTGCATCATCTCCATCACCTTGCGGCCGGACTGTGAATCCAGCGCCGCTGTCGGCTCGTCCGCCAGAATCACGCTTGGCGATCCGGACAACGCCCGCGCAATGGCGACGCGCTGCTTCTGTCCTCCGCTGAGATCGGACGGGAACGAATCCCGCTTTGCCGCCAGTTCCACCTGGTCCAATAACCGGCCTGCTTCCTCTCTCGCCTTCGACCCGCGCACGCCTTTCAGGTCCAGGGCGAGCTCGACGTTCTCGCCCACGGTCAACGTGGGAAACAGGTTGAAGCCCTGAAAGATGAATCCAATGTTCTCGAGCTGGATAGCCGGCAGCTCGCGCTCACTCAAAGTCGCAACTTCCCTGCCCGCAACCTGCACACTCCCCGAAGTCGCCCGCAGGATACATCCCATGATCGACAGCAGTGTCGTCTTGCCGCTGCCCGACGGTCCCATTAGCAGCACCACTTCGCCCTGCTCGACGTCGAAATCGACACTATGCAGCACCTGCACGCGATTCGGGCCCTCTACGAACTCCTTGGTCACATTGCGCACTGAAATTGCCGAACTCATCCCTTACTCCTAGCCTCGAAATACCAGCGCGGGATCGAGGCTTGTCACCTTGTTGATCGAAATCAGCGCTGCGCTGATACACATCAACACAGTCAAAAAGAAAATCCCTATGGCCATGGGCAACGGCAGAAGAATGGCGGCGCCGCCGGATTGGCTGGCTCGCACTACAAAGAAGCTGACAAACATCGCGAGCACATAACCCACTACTGCGCTGATACCCGCCTGCGTCATGATCACGCGATAGATGTAGCTGTTGGGAGCTCCCATCGCCTTCAGCGTTCCGTACTCGCGGATGTGGTCCATCGTTGTCGCGTAGATCGTCTGCGCCACAACCACGACGCCGACCACCAGTCCCAGCAACGCCGCGATCAGCACCGCGACTCCCGCGCCGGTGGTGAACATCCAGTAGATCCGCGTCATGCTGCTGAACTTCGCTGTCGGCAGCACATCCACATCGCGCAAGCGCGATTCCAGAGTGCCTTCGAGTTCCTTTAAGTCAGTTCCGGGCACAGCCCGCACCAGGATGAAGAAAGTCTGGTCTTCCTGCAGGCTGGTGTATCCCTGAGCATTTTTGAAGCTGGTGAACGTATACGGCGTGGTGGTAAAGGCGCGTATTCCTCGGGTAAATCCCACCACCTTCGCACGGCGGCCATTGATCTCGAAGATCTCCCCCACCCGGGTGACCCCAAGCTTCTTCTTGTAGAGCTCGTCAATGATCACTGCGTCGGGCGTCTTCAGGTCTTCGACGTTGCCCTCCACCAGGTTCCACGGCCCCCCCACGCCGGTGTAGGGATTGAAACCAACGATCTGGACGCTCTCCTGTGCGCCCTCATGCGTCTTCCATTGCGCAAAGCGAACGATGTACTTATCGGCAGAAGCGACGCCCGGCGTGGCCAGCACCTGGTAGAGCTTTCGCTCGGAAAATGCGGTTCCCTGCTCGATGTAGGGTGTATGCCGCGACACGATCCAGAAGTCGACGTGCGACTTGTCGATGATGCTCGACGTCGTCACCGTGAACCCGACGAACAGTCCCATCTCGACGACGATCAGCACCACGGCGAAGACGATCCCCGTGAGCGTGACCGCAAGCCTCACCTTGTCGTGCAGCAGATTTCGTTGTGCCAGCGGAGGCATGCGCTCACTTCTCCTTCAGTACGCCCCGCAGCAAGGCATCGAGCATGGTTTCGGTTCGCTTTTTGAGCGACCGCCACGTCACCCAATCGTCGTTGCACTTGGCGATGTGTAGCGAAACGACACCGTGCGCACCCGCCCACAGTGTCTGCGCAACCAGATCGGAATCGCTGAGCTCTTCGCGAAAGGCACCGGTCGCCATCGCCTCCTTGACCGTCGCCCTGAGAAATTCATACGCATCTTCTTCTGGATTGCCCTTACCCTCCAGGGCCACTTCCACCGCCAGAATTGGCGGATGCGGCGTCATAAACATGGTGCGGTAATGGTTGGGATGCTTCTGTCCAAAATCTATGTATGCCAGGCCGATCTTCCTGATACGCTCCACAGGATCGGCAACCTGCGCCAGCCCGATCAGCGAGTGCGCCAGACGGCGAAAATCCTCATGGCAGATTTCCCGGAAGAGTTCGTCCTTGTCGGCGAAGTGCCCATAAATCGCGGTCGCGGAGTACTCGACCTTGTCGGCAATGTCGCGCATCGAAACGCCGTCATACCCTCCGGCGATGAATAGCTCGCGGGCCGCATCGAGAATGCGCTCCCGCGTCTCCAGCCTTTCCCGTTCGCGCCGCTCCCTCACTCCCATAACACCCATCCTTTAGTTAACAGCGTTTTATTAACACTGTTAACCTACTGCCCGATGTTAAGCATGTCAAGGGGAATATTGTGAATTTTCGGCGATGGCCAAAGACTTCATTGTGTAGTGGCACTCTGCCCAACTTCGTTCGCAGCATCCAGAATCCGTTCGGGTTAGTCGTATAAAGTTAGGGATGTAGACATGTTTTTCCGTGCGGGCGCCTTCCTTTTAATTCTGGTTATTCGGCTGTCGGTGCCGACTTTGGTTGCAGCCGAGACGGCGCCCTTCGACCTGCCAGGTCCGAGCATCGAGGTACGTGTATCGCGCGAGGGCAAGGAACTGCCCATCGCCCAGGTCCCTAACCTCGAAGAGGGCGATCGGCTGTGGTTGCATCCGGCGTTTCCTGAGACGCAGAGCGCCCGCTACCTGCTGATCGCGGCATTCCTTCGTGGCTCCACGAACCCGCCACCCGAGAACTGGTTCACCAAGATCGAAACCTGGAACAAGCACGTACGTGAAGAAGGCGTCCTCGTAACGGTTCCTCCAGGCGCGGAACAGGCACTGCTGTTTCTTGCTCCGGAGACCGGCGGCGACTTCGCCACGCTGCGCACGGCAGTGCGCGGCAAACCCGGTGCATTCGTACGGGCGACCCAAGATTTAAATCGGGCAAGCCTCGACCGCACGCGGCTCGACCTTTATCTGAACTCGGTCAAGCGCGTGTCCGAGACAGACCCCAGCGAGCTCAAGCAGGCCTCGACGCTGTTGGCACGAAGCCTGAACATCAAGGTCGACAACGACTGTTTCAAGAAGCCCGAGGAGCAGCAGATGTCGTGCCTCATGCAGAACTCCGACCAGCTCGTGCTTGACGATTCCCACAGCCAGTCGATGGTGGGCCAACTGGCCAGCGGGCCCTCCGCGGACTTAGTCGGGCAGCTGAGCGCCACTCCTATGGCGGGCGGCGGCTTTTACAGCGCATACGTCGGAGCGGTGGTCGATGTCGTGCGGCTCAC
>Ga0310912_10001790_pt1 | contig 11866 bp, 17 predicted proteins | sample GREbulkMGOX080_FD_203443 | JGI IMG/M metagenome (GOLD analysis project Ga0310912, IMG submission 203443) | Lab enrichment of tropical soil microbial communities from Luquillo Experimental Forest, Puerto Rico - GRE.bulkMG.OX080 | ecosystem: Environmental > Terrestrial > Soil > Tropical forest >...
GTCTCGCCCTCGCCACTCCGACACAGCTCACCATGTTCGAGATCGTGACGAACGGTCTTCTACCATGTTTCCGGTAGGGCGTTGCAGAACTGGATCGAGCAAAGGCGGCAAGCGCGGAATGATTCCAAAGGCGCGTCGTTCCAGCAACCGTGCGGCCTCAAATAAAGAAAACTCTCGCGACAAACTTCTGTCATGATTGGCCTGCCATTCGCCACGTACCCCTGTCCCCACCACGACCAACTACTACAACACTGCTACAACGACGACTTCGATCACGCCATATTCCCCCGTGCTTCGCCTCACTGCGGGGTCAGTCTCCCGCAGCGTAGGCCGCGAGCGCAGTGTCGTTGAACTCGTCGGTGAGCTGGGTTAAATACCTCCACATCTGAGTGTGACGGTTCAGGTTGTGTGCCCATTCTTCGAGTGGCCGATCGAAAAGGCGGATAGAATTGTGAACGATCATGGAGTCGGCAGCGATCAAGAAGGGGCAGACACGAGAACGAGCGCCCGAAATGCGGGATATGGGAACTCTTCGCTGTGACGGCTGTGGAGAGGAGTTTACCGTATTCCACGATCCCTCCCTGGCGAACAAAGAAAACGCTGCCCGACAAGCACACTGGCTCGAAAAGGTTCTGGCCGTTGACCACGAGCAAGGACGAAAACATCCAGATCGAATCCAGTTGCCGGAATGAGTCTTGAGTGTAAGCGCCGCTGAAACGTGGGGATGGGATGGGTCTGTTCCCGGTGGTCGTTCACGAGTACCTTCCCAGTCAGCCGACCACCCTCGCTTCTCTCCGTAAAAGAGCGATCCGCCAGAACAGAGAGAGGTGGGTCAGGGAAGAGACAGGTTGGGGTTTGTTCTTGTTTTTGTTTTGGGCCGCCGTGGCGTCGACCAAGAGTCTACTGGGTCCCTACCCACGCGGTGGGTTGCTGCCGGAAGAGCAAAAAAGAGAGGGCGAAAAACCAAAGAGTCTCCTCCTCGTCACCTGAGTTGTTGGTCAAACAAGGTCACTTGAAACCCAGTTGGCGAACTTTTACGAGCCGAGGTGTACGGAGGCCGGAGGTAACCAAGGAGATCACGACTTCGTAGTGTTCAGCGCGAATCCCGGCTCCAGCCGCACCACGTACTGGGTCGTGGGTGAAGATCCGGGAGGTTGCCCGAACCTGGATGGTGATTGCAACCTCACAATCGTTAGAATCAGGCCCGTCGTAGACTAGGCGGAACAAAAGGCTCTGTTGGGAACTGCTTACCGTTAGGCGATCCGGCGCCTTCCCTTGCCCCACCCTTGCGTTCTTTGCTTGCAGGGGTTCTAGCGGTCGGCAAAGCCGAAAACAAGTGCTCAAACACACGCTGGCATGATCCGAAGGTTCCAACTTGGCCTAACATCCCCCACTGCACCCCACAACAACTGAGATCCGTTTGGCCTATCATTGCCGTTTATGGCGAACCTGAGCGTCATTCTGATGCTCATATCAGGCATGCAAGTCCGCGCCCAGTTCACTTCAGTTTCGTCAGATACGCGATTGCTTCGCTCCATTTCCCGATTCCGTCCTGGTGCCCAAAGGGCAACCATGCCATTTCGATCGCGTCATCCCGGCATACTGTGATGCAATGCTCTTCACTCCCACACCTCTCGGGCCCCGTCAGCACAGCGATACCGTTCAACATTTCCAACGATCGCGGACCGCATGCATCGACGCACAACCCGCAGCCAGTACACCGCTCTGGCGAAATAACGGGCATCCATTTGTAAGCCAAGAATTCCTCCTTTGAGAGTTGGCTGAATCGGCCAATGCACGTCGGGGTTAGGGCCCTATTTCTTTGCCGTCATCACCTGCGCGCCTTTGACAATAATGATTCCCTTCATTCCCGACGTCTCATGCAGCGTGCACACATACCGGTAGATTCCGGGGACATCAAAAATACGGCTGAATGTCTGGCCCGGTTGTAACATTCCCGACCCGAATGGAATCGCGCCCGCTGGTAGTTTGACGTCGATAGGAATGACGGCGCGCCCTGGATCGGCAATGACGTTGTGGCTAACCTGTGAGGTGTTGGTCCACGTTACCTTCTCCCCGGCATTGATCGTGGTCGTTGCGGGAAGGAATGCCATGTCGCTCATACCCACTACTCCGCGCGATGCCTGTGTGCGCTTCGTGAGTGCCTTACGTATCTGAGCAGCGGTGATTCTGGCCTCGCAGCTTGAAGCTATAGCATCTACTGTATCCACCACGAAGCTCGGCAGATTGGGGTCCTCCTTCTCGGCCATCACGCTCCCGAAGTAGCCGCGAACCTGGACAAAGCGGTTTGCGTTCTCCGAGAACTCAAGCGGTCTCGCCTCCAGTCGGTACTTCTTCGACGACTGGAAGAGATTGAGAATCGCTTTTCCATCACTCGCCAGCGTGAGGCAGCCATTGAGCGCTTGCCTTCTCACGGCTACTTCCGGTGGCGGAGTCTGGGCCAAGGCGGAGTGGCCCATGCCCCTGCTCGCATGATTTGTCATTTGTATGCCTTGGGCGACCTTGGTCGAATCCATCTCCATACCCATATGGAGCATGCTCATGGTGTCCATTTTGGTCGTGGGTTGGACGGCACCGGCAGGCACTGAAGCGATCGGTTGTTCACCCTGTGCCGCATCGACCTGGGTCATACCCGTAACGCCTTGCACCGATGCCTGGGCGATTTGTTCCGATGTTGCTGGACCCGCGTGCATCAAATTCGCGTCATCCGAGCCGCTCACCGCGATGGCCGCCATCAAGCCCTTTGCCATGCGAGCGATCGAATGATCCATGAGTGCGAAATTACCGGGCTTTCTTGCGACAAACTCCAGCACGGCTGCAGATCCGGGCGGTACGCCCACTGTCTGCACATTCGTGATCGGAGGCGCGGTTAGTGAGCCGTTCTCATACACTTTCGTGAAAATCTCCCCAACCGTGTGCGTGGCCGCCGCCTGATTCGGACCGGCATTGCCGAAGAACACACGCACTGTTTCGCCAACATTCGCTTTCAACGCCCGACTATTCATGACTGCACCCACGGCGCCGTTGAAGACGAAATATTCGGGAACCTCCGCCATCAGTTTGGCGGCGCTGAACTGCTGAAATCCTTCTTTGCCTTTCGGTGCTGCCGTGTAGATCTCACCCTGCATCAGATAGTATTCGTGGTCCACCTGCGGCAGTCCGTCCTCTGGTTCGACCAGTATCAGCCCGTACATGCCGTTAGCCATGTGTTCGGCAATCATCGGCGTCCCGCAGTGATAGACGAAGAGACCCGGCGTCGTTGCCTGAAAGGTGAAGGTTTTCGTTTGTCCTGGAGTCACCTGCGTCAACGCAGCCCCGCCGCCAGGCCCGAGAGCGGCATGAAGATCAATGGAGTGAGCCATGTGACTCGTCCCATCATTGCGAAGAGTTAATTCAATCGTGTCGCCCTGGCGAACCCGAATCATGGGCCCAGGCACCTTGCCATTGAAGGTCCAGTACCGATATGTGCTGTTGGTCTCGGGATCCAGAGTGCCCATGACTTCCTGAGCAGTGAGCGTTACGCGTACGAGCGCGGGCGCTAGGTATTTAATCGGAGGTGGTACGTCGGCGGCATCGCGGACAATATCGACCAGCTTCGCTGCGTTTTCAGCATGCGTTCTGTGCTCTACACCTTGCGCGACAGCGATTGGATGCGCCGTAAGCAGCAGGGCCAACAACACGGTCTGAACCGCGGAGAATAAAAAACAAGTGCTTCGATCCATGGATGATCTCCAGTATTCGCACTACTACAGTTCCATGGTCGAGCTGTGTCCGCTTCTACGCGATGACTTATGTCACGGTCTGACATAAAGTGAGCCAAGTCCCGTAGATTCATATGGACGGGACTATTCGGAGGTCCAGGTATTGGGAACAGGCGGGTTCACTGATTGAGGGGTTTTGGCCGTCAAAGGGGGAATTAGCCTCAATGACGGCTTTGCTACGCCTGACCGACCACTCACGGCTCGACAATCAGTTCGCCTTTCATTGAGCGGTGACTCCACCCACAGTGCACACAGCACTGAAATGTGTAGGTCCCAGGGGTCTGGGCTACAAATTCAACAATCTCTGTGTGGGCTTTCTCGATCTTCACGCAACCTGGGCCGGAAGAGAAAACCAGGCCTTGATTCCCCTTCGTCTCTCCACTTCCGAACGGCGTGATCCTGAAGCCGTGGGTGTGGTCGGTGGCGGTAATTCTCAGTTGAACCTTTGCCCCCTGTTTCACGCGAATGGGTGACGGACTGAATTCGTATTTCTTTGCCGTCACGTCGATAACTTGAGCGCTCTCGGGAGCCCAGCCAGGTGCAACCCGGCTCCTGAGAGGAATTGTCATCGCCACGAGCAACAAGCAGATCCACAAGTGTCTCATCGCCATTACTCCTGCAAGGTGTACACCGATAATCCAAGAACGATGTCGTTCCGCGGACGCAAGATTCGCATCTCACACCAGCCTTTGCGGCGCAATCATGACGCTTGCGCTCGTGGTTGTAAACAGGCCCGATTTCAACCGTTTTGGTGAGAGACCTTGAGGGTTGAAGCTGTTGAACGCACGTCACTTGGCAGGAGGTTCCGAAGGAAGGAAACACTTTCCTGCGAAATTATCGCAGCGTTAGCAGACTATGCTGGCGTCGCAAATCCTCCAGGATGTGACAGCTTCTCGTCACGTGACCTTCGAGCTTCCATAAACTGTACAGCGCCATGCGGAGAACGTCCAAACGTTGGGAATGAGTGTTGGAGGATTCACTCAGCACATCTGCTTCGACGTCTCGCTTGGCTTCACCGACGGTTTCCGCCAGAAGATTAACGAAGTCCCGGGCGCTCTCGATGCTCTGAAATGCATTGCCAACGGTTGCGTTCATTGATAGCTTCTCCCCTCGTTCAATCATTCGGTCCGCACGCGACCAACGACAGGGCCATAGCCCCCGTCACTCCGCTGGCCCCAGCAGCACAGCAACCAGGGCTAATCCGAGGCCCACGGCTGCTGACCACACGACAATGATAGGAAGCCAGGATCGAAACGCTTCTGCCAAACGGTTCATACCATCCTCTCCCGACTCTCACGATGCTCTCTGAGATTGAGTGCGTGGCAGATGAACACAGCCCTGCGCATCCGGCGTGAGTTCACACTGGGGACAATACGGCACAGCAAAATTCCATTTCTGGTCCTGCAGGCTGACACAGTCTTCCGTGAAGCTGTCCTCATGGATCAACAGCAAAGCCTGGAGGTAGGCGATTGGAGCCTCGCATTTCGAGCAAATAAGGGCTCTGTTGCATTGGGAACAGTGCAGGCTAAGGAACTGTCGGATCGCTTCCCTGAACTCGGCCAATGTCATGCGCTGGGGTGTCTGCATGGCAACCATCCTGCTTGGAAATACCTGGGCTCGGCGTTTGGGAACGCGCGTACGATGCCACTAGGATCGAACCACCGCGGTAAGCCAGATCACCTCGCAAGGTGATGTGGGTCACATCCGGTTGTTAAGCGAGACTGCTCCAATCAGGTCCGTCGAGGCCAATCGCCCGGCATGTTCCTGGTTGTAAAGACCAAGGTTGCGCTGGACTCGATTAGCGTCGATTCTTACCTGTAATACAGGGGGTCAAAAACTCATCGCGTGTCGCATCTGGAGTTTTCCCCAACGTCCAAGCGGGCCGGTAATCGCGAAATGACGTCGGCTACTGAACTAGAAGTCGGCGATTCGTTGAAAAGACCCCTGGCAGCGAGGATTTCTTGAGTTCTTCCATCCGCCATCCGCTCGAAACCGGCGGTGACCGTTCGGATCGCCGGTTACATCGTGAGCACGGCGCGGAACCGAGTCTTGCCGTCCACAACGCGCTCGTAAGCCTTCGCAGCTTCGGCCAAGGGATAGGTCTCAACGATTGATTTGACTTTTCCCTGGGCTACGTAATCCAGGGCTTCGTAGAGATATTCGGGGCCATTTTGCTGGCTGCCGATGATCTTGATGCGCTTGAATAGCAACTCGATCAGGGAGAGCGAAAGCGGTTCCGCATCGGCGCCCATAACAATGAACCTGCCGTCCGGGCGCAGACCCTGAATGCTGTCCACCATGGATTTGGTCGAGTTGGAAGTACTGAGGATGATGTCGGCGCCGCCCGCTGCAGTAAGGCTCTTTCCGTCGCGGACAACTTCATCCGCGCCCAGGTCGCGAATCATCTTGTCCTTATCGGGAGAGTGCGAAATCGCGATAGTCTCGAAGCCCGCGGCCTTCGCGTATTGCACCGCCAGGTGCCCAAGCCCGCCGATTCCAAGTACGGCCACGCGTTCGTGCGGCTGCGGATCAGCCCAGCGGAGCCCACTATAAACGGTATACCCGGCGCAAAAGATCGGTGCGGCCTGCTCGTATGAAACCTTGTCGGGTATCAGGTAGGTAGCGTCCGCGTTCATAGGCATGTACTCGGCGTGACCGCCTTGCACATCGCCCCCCGTGCCCTTCAGATAGGGGCAGAACATCCTGCGGCCGCGCTGACACCATTCGCAGCGTCCGCAGGTCGACTGAATCCATGCCGAACCGACGCGGTCGCCGACCTTGCGAGTGGTCACATCAGGAGCTACGGCCACGATCTCGCCCACCGGCTCGTGGCCAAGGATTCGAGGAAACTGTCCGGGAAGGTGTCCAAGCGTTTGGTGCACATCGGTGTAGCAGATGCCGCTGGCGTGCATCTTCACCAGCGCTTGACCAGGGCCGGGTTGAGGTTGAGGAACATCTTTGATCTGCCAGGAACTGCTCACGGCGGGTACGACTGCGGCTTTCATAAATTTCTCCTCGCGCGATTCGATGCCAGTGCCTTTGTCCCCGCTGCATGATTTTGCATGCTCGATTTGGTGATCCTGAAGCTACTTCAAGCATCGCTCGTTTCAGTTGAGTTTCACGAAAAAGCTAGATTGATTGCGACCGAACGGTCTCGTATGTAATCCAACCTAAACAAGACATGTTCAATTTAAAGGAGTGACGGCAATGGCTCGGCTAACCGGCAAGAATATCCTGATAACAGGCGGCAATAGCGGGATCGGGCTGGCCACAGCGCAGGAATTCGACAGAGAGGGCGCGCGCGTCGCCATCTGCGGCTTGAATGAGGGGTCGCTGCAGGCGGCTAAGAAGACGCTTCGAGCCGGAAGCCTCGCCCTACGCGCGGACGTCAGCAGTCTCACCGACCTCGATACAATGTTCGCAACGATCAAGCGGGAGTTCGGGCACCTGGACGGCGTTTTCGTAAATGCTGGTTACAGCGAGTTCCTGTTGTTCGAAGAAGTGACAGAGCAAAGTTTCGACAAGGTGATCGCCGTCAATTTCAAAGGGGCTTACTTCACCATTCAAAAAGCCTTGCCGCTGCTCCGGCAAGGCTCGTCTGTAATCATCAATGCGTCCGTTGGTGCCCGCAAGGGGTGGCCGACAACCTCGACCGTCTCAACCTCGAAGGCCGCGGTCGTCCATCTCGCTCGAATCCTCAGCGCTGAACTCGTGGACCGCGGGATTCGCGTGAATACCCTAAGCCCCGGCCCGACGGACACGGCGATGTTTGGTCGCTTCCCAGGGGAAGAGCAGGGCGAGGCGGTTAAGGGCGTCCTCGGAAGCAACAATCCAAGCAAGCGGATCGCCGATCCGTTGGAAATCGCGAAGCTGGCAGTTTACCTGGCGTCCGACGATTCTGCGTACGTCGTCGGGGCAGACTTCCTGATTGACGGCGGGGTCACGGCCATTTCGGCCGTGGGCGCCTGACCCTCCACGAACTTGGAGATCAAAAGAGCGACCTTCGCATTTCGCAAACGCGCGATCAGCCGAGCTTTTGTCGAACGCTCCTCAGGATTTCCTCTGAGAATCGCGGATCCTGTACGGCGCGAGCTAGTACTACCCCTCCGATCATTGCCGCTGCGCATAAGATGGCTTCTTTCCGTTCCCCACCGATCGCGGGAAGAATTTCCTGAAGTCCCTTCTCGAACGCGGTTTTGAGTTCAGGGGTCGAGCGAGCGACCTCCTGAGCCAGCGCGGCCATGGTGCAGCCGTCGCCAGGATGATCTCGGTGCCACCGGCTCAGATACCGGTCAGCATACGATCCTCTTTTCTTGCTGTTGCTGCGCTCGATGCGCCCTAGCGAAACCTTTATGCCGTAGGCAACCGCAGCCGCCTGCAGTTCTTCCTTCGAACCGAAATGGGCATAGAACGCCCCGTGGGTTAGGCCGGCGGCCTTCATCACTTCGCTCACGCTTACGTTAGCAAATCCCCGTTCACGGAACAGGCGGGAAGCCTCCCTCACAATGCGGTCGTGTTTCGCGGCGGTCTCTTCGGCGGGATAGCGCATGATTTTTCTGCAACCTCCATCTATGATGGTCATCATATACCAAATATGACGGCCATCATAGTTGGATGCCAGTCATGCAAAAAGGAGGCATTATGAAGCTCACAGGCAAGAAGGCTCTGATCACCGGTGGGAACAGCGGCATCGGCCTGGCTGCCGCTCGTCTTTTCATTGCCGAAGGCGCGCAGGTAGCGGTTACCGGTCGCGATCAGAAAACGCTGGATGAGGCGGTTCGAGAACTCGGACCAAATGCGCGTGGCTACCGCACTGACGTTACCATTGCGGAAGATCGCAAGCGGCTCTTCTCAGCCCTGGCCAAAGATTTCGGCAACCTCGACATCGTCTTCGCCAATGCTGGCATCTCTGGCCGGACACCTACCGGCTCGACCGACGAGGCCATCTTTGAGAATGTGATCCACACCAACCTCAACGCGGCTTTCTTTACGGTGAATTCAGCGGCGCCTCTGCTAAACGACAATGGCAGCATCATTTTTACTGGGTCGGTACACAACTATCTCGGCCAACCCGGTGTCGCCGCATACGCGGCCACGAAGGGTGGGCTAGTCTCGATGGCACGTTCCATTGCCGCAGACCTTGCACCGCGCAACATTCGCGTGAATGTCGTCGCACCGGGCGCCACCAAAACTCCTATTTGGAAGCGTGGGCCGCGCGCCGCCGTATCCACAGACGAGGCTGCCAAGCTGGCGAAGTTCGTCTCTTCTGTGATTCCGCTGGGCCGTTGGGGTGAGTCGGAAGACGTTGCCAAAGCCGTACTCTTCCTTGCCTCGGAGGACTCCTCATACGTGAACGCGGTCGAGCTGATGGTGGATGGCGGAGCCACGGGCGCTCCTTTCGGAGCCCCAATTCTTCGCGGATAAGCGGGACTAGACCGGATCACCGCAGGCAAATGGTAACCCGAGAAGGCTTTCGGCCCGCCAGCGCCGAGCAGCGGTTGAAAGAACTTGGCATCGAACTTCCCGTACCTCCGGAGCCGTTTGGCATCTACGCGGAGGCTGTACAGACAGACAACCTGCTTTTCTTGACTGGAATGCTCCCCACGGAGGGACGCGCGGCTAAGTTTATTGGGCGCATCGGAGCTGAACTCGACGTAGAGGCGGGTCGCAACGCGACCCGCCTGGCGGCTCTCAACGCCATCGCTGTCACGAGGCAATATCTGGGATCGCTCGACAAAGTGACGCGGGTCGTCCGCCTCGGCGTGGCGGTGGCCACTTCGTGAGATGTCCGCGAGCAGCCGAAGGTGGCTGACGGCGCTTCAGAGTTGCTGCAAGACGTTTTCGGAAAAACAAGAATCCTAGCCGGTTGGTGTATGGAGTCGCGAGCCTTCCGCTCGGGACGCCGGTCGAGCTGGAACTGATTTTCGAGGTCTCCTGATGCCGGAGGATGGGCGCCGCGCACTTCGCGCCAGCACCGGCGAATGCTATGACCAAGTCCGCGGAGAATACGTGTGACTTGTTCCACTCATCTCGGTGAGGTGATCACTACACGCATGCCGGAGGATCGAACCGGCGTGCGTGTAGTACGACGGGATCCGGGTAGTTACTGGTGCTGCCACTGTGCTGCAAAAGTTTTAGTCCACTCATGCAGCGGCCGGATGGCTTCCGCATTCGTCCGATAAAACATGTGCCTCCCGTTACGTCGCACCTGGACCAGCCCCAGAATCCTCAGCACCCGTAGATGCTTCGAGACCGATGGCTGCTCCATCTTCAGGCCCACCGCGATGTCGCCAACAGCCAGCTCCTGCAGCGCCAGATAATTCAAGATCTCCCGCCGGCGGGGCTCCGCCACCGCGTTAAACGAGTCCGAAGTCGTTGCTGCCCTTGCCATAATCTCCGGTGCCGTTGATGCCACCGCCCCTGAACCAGCCAAACACCCCTTTGCTCTTCGCACAGCGATCCGAAGGTCAATCGGATCTCTATCGCTCTTGCTCTCCCCGGCTTAACCGCGGCTTGTTCGATCACACTCTGCCCCTTTCTTGGTTGAGACAGCTGGCGCCGTGTGGAAGTCCTCCCTTGCCCTCCAGCAGATGATGGCTGAGACCGATCGGTCGCATACAGAGGACGCTAAATTTGACGGATTGAGTATCGGGTGCGATGGCAGCGAAACGGAAAATATGCGACCGTCCGGTCTCTTATGTCATCGAAGGTTCTAGATGAGCGATCAACAGAGTTTCATGTCGGGGGATCCCTATTTACGCCATCAGGCTTCGGAGCGCATGCTAAACACCGCTATCACCCAGGCTAGGATTAGCGAAAGCTTTGAAGAGTACCTTGAGATATTCGACAAATTTTATGCCGATGAAGTCGAGGTCAGCAGTGAAACTCAGCATGAACCGATTCGTGGAAAGGCAAGGGTGGGTTCACTACTCCTAAGCTTCCTGGTCCCGCTTCACGTTATAGCCGAAGTTGGGGGGCTGGCGATATCCATTCAAGAGACCACGTTTCCTGGCGATGCTGCGAACGAGATACATTCTGCCTGGACACTCCATATCGCCGGTGTATCCGGGAAAACCTGCATGCTGAATTGGCGCGCTCTCCGAAAATGGGACGGGACGCGCGTCGTGTACGAGCATCACTATGACCTCCAGCGAAGTGGCGAGCCGTTGACGTTCGACGACCTGGGTTTCGGCATGATCGGCCCGGTCGCAGGGTTTCAAGGCGGGCGGGGATAGGTGGATCCGTCGCCGTAGCATTTATTGCGACCTGGGACCGGTCGGTCTCATCCAAACGTTGTGCTCGGCGACCATCAATCGGGCGCCAATTCAGTTGCAAGGAACGCGACGTGCGCAAAGGCGAGCAAACCCGGCAGGAAATCATTCGTAAGGCAGCACCGATTTTCAATCAAAAAGGATACGACGGCGCTGCTTTATCCGATTTCATGCGAGCGACCGGGCTGGAGAAAGGCGGGATCTACCGTCACTTTGAGAGCAAACAAGAGCTCGCCAGCGATGCCTTCGACCACGCTTGGAAAATCGCCATGGAGACGCGCTTCCAGGGAACAGAGATTATCCCGAATACCGTGGACCGCTTGAAACAAATCGTGCGGAACTTTCGGGACCGACGCACTGGGCTGGTGCCAGGAGGCTGCCCGCTGCTCAATACCGCCATAGATTCCGATGATGGCAATCCTCAGTTGCGAGCGAAAGCCCGGCAGGCTCTCAGTTCATGGCTTGATCGTCTGCAATTGATTGCGGAGCAGGGGAGACGCCGGGGCGAGGTCAGCTCGGACGTCGATTCCCTGAAATTGGCTACGCTGATTGCCAGTACGCTCGAAGGCAGCTTCATGATGACTCGTCTGCAGCGAAACGAAGCGCCGCTCAATCTCGCCTGCGATCATCTCGAGGAATACCTCGAAACGAAGGTACGTGCGCGAAAATCTAAAAGTGGAGCTCGCAATTCATGAGTGTTCAAGGAATTCCGTTGAAACTCGATTTTAGGGAACGAGCAAGGGTCAACGACGTGCCCGTCGCGCGTCTGATTGGATTTGAAGCAAAGGAGATCGCTGATGGGCGGGCCACGGT
>Ga0310912_10001794_pt1 | contig 11864 bp, 12 predicted proteins | sample GREbulkMGOX080_FD_203443 | JGI IMG/M metagenome (GOLD analysis project Ga0310912, IMG submission 203443) | Lab enrichment of tropical soil microbial communities from Luquillo Experimental Forest, Puerto Rico - GRE.bulkMG.OX080 | ecosystem: Environmental > Terrestrial > Soil > Tropical forest >...
ACGAGCTCGGGCTGGCCGCTTGACCATCGACAATCTTTTTGTCCGGCTTCGCCCTGAAGCGCCTAATTAGGCAGAGCCCTGTACAGCGCTTGATGCAGCGTGAGGTTCTGAGCCGCGCATTTCTAGGAACGGTGATTCAACACGCCCTCGATCCTGTCTCTCCAGACCTGGGGAGCAGTTCGGCTCAGCAACGACAAGGGGGAGCTCCTGGCGATCCTCGCCAGGACATTCAACCCCCTGGGTGATGTCAGAGTGGTGAAATCTTATCGCACCAAGGAGGATGAAATGGCTATTACAACCTTGCGGCGCGAGCGGACGACAAATGACGAGGAGGATGGCGGGTTAGACGAAGGTAGGATCGCCCGTCTTCTGATCGGTAGTAGCATGGTACGCCGTCGGCGCCTGCGTCGCTTACTCCTTGCCCATCTCCTGCGCGAGAGACACGAGGAGGAGGATGACGACGACATCGGCGAGGAAGAGGACGAGGGCGGCGACGAGCGTCGCCTTGTTCGTCTGCTGATAGGCGGGAGCATTGTGCGCCGCCGGCGTTTGCGTCGCTTACTCCTTGCCCATCTCCTTCGGGAAAGGGGCGAGGAGGAGGACGATGGCGAAATCGACGAGGAGGAGGATGAGGGCGGCGGCGACGAGCGTCGGCTTGCTCGCTTGCTGATCGGCGGGAGCATTGTGCGCCGTCGGCGCCTGCGCCGCCTGCTACTCGCACGCCTCCTTCGGGAGAGGCGCGAGGAGGAGGATGATGACGACATCGACGAGGAGGAGGACGAGGGTGGCGGTGACGAGCGTCGACTTGTTCGCCTGCTGATCGGCGGCAGCATGTTGCGTCGGCGCCGGCTCCGTCGGCTGATGCTCGCGTTCCTCAAACCAATTTGGATTATAGTTAAAATACCCCCCTTATCGAGATCCTAAAATTATTAACTCTCATCCCGAGTTTTAAAGATGTCGATCCTAGCCGGTGGATGACGGGATGCTGGGCTTGCGTATGCCTCGTCATCAAATCCAATTGATAACAGACTTGGAGGGGAAAGAGGACCGGTATCGCAGGTCTCGATGCTTCCGGGGGTGTCATCGCGGAGCCGGAAAGTATCCTCACCGGCGCCTTCAGTACCCTGACACGTCTGCGCCATCGCGGAAATTGCGATTGAGCTGAGTGGCAAAGCGTTGCTTTCAAAACCTGTCGTATCGCAGCTCAGAAGGCTGGTTTCCGTCACCGTTGACGGTCGGAAAGAATTCCTCGGGGTCGTCGACCCAGACGAGGTTATGCCATGCTCATCGGCGCACTACAGGATGGGTTCTAGAACCCTGCATCGGCGTTTCCGATGTAAATCCCATACGGGATATAAGCGGTTATCGCGGACGCCGCCCGCGGCGGGGCGGCAAAGAAGCTTTGATCAACTGCAAACAGCGGGTTGCCGGCTGTCGGTTGATGGAGACGGTCACCACGCCATAGATAAATGCGCCAAAGACGACGACCGTGGGGAGTCGCCAGAGGACTGGCGTCGCCTCGGCCAGCATGGCGTTGGCGCCGAGTACCGCCGCATACATTATCCCCGCAGCGAGCATCGAAGGGAAAAACGCAGACAGCAATTGACGGTAGCCGGCATCGAGAAGCGCGAGGTTTCGCCGCAGGTTGATTGTCACCGCCACCACTACCCCGGCGACGGAACCGACACACAGCCCGATTAGGCCCCAGACGTCTGGATCCGCCGGCGGCTGCGCAATATAGCGCGCAAAATAGAGCCCCGCGAGCGCTGCGGCGGGAACGATGAGACTGATCGTCAGGGTATTTTTGAGCCCGATGCCGGGTTGGCCCAGACCATCTACCAGAGGCTGCATAAACAGGCCGAGTGCTCGGTACGGAACGCCAAGAGCGATGATCTGCAGCACTATGGCTGCCTTATGCCAAGTCGGACCGAGGACTACATCGACGAAATCGTCGGCCACGGCCGACATGCCCCAGCACAGGGGAAAAAATACGAAGGAAGCAATAGATGCGCCTTCTAAAAAGTATTGGCGAACCCTGACGTGATCATCTTGCAGCCGCGAATAAGCAGCAAACGCAATCTGATTGCTCAGGCCTAGAACCTTTGATGCGGGTAAATAGGCCAGCGTATTGGCCACCGAATACAAGCCCAGGGCCCCTCACCAAGGATTTTGCCGATCAGCAGCCCATCGAAACTGCTATTGAAATACCAGACGATCCGAGCCCCGCTAATCTTAATACCGAATGCGAGGACCGTTCGAAGCCCGGTAAAATCGAGGAGAGGTGCAACACGGAATCGGGTGACCGCCATCAGCCCGACGGCATTACCGGCTTCCTTTATTAAGCTGCCGAAGACCAACGACCAAACGCCCCGACCTTCGATTGCGAGCATCAGTGTCGCCACCGCTCCGACCAAGGTGGCGGCAAAGTCGATCAGTGAGATCGTTTTGAACTTGAGATCGCGCTGAAGCAGCGCGTTGGGTACCGCCGACAAGGCGCCGATGATAAGACTGAGCGCTAAAACGCGAATCACCGTTGCGAGGGGTTATGCTTCGCCGAAGAGGGCCGCAAAATAGGGCGCTCCAGCAAAGGCTGCCACGTAGAGGCTGGCATTGGACACCAGGACCAAGCCAAATACTTTTCGGATCAGGGATTGCTCAACCTGTTGACGCTGGATGATCGCGGGGATCGCGCCCAGTTCGTTGATCAACCCGAACAATCCCAGGAGAATCGTTGCGAGGCCCATCAGCCCGTAGTCCACCGGGCTCAGGAGCCGCATGACGAAGATCGTAATGAGCCAGGTGCCGAGTTGCCCCGTGGTGCGCACCACGGCGTTCCAGCGAAGTGCGTGCAGGATCGCCGCTGGTGTCGTTACCAGGGGGTATCGTTCATGTCCATTCGACATAAACAGGCACTGTCCTTGTCAATGTTTGAGCGAAGCTATGCCGTGCGGTACCGCAAGGGAGCATTCGATATTAGCCACAAGGGTTCATTGTAATCCAGAATCAGGGATCGATTTCGCGCCGGTCCAGATCGCGGAACTGGATAATCCCCCATTCAAGCCCGGTTTGCGGACCCTCCCCACAGCCGTGATCCAGATGCCGGCGAGCGCTATCATCCGACAGCTGCCGGTCACCGGCCGATGGCCACACTCTGCACGCGAAGGCATGTTGCGGGCGAGAGGCCAACTGGTCGGCACGCGAGCGGGCTAAGGGAGAGCCCTCTTTTTGTACGAGACAACATCGGGAACATCAAGGGGCAGGATCGTATCGTGTGTACGCTCCAGATCAGGATATCCCACTGGTCCGGCCGTCTATCCGTCACCGCTCCACCTTTACCATCACCCGATCTTCAGCATTTGCTGCAAAAAAGGCGCAACGAACCTCGGCTCCGCGGTAAATTGGACAAAAAAATCATGACCCACCTGTCTGATATAATGAGGCTGTAATCCAACTCCAGCAACCATGTAATGCTATCGACATCGTTGGAGAGTACCGAGTAGGTAGTGGCGGTGCGGGTCGCGGATTGAACCACCAACCGGAACAAAGATCCCACGGTGCCGCCTGTCAGCGATTCCCTCCCCTTAATACAACTTGCATTAAAGAAATCTTATGATAAAACTGTTAGCATGTAAATATTCTGGGGTACCGCGCGCTGGCGGGGGCTCGCCGCGCTAGGAGGTTGTTGGAGAATGGCTCAGAACGTCTGGATCAAAAGAGCCCTGTTGGTGCTTTTGATAGACCATTGTCGAAGTAAATTTTGTCGGTGATACAACGATATATTCCTTGAAAGCAATTCGTTATAGTTAAAGGACTTTCTTTGTGGTTAGGTGGAGTCTGGGTGAGACCAGATTATGAGATATTACGCAATTCCAAGATGATGATCGAGACAGCGATATTTTACCCACCGACCTTGGCTTTTGGCCTACCCGTAGTGCTGGCTATCTTGGGGTACAAGAGCAGCGACCAATTCATGCGTGCGAGCGTTTGGTTCGCGGGAATGATTGCGGTCATTTTGATTGCCGTGTCGAACTTTGAGTAAGTCCGAGCTGAGCAGATGCTGATCCCTTTGCTGGCGCCGGCAGCTCTGTATGGCCTCCGTCGAATACTTGGTGAGTTTGCAAAGACAACCCAAGCCTGCCGACACCCTGCCCTTTGCCGCCTCTCTGCCCGTCGCGCGGTCCCAGATCCGGAGCAATCCTCGGCCGCCATAGCGAGGCGGCGGCGTTTAGAGCGGTTCGGCGTCGCTCACCGCGACGCCGAGAACCCGGCCGGTCGCCGCTTGGAGGACCACCGCGATCCGGTCGCAATTCCAGCGTATCGGCGCTGCGATCGTGCCCGCGGTGCCGCTGTACCGCGCGATCTCTTCGAGGCCGCGCACGACATCGACATGCGAGAGGATCCGCCCGCCATTCTCGCCGCGCTTGACCGCGGTCACATGCCGGCGATCGAAGCCGATCAGCAGCACCGACGCTGCCACAGCGTCACTACCCGGGCCTAGCTTGATCTGTGCTTGGCCGCGATCGAGAGCCAGCGTAACCGACAATTCCTGGTGGTCGCGTCGCGCGAGGTCGAGCGCATGCTCGACATCGGCACGGTCCGAGCCGACCGCCTGCCAACCGCCGTCGACGACAATCTGGGGCGTGTAGACGGTGGCAAGATCGAGAAGTGCAGCATAACGGTTTTGGCGCTGGGTCGCCTCGCGGTTGGAAAACGGATCTTTCCAGCCCAGCCGGTCCCAGAAGTCGACATGGAACGACAGTGCCAGCACATCGGGACGGCTGGCTAGTTCGGCCAGCAGCGCGTCGGCCGGCGGACAGGACGAGCAACCCTCGGAGGTAAAAAGCTCGACCAAAATCGGCCGTTCACCCGCTCGGGCGGCTATGACGCTGACCGTCAGGCAGAGCGAAAGGAAAAGCACGAAAATCTTGAACATGCCATCAAGCTACACCGAAGCTCGGACTGCAGAAATCAAGAGAGCGTGAGCGCCGAGTGTGCTTGTTACTGTTGCCAAATTATCTCGGGCAAAGCCCGGGTCAGCTCGCCGACCCGGGGCGCTGGCGGCATTAACGATAACATTCGGCGCCATGGCGCTTAGACCTGAAGGGCCCGGGATTCGGCGGCGGCGCGGGCCGCGGTCTGCGCCGCGCTGGATGGGCTGTAAGAACGCAGCAGCAACGCGATCAGGCCAGTCCAGCCGGTTTGATGCGAGGCACCCAGGCCGCGGCCGGTGGCGCCGTGAAAATACTCATAAAACAGCACATTGTCGCGGAATCGGGGATCTTCCTGCTCGAGCCGCGAGTCGCCAAACACCGGCCGGTGGCCCTCCTCGTCGCGCAGAAAGATCCGGCACAGACGCCGGGAAAGCTCGGCAGCCACTTCACCGAGGTGATGCAGCCTACCCGACCCGACCGGACATTCGACCTTGAAGTCGTCGCCGTAATAACTGTGGAAGCGCTGCAAAGATTCGATGATGAGAAAATTCACCGGCATCCATATCGGGCCGCGCCAATTGGAATTGCCGCCGAACATCCCCGAATCGGACTCCCCGGGGACGTAGCCAACCTCGAACCGGTGGCCCGCATGCTCGAACATGTAGGGGTTCTCTCCATACATTTTGGACAGCGAACGGATCCCAAAGTCGGATAGGAATGCTACCTCGTCGAGCATCCGGCCGAGCAGGCGTTTCATGCGGTGACCGCGCAGCAGCGACAGCAGATGCCGCTCGCCGGTACTCGCGTCATGCCACCGCGACACCAGCTTTGCGAGGTGCGGACGGTGCTCGAGAAACCAGTGTGCTCGGGCGCTGAATCTCGGCAGTCGAGTGAACACCGAAGCGTCGAGCACCTCGACGGCGAAAAGCGGTATTAGCCCGACGAGCGAGCGCACCCGCAATGGAAGCCGCTCGCCGCCCGGAAGGTGCATTACATCGTAATAGAATTCGTCCTCATCATCCCATAAGCCGATCCCGTTGCCGCCGATATTGGTCATGGCTCCGGCGATATAGAGGAAGTGTTCGAAGAATTTGGAAGCGATGTCTTCGTAGACATGGTCGGTAAGGGCAAGCTCGAGCGCGATGCGCATCAGATTGAGCGTATACATCGCCATCCACGCAGTGCCGTCGGCCTGGTTGATGTGACCTCCGCTCGGCAGCGCTTCGTTCCGGTCGAATATGCCGATATTATCAAGCCCCAGGAACCCGCCCTGAAAGATATTTCTGCCCTCGACGTCCTTGCGATTGACCCACCAGGTGAAGTTGAGCATCAACTTATGGAAGACACGCCCGAGGAAATCCCAGTCGCCCTCGCCGCCGCGGTGCTCCCGGTCGATTTCATAGACCCGCCACGCCGCCCAGGCGTGCACCGGCGGATTGACGTCACCGAATGCCCATTCATAGGCGGGCAACTGGCCATTGGGGTGCATATACCAATCGCGCGTCAGCAGCAGCAGCTGGTTCTTGGCGAAGCTCGGATCGATCAGTGCCAGGGTGACGGCGTGAAACGCCAGGTCCCATGCGGCATACCATGGGTATTCCCATTTGTCCGGCATCACGATGACGTCGGCATTGTTCAGATGCAGCCAGTCGGAATTGCGTCCGTGCCGCCGCGCTGCGGGCGGCGGCGGCTGAAGCGGATCACCGTTCAGCCATTCAGGAATGTCGATGTAGTAGAACTGCTTTGACCAGAGCATGCCGGCCAGCGCCTGGCGCTGCACCAGCCGCGCATCGGGTTCGGCGATGTTCTGCTGCAGCTCTGCATAGAATTCGTCGGCTTCGGCTCGGCGCTGATTGAACACGCGTTCGAAATCGTCGAGCCCGGAAGCTTGGTCAGCGCGAGTCAACCGGGTACGCAACCGGCGGCTTTCACCCGCAGCCAATCTGAGATAATGATGCGCCGCAACTTTGGTGCCGCGACGGTCCGGTTTCACGGCCCCGGTGTCGCCATTGACTATATAATCGTTGATGCCGTCCTTGAAGTGGCGGCCTGGTGCATCGACCCCGCAAAACCGCCTTATGTTCGTGTCATTTTCGCAAAACAAAAATTCCGGCCGGCCCTCACAGAAGAGCCGCAGCGGCGGCAGCCCCGGGCGATCGACCGAGATCGAGTTATCCTCGCGTGCGACGAGCTGGGGTCGCATCGAATCGGATCTCCACGACCAGGTGTTGCGCGCCCAGAGCTGCGGCAGTACGTGCAACGTGGCCGCTTCGGTCGCGCGATTATGGATCGTCACCCGCTTCAGGATGTCGTCGACATCGGCCTTTGCGTATTCGATCTCGACATCGAAATAGCGGTTTTCGTCGAACACGCCGGTGTCGATCAGCTCGAATTCCGGCTCCGTCTTCCCGCGCCGCCGGTTCTCCTCGACCAGCCGGGCATAGGGAAAAGCCGCCTGCGGATACTTGTAAAGCATGCGCATGTAGGAATGGGTCGGGGTGCCGTCGAGGTAGTAATAGAGCTCCTTGACGTCTTCACCGTGGTTGCCCTCGCCATTGGTCAGCCCAAACAGCCGCTCCTTCAAGATGGGGTCGCGACCGTTCCACAAGGCGAGGCCGAGGCAGAGCAGTAGATGATTGTCGCCAAAGCCGCCGATCCCATCCTCGCCCCAGCGATAGGCCCGGCTCCGCGCATGGTCATGCGGGAAATATTCCCAAGCGTCGCCGTGCTCGCTGTAGTCCTCGCGCACCGTTCCCCACTGGCGCTCGCTGAGATAAGGCCCCCAGCGCCGCCAATGGACGCCTCGATGTATTTCCTCGAGGCGCGACGCCTCTGCAGTTCGGCCAGCTGCCGCGCGCAATCCTGTACTTGCTGACGTCGCCATCGGGTCGGTTCCTTCCGAGGGGTGCGTCAGGCTAATATGGCCGCCCCCGGCGACCAAACCCTTTCGCCAGAGGGCGTGGCCGTGGAGCGGGTAAATAAACATCGTTTGAGGGCTTATGCCGGCTCCGGTCACCGCAGTCGGCGACTACGTCGCGCCGATCAGGAAGCGAAAGCCACAATCGCAGATTCGTGTCGCGGCGCCGGCTCGGGATGGCGACGAAGGCGTAAACCGCGAAGGCGAGCTCAGGGAAACCGAGCAGCCAGAAATATTCCCGTGGTCCAAGCCGGCTGCAGCGAGAAATCGAGGACGCTAGTAATCGCACGAAGAGTCACGGCGCCACGAAATACTTTTCGGCCAACATCGACAGTCGCTTCGGCAGACCCCTACCAGGACTCTTGAATCGAGGATATACGAATCGCCGAGCCGCGATGTGTGAAGACTAGAACTGGAGACCGGGATGGGCATGCTCGTGACGGGCGTCTGGCACCAGGAAGACCCACCGATGGCGGGCGGCGACGGGAGCTTTGTGCGCCCCGAATCAGGGTTCCGCGACCGCGTAACCCGCGACGGCTCGTCCGGCTTTAAGGCCGAGGCCGGGCGCTATGTCCTGGTCGCCGCGCCGTCTTGTCCCTGGGCGCACCGCACGGTGTTGATGCGCAGATTCAAAGGGCTTGAGGATGCGATCGAGATCCTGCAGTCGGATTTCCCCAAGGGACAGGGCTGGGCCTATTCGCGCGGCCTTGATGACCTTCGGCCGATCGACGGCATCTTCCACGTTCATCAGGTCTATAGCGCGGCCCGTCCCGACTTTACCGGTCGAGCTACCGTTCCCGTGTTATGGGATCGCAAAAGGCGCACAATCGTCAATAACGAATCTTCGGAAATCATCCGCATGCTGAACTCGGAGTTCGACAACTTAGCCAATGCGACGGTCGATCTCTACCCCAATGCGCTGCGCAACGCGATCGATCCGATCAACACCTTCATCTATGAGGCGATCAACGATGGGGTTTATCGCTGCGGCTTTGCCAGGAGCCAGCGAGCTTACGAAGAAAGCTTCCATAAGCTGTTCGGGGCGCTCGACCAGATCGAGCTGCGGCTCGACCATCAGCGCTATTTGGTCGGTGACCGCTTCACCGAGGCAGATCTGCGTTTGTTTCCAACCCTGGTGCGGTTCGACGCGGTCTATTACAACCACTTTAAGTGTAATCTGCGGCGCATCGCCGACTATCACAACCTGTCGAATTATTTGCGCGAGATCTATCAGATGCCAGGCATCGCCGAGACCGTCGACATGCCCGGAATCAAGCTCGGCTATTATGGCGGCATGCGCAATCTTAATCCAGGGGGGATCATTCCGCTCGGCCCCGAACTCGACTTCGCCGCGCCCCACGACCGTGAGCGGTTCGCCGGCGGCGCCTGAATGGTCCTATGGAGGCGTATCTCCATCCCGACTATTATGAGGTCGCTTTAGACCCCGAGGATCCGGTTCGCGAACTCGACTTTTTCGAGGCCGCGATTGCTAAATTTTCGAAGGCAAAAGTTCGCCGGGTCTTTGAGCTGGGAGCCGGAACCGCCCCTCATCTCGAGGAATGGCATAGACGAGGCTACGCGTATTGCGGGCTTGATCTCAGCCCTGCGATGATCGAACACGCCCGCTACAAAGCGCGCCGGAAGGGGATAGACGCGACGTTTGTGCTCGGCGACATGCGTGACCTCGATCTGCGTCTCGGCCCGTTTGACTTGGCCTATGTGCTGCTGGGCTCGCTTTATGTCCGATCGAACCGCGAGTTCCTCGATCACCTCGACCGCCTCGCCGGCCTCCTCGCTCCGGGCGGTCTCTATCTGTTGGATAGTGTTGTCTGGTTTCGCATTTTCCACGACTACAAGAGAAGCTGGATCCGGCAAAGAGGCGGCGCCAGAGTTCATACCCGCTATCGGGCCGAGGTCATCGACCCGGTTGAGCAAACCTATAATGAATGGCTGACCTTCACCGTCAACGATCACGGGAAGGACATGGTCATTGAAGGACGGGTTCAGGCTAAGGTGTTTTTCCCGCAGGAGTTTCTCTGTTTGGTCGAGTTCAGCGGGCGTTTTGAATTCATCGGTTGGTACAATGATTTCAGCTTCACCGCCGAGGTCAAGCCGGAGGGCCGGCATCTCGTCATCCTGCGCAAACGATGAACGCGGCGCAAGCAATCCGCTGATCAGGATCTGATAAATGGCCGCCGCGCCTCGGCCTGTGTCATTGCTGGAGCAAGCGTGTCGGGGGTCTCGCCGCAACCCGCTTCAATATGAGCAGTCACCGGTACCCGGGCGGCCTGTGGTAGCCGTGACGACCTCCGCCCAGGGGGGTCTGTTCGTCATCCGAGCCCACGCTCCGCGTCGCGACCGCATCAAAGCTCGCGGCAACAAAGACGCGAGCACTCATCGCGTCGCACGAGTACGGCAGCAACAGAATTGGCGGTATACGATGTGCCCTCGAAGGTGTTGTTGACGGATGGCCAAATCAGGCCTCGCCCGGCGCACCTTCTACATCAAGTTCGCCGATCCGGGGAGATACTTCAGAAGCGTCAGTGGGCTGCGCCAGAGAGCACATGGAATTCTGTCGCAAGTCCCCGAAACGTTCTCTTTCAAGGCATGGTTAAATCGATTACGGTTAGGTGGGGCAAGGCTGTAAGCACGGTGGGTTTGGATGAACGCTGGCTACGCCGATCGGGTCGTCGCCCAGTTTTTGTACGAATACTACAGGATATGGCAAAACCATTTCCCGGGGTTAAACAAACGGGCGCATTGGCACGTCATCTTTTCGGCACGAACCGGCCCGGCCGGGGGTGTCTCGTGCAGATCCATCCATCGTACCCTTTATGGCTTCTATGGGACCGACATCAGGACTTGCATTGAGAGAGTAAAAGATTGTGAGAGGGATGGGTTTATCAGGGTTACTGACTCGTCTAACCGGCCATGTACTGCTTCCCCCGCTTGCCTGATTACCGCAACCGGCAAGCTATACGAAAGCTTCGATCGTCACGGCAAAGACACCACCGATGCGGTGCGAGCAGCGTTGGGTGAGCGGGACCGCCGTCGCTCACCGCCGACGGATTTTAACGATGCTGACACCACCGCAATCTTTAGCTTCTTCGGCGCCTACGAACAGAAATGGCGGGAAACCTGCGAATTCGTGGTTAGGCAAAAGGGGCTGACCCCGGCCCATGTCAATGATGCGATGGACCATTTGGTGACCTACCAGTATTGGGCGATCATAATGCTGCTGTGGGGGGCGAGCCCCTTCGGAAATGACGATGAGAACTCGCCCGCTCTGGTCATCGATGAGATCAACAGCAGAATGTGGGACGCTCTGCGGCTGGGGCATCTCGCGATCAGGGAGCGTGTCGACAACTTGATCCGCTGGGGCTTCTTCGCCGAACAAACGATAAAACGGCACAAGGCCGTGGCGCTGACGCCGGTCGGCGGGTCGGCGATCAGCAAGAGCCTGCGGGAGGCCAAGCCGCTGCTCGAGGATCTTGATGCCAAGCTGGTTTCCCAACGGCCAGAGGTGATTGGCGCGCGATCGGCCTAGAGCTGGTTGGATTGCGCCGGTGGCGACCGAAGTAACGGCCGCAGTCAACCCGCGTCGCCGGCCTCCCCGCCCGTCAGCGGTTGCATCGCCTCAATAGAGGCGTGTCTTGTAGCTCTCCGCCGTGTAGCGTTCCGACTCCTCGACGCTGATGCCGCCAATCTGATCGGCGAGAATGCGGCCCAACGACGGAAAGTCCGAGCGACGGACCTGCTTGTCCGGATTCCATAGATCCGACCGGATCAGCGCCTTGCCGCAGTGAAAGTAGATTTCTTCGGCGGTTACCAGAATGGCACTGCGCGGAACCTTGCCGTCGACCGCGAGAGGTTCGAGCAAGGCGGGATCGGTGGTGATGCATGCCCGGCCGTTGACCCGGAGGGTCTCGTTGATCCCGGGAACAAAGAAGATCAGCCCGATACCCGGCCGCGCGAGAAGGTTCGCCAACGTGTCGATCCGGTTGTTGCCGAGCCGA
>Ga0310912_10001799_pt1 | contig 11851 bp, 10 predicted proteins | sample GREbulkMGOX080_FD_203443 | JGI IMG/M metagenome (GOLD analysis project Ga0310912, IMG submission 203443) | Lab enrichment of tropical soil microbial communities from Luquillo Experimental Forest, Puerto Rico - GRE.bulkMG.OX080 | ecosystem: Environmental > Terrestrial > Soil > Tropical forest >...
CAAAGCTTATGAGTGATCGGCAGATTCGGGTTCGAATCCTCCCACCCTGAGGATGCAGTCAGCTGCGAACCAGTCTCCGCACTAAATTCCCTGCTAACAAGGAAAATAACAGGGAATTTTGCAGAATCTGGACTTCCCGTGCGATTTTCGCGTCCAGTCGGCCAGTGGATTTCAAAGGCTTCCAGCCGAATTCCCTACGCAACGAAACAGGGAATTTTCGAACGCGTATCAGGGAATTTTTCTCGGGGAACAGGGAAATTTAGTGAGGCGAATGCGGGGAGCCGAGTGGCCCAGGTGACAGGGAACGCCGTTAGTTGCGCCCTCGCCAGACGGCGCTGATCTCAGCGATCGTACTCACCTCCCCGAAGTAACGGTCGAAATTTCGCAGCGTGGCGGCGTGATCCTCGGGAGAGAATGTCGCGGTTCCGTCATCCACCATCACGGCATAGTAGTCGCGCATGAAGGCCTCACGCGCGGTGGTTCCAACACAGACGTCGGTGGCGACGCCAGTCAGAACGATGGTGCGGATCGCATTGGTGCGCAGGATGGTGTCGAGATCGGTGTTATGGAAAGCGTTATAGCGGTGCTTGGTGACCACCGGATCGCCGGGCTGCGGGCGCACCGCGCCATAGTAATCGCCTTCCCAGGAGCCCTCGGCACAGACGGGAAACCGTGTGTAGCCGCCGGATTGCTTGCGCGCCGCCTGTTCCAGCCAAGAATCCGATAGATAAAAATTGCGCTCGGTCGAATAAATGTTGCGTACGAATATCACGAGCACGCCGGCGCGCCGCGCTGCGGCGATGAAATCCGGCAAATACTCGGCGAGTTTCTGTGCGGCTGACACATCGCGCCCACTGCGGCCTACTAGGCCGTCTGATGCGACGAAATCATTTTGCATGTCGATGACGAGGAGCGCTGTATGCGCCGGTTGTACCTTCTTATCGAGGCCAACCAATGGCTCGACATGCGCGATGCGCGCGGCAACTTCAAAGTCCGATTCGGGCGTTACCATAGTGTGCTCCTAAGACCGGAAGACTACGAGGTTGGCCAAGGCGGACCGCAGTCTCACACGATGAATGACTCACAAATTACCGGCACGGCCTTCGATCGGAAATCCGCGCATGCACTCTGATAATAAACCGCAACGGTAGACAGACCTAGATGGGGAAGTTGGATGACTAGCCCCAATTTGACCGGAGTGCAAACCAGGTTGTAGTGTTTTGCCAGACATACAAAAGTCTCTGACACCGAGTTGCGTACCGCCGGGCTACAATTCAGATGTCGACAGCCAAGGGTATCAGAGTCGTGGGCTACTACGATTGCCCCGGCGGTGGGCAAGTCGTCGTGCGTAAGAATGTAGCCTATGTTGGCCATGTAAAGCCGCCGAACGGCACCAGCATCATCGATATTGCCGATCCGGCTAACCCCCGCGAACTCGCACATATCACTGTTCCGGAAGGCACCCTGTCGCATAAGGTCAGGGTCGAGAACGACGTGATGCTCGTCAACCGCGAGGTGTTTCCGATCGGTCGTGTCGATCCAAATTTTCGCGGTGGTCTCAAGGTTTTCGACGTCAGCAAGCCATCAAAGCCGAAGCACATTACAACCTGGGCCGCGCGCGGGATGCACCGCTTTACCTTCGATGGTCGCTACGTCTATGGCTCGCCCGAATTCGAAGGCTATCTTGGTAACGTCGTTGCTATCATCGACTTCAAGGATCCGGCCAAGCCGCAGGAAGTTGGCCGCTGGTGGATGCCCGGGCAATGGATTGCCGGGGGCGAGAAGCCGAGCTGGGAAGGCACTGCCCATCGCTGCCATCATCCAATACGAGTCGGCAACCGTTTGTATACCAGTTACTGGCACGGCGGGTTCGTTATCCTCGGGATTGACGACATGACGAAGCCAAAGTTCATCTCGGGGTTAGATTGGAGCCCTCCCTTTCCGTGGCCGACGCACACGGCATTGCCGGTACCGTTTCCGGTGCGTGGACGTCGCATCATGCTGGTTGCCGATGAGGATGTGGTGCGACTAGAACTGTCTGCGCCAGCTTTCCTGTGGATTGTCGACATAACCGACGAAACGAAACCGATCCCCTTCGCCAGTTTCCAGGTGGCGGAAGAGGACGGATCGCCGAAGACCGACTATACCGGAATGCATCAGTTCTGCGAGGAGATACGCAGCACGGAAATTCCGGTGGCTTGGTTCGCGCATGGCCTTCGAATCGTCGATATCGCGAACCCGCACGCGCCGCGTGAGGTAGCTTCCTTCATGCCGGACGTTCCTCCCGGCGCCAAGCGAGTCCAGAGCAATGACGTATGCTTCGATGACCGCGGGTTGATTTATCTGATCGACCGCGCACGCGGTCTGCACATTCTCGAGCGAATATAACGCGGCGTCGGCGAAATGCGCCGCACGACGAGATGTTTGGCGATGCCCCTGTGAGCGCTGATGATGAGCCTTGTAATCCGTAACGCGCGCGTACGCGGCCAAAAGCAGAACGTCGACATCGCCATCGACGGGAAGAAAATCTCGGCAGTCGGGCCGAAGCTTCCAGCTCACGCTCCACGTGAAATCGACGCAAGGGGCAATCTGGTATTGTCGGGGCTTTTCAACCTGCACTATCACGCCGACAAGTGCCTGCTAGGCGAGATCATGCGACCGAACGTATCCGGCACCCTGCCGGAGGCGATCGAGATCACAAACGATTTCAAGCGCAAATATGATCCGGCCGAGGTAGCCGGCCGCGCGGTGCGCACGATCGAACAAGGGGTCATCAACGGCACCACATTTTTTCGCTTATTCTGCGATGTCGGAACAATTGGCGGCTTGCAGGCCGCACGCGGCCTGTTATTGGCGCGCGATAAGATGAAAAAATATGGCCGGATTCAGGTCGTCGCATTCCCGCAGGAAGGAATCGTGCGCGACCCTGGCGCCGCCGAATTGATGGAAGAGGCAATCAAGGAAGGCTGCGACGTGGTCGGCGGTCTGCCCTGGTACGAATACACTGACGAGGACGCCCGCCAGCATATCGACATCTGCTTTGCGATGGCCAAAAAGCACGATCTCGACATTCACATGCTCGTGGACGATACTGACGACCCCAACTCGCGCAGTCTCGAATACCTCGCGCTTAAGACAATGCGAGACGGATTCATCGGCCGTGTCACAGCGAGCCACTGCGGGGCGATGGCCGGATATAACGATTTCTATGCTGCCAAAGTGGTCGATATGGTCGCGACGGCAGGAATAACTATTTCGGTCAACGCTCACATTAATCTTGTATGCTCGGCGCGGCTCGATCGCGAGCCGAAGCGCCGCGGCACGGCTCGCGTGAAGGAGCTGCTGGCACGCGGTGTCAACGTTGTTACCTCGCAGGATGACGTAAACGATCCTTACTACCCGTTTGGTAAGCCAGACCCGCTCGAATGCGCAGTTATGTTGGCGCACGTCGCGCAGCTCACGCTGCCACACGAACTCGAACAGGTAATGGACATGATTACTGTTAATGCGGCGCGGGCTGCGCGCGTGTCCAACTACGGCATCGCACCCGGCATGTCGGCCGATCTTGTCGTGGTCGACGCCCCTTCGGTACACGAAGCACTGCGATTGCAGCCGCCGCGGTTGTACGTGTTTAAGGACGGTCGCGAGGTGGCCCACTCCACGATGTCACAGCAGCTTTTGCCGTAGGCGGCAGCCTGATGCGAGTGTTGATTTCGATGTTGAGTTGAGAGAGGCGACATGGCGAATCGTTACGAACCTTCCAAACCGCTCGACCTGATTGTTCGCAACGGGACGCTGGTGATTCCCGGTGTCGGCCTGGTCAAGGCCGACGTAGGAATCGCCGAAGGCAAGATCGCGGTATTGGGATCGAATTTGGCGCAAAGGACCGCCGAGGTGTATGACGCGACCGGGCGAACCGTGTTGCCCGGCATTTTTGACCCGCACATTCATCTCGGTAACGAGCAGTCTTACGAAAGCGAAGCTGAGACCGAGACTCGCGCCGCAATCCTCGGTGGCGTCACCACAGTCGGGATCTTTTTGCGAAGCCTGGAGGATTCTTATTTCCAGCACCTGCCGGCGTTCTGCAAAGCGATGAACGAGCGCAGCTACGTCGATTCGGTTTTCCACCCGCAAATTTTTTCCGAGCAACAGATCGAGGAAATCCCCGGCTATGCTGAGCAATACGGCAACCGCTCGTTCAAGTTCTATATGTCCGGCATACCCGGCATCGTGAAGTCGGTGACGGACGATGTTCTCCTGCACGGCTTTCGCACCGTCGCCTCGCTTGGGTCCGACGCCGTCGCTTGCGTTCATTGCGAGACCGGAGCCCTGATCGATAAGGCGCGCAGCGAGCTCAAGATGCGCAAGCCGGAAGGAACTCTTGCGGATTGGGAGGATGCCCACCCCGCGGTGGCGGAAGCGCTTGCGATTCAAACCGCGCTTTACCTCGCCAAAATCGCGGGGGCACACCTTTATGTGGTTCACTTGTCGAGCCGACAGGGGCTCGACATCGTCCGTGCCGCCCGGCGTGCCGGCATGCGCTTCACGGTCGAGACGACGACGCCCTATCTCGGCATCAATAGCAGTGACCCGAACGGCTTCTTGGCCAAGATGGTCCCCCCCGTGCGCACGCCGGAGCATCAAACCGCGCTGTGGGAGGGGCTCCGAGAAGGTACGATCAACACGGTCGGCACCGACAACACATCCCGTGCGCTGGCGACCAAGAAACCCGAGGCCGGCCTGCATGGATCGCGGCCGGGCTTACCCGCACTCGGCACGCACTTGCCCGCACTCTTGCATTACGGTCGCATCCGCGGCGTTCCACTCGAGCTCCTGGTTGAGCGCGCGACCCGCAGTCCGGCGCTTGTGTATGGCATTTACCCGCAGAAGGGCACGATCGCGGTCGGCTCGGATGCAGATTTGGTGATCGTCGACCTCGAGCAGGAGCGCACCGTGTGCGCCGAAGACCTGCAAGGCATGTCGGATTTCTCGCCCTTCGAGGGCAAGCGGCTGCGCGGTTGGCCTGTCGCAACCATCAAGGGCGGCGAGATCGTCGCACGTGACGGCAAGATCGTCGCGAAGGCCAACGGACGCTATCTACCACGCAAGTCCGGTCCTGCGCCGCAGCTCGAGTGGTTCGCAAGCGCACAAACTTGAAGGAGCACGGCGGGGCAAAAGCATTGTGGTTCCGACGTTCAAATAAGAAGCACGTTCAGATTTTATCGATTTTACCTATCTCGATCACCCGCTTCCATTTGGTGATCTCATTCTCGATGTAAGCGGCAAAATCAGCCGAGCTATCGCCTTCCGGTATAACGCCGAATTCCAGAAGTCGCGCCGCGACGTCCGGCATTCGGACGATCGTTGAAATTTCCTTCTGCAGCAAGTCCACAGTAGGCCTCGGCGTTCCGGCCGGCACGAAGACCCCGGTCATGGTTTCCGCCTGCTGGTTCTTGAAGCCAAGTTCATCAAGCGTCGCTACATCGGGTAAGGTTGCCAGACGCTTGTTGCTGGTGATCGCAAGCGCACGAATCCTTCCCTCCTTGATCATTGGAACCGAATTACCAATAGCCCCGCACGCAATGGGGGTAAAACCGGCGAGCAGCGATTGAGTCATGGGCCCGCCGCCAGCAAAGGGAACGGTGACGAAGCTGACCCCAAGTTCCTGCTTGAGGAGTTCGATCGAGAGCGATGGCGTCGTGCCGGTCCCCGGGGAAGCGACACTGAGCTTGCCGGGGCTGGCCTTCATCAAGTCGATCAACTCCTTCATCGTTTTGGCCGGAAAATCGCGATTGACCAGCCAGGAGTTCGGGGATGCTCCCGCCCTGGTAACCGGGACGAGATCCTTCTTCACGTCGAAAGGAATTTTCTTGTACAGGCTCGGGTTCACCACGATGCTCGATGAGGCGAACAGGATCGTGTAGCCATCGCCCGCCGCATGCGCGGCACCTGCCATCCCGATATTGCCGCCGGCTCCGCCGATGTTCTCGACGTAGAACTGCTGCCCGAGCCGCTCGGAGAGCCTCTGCACGATGACGCGAGTAGCGATGTCGGTTACTCCCCCCGCAGGGAACGGCACGATTACCTTGACGGGGTGATCGGCATAGCCCGCGGCATGCAAGCCGGACCCAGAGGCGACAGCCAGCAGCCCGACCAACACAGAAGTTTTGAGGATAACCATGTGTGTTACTAACGATGCACTTTGGGATCGGGTCGTGGGTATTGCCAACCGGCTCAGCGTATTCGGCAGTAATCAGTCGACAAACCGCGTGAGCTGGTCTTCGTGTCGCTGCGGAAAGACAGCTCATGAGCGCCAAGGTTCCCGGCTATGTCGACATCGCACGTCCGCCCGGACGTCCCAGATGCCGTGTTTCCAAGCTTCCGCAACAACGTCCTTGCTTACGCCGGTGTATTCGGTGATCAGGCTGACGGCCTTGTCCGGATTCTTGACGTAGAAGTCGAGCGACGCCGAATAGGCCTTGAGAAACCTCACTGCCAAGTCCCAGTCCTTGAGAAAATCGGTATTAGCAGCAAGGATTTGGTTTCCGGCGCCGTACTTTTCGGTTTTGCCGATATCGCAACACGGCGGATAATAACCGTAACCTTCGACGACGGCGCGATCGAGAACCGGCGACCACAGCACCAGGCCATCGAGATCGCCGCTCTTGAGCGCTTGCAGTTCGGCAGGTCCCGCCGACGTCGTGTTGATCAGATTGACCTTCGAAATGTCAACGCCATTTTCTTGGGCAGCCAGCGTGAACAGTATCGTCACGTAACTTCCTGGCGGTCGGCCGATGCGCTTTCCTTCGAGGTCCTTCCACGATTTGATGTCAATCCCCTTGCGCACGATCAGATTCTGACCGCCCAATTGCTCGCCCGCGATGATCTTGACGTTGGTGATGTTCTGCTCGGCCATGACCGCCGGGCTTTGATAGCCCAATGTGCCGAGCTCGATGCCGCTCTGCAGATTACGCTGCATGTCTGCATTTGTACCGGCTGGAATGTACTCGACCCGAAAGCCGGCTTTTTCCGCAAATGGTCCGATGCCCCACAGCGGGATTGCGCTGACGCTGCGCGCCAGCGTGATGCGGACGTGCTTTGGCTCCTCGGCGGCTGCGTTGCAAGCCACGGCGATTATCGAGGCCAGAGTCAGGAGCCCCGCAGCGGTGGGAAAATAACGACGCCAGATGCCGAGAAAGCCATACAAAATTGCTGGCATGTTCTTCTCCTGGTTTCGACCAGAGCTGCCACCGCAGGTTAGGCCAAATCCGAGGCGAAATCACCTTACCCCGCCACGGGTGCGACCGCATGAAATTGCATTATGCGCGCGTCTATTGGCGGTCAGTCGCACTGGTGCACCGCGCGCGGCTGCCATCACTCAGGCGTAGCAGAGCGATGTACGCGGCGCGGCTCGTCCGCTATCAATGGAACGCGTGGCGCAAGTGATCAAAGAGGAGCGCAATGTCGGCCAAGCAAAGAATCGTCGCGATCGAGGAGCACTTTTGGATTCCTGAGTTGCGAGACCGCTACAGCGGGCCGCGAGGCATCTCGGCGCATACTCCAGCGCGCCAGCTCGACGATCTTGGCGAGATCCGCCTTGAGGAGATGGATGCCGCCGGCATCGACATGCAGGTCATCTCACATATGCAGCCGGGAACGCAGATCTTCGACGCCGAGACTGCGATTACACTGGCTCGCAGAGCGAACGACGTGCTTTATGCGGCAACGCGCGCGTACCCGACGCGGTTCGCCGGCTTCGCTGAGTTGCCGACCGTTGATCCCAAGGCCGCGGCCAATGAGCTGGAACGCACCGTTGCGCAGTACAATTTTAAGGGTGCGCTGATCAACGGCCTGACCGCCGGAGCCTTCCTCGACGATAAAAGATTTTGGTGCATTTTCGAACGGGCACAGGCGCTCGACGTTCCGATCTATTTGCATCCGGGAATCCCGAACCATGCCGTCACCGACGCCTACTACTCCCACTACCGTCGCGGCGATTTTCCGTTTTTGTCGGTGGCGTGGGGCTTCACTGCTGAGACCGCCATCCATGCCATCCGTCTGGTTGTCAGCGGCGTATTCGACGCCTTTCCACGGTTGAAAATCATCCTCGGCCATCTCGGCGAAACGATTCCATTCACGCTATGGCGTTGTGACTGGATCCTTGAACATGTCGGCGACTGCCGTGCATTCGCCGATGCCTTCCGCGAGCATTTTTATTTGACGACTAGCGGAAACTTTCAGCCGTCGGCGCTGACGTGTTGCATTGCCGAGCTTGGCATCGATAGAATCATGTTCGCGGTAGATTATCCCTATAATGCCAGCGCCGAAGGCGTCGCATTCGTCCGCACCGCACCGATCAGCGAAGCAGACAAAGAAAAAATTTTCCATGCCAACGCGGATCGGTTGCTGCGTCTTTGTGGGTGAAAAAGCGATAATGTGCTACAGGTTAGCTGCACAGTGGGCATAGCCATACCAACTGGCGCCGCGAAGGAAATGAGTAATGAACCGCGTGCCAAATCCTATCCTCGGCCCGAACAAGTTCAAGTTCGGCCTGTTCAATGCCAATTGCGACGGCGGCTTCGCTATCAGTAAGGCGCCCGAGCGTTGGCGCTGCGAATGGGATGATGTCGTCAAGGCTTGCGTGATGGCGGATGAGGCCGGCATCGACTTCATCCTGCCGGTGGCAAAGTGGCGAGGGCTCAGCGGTGAAGCCGACAATCTCGGCCGTTCGTTCGAGACGCTGACCCACGGCGCTGCGATCGGCGCCCTGACCAAGCGGATTGGTCTATTCGCCACCGTGCACGTGCCGTTGGCGACGCCGGCTTTTGTCGCCAAGGCGATCGCGACAATCGATCACGTCACGCACGGCCGTGTCGGCCTCAACATCGTGTGTGGATGGAATCAGGACGAATTTAACGTTCACGGGGTGAACATCGACTCGGAGCGCCGGTATGATCAGGGTCTGGAGTGGTTCAAGATCTACGGAAAGATTTTAGAGGGCGGTCCGCCGTTCAATTGGGATGGGGAGTTCTACAAGTTGCGCGGCGTGACCACGAACCCACTCACGGTCCAGCGACCGCGGCCGCCGATCATGTCGGCCGGTTTTTCGCCAAAAGGCCGCGACTTCGCAGCGCAAGCGGCCGATCTCCTATTCACCTCCGTCTCGAACCTGCACCGCGCCCCAGCGATCGTCAAAAGTGTGCAGGACTTTGCAGCGCGCTATGGCCGCAAGGTCGCGGTGTTCACGACCTGCCATATCGTCTGCCGCCCGACCCGCAAGGAGGCGGAAGATTTCTATTACTATTTTGCGGAGGAGATGGCCGATCGCGAATCGCTCGCCTACATCGTGCAGCAAAAGGAGGCGACGGCCGGCAGCGATATCCCTAAATCGGAGCGCCCCGACACTAATCCGCAGGCTAATACTCGCCGGCGCGGGCAGATTTATGCGGGAACGTTTCCGGGCTGCTACACAATCGTCGGCACACCGGACGACGTGGCCGACGAGATGATCGAGATGAGCGAAGCCGGCCTAGCCGGCGCTTCCATTTGTTTTCTCGATTACCTGGCAGCAATGCCGTATTTCATCCAGGAGGTGTTGCCGCGGCTTGAACACGCTGGTCTGCGTCAAAAAGACAGCGTAACCGGGCGCAGCGCTGCTATGGTCTAGCGTCATCCTTCGCTTTGCGCGACGTAATGCGCAATGTGCGGCATTCCTCGCCTTGACAGATTTGCAAGGCACTCCATACCGTGAGGTTGTTTTCGAGGCTTCCTTAGATGGCGCGTGACTCACAGGTAGATCTCGTCTTATCGCACATGACGCCGCGGTACCTCGCGACCGGAGTTGATCCGAACGACCTGCAACGTTTGGTGGCACGTATCGAGCGGTGGGACGATTGGTGCCGCAGTTGGTGCGCGGAGGCGGCGCGCCACCAAAATCTCGCGCAGGAAGCTGCCAACCGCAACCGGAACGTCACCGCCTCCGAATCCAATTTGCGCGCGGCGATCTATTATCACTATGCAAAACACCTCTTCGCCCACGATCCTGACCAATACCTCGCGGCTCATCAGCACATGTTGACTTGCTATCAGCGGGGTGCCGCGGGTGCCCACCCTCCGGTGGAGCGGATAACGATTCCGTTCGAGCGCGCGACGATGGTCGGCAATCTGCGCCGGCCGGCGGATCTACCCCGGCCGCCGGTCGCGATCCTTCTCCCCGGACTTGACGCCTGCAAGGAAGAACTCCACGCATGGAGCGACGCTTTCCTCCGCCGCGGCATGGCCACGCTGGCGATCGATGGGCCGGGGCAGGGCGAGACCGCTTTTCAGCTTCCAATTACCAACCGGTGGGGGGCGGTGATCGGTGCGGTCATCGATGTATTGGAAAGCCGCTCGGACGTTGACGGCAGCAACGTCGCGGTGGTCGGCCAAAGCCTCGGGGCACTTTATGCACCGCTCGCCGCCGCGTTCGAGCCGCGGATCAAGGCTTGTGTCTCCAATTGCGGGCCGTTCGATTTCGGCGCCGTGCTGCCGACCATGCCCGCCGCTTCGCAGGAGACTTTCCGCGTGCGCAGTTACGCCAAGACTGCTGCGGAGGCCCGCGACATCGCGCGAGCATTGATTCTCGAGGGTGTAGCGCAACGGATCAACTGCCCGCTGCTGGTGGTTTTTGGCGCCGGCGATAAGCTCATAAGCGTCAGCGAGGGCGAGCGCTTGGCGCGCGCGGCGTCCGGTCCAACCGAGCTCGTCGTGTTCGAGGAGGGTAATCACGTGTGCTTCAACATCAGCTATAAATTTCGCCCTCTGACCGCCGACTGGACAGCCGAACACCTGAACGCGATCGCGCATTGATTGCGAACTTTCGAAACATCTGGCCGACTTCAAGCGAGGTGAAAATGACGGCACCGGGCTCCTATACGCTGCCCAATCCCTACAGCGTCGGCAGCACGGATTACATGGCTGGCATCAATTTCGCGCGCATGCGGGAATAGCGTCTGCGGAAGGCTCAGGCAGCGCTCAAGCGCCATAACAAGCCGCGGCGCTATTCATGCGCCACGAAAATATTCGTTATGCGGTTGCGGTTAAGGGGCACGCCTTCTGTCCGCAGCTCAGCTATGCGCTCGTTTTCGCCGAACACGATCCAATTCTTTACGAGCTTGGCGACATGGTCGAGCACCAGCGATTGTACTGCCCCTGGCTCAAGCCCGAGAACATCCGCTTTTCCTATAGCTGGCTCGACTCCATCTGCGGTCCGGAGGGCGCAAAGAAAGAAGCCGAGCGTTTCGCGGCAGCGATTGTTGCCGATCTCAAAGCCGCGGGTGTGTTCGGGGAGCAAATCGGTGTCGATTCCCTCGATGAGGCAGGACGCACGGCGCTGCGCAGCGCAGGCGTCGAGCTTGTGCACGTGAAGCCGGCAATCATGGAAGCCCGGCGCTGCAAGACCCCGGATGAGCTTGCCTGCATCGAGACAGCGATCGCCATCTCCAACAACGGCTATGCAAGTTTCATGGAGTTCAAACCAGGAATGCGTGAGCGCGACGGCGGCGCCGCCATGCACGAAGCGATGATGCGGGCTGGAGCCGAATTCGCCTCCGGCGGCGTGCGTTCAAAGTTGAACACCTACGACGTCTATCACCATGGCAATACCGATCGCATCGTGGATGCCGGCGATCTCGTCGTGGTGAACACCTGCGGCACGACTTTCGCCGGTTATCGAGTCTGCATCTACCGGAGCTTTATTTTGGGTCGAAAACCCAATGCGAAGGAGCGCGACTTTTACGCACGCTGCCGCGATCGGGTCTATGCTATCATCGATCGCATCAAGCCGGGCGCGACGACTGCTGATGCAGCGAAA
>Ga0310912_10001804_pt1 | contig 11832 bp, 8 predicted proteins | sample GREbulkMGOX080_FD_203443 | JGI IMG/M metagenome (GOLD analysis project Ga0310912, IMG submission 203443) | Lab enrichment of tropical soil microbial communities from Luquillo Experimental Forest, Puerto Rico - GRE.bulkMG.OX080 | ecosystem: Environmental > Terrestrial > Soil > Tropical forest >...
CCGAGAGCGCGGCGATCTCGTAGACGTCGAAGACTTTGTTGTCGACGGTATAGGCGCCGATGCAGCAGAACACGAAGATCGCGGGAAACAGCAGCCGGTAGGGCACCGCCAGCAGCTTGATCCACACGCCCACCAGCGGCAGGTTGAGCACTAGCAGCATGAGGTTGCCGATCCACATGCTCGCGATCAGGCCCCAGAACAGCTCGGGACGCTCGGTCATCACCTGCGGGCCGGGTGCGATGCCCTGAATCATCAGCGCGCCGATCATCAGCGCCATGGTCGGGTTTGACGGGATGCCGAGGGTGAGCATCGGGATGAACGAGGTTTGCGCGCCGGCATTGTTGGCCGATTCCGGCGCCGCCACGCCGCGAATGTCGCCATGGCCGAAGGCGCGCGGCGGCTTTGCGACCTTCTTCTCGAACATGTAGGCGGCGAACGACGCGAGCAACGCGCCGCCGCCCGGCAGGATGCCGAGCAGCGAGCCGAGGCCGGTGCCGCGCACGATCGACCAGAAGCAGGTGCGCAGATCCTCGAGCGTGGGCAGCACGCTGCCGATGCGCGAGGTGAACACCTCCTGCTTCTCCTTGTGCTCGAGGTTGAGCACCACGTCGGTGATGCCGAAGAAGGCCATGGCGAGGGCGACGAAGCCGAGCCCGTCGGCGAGCTCGGGCGCTCCGAAGGCGAATCGGATCACGCCGGAATTGACGTCGGTGCCGACGAGGCCGAGCAGGATGCCGAAGCACACCATGGCGATGGCCTTGATGAGCGAGCCGCGCGCGAGCACGACCGCCGCGATCAGCCCGAACACCATCAGCGAGAAATATTCCGCGGGGCTGAATTTGAGCGCGAGCTCGGCCAGCGGCGGGGCGAAATAGGCGATGACCAGCGTCGCGATGCAGCCGGCGATGAAGGAGCCGATCGCCGCGATGCCGAGCGCGGGCCCGGCGCGGCCCCGGCGCGCCATCTGGTGGCCGTCGAGCGTGGTCACCACCGAGGACGACTCGCCGGGAATGTTGACCAGGATCGCCGTGGTCGAGCCGCCATATTGGGCGCCGTAATAGATGCCGGCGAGCATGATCAGCGCCGGCGCCGGATTGAGCCCGAAGGTGAACGGCAACAGCATGGCGACGGTCGCCACCGGGCCGATGCCCGGCAGCACGCCGACCAGCGTGCCGAGGAAGCAGCCGATGAAGCAGTAGAGAACGTTCTGCCAGCTCAGCGCCACGCCGAGACCGAACGCGAGATTGGACAGCGTTTCCATTCCGGCCTCACGAATTCGGCCAGAGCGGCAGCGGCAGGCCCAGCAGCCACACGAAGACCGCGACCGAGAAGGCGATCATCACCGCCGCGAGCGCGAGATTCTCCAGTGGACGCACGTCGCGGGCGGCGTAGGCGCCGACGAGCACGAGCACCGCGATCGCGGCGATGAGTCCGAGCCACTGCAGCGCCGCGCCGAACAGCACGATCGCCAACACCGAGACCCCGATCGGCCGCAGATAAACGCGCGGCACCGGTTCGCCCTTGAACGCAAACGCGCGCAACGCGATGATCACCCCGAGCGCGGCAAGCAGCGCTCCTACGAGGGTCGGGAACATGGCCGGCCCCATGCGATGCATGTCGCCAAGCCGATATTGCTGCGAAAGGAGCACGAAGCCGCCTCCGATCGCGGTGAAGATCAGCCCCGCCCAGAAATCCTTCGGCGAACGAATGCGCATTATTGGATCACCTGTAGGGTGGGCAAAGGCGCAGTCCGGATCGTCGTAGAGACACACGCTGGGGCGTGCGCCGTGCCCACCGACATTCCGGTCGTCGTGCGAAAAACGCGTGGGCACGCTTCGCTTTGCCCACCCTACGCGGGCGCATGAATGCTCAATCCGGCCGGATGTTCGCCTTCTGGACGATCGCGCGGAAGCGCTCCGCCTCCTGCTTCACGCGCGCGTCCAGCTCGGCCGCGCTCGAGGGGATGATGTCGACACCGCCGCCGGCGAAGCGCTCCTTCACGTCGGGCATGTGGAGGATCTTGACCACCTCGGCGTTGAGCTTGTCGATGACCGGCTGCGGCGTGGCCTTGGGCGCAAACAGCGCGGTCCAGTTGGAGGCGTCGACCTCTTTCACGCCTTCCTGCTGCAATGTCGGCCATTCCGGATTGAGCGTCGAACGCTTGCCCATCGTGACCGCCAGCACGCGGACGCGTCCGCTCTTGACATGCGGGGCGACCGAGGAGCTCGCCAGGATGCCGAGCGGAATATCGCCCGCCGCCAGCGCGGCCGCGGCCGGCGCGCCGCCCTTGTAGGGAATATGCTGGAAGCGGGCGCCGGTATTGAGCGCCATCCATTCGAGCACGATCTGGTTGATGCTGCCGTTGCCGGGGGTGGCGACGGAGATCCGTCCGGGCTGCGCCTTAGCGGCGGCAATCACGTCCGCGACGCTGATATAGGGCGCGCCGCCATGCGCGGCGAGCACGAGCGGCGCGTCGCTCACCATCGCGATGGGCGCAAGGTCGCACTCGACGTCGTAGGGCATCTCCTTGAACATGGCCGGATTGATCGCGACGTCGCCACCCGTTGCCATGACCATGGTGTAGCCGTCGGGCGCGGCCTTCGCCGCCGCCGCCATCGCGATGAAACCGTTGCCGCCGGGCCGGTTCTCCACCAGCACTTGCTGGCTCCAGGCTTCCGTCAGCTTGGCGCCGAGGATGCGGGAGGCGATGTCGGAGATGCCGCCGGGCGCATAGGGCACGAGGATGTGGATGGGCTTGGCCGGGTAATTCTGCGCCTGCGCGGGCGCCGCGCAGAAAACGATGAGTGCGATGACACTTGCGATCCAAGCCATGAACGCCTCCTGCGCCGACGCGTCGGACGCGTAACCTGCATGAGAGACGGCCCCGATGGCAAGGCGCGGCGGCGCCGCAGCCCGCGAAGGCGTTCAGACCTCGCGCACGATGGCGCTCTCGTGCCAGCGCCGCAGCAGCAAATGAGAGACGAGCGACAGCGCGAAGAAGATGACGATGCCGGCGACGGAGAGGAGCAGTAGCGCCGCGAACATGCGCGGGATGTTGAGCCGGTAACCCGATTCGACGATGCGATAGGCGAGGCCCGAGCCCGCGCCGGCGGAGCCCGCTGCGATCTCGGCGACCACGGCGCCGATCAGCGACAGCCCGCCCGCGATCTTCAAGCCACCCAGGATATAGGGCAGCGCCCCCGGCAGCTTGAGCTCCCACAGCACCTGGCGCCGCGTGGCGCCGTAGAGGCGGAAAAGGTCGGCGAGGTTGTGATCGACCGAGCGCAGGCCGAGCGTGGTGTTGGCGAGCACGGGGAAGAAGGCGACGATCCAGGCGCAGGCGAGCACCGCGGCCTGCTGCGGCAGATAGATGAGGAGCAGCGGCGCAATCGCCACGACTGGCGTCACCTGCAGGATCACCGCGTAGGGATAGAGCGAATATTCGATGAGGCGCGACTGGTTGAACAGCACGGCGAGCCCGACGCCGCCGGCGGCCGCGAGCAGAAAACCTTCGAGCGTGGTCGTGAGCGTGACGAGAAGCGAAGCCGACAGCACCGCCCAGTCGGAGATCAAGTTGGAAAAGACGAGGCGCGGGCTCGGCAGCACGTAGGGCGGAATGTCGCCGACGCGCACCACGAGCTCCCACAGGACCACGCCGAGCGCGAGCACCGCGATCGGGAGCAGCACGCGCAGCACGCGATCCACGCGCGGGCGCGTCTCGTCTTTTGCTTTCGCCGCGCTCATGATCGCTCGCTCAAGATCGCGTTCATGGTCCCTCCGTCGTGGCGATGGCGCGCGCCAAGGCTTCCGAGACCTGCCGGCAATGGCCGACATAGTCGGCGGAGGTGCGGAAGCGTTCGTCGCGCGGATAGGGTGCGTCGATCAAAAGCTCGGTGAAGACGCGGCCGGGCCGCGGCGTCATCACGATGATCCGCTGCGAGAGATAGACCGACTCGAACACCGAATGGGTGACGAAGACGACGGTCTTGCCCAGCGACTGCCAGAGCGCCAGCAGGTCGTTGTTGAGGCGAAAGCGCGTGATCTCGTCGAGTGCGGCAAACGGCTCGTCCATCAGCAGGAGCGTCGGCTCGGTGACGAGCGCGCGCGCGATCGAGGTGCGCATCTTCATGCCGCCGGAGAGCTCGCGCGGATAGCTCTGCGCAAAGCCGGAAAGTCCGACGCGCGCGAGCGCGGCGTCGACGCGCGCTTGCGCCGTCGGCTTAAGCCCCGCAAGCTTGAGCGGCAGGCGCACGTTCGCGGCCACCGTCGCCCAGGGCATCAGCGTCGGCTCCTGGAACACGAAACCGATGCGACGCGGACCGGCGGCGCTCGCAGCCTCCCCCTCCAGCCACTCGACCGTCCCGCTGGTCGGCTCGCTCAAGCCCGCGACGATGCGCAGCGCCGTGGACTTGCCGCAGCCCGAGGGGCCGAGCAGCGACACGAACTCGCCCGGCCGTACATCGAGGTCGAGGCGCTCGAGCGCGACCACGCCGTTCGCAAAGGTCTTGCCGACGCGCTTGAGCGCGACGACGGGAGCGCCGGACTTAGAGGGATGAACGGGCACGTTGCAATATTCGCTCGACGGCGGCTCGACGGACGATCGAACCCTACTTCCTCAATCCGATCTCGGTCATGAACGCGACCCAACGCTTCACTTCGGAGGCGTGGAATTGCGAAAACGCCTCTACGCCGAGCCCGGTGGGCTCGAAGCCGATGGCGCGAAACTTCTCCTCGATCTCGCCCTGCTTGACGATGTCGGCGATGGCCTTGCCGAGCACCACGCGCGCATCCGACGGCATGCGGGGCGGCCCATAGATGCCGAGCCATCCCGTCAGCTCGACGCCGGCGACGCCCGCCTGCTTGAAGGTCGGCACGTTCGGAAGGCCCGGCAGGCGGTAAGGACTGCTGACCGCGAGTCCTTTGACCAGGCCGGTTTTGATCTGCTCCATCACCACCGGAAACACCTCGATGAGCAGATCGATCGAGCCGCCCATGAGATCGTTGAGCGCCGCGGGGCCGCCGCGGTAGGGCACGTGCACCAACTTAGTGCCGGTCTCCTTCATGAAGAGTTCGACCGCGAGATAGTCGAGCGCCGCGGTGCCGGTCGAGCCGAAGGTGAGCTTGCCGGGCCGCGCCTTGGCGTAATCGATGAACTCCTTCACCGAATTCACCGGCGTATTGTTGTTGACGACCATGGCGGTGGCGTATTCGGCCGTGCCGGCGATGGGGGAGAGATCGCGCAGCGCGTCGAACGGCGGGTTCACCTCCATGGCATAGCCGAGCACGACCATACCCATGGCGCCGACCAACAGCGTGTAGCCGTCGGGCTCGGCTTTGAGCATCTCGCGCACGCCGATCACGCCGTTGGCGCCGGGCCTGTTCTCGACGATGACCGGCTGGTTGAACTTCACGCGCAGCCCCTCCGCCACCAACCGCGCGGACAGGTCGGTGATTCCGGCCGGCGGGGCCGGAACGATCATCCGCATCGGGCGCGAGGGGAAGGATTGCGCCGAAGCCGAAGCCGCGAGCAGCACGCAGAAGGCAAGACTGAGCAGCGCGCGCATGGTCTCTCGCAGGACGGTCATTTCGGCCGCAAATCGAGGCCGACCTTCTTGTTCACGAACTGCAGCGTATATGCTTTGGCGAGCGCAATCGACGGCTTGACCACGCCCGCGCGCACCATCTTGTCGTAAAAATTCTTCATGCGCGCGTCGGTCATGGCGCCGATGCCGAGGGTAGCCGCGTCGCCGGAATCGACGATGCCGTACTCCTTCATCTTCGCAATCGAATAGGCCAGCAATTCGTCGGTCATTTCCGGGTTCTGCCGCTTGATCAGCGCGTTCGCCGCTTTGTTGTCGCCGTAGAGATAGTTCATCCATCCGATGATCGAGGCATCGACGAAACGCTGCACCAGGTCGGGCTTGGTCGCAACCAGGTCGCGGCGCGTCTCGATCAGCGTCGAATAGGTGTTGAAGCCCTGGTCGGCGATGAGAAAGACCTTCGGCTTGAAGCCGGCTTGCTTCTCGATGGCGAAGGGCTCCGAGGTCACATAGCCCTGCATCGCGCTGCGCTTGTCGGCGAGGAAGGGCTGCGGATTGGACGTGTATGGTTTCACCCGCGCTTCGCTGAAACCGAAATCGGCCTTGAGCCACTGGAAGTAGCTCGCGAGCCCTTCCTTGGAGATGAACAGCGTGAGCTTCTTCAAGTCCTCGAACTTGTCGATGCCCTGGTCCGGATGCGCGATCAGCACCTGCGGGTCCTTCTGGAACATGGCCGCGACCGCAAGCGTGGGAATGTTGCGCTCGACCGCGTCGAAGCTTTGCAGCGTGTTCGCGCTCATGAAGAAGTCGAGCTTGCCGACCGGCAACAGGAGGCGGTTGTTCACGTTGGGCCCGCCCGGCACGATGGTGACGTCGAGCCCATATCGGCGATAGGTGCCGTCGGCCAGCGCCTGGTAGTGGCCGCCATGCTCGGCCTCCGCCACCCAGTTGGTGCCGAAGGAGACCTTGTCGAGGTTTTGCTGCGCGGCGGCGCTGGCACAAAGGAGGCTCGCGGCGGCGGCGAGCGCGACGCGCTTTAGTCGTGCAGCAACCATTCCCGCCTCGCCGCTACTGCTCGAACCGCTCGATGAACCACTTGAGCAGCCGCGTCCAGATCTCGTCCTTGCGCCATCATGATGCAGGCCGGCCCGCAGGTGAATTCGGTGGTCTGGTGAAAATAAGGCGGCGCGACCGCGAGCGCGCGCAAGTTGGGGACGAGCCGCTCCTCGAAACGCAGGGCATCGCCGCCGTCCTCGGCCTTGCGGACGCGGATCTCGGCCACCGGCGCGTGGGCAAGATTGGAAGGCATCGTCGTTACAGCCATCACACGATACCAGCTTCGCCGCGTGCCTGCATCGGGACCGCATGCAGGCGCTCTCAGTTTCAGCGAGCAGGATGGGCGTGAGGCCGATCGCGGATGGCTGGAAATCCGCTGCTAATTCGGCCGTTTGGAGCCTTTGAACCCGTTCGCCTCCTGTCGCGACCAACGGACGAGCGGCCCCAAAAGCCGCAATGGGGTCAAAAGAGGAAAGCCGCATCATCTCACCGGAGGAATCAAGTCTCCGGAACGAAAACGGTTGTGATCGGCGCGTGCGCCCCCATCCACCCCCGCGTCGGTCCGGCGGTCCGCCCGGATGTCCCCATCCGGGCGGACCTGCTCCTATTTTTGCGACCAAGCCCACGCGCACACCGAGGTGCTGCTGCCGACGCAGAAGGAGGGCCACGCCGCCATCGCGGCCGTCGAGTCAATGGCGCAGGCGAGCGACGGGCGGCGCGCCCTTGCGGACCGCGCCGGTGATATGCAATTTTGCGCCGATGACTTTATTTGGCCGACAACAGGGAACGACCATGCGCATTGGCTTGACGACCGCCGCCCTCACGCTCATTCCCACCGCCGCCTTCGCTCATCCCGGCATCGGCGACGCGCACGGTTTTGTTCACGGTTTCGCGCATCCGCTCGGCGGGCTCGACCATATTCTGGCGATGGTCACCGTCGGCATCTTCGCCTGGCAACTCGGCGGCGGCGCACTCTGGCTCGTGCCCGCGGCCTTCGTCCTCGCCATGGCGGGCGGCGGCGCGCTCGGCATGGCCGGCGTCCCACTGCCGTTCGTCGAACTCGGCATCGCCGCCTCGGTGATCGTGCTCGGCGCCATCGTGGCATTCGCCCGCAAGGCCCCGGTCGCCATCGCGGTGGGGATCGTAGGACTGTTCGCGATCTTCCACGGCCACGCCCATGGCACCGAGATGCCGCTCGACGCTAGCGCCAGCGCCTATGCGGCAGGCTTCATGCTGGCGACCGCGCTCCTTCACGCCGCAGGCATTGCGCTCGGCTTGGCGATCGGCCGCATCGCCCATGGCCGCGCCGCCTATCAGCTTGGCGGCTCCCTCGTCGCGCTCGCGGGCGTGGCGATCCTGATGCACATGTACTCATAAATCCGCTTTCTATAAGCGCGGCTCAGTCAATGCCCGCTTCGCTCCGAAAGCGGCCGAAGTGCTGCGTTGCCGCGATTTGACGCGACGTGCCAACTACGGAAGCGACATTGGCCGACCGACCGGCTGCCCCTTCCACCGCAGATGATTGCGTCTATAGCCAACGCCGAACGCGGGATTTGTAGTCCCGGTACACATTATTGAATTTGCGTTCCAGATAGGCTTCCTCGCGGGCGACGACGCCGTACCGGATCACCAAGTAGAACGGCACGAGCGTTGCGAGGACCCACAGGCTGTTGAACCCGACGGCAAGCCCAATCTGTCCCAGGAACATGCCGATATAGATCGGGTTCCGCGTAAAGCTGTATGGCCCGCCTGCGACAATCGCCGTGGTTGGCTTATAGGTTTCGACCCGGGTGCCTGCCTTAGAGATGGTCACGATCGCCGACACCGCGAGTGCAAAACCGACGGCAAAAATCGCCCCGCCGAGCCAAGCGGTTGGAAAAGATGTTGGCAGGAACGGCATTGGATAGAGCCAGTCGATACCGACACCCGCAACGCATGCGAGCGCCCACGCGAAGGGCGGGCGAATGACCGTATTGGCGCTGTCCGTCGTTACGTCCATTGGCCTGACTCTCTATCTGGGGTGATCCCCGTCAGGGCGCCAGCGGACACGCCCTACTAGGATCCACCCGTCGTCATTCCGGGATCCCTGGCTGGGCTCGGGCCTCGGAATGACGACTGCGGCACGCTGCGGCCTTCAACGCTCATCGCCAACACGCGCGCGACGTGGAGAGCATCGCGCCCGGTACCGTCCTTGATCTGATGACGGCATGAGGTGCCGTCGGCGATGATAAGCGTGTCTGCCTCGGCTTTGCGCACGGCTGGAAGGAGCGAGAGCTCCGCCATCTTGAGCGACACGTCGATGGTGTCGGCGCCGTAGCCGAAGGCGCCCGCCATGCCGCAGCAGCTCGAGTCCACGGTTTCAACCGCCAGATCGGGCACGAGCTTGAGCATCCCCTCGACCGCGCCCATGACAGCGAAGGATTTCTGGTGGCAGTGGCCGTGCAGCAGCGCCCGCTTGGCCACCGGCGCGAGCGCGAGGTTGAGCGCGCCGGCCTTCGCCTCGCGCGCCAGGAACTCCTCGAACAGCAACGCGTTTGCGGCCAAGCGGCGCGCATCCTCGCGCTTGACGAGCGACGGGATTTCGTCGCGAAAGCCGAGCATGCAGCTCGGCTCGAGGCCGACAAAGGGAATTGCGTGCTCGAGGAACGGGGCGAGCGCAGCCACACAGCGCTCAGCCTCGCGCCGCGCCTCGTCGATGAGCCCGACTGCGAGGAAGGTGCGCCCGCAGCAGAGCGGCCGCCCAGCGCCGTCGGTCGGTTTCGGCAGATGCACCGTATAGCCGCCGGCGGCGAGCACGGCGAGCGCGGCCTCGATGTTCTCCGGCTCGAAGTAGCGGTTGAAGGTGTCGGCAAAGAACACGACCGACCTTGGTTCCGCTGCGCCGGGAAAGCGCGATGGCTCGCGCCATGCATCGGCACGCCAGCGCGGCAGGCTCCGCCGCGCGCTCAAGCCCGCGTAGCGCTCCGACCATTGCCGCAGGCGCGGCGCGTCATTGCGCAGGTTGGCGAGCCTCGGCCATTTGGCCGCGAGCGGCGCGTAGCGCGGTAGATATCCGATCATGCGGTCGTGCAGCGACAGGCCGCGCTTCGCCACGCGCGCCGCCTGCACCTCGATCTTCATGCGCGCCATGTCGACGCCGGTCGGGCATTCGCGCCGGCAAGCCTTGCAGGAGACGCAAAGCTTCATGGTCTCCGCCATCTCGTCCGAGGTCAGCGCGTCGGCTCCGAGCTGACCGGTGATGGCGAGGCGCAGCGTGTTGGCGCGCCCGCGCGTGAGGTCGCGCTCATCGCGGGTGACGCGATAGCTCGGGCACATGACGCCGCCAGCGGGCGCGCGACAGGCGCCGTTGTTGTTGCACATCTCGACCGCGCCCTGGAAACCGCCGCCGGCGCCGGGATAGGCGGACCAGTCGAGATGCGTGCGGATGTTCTCGCCGCGATAGTCCGGCCCATAGCGGAAGACGCGGCGATCGTCGAATTTCGGCGCGCGCACGATCTTGCCGGGATTGTAGAGGCCCTTGGGATCGAACCACTCCTTGACCTGTTCGAAGGCGCGCACCAGCCGCTCGCCGAACATCTTTTCGTGGAATTCCGAGCGCACGATGCCGTCGCCGTGCTCGCCGGAATGGGAGCCCTTGTAGGCCCGCACCAACTCGAAGGCCTCTTCGGCGATGGCGCGCATCGCCTCGACGTCGTGCTCGAGACGCAGGTTGAGCACGGGCCGCACGTGCAGGCAGCCGACCGAGGCATGCGCATACCAGGTGCCGCGTGTGCCGTGCTTGGCGAAAATGTCGGTGAGCTTCGAGGTATATTCGGCGAGGTGCGATAGCGGCACCGCGCAGTCCTCGACGAAGGAGACGGGTTTGCCCTCCTCCTTCATCGACATCATGATGTTGAGCCCGGCGGTGCGCGTCTCCGTGATCGCGGCCTGCAGCTTCGGATCAAATACCTCGAGCACGCCGCCCCGTTTCGCGCCGGTCTTGTTCCAGCCGAGGCCGAGATCGCCCATCAGGTCCCGGAGCTGCATGAGGCGGCGGAGGTTGTGGTACTGGTCATCCTCGGCAAATTCGACGAACAGCACGGCCTCGGGATCGCCGCGCACGACCGCGTCGATCGTGGGGCGGAACATCGCGATCTCGCGCGCCAAGCCCAGCATGGTGCGATCGATCAGTTCGACCGCGATCGGGCCGAGCTTGACGATGTGTTGCGCGGCGTCCATCGCCTGAAAGAAACTGCCGAAATGGCAGGCGCCCACCGCGCGCGCGCCGAGCAACGGCGAAAGCTTGAGCTCGATGCGGGTGGAGAACGCGAGCGTGCCTTCGGAGCCGACGAGAAGATGCGCAAGATTGAGATCGTTGCGGCCGGGCACCAGCGCGTCGAGATTGTAGCCGCCGACCCGGCGCTGGAGCTTGGGGAAACGCGCTTCGATCTCGTCGGCTTCCCGCGCCGCGAGCGCCAAGAGGTTGCGCGCGAGCGGCAGCAACGGCGACGCGGGCGGAAGGTCGGAGAGATCGCGCGCGGCGGGACCGAAATGCGCCGCCGATCCGTCCGCCAGCACCGCGTCGATCGACAGCACGTTCTCGCGGGTGTTGCCGTAACGCAGCGAGCGCGCGCCGCAGGAATTGTTGCCCACCATGCCGCCGATGGTGGCGCGCGAGGAGGTCGAGATGTCGACCGGAAACCACAGACCGTGCGGCCTGAGGCGGCGATTGAGCTCGTCGAGCACAATGCCGGGCTCGACCACGCAGCGCCGGCCGCCGACGTCGAGTTCGATGAGATGATCGAGATATTTCGAGCAGTCGATGACGAGCGAGGAATTGACGGCCTGACCGGCCTGCGAGGTGCCCGCCCCCCGCGCCAGCACGCTCACGCCCTCCTCGCGCGCAAGCGCAAGCGCGTACTCGACTTCTTTCACCGAGCGCGGCGCGACGACGCCGAGCGGCATGATCTGGTAGTGCGAGGCGTCGGTGGCATAGCGCCCGCGCGTGAACGCGTCGAACTGCACCTCGCCCAGGAGATGCGCCTTGAGCCGTCGCTCGAGCCCCGGTACGACCGTTTGGGCCATTCGTCTCTACTCTCTGCCGGTCGGAAGATCAGCTCCCGCGTCGCAAGAGGCTTGACTGACTCTCGCATTCGTCCTTGATGGCGGCAAGCCGCGGCCGGGCCGGGGCCGTTGTTGGTCGACGCTTGAAAAACCGCGCCTGCAAGGAACTTGAGTGATGTCGAAGAATTCCTCG
>Ga0310912_10001822_pt1 | contig 11778 bp, 8 predicted proteins | sample GREbulkMGOX080_FD_203443 | JGI IMG/M metagenome (GOLD analysis project Ga0310912, IMG submission 203443) | Lab enrichment of tropical soil microbial communities from Luquillo Experimental Forest, Puerto Rico - GRE.bulkMG.OX080 | ecosystem: Environmental > Terrestrial > Soil > Tropical forest >...
GCTCCAGCCCGGCTCGCTCCAGAATTCTTCCCGGCTGTAGCCTTTACCCTCAACAAACTCGGCGAATTCCGCCTGCGTCACTGCCGCGCGTGCGATCGCAAATGGCGGCACTTCAACCAGGTGTGCCCATTTCTCATTGTCAAAGACAAATGGCTCCTCGCGGACCGCTCCCAGCAGAAAGCGCCCTCCCGGAATCTCCGCGTCTCCTCGCAGCGGTACCGCACCACCGGGACTCTTTGGCTCGAGGCCCGAAAAGACTGGTGCTCTCCACCCATGCGTCTGCCGCGCGTACGTGAACGCTTCCGTGTGCATGTCCTCGTGGAAGACGCCCAGCTTAATGAAATAACGCTCGTCCTGGGTGAGGTTTCCTCGCTCGATACGTTCTAGGACGCGGTCGCGCACCGTCGTCATATAGGCAAGCGTTTCTGCGCGCGAAGGCAGCGGAAGGCTCCAACGTGTATCGTGCGCGATGGCCGCTGAATCATAGAGCGCATCACCGTCCGCCCGAATCGGTGCCTCTCCGCCCACGTGCCGCAGCGCCCATTTCTCCTGGAACCACGTCACATGGCCGATTTCCCACAGCAACGGATTCACGATCCGCAGTTGCGGTCCCATCAGTTGCTCGTCGGACAGATCCGACACGACTTCCAGTGTCTTTTGTCGAGCCTCCCGCACCCACGCGGCGAGCTCCGCGTCGCGCTTCACCGCATCATCGGCCACAGCTCCTTGGGGAATTGCCACGCTCACCTTCCTGCTGTCGACTCTTACGAGAAATGCTAACCGAGCAACAGGCCTCCAGCAACCCAAGTGCCCTGTACAGCGGCGGCTACTAGCGCCGCCATCTTCCAATGACTGTGTCGCGCGATGACCAGCAAGAACCCCAGATTGATTGCTGGACCAGCGATCAGCACAGCGAGGCGGTTCCGGCCAAAGCGCCCGCCGCGAGCAGCGACGGGGCTGTAGGTATCTCGAAGAAAGAAGGCAGAGTGAGCAGCACGCCCCGTGGCCACAACCATGGAATGAGGTTGGCAATGATCATGGACACCGAGATACCCAACAAGATCCACGGTACCGTCCGCACGGTAATGGGCGCGAGCGAGCGGAAGACGCCCCCGGCGAAGTCGCGCAGTCCGTCTCCCGTTTTCCGCAATTCGTCGATGCCCGCGGTGCGCACTGACACGGGTGCGGCAACGCGCGCCACCAGCGCCGACACCACGACGACCAAGAGAACCGCCATTGCTAATCGCATCTCCGCAATGACCCGGCCCAATTGTCGAGCCGTACCAGCGAAGTGACGTTTGCCCACATGCCACTGCTGCCATTGTTGTTGAAGGCGCACGCTACCTTGGTTGCAAGCAAAACCTGGAGTAGTCGCTGCATGATTGGTCCGCCCGCTAATGGGATTGGGCGCTCAAAGCGAATAAGGCCCTGATAACCGCGGCTGAGCGCAGCAAGTATGCCCTCAGATTAGTGGGCGTAAGCCGCTGGCAGCCCTGCTCCCCACACCGGGCTGGTGACGGCGATCCTCTCGAAGTGCGAAACGATCGCTTTTCCGAGAGGTATCGCGTTCTTCACAGCCGGCAAGGACAGGGACGCGTCGTGACTGGCCATGCCGTCCCACACTTCGGTTACCCAGATGGTATTTTCGTCGGCGGCGTCTTTGGCAACAACGTAGCTCAGACACCCCGGCATCTCGGCTGCGCTCTCCTTCAAAATTCGGATCATTTCGTCGCGCTTTCCGGGAAGAAGCGTTATCTTTGCAATTAATCCCCACATATCGCTCGCCTCCTGTGAACCCACCAGAACGGGTGTGAGCGTCAGCGCACCGAGGTGCTGCAAAAATGTCCGTCGGTCTATGACACGTCCGCAATATACATGTGCGGATCCATGAATGGAATGCCCCTGTCTGGATAGTCGGTGGCTCGAAACTGACCCGGTCGGTCTTGGCGTTAAATCGCCTCTCTTACAACGCCGGCTGTGTCAAGTACTTTTTTTCAACACTTCTGCATGCACTCAGAGAAGAGCGCCATTTCGCTCTAGTTGAAATCAGTGCCATGCCAAACTAAGGCTCGCTCGTAATCAGTTTCAGGTCAGATATCTCGATCCGACCCATGCATCTCTTCGGTCGCAAGCACGATCATGATTACTACTTCGAACTCCTCTTTGCAGAGGAGTAGGACGCCCAATCAATTTGTCGATGTTCTACTGCACACCATGGCGATTTCCGGGCTGTCCCACGTGCGAACCGAATTTCATAACTTGCTGGTAATTCCATCCCTGGCGCATCATCCAAAATAGACGAATCGCTAGCTTCCTGGCCATGGCGACTTTGGCAATCTTTCGCCCACGCCGCATCGTCAAGTGGAGGTACTTACTGCGCCATTCTGGAATCGTACGGCTGGTAACCTGCGCCGCTTCCACTAACAAGAAGCGCAGCAGAGAATTGCCCTGCTTGGTGATATGTCCCAGCCGACGCTTGTCTCCACTCGAGTCCTCCAAGGGCACCAATCCCAAATAGCACCCCACTTGTTTGCCGCACTGAAATCGTTCTGCTTTTCCGATAATCAGCACGAAGGCTAATGCCGTTAGTGCACCCACCCCGGGATGGGTCATTAAGCGCTGCGCTTGCGGGCACTTCTCCGCTTCTTGCTCGATCGCTTGCGTCAGTTCGGCAATGGTCGGGTTCAGCCGATCCAGTAACTCCAGCAGATCCTCCCGTCGCCGGCTTGCCCAGGGGGCTAAGCGAAAGGCTTCCAGTTGTTCTCGTCCGTGCTTTCTCCACAGCTTCTTCTTGCACCGTAGCCCTTCGTTCAGAGCTACCGCTTGCAACTGGTTCATCACTCGCGTGCGCGCTTGCACCATCCGGTGCCGGTGCCACAGGAGTTGCCGCAGATCCCGGTTCTCCCAACTGGCTACCCAGATCTGTGGAAAATCACCCGTGAGCAGAAGGTTCAGAATATGCAGTGCATCCTGACGATCCGTCTTAGACTTGCGGCCTCGCTTGGCTCGGATCACCGCCGCATCTCCCATCCACAGCTCGATATTCAGTCCCCCCAGCAGTTGCTCGAACCAGCGCGCGTGTCCACTGGCTTCCATCCCCACACGCACCTTTTTCCCCTGGGTGGCGAGGTCACGATAAAACTTTTGCGCTCCCTCACAGTGTTCCAATCGCTGCTCTCCACAATCTCCCGTTTCCGTATCCACAAACGCAATCTGTTGGAAGCCCGGGTGATAATCGCATCCTATAATGATCATTGTCCGGCTCCTTTCTACCCGAGCCTTTTTGGTTGGTTTGACACCACCGAAGTTTACTCGGGCATCGGAGCCGGCGTTGTTATGGAATCAATATAGTACGTAATTCTGGCCACGGCTCGCAGACGCCCTACGGTGGGCGACCTGCCACTGTCAGAGCTGTATGTGCTAGGACGAACTCCCATTGACGCGGGCCAGAAGTCTTCTTCTGGTCCATTACGTTGTTGGGGAGACCTTCTCTGGCACATGTCCCACAAGCCGGTTTCGGGCCAATCTGAGGCGAATGCTGCTCGGGGCGTTGCGCCAGTTCAGTAGAAGTGCAACAACGGTAATGATTTCCAAGATTCGTCGGGCCGCGCGCTCTCGCACTCAAAAAATTGACGCAACCTCAAAAACCACGCTCGGTCGGTAACGATGGGATTGTAGATGTAGGTCGTGAATTCCCACTTGCTATCCGACACACTTACCAGGAGCCCGCGCTGCACGTCGAGCGCCGTCTGGAAAGCCAGAGTGCGTTGCGCCGTTAAGCCGACGTGAAACCAATCCACTGGCGAATACGTAATTTGCATCAAGGCTTCGTAAGAGTTTCCGGACTTGTGCGTCGTATCGAATACATATTCATTCGAGTGCGACCAATGGATTCTTTTATACGTCAGCGCGATTTCGAGACCGGGTGCGATTCCCGTGGTTTTCCCGAAAACGCCGCAGTCACGTCGTCGCCGCTGCGCGTCACGAACGCGCGCATCTCACGGTCGTCCCCCCTGTTAGAACGTCACCGGAGCAGAATCGCCTGCTGACGTGCCAATGCAATCGCCTCAAGAGGCGGCATCGCGCGTCCCTCGGCCAGGACCGTCTCGAATGCTCGGGCGCCGAGCGATGTTCTCACTGCCTCCATATGGCGATCACGGACCCATCTGAACGATGGCGGCAGCGAGCCGCTCACGGTGTCCAACATCTGCTCCGAAGCCCCCCACAATCGGGTCGCGCTCTCGGCGAGTCCTCCGGCGGCGAGGAGGCCCGCGAACAGTTCCAAACTCCAGGCCTGCCCGCGTGGATCCTCGAACTCCTGACATACCGACAGCGCCTCGGATGCCTGGATTCGCGCCTGAACGTGGTCTTCCCGGCCGATGTGCAGGCCTGCCGCTAGCAACAGCACAATGCTCAGGCCCCAGTCCTCACCGGAACGCCTGAGAACATCGATCGACTGGTCGTACAGCTGCTGCGCTCCCGCGAGGTCGCCTTTCGATACGGCGACGTTCCCGAGGACGAGAAGCGGCGGACCGTGCAGCACGTCGTCGCCGCTCAGGTCGGCCGCGTTCAGGGCCTCCCGTGATCGCACTTCAGCCTGCTCGTGGTCGCCCCGTTCGAACGCGGCAGTGCCCTGCAGAAACAGTGCGAACGACACCACCCAGGCATCACCCAACTCCCGGCCCAGCGACAGTGCCTCGGCTGCTCTTGCATCCACGTCGACGTGACGTCCTTGGAACCAATGGAGGTTCGCCAACCCGATGAGTGCCCGCGCACGCACCAGTTTTGGCACATCCGCAGCCCTTCCGATGGCTAATTCGAGCCAGCGTGTGCCCTCCTCGAACAGGCCGCACTTCGTCCAATACCAGAAAAGCGCGCCCGCGAGTTCCACGCCCTGCTCCGCCTGCACATTAGACCTCAGCGCCCAATCGAGCGCCGCCCGAATGTTTTCCTGCTCGATCCGCAGTCGCCTGAGACACGGCAGCTGACCGTGGTGGCTGAGGACGGGCAATGCTCCACGGAACTCATTGAAGAAGAACTCGAAATGGCGCTCGCGCAACCGTTCAGCAGCGCTGACCTGGACGAGCCGTTCGCGTGCGTACTGGCGAACCGTTTCGAGCAAGCCGTACCGCCGCCCCCCGGCGCACTCACTGTCCCCCATCACGAGTGATTTGCTGATCAGGCTCGACAACAGGTCGAGCATTTCTTCTCGTTCGATGCCGTCACCGGCGCACACGGTCTCCGCGGCTTCGAGCGTCCAGGACGCCGGGAACACTGAGAGCCGGCTGAGTAACTGCCCTTCGACATCCGACAGCAGCTGGTAACTCCAGTCCAGCGTCGCCTCGAGCGTCCGCTGTCGTGCGACGGCCGTCCGGGCACCGCCGGTCAGCAACCGGAAGCGGTCCTGCAGCCGCGCTTCGATCTGCCCCGGTGACAGAACGACGACGCGGGCAGCGGCCAACTCGATAGCGAGGGGAATGCCGTCGAGCCGCCGGCAGATTTTCGCGATCGCATCCGCGTTGTCGGGGGTCGGGGTAAAGGCTGGTTCAACCGCACTCGCACGCTCGAGGAAGAGCTGCGTCGCCTCGGCGTCGGCGAGAGCAGCGGCGGAGAGCGACGGCAAGGCCTCAGGGAGCGATAGCGAGCGGACACGGTGAACGGTCTCACCGGAGACGCCCAGCGCCTCGCGGCTAGTCGCGACGATCCGTAATTTAGATGCTCCGCGAAGCAACGCCTCGACGAGCTCAGCGCAGGAGGCGATGAGGTGCTCGCAGTTGTCCAGTACCAGTAGGAGCTCACGGTGACGCAGGTTACCGGGCAGAGCGTCCCGAGCCGATCGCTGCGGGCCCTCCCGAATGCCAAGAACGGTCGCGATCGTCTGCGCCACGAGCTCGGGTCCCGAGAGCGACGCCAAATCGACCAGCCAAACGCCGTCGGGAAATTCATTCACCAGGCCGTACGCCAGCCGCACCGCCAGCCGTGTCTTGCCAACACCCCCGGCGCCAGTCAATGACAGCAGCCGCGATGACGTGAGTAAAACCGGCAATTCGAGCAGCTCCTTCCGCCGTCCAACGAAGCTCGTGACATCGGCCGGCAGGTTATGGCGACCGGAGTTCGGCGGATGCTCACGTGAGGCCACAAGGCCAGGCAAGGCCAGCGGAGGCGACTGAAATACGAGCTCAATGGGAGCAACAAAGCGGTAGCCCTTTCCCGGGACGGTCGCGACGAATCGGGGCGACTCGCGCGAGTCGTTTAACACCTGTCGGATTTTGAGAACCGCTGTGCGGATGCCGGCATCGAGGTCCGTGAAGACCTCCGGGCTCCACAACCGCTTCGCGATGTCCTCGCGCGGCACCAGCTCCTGTCGACGCTCCAGCAACAGGAGCAGGAGATCCATGGGTTGCCGTGCGAGCGGAAGGCGCTTCCCCTTGCATCGCAGCTCGTAGGCCGCCACGTCGACCTCGAACTCTCCGAAGCGGTAGGTTACCCCGACGGAGGTCGAGCTCATGGGTGAATCACGGGACTAGAGGGTGTCATACGTTCGACCGCCATCGACAAAGATTCGAGATTCTTTCGACACCCCGTCAATAGCCTCACCGGGTGCCTTTTGCCACAATCGCCGGGACGACATTTAAAGGAGAACACCCATGGGTACATTGATGCAAATCCTGAAACTTCGCGGTTTAACGATGCACAGCGCGGCGGACGTCGCCGATGTCCGGATTCGCCGCCGCTCGTTGGCGAGGGCCGCAGCGACCTTGCTGGCCCTTGGGGCTATAGCGCTTACCACATCGGTCATCGCTACGGAGCGGCATGACGACGCCCACTGGGTCGGCACCTGGAGTGCCAGCCCTCAGGGGGTTGCGGCGGCCATCCAGATCAACGGGCAAACAGTGCGTCAAATCGTACACACCAGCCTCGGCGGCGAGCGCGTGCGCGTCCGTTTCTCCAACGCCTACGGTACAAGCGGACTGGTCATCGGCTCCGCGCACGTGGCGATCAGTACTGGGGGCGCATCGATCTCCGGCACGACGGATCGGGTCCTCACGTTCAACGGATCACCCACTATCACCATTCCCGCCGGTGCGTTGGTGGTAAGCGACCCCGTAACGCTCAACGTGCCGGCACTCCGGGATCTCGCCGTCAGTCTCTACCTGCCGGAGAATGTGGCCGCGACAACTCAACACCCGGTGGGGCTGCAGACGACGTACGTCTCGGCTTCCGGAGACTTCACCGGTGCGGCCATCGAGCCGACTACGACCACCCAATCCTATTACTTCCTGACCGGCGTTGAGGTCAGCGCATCGAACCGCGCCCGGGCAATCGTGACGTTGGGTGACTCAGTGACCGACGGTTTTGGCTCCACGCCAGACACGAACCAGCGTTGGCCGAATCTTCTGGCGGAGCGGCTACAGTCCCAGTGGGCCACTTCGCGCCTTACCGTGCTCAACGCCGGCGTCAGCGGCAATCGCGTGCTGCATGATTTCGTCGGCACCAGCGCGTTGGCCCGGCTCGATCGCGATACGCTTGTCCAAACCGGTGTGAAGTACGTCATCGTGGGGGAAGGCAACAATGACCTCCTCATTCCTGGCCTGATCGGCAACCCTGCTGAAGTCGTAACCGTGGCGCAGATAATCCAGGGCCACCGTCAGATGATCGATCGCGCCCATGCGTTGGGATTGAGAATCTATGGCAGCACGTTGACTCCAGTCGAAGGATACCCGTTCCCGGGCTTTTGGACGCCCGATCTAGAGGCGAAACGCCAGGCCGTCAATCATTGGATCCGGACCAGCCGGGCCTATGACGCGGTCATTGATTTCGACAAGCTGTTACGAGATCCGAGTCATCCCTCACGCCTGCTGCCGGCGTATGACAGCGGCGATCATCTGCATCCGAACGATGGCGGCTACAGGGCCATGGCCGACGCGATCGACTTGTCTCTGTTTAGCGACGACGACGAGGATTGATCAGTCCGCGATCCTCAAAATATCGAAGCCGGTAGCAGTGCGGCGGCGCGACGTCGGCACGCGGTGGAAGGGACTGGCTGGCTGAGTGTCGCTCGGAGCGCGAGAGTTCGGAGCCGTTCGAAGGCCGTCGGGTCCACCCTAGCGCTCCGAATGTCGCGATGTGTCTACCGAGTGGCGGCCAGTGAATCAGAGCGGCGAAGTAACCAGCGTCCCATGTCCCCGACGCGGGCCAGAAGTCTGGTTCTAGTCCAACACAGAATTCGGGAGATACTGCTGCGGCACATGTCCTCGAAGCCGGTTTCTCGGGAGCTTCACAGACCACTTCGATGGTTTGCCGAGAAACCGTCAAAGTGGGTTCGTAAACACTGCGCCGTTAGCGAGGACTAATCCTCAATGAGGTGTACCCAAGCCCCGACTTCCGACTCGTGATCCGACCGAACGCTGGACGGCAAGGCTGGACCGCCCTCATTACTGAAGGCAATGTTCTAGGAATTTGGAATCAGACAAACTCGAGTACTGCAGTTAGAAGCATTCTAGCATCCAAACGTTCGAGGTTCCCCGAGCTTCCCAGAGCGCAAGATGATGTCCATCGGGAGCGGGGATTGCCCAGCCGATGGTCATGTTGGTGTCTTCCAGAACAATCCTGGTCCGGCCTTGGAGGTCGATGTTCAGTAGCGCCCATTTTCCGTCATTGGTATAAGCCGGCGCCCACAAGCTGCGGCCGTCGGCCGCAAAATCGATGCTACTGATTCCCGCCCAAGCGTGGGCGGTTACTGTACGCTTGGAACCGTCTGAGACGGAATAGAAAGTGACGCTGGGGTCCTTCTGCACGACCTTGCCCTTCGCCGTTGCCAGGGTTTTCCCGTCCGGTGACAAGCTCCAGTTGTAGGCATAGGGAGCCTCATCCCGAATTCTGAGTTGCGGCAGCTCTTCCTTGTGGCCGGTAGCCGGGTTGAAGCTGAAGAACAACACTTCGGACGTGGTGCGCGCGTCATAGAGGCACAAGGTCGATGGCGCGCGAGCACACTGCATATTGCCCATGGCGTCCTGTCGCAGCACCGTTTGTGCAGGGCCGCCGGCAAGGGATACTCGCATCAAATGACGCTCTGCCGCGCTTTCACCCAACTTCGGCCAGGTTTCGTAGAGGACCGTCGAATTATCAGGGGCGAGACGAGGTAACATAACTCCTTCGCTGCCCCCGACTAGCAGTTCTTCGGAGACCGTCCGATCAATTTGCTGTTTGAAAATGTGGTAAGTACCGTCGCGATCCGATGCGACCAGCACTGCCTTGCTATCCGGCGTCCACGAGAACGGGTAATTTCTCCAGTTGTCCAGGGTCAACCGCCGCAGCGGGCCCAGTCGCTTTCCGCCTGAGTCGGTCTCCGCAACATAAATGACCGGGCTCAAGGAATTCTTGGTATAGGCGATGCGTTTACTATCGGCGCTGGCGCTAAGGGCTGAGACCTCGTCTGGCGTGGCCGTGAGACGTTGAGCAGTTCCCACAACACGTCCGTGGGAATCGAGCGGTATGGACCAGACATTGGAGTCACTCTGATTCGGCGGCGCCTCCGAAAGGGAGTACACCAGGTGGTTGTCCGGGGTCCAGACTAGTCCTGGACCGAGCTCCATGTTGGCATAAATCGGAGCCTGGGAACTCGCCCTGGAAAAGATTGTTTCTTGTTGCCCGCTGTCCAGATCGAGCAAAACTACGCTGCTCTCGGCCTGCCACTGCTCGGGTGCATAGCTGCCCATCACATAGGCGATTCGCCGTCCGTCTGGCGACCAAGCGGGCTCCCCTAACGTGCACATCTGAGTCGCAACCAGCCGTCTTGGATTCTCTCCGTTGGCTGCAACTACCCAAAGTTCCTCGGCCAGCTTTGGCCCTTTCACAAATGCAATCTGCGACCCGTCGCGCGAGACGGCAGGAAGCCGGCCATCCTCGATCAGTTTACGGGCCGTTCCACCCAGGATCGAAACCTCCCACAAGCTAGGGGGCGCCTTCGGTCCTTCGGCCCAACCCGCCAGCAAATGTGTCCCGTCCGGATACCAGGCCGCCGGTACAGCTTTCAAGCCCGGGGGAAGATTCAGGAAATGAGTTTCACCGCTGTCAACCTGGCGCAAGTAAAACCCCGTCGTGTCAGAAAACGCCAGGTATTTTCCGTCCGGAGAAATCACCGCCCCAAGGACCGGGTCTTCGTTGGGGTTCGCGGTCAGCCGCCGGTGCTTGATCTGGCCGGGCTGGGCCACGATTGGTTGGCGCCGCCCGTGCACGATGAGCCATCCAACGACCAGAACCAACAGCAATCCACAGCTCACAAAGAGAGTCCAGTGCTTCAACCCAACTCTGGGCTGTCGTGTCGGCTGCGTGTCAACCGGTGCGCCAGACCCGTTGACTGGTATCAAGAACCGATAGCCACGCCGCGCCACCGTTTCCACATATCGAGGATTCTCGGCTGAGTCGCCCAGCGCGTCCCGCAGCCGGCGGATGGCTGCGTTCAAACTGTGGTCGAAATCGACGAAAGTGTCCGCCGGCCAAAGTTTCCTTTGCAATTCTTCCCGAGTCACCACCTGCCCTGGTCGCTCCAGGAGTATAGAGAGGATCTGAAAAGGCTGTTCCTGCAGCTTGACCCTCGCGCCGTTGCGCCGCAGCTCACCGGCTCGGAGGTCAACCTCGAAAATTCCAAATTGAACAGGGCGCGTCCCGTTGTCAGTGGCCACCGCCACACTCCCCACTTGGCCTCAGTCTAGCAAATGGACGCTTCTTCGGTATGTGATGCACCCGCCTAAGTGTCTGACGCAAGAAGATTTGTCGCGTTACCCACATATGACCTGGCAGTTACCCGCGAAGGGTTGAGGTACCCAGCCGGAGGACGGATGCTCGGAATCGAACTCATGAAGGAAGGAAAGTGAACCGGTACGTCACTCGAGTCTCCCGAATCGCAATCCTCGCAAGCATGGCCTCGGGGCTTTCGCTGCCTGCCTCAGCCGCCACCACCGCGTGGCGAATTGATCCGCAACACTCCTCGGCGCAGTTTGCCGTGCGTCACCTCGGCCTTTCCACGGTGCGCGGCGCGTTCAGCAAGCTCAGCGGAACCATGCAGCTCGACGATCAGGATGTGACGAAATCCACCATTGAAGTCAGTATCGACGTGAACACGGTGGACACCCGCGAACCCGACCGCGACAAGGAGTTGCGCAGCGAGCGCTTCTTTGACCTGGCCCGCTTCCCCACCATGACCTTCAAATCGAAAAAGGTCGAACAAGTCGCCCCAGGCAAACTCCGTGTCACTGGCGACCTGACCATGCACGGCACGACCAAGGAGGTGGTTCTGGATGTGGATGGGCTCACCGCCCCCGCAAAGGATCCCTGGGGAAATCAGCGCATCGCGGCTTCCGCAACGACAAAAATCAACCGCCAGGACTATGGCGTGAAGTGGAACGCCAAGCTCGATAACGGTGGCGCGGTCGTCGGCGATGATGTGAACATCACCATCGACGTCGAAATGATCCAAAAACCCGCCGCAAAATCCGGGGACTAGCTGACGGCTGGCAACAGGCGACAAGTGAGCGGTGGCGACGAGCCACTGCACGCTGAAGGGCGGCCCGTGTGAAAAGACTGATTCTCAGGGGGGATTATGCGTAAAAATAAAATCGGAGCAATCGTAATCAAGAGCTTCGCACTGCTTGTTGTGCTCGGCACGGCGCACCAGACGATGGCACAGGATGCCACGACACCTTATCCGAAGATGGCCCCGATCGACCAATACCTGATGCCGGATCGGGAAGCGGAGATAGCCTTGGCGCGAAGTGC
>Ga0310912_10001835_pt1 | contig 11751 bp, 8 predicted proteins | sample GREbulkMGOX080_FD_203443 | JGI IMG/M metagenome (GOLD analysis project Ga0310912, IMG submission 203443) | Lab enrichment of tropical soil microbial communities from Luquillo Experimental Forest, Puerto Rico - GRE.bulkMG.OX080 | ecosystem: Environmental > Terrestrial > Soil > Tropical forest >...
CCGATCCTCGAGGACCTTTTGACCCTCGGCCGGCCAAATCATCCGCCGCGCCCCTGGCTCGGGCTCAATGCCACCGAGATTGACGACAAGATTGTGGTGGCGCGCGTTTCGAGCGGCGGGCCGGCACGACGCGCCAATCTGCGCACCGGCGATGTCGTGGTGGCAGTCGCGGGCACCAAGGTGAGCGATCTCGCCGGCTTTTTCCGCAAGGTGTGGTCGCTCGGCAAGGCTGGTGTGCAAGTACCGCTGACGATCTATCGCGACGGTCGCACTATCGAGGCGCGGGTGGCCTCCGGCGACCGCAATCGCTTCCTGAAAGGACCGAGCTTACACTGACGCATAAATGCAACACTCGAAAGAATTTCGAAAACGACGCAGTTGTCGCAACGCTCGCATCCCATTATCATTCAAGTTCTCTGTGCTCCTGCGCGCGCGGTGATACAGAGATCGTGAGAAGCCCCGGTCGCCCGACTGAACCAGGCCGGGGCTTTTCCTTTTGGGTGCCGGGTCCGCGCTGCTCTCTCATTCAAGCCTGATCTTGGCGTCGTTGATGATGGCTTCGTATTTCGCCATTTCGTCGCGGATGTACTTTGCGAATTGGTCGCCGGGCGCGCCGATCGGATCGAATCCAAGCAAATTTAGCCGTTGCTTGACTTCCGGTCTTGCCAGCACTTTGGCGATATCGCCTTCCAGCTCGTGAGAGATTTCGATCGGCAGATTTTTCGGCCCCCACAATCCGTACCACGACACGAACTCGAAACCTTTTACGCCGGCTTCTTCGACCGTCGGTATTTCCGGTGCGGCAGCGGCGCGCTTGAGGCTGGTGAGGGCCAGCGCCTTGATCTGGCCCCCTTGCGCGAGCGGGAGCGACGAGAGCATCGGATCGGCAAGCAGCTGGATCTGTCCGCTCATGAGGTCGGTGAGCGCGGGTGCCGTCCCCTTGTAGGAAACGACGAGGGTCTCGAGACCGGCGTCGCGTTTCAACTGCTCAATGGCGAGATGGCTGGCAGAGGCGACGGTGGTGGCGCCGAAAGTGAATTTCTGCGGATTCCTGCGAACGAGATCGAAAAAGTCCCTGAGGTTGTCAGCCGGCACGCTCGGCGTGGTGCTCACGATCAGCGGACCGTCAGCAAGGAGAACGACCGGCGTGAAATCCTTCACCACATCGTAGGGCACATTCTTGTACAGGAACGGATTGATCACGTGCACCGATGCCGACACCAGCAGGGTGTAGCCGTCGGCAGCCGCCTTGGCCACGACGTTGGCTCCGACCGTTCCGGAGGCCCCGCCGGCGCGGTTCTCAACAATGAAATGCTGGCCGACCGTCTCGTTGAGCTTCTGCACCAGAATGCGGGCGACGCCGTCGACCGATCCGCCGGGCGGAAACGGGACCACGACGGTGACGGTCCGCGAAGGATAGCTCTCGGCGACGGCACGCGAGGGCAGGGCGCCGAGGAAGGACGCCAGGAGTGGCGGGAGCAATGCTGCGCGGAGCGCGATCGCGAACGCCGAGACTCTTGTGGGACGCATGAGTCGATCCTTTCGCAGCCCTCGGCATCCACCGGATGGCTTGTTCCTTGCACCGGAGAATGTTGGCTGGTGGAGAACCCGCCCGCTCGAAGCACGGGAATGCAACGTAGGTGCCGCACGCATCCTGCCGATGCGGGATGATCGTGATTTTTTGATTCCGTTCAGGCCGCAACGGCCGAGACGGACGCGACCTTGTAGCCGTATTTCCTGTCGAGCCCGAGCTCCTGGACAATGCGCAGTCCCTTGGCGAGAGCCTCGCCTTCAAGGGCGTTCAACGGCTTGCGCAGGTCGCCGGCGGGAAGACCAAGCGCTTTCATCAGCGATTTCACCGCTACGGGATTGATGACGCAATAGGTGAAGTGCAGGAGCGGAAGCATTCTCAGATACGCAGTCTTGAACCTCTCCGCGTCGCCATCGCTCCTCCACGGGGTTGAGATGGTTGCAAGCTCGGCGGGCGCGATATTGCCGGTCATGTTGGCCGTGCCATGGCCGCCCAGGCTCATGGTTGGGACCACGAGCCCGAGGTTCGGGCTGTCGCAGCACATCACGGAAACATCGGGCTTGCCGGCAAGCACCTGTGCGACCTGGCCGACGCGTGACGTTGATTCCTTGTGAATCACATAGTTTGGATGCTTGAAGATCCGCAGCAGATAATCCCAGTGCAGATCGCTCTTCACGCGCGGAGGGTTGTTGTAGATGCCGAGCGGGAGATCGGTCGCCTCCGCCACATCGAGAAAGAAGCCCTCAATGTCGTTCTCGGGCGCGCAGATATAGGCGGGCGCGGCCAGGATCGCGCCGTCGGCGCCGTTATCCTTGGCAAAGCGGACATTCGCTATCGTGGCCTGCGTATTGTTACCGGTTGCGCCGAAGAAGATCGGCATGCGCGCCGTCTTCATCTTTGCCGTCTCGACAATGATCCGCTTTCTCTCCTCCGGCGAGAGCATGGACGTCTCCCCGGTCGAGCCCATGATCAGCACGGCGGAAGTGCCCTGATCTTCCTGGAACCTCAGCAGCGAGCGAAACGCCGCAAAGTCCACGGAGCCGTCCCTGTTGAACGGCGTGATGAGCGCGACGAAAGACCCCGTCAGCAACTTTTTCGGCATTCCCGTCTCCATTCCAGGCGTCGTCATCATAGCACGCGTGTATCGTCTGGCCAGAGCCGGCCCCGCTTAGCGCCTGTCTGATACCGAGGTTACTTCGATATCGAGCGCGTCAAGCAGCAGCTCGATCCAGCGGCGCGGAATACGTCGGGTAATGCAGACGATCCGGCTGCGGCGGTCTTCCGACGGCCAGCGTGCCAGCCATGCGGGTGGATGAAAGACATGCTGGACACCGTGGACCACCGCCGGACGGTCGGGGCATTCCGCAATATTCACAATGCCTTTGAGGCGCAGGAGACCGCCGCCGCAATGCTCGGCGAGCGTCTCTAGAAACAGCGTGAGCGCCACCGCGCGGATCGGCTCTTCACGCACGGTCGCGCAGGTCTGAATTTCCGTGTCATGCCGTTCGTGCAAATGCGCATGGCTCCCGGCTGCTCCTACGAGCCATGAATCGATGTCGACAGGCCTCGCCCGAGCATCAAGGGCGTCGCCCTCGAAGACGCGGGGATCCACCTTGCCATGGTGCGCAAAAGCAACCGGTGCCGCGGCATTGAGCTCGGCAAGACGATTGAGCAGGGGCGGCGCTGCGGCGCCTGCAAGATCCGATTTTGTCAGAACGAGACGGTCGGCAAGCGCCACCTGCTTGACCGAAATGTATTCACGATCGAGCGTGCTCGCGCCATTTACGCCATCGACCGTGGTCACGACGCCGGCCAACGCGATGCGACCAGCAATGCCAGGTTCGGCGATGAGCGTCTGGAGGATGGGCGCCGGGTCGGCAAGGCCGCTGGTTTCGATCACGATGCGAGTGAATGGAGGAACCTCGTTGCGATCGCGCCGCTTCAGCAACTCCTCTATGGTCGCGACAAGGTCGCTGCGGACCTTGCAGCAGAGGCACCCGGTCGTAAGCTCGATGAAGCTGTCCGCGCTCGCTTCCACCAGCTCGTGGTCAAGGCCGACTTCGCCGAATTCGTTGATGATGACGGCCGTTCGCGAGAATTCCCGCTGGCCAAGCAGGTGACGCAGCAGTGTCGTCTTGCCGCTGCCGAGAAAACCGGTGATGACAAGGGCGCCGATCACGCGGGCGGCGCAGGAAGAGGTGCGATACGCACCCGACTGGCGGTGTAGCCGGGGTCAAGCGCCGTTCGGATCTGGCGCAGAACGGCCACCAGCGAGATTGCGCCCCGCTTGCGGCCGTTGATGGTGACTATCCAGCGGAACGGCAAACCGGCCGGTGCCGGTTCAATGCGAATCCGGGTCGCATGGCACGCGACCGTGATCGCGTCGTCATTTTCGCTCTGCACGCGTCCAGTCAAATCCCAAGCGAGCAGGCTCTGCGCCAGCAGCTCGCACGTGATGGCTTTGAGCTTGTCCTTCACAGCGCCGGCCCGTTGACAATTGTCGCTGCGATCTTGCGCTTGAGATATTTCCCGTCTTGCGGGGTTCCGCGATAACGGCCGTTCTCGACCATCACCTTGCCGCGCAGGATAGTTGTCACCGGCCAGGCGAAAATCTCGTGGCCCTCCCATGGCGTATAATCGGTTTCGTGCAGATCGGCCGCGCGCACCTTCCCGCGCCGGGTCGGATCGAGGATGGTGATGTCGGCATCGCTGCCGGCGGCAATGACGCCCTTCCTCGGATAGAGTCCCATGATCCTGGCCGCATTGGTGGAGACCAGGTCCACGTATTGCGGCAGCGAATAGCTGCGGCGCACCACCATCTCGGTGTACATGACGGCGAGGCGCGGCTCGACGCCGGAGTTGCCGCCGGTGGTATCGTCAATGCGCCTGCCGAGCGTCTTGTCCCTGAGCGTGCAGCAAAGCTCATCCGTCGCCACGCAGTGAATCGAGCCGTTCGTCGTTCCCGTCCAGAGCGCCTTCTGGTCCTCCTGGGACTTGAGTGACGGGTAGGTGTGGTAGATCTGGCCGTTCGGCCGCTTGTAGTCGTCGCTCGAATAGATCAGGTACTGATGCAGCGTCTCTCCGTAGACCGGCAGCCCCTTGCTGCGCGCCTCGGCAATGGCGGCGACGCCGGTGCCCGCTGACACATGCATCATGTAGAGCGCAGCTCCCGGCACGCTTTCTGCAAGCCGCAGCACGCGGCGAAAGCTCAGGTCTTCCGAGAGCTGATTGTGAACTTCGGCCATGTGCGCGAAATCGACGCGGCCCTCCCGGATGAGCTTGGCATACATGTGCATGACGATGTCGTTGTCCTCGGCGTGGATGACGCCGAGCCCGCCCTCCTTCGCCAGGACCTGGAAGGCCTCCCAGATATCGCCGAAATCGATCATGCGGCCGCTGCGCGACGGAAGGATATTGGTCGTGAATATCTTGAGCGTCGGATAGCCTGCCTGGATCGCCTCTGCGAGCTGCGCCGGGAACTCGGGCGGCGGCTCGGAATGCAGCATGATGTGATAGGCCCAGTCGCACGGGCTCTTGCCGACAAAGTCGCGGTCGCGCGTCTCGATGGCCTCGCGGGCGCAAGCGCCATCGCGCCAGTACGCAAAGTCGATGAAGGTCGTAGTCCCGCCGTGCAGCGCCGCGCGTCCGACCTGCTCGGGGCCTGCCGTGATGAGCGGCGTCCCGTCCGGCTTGATCCACACGTGGTGGAGATGCACGTGCGGATCGATGCCGCCCGGCATGACGATGCGCCCGGCCGCATCGATCAGGTGGTGCGCCGCCTGTGCCGGCAGCGCATCAGGCGCGGCGATCGCGGCGATGGTCTCGCCGGCAATCGCGACGTCGCATCTGATGACGCCTTGCGGCGTCACGACGTCGCCGCCGCGAATGAGGAGATCGAGCATCAACCCTCCCGGACATTGCGGTGGCTAGCACAGGGTCTGGTCCACACAGTCCTCGTATTTGGGCAGGCGGGAAATGAAGCCGCCCGATAGAAGGCTTTCGGCAAGCCGCGCGAACCCCTTACGCGACACTTCGGGAGATTGCGCCCACAATCCGGCATCGCGGTAGCGCGCAAGCGAGCTTGCAAGAATGTCGGGAGCAACATTTGGGTAGAAGCTGGCGGTGATTTGCGCCAACTCCGCAGCGCCATTTTCGACAAGCCATTTCTGCATGCGGCGGATGGCGCGCGTCATGGCGATGAAGGCATCGCGATGGCGCTCGATGCCGCCGCGCGTGGCGAGAAACGTGGTGTACACCGTCGGTCCTCGCGCGCTCGCCGCGTAAAGGATATCGGCGACGCCCGCCTGCAGCGCCAGCGACGCATAGGGCTCGAACAGCTGCGCCACATCCAGGCGACCGCTGCGCAGCGCCTCCAGATTGCTCTCCATTGTCTGGTCCGACACGCGAGCAAGCCGGCCGGGATCGAGACCCTGCTCCCGCAGATCTTGCTGCAGGCACAGCCAGGGCGTCGGGACCTCCGAAACGGTAGCGAATCTCAGCGCCGGCAGATCGGTCAGGCGAAACCCTGCACCCCTGCCCACGAGAAAAAACGGATCACGTGCCGCAACCTCACAGAAGCAGGCGAGGGCTGAGTCCGGGTTCTGGTCGCGCGCCTTCATGACCCGCATCGGGCCGCCCCAAGTGAGGTCGATGGTGCCGTCGAGCAGCGCCGAAGCGGCAGCGGCCGGGGCAGGGGAATTGACGAGCTCAACGGCGACACCCTCGTGCGCATAAAATCCGAGTGCATGGGCGGCGTAGAACGGCGCGTAAAATACCGCACGAAAATTTTCAGCGAGCCTGATACGCATGCAGCAGACGATCGGGCCGGGAGTCAGCCGGCAACGAGCTCGGGCGGCGTAAACGCACGAACGGCCGGTACCGGCTCGTTCCAGCGCTCGATCTCCACGAGAGCGGTGAGCGCGCTCGATGCCTGCGCGAGCGGTGAGGAGCCGATGTCGAGGGTGAGAACATTGGGGTTGCCGTGCCGTTCGGGCTCCTCGCTCGTGCTGCCCGGATCGAACCACGCTCCGGTTGCCATCACCACCACCCCCGGCATCACGTGGGGATCAATGATGGCTCCGGCGAGACACGCGCCGCGCGCATTGAACACACGCACCACGTCGCCGTCGCGAATGCCTCGTCTCTCGCCGTCCGGCGGGCTGATGCGGATCGGCTCGCGTCCTGCAACCTTTTGCTCGCGCGCGACCGGCCCGGGATCCATCTGGCTGTGCAGGCGGCTCGCCGGCTGGTGGGTCACAAGATGCATCGGCCAGCGTTGTGCCGCTTCGCTGCCCAGCCATTCCGCCGGCGGGATCCAGGCCGGATGCGGCGGACAGTCGGCATAGTGAAAGGCGGCGACCGCGTCGGAAACAATCTCGATGCGTCCGGACGGGGTCTTGAGCGGGTGGCGCTCGGGATCGCGTCGGAAATCCTCGAACAGCACGTAATCGCGCTCAGGCGCAGGCAACTCGACGAATCCCTCGGCCCAGAATTGCTGAAAACCGGGGAGCGTCACCCCTTTTGCCGTTGCGCTCGCTCGCACGCGATCATAGACCCACTGGCACCAGCCCATTTCGTCGCGGCCCTCGCTGAATGCGTCCTCGTAGCCGAGACGTCCTGCCAATGCGCGGAAAATGTCGAAGTCGTTGCGGGCCTCGCCGACCGGATCAATGGCGCGGTGCATCGCAAGGATGAAGGAGTCGCGCGACGAGCCGCCGACGTCATTGCGCTCGAGCGCCGTGGTTGCCGGCAGCACGATATCGGCGTGGCGCGCAGTCGGCGTCCACCAGCTGTCGTGGACGATGACGGTCTGCGGCTTCTGCCAGGCGCGCCGCAGCCGGTTGAGGTCCTGATGATGATGGAAGGGGTTGCCGCCCGCCCAATAGACGAGCGCAATGTCGGGGTAGACGTATCGCCGACCATTGAACTCGTAGCTTTCGCCCGGGGCGAGCAACATGTCGGCGATCCGGGCAACCGGAACCATGGAACGCGCCGGATTGAGCGGCAACGGCACCTCGGGTCCTGCCACATCGACGCGGGGTACGCCGATGCCGTTGGTGGAGCCATGCCCGAATGCAAAGCCCGTTCCGGGCAGGCCAATGCCTCCGAGCATCGCAGCAAGCACGATGGCCGCCCAGAGCGGCTGCTCGCCATGATGCGCGCGCTGGAGCGACCACGCACAGGTGATCATGGTCCTCGTCGCGGCCGCGCGGCGCGCAAGGTCGCGAATGGTCCCGGCCGGCACGCCGGTGATTGCCGCCGCCCAATCGGCATCCTTGGCGATGCCGTCATCAAGGCCGAGCAGGTAGCGGCGGAACGTCTCAAACCCGGTGCAATAGCGCGACACGAATTGCGCATCGTGCCGCTCTTCGGTGAGCAGCGTGTGCGCCATGGCAATGATGAGCGCGGCGTCGGTATTCGGCCGGATGGCAATCCACTGCGCGCCCAGAAACTCTGGCGCATCGGACTTGAGCGGGCTCACGCAAACGAACTCGATCCCGGCATCCTTCGCGCGCCGCAGCCACGTCTCCAGGCTGTGGATACCGGCGCCGCCCGATGTGACCTGGGCGTTCTTGAGGGCGAGGCCGCCGAACGCGATCATCAGGCGTGCGTGCTTGACGATAGATGACCAATCGGTGATGTCGCCGACCACCGGGGCAAAGGTGCCGATGACGCGCGGCAAGACGTACTGCGCAGCACCGAAGCTGTAGTTGGCGACCTGGTCGACGCAGCCGCCGCCGAGAAACAGGAACCGACGCGTCAGCGTGCGCGCATGGTGGACGCGGCCGGCCGACGACCAGCCGTAGGATCCGCCGAGAATCGCCGTATTGCCGAAAGTCTCCCGCACGCGGGCAATCTCATGGGCGACGAGGGAGAGCGCTTCATCCCACGACACTTCGTGATAGCGGTCGCTGCCGGTGCGTTCCTTGCCGCTGCGCCAGCCCTCGCGAATGGCGGGCCGCGCAATACGCAGCGGCGAATGCACCATCTCTGGAATGGCCTCGAGCATGTGCGAAGGCGCGGGATCGCGTGCAAACGGCTCGCACCCAATCACGCGGCCGTCCTCCACCAGCGCCGTATAGGCGCCCCAATGGGCGAGCGTGGGGAAGCGTGCGGCGCTCATGCGGCGCATGTTAAAGAGAGGAAGCGCAATCGGCAACGGCCGCTCGGTAGCCGTCAGGCTCCGGCAACGATCCGCTTGAGCTCGGGCAGGCAGGATCCGCAATTGGTGCCCGCACGCAATGCCTTGCCGATCAGCTCGACCGTTGTTGCCTTTCCCGATCCAATCGCCTCGCAGATGGTGGCAAGCCCGACGCTGAAGCAGGCGCAGACGATGGGACCGGCCTTGTGGAGGCCGTCGGCGGCGTATCCGGACAGCAGCACCCGGCGCGCCTCGTGCGTGAGCGCGTCAGTCTCGAACAGCGTCTTGACCGCGTCCCACTGCGGTGCCGCATCGGCGGGACCAATGAACAGGCAAGCCTCGATGCGCCCGCCCACGAGGGCGGCGGCGCGATAAATGCCGTGCGGGTCGTCGGCATATTCGGCAAGCTCAGCCCCCAACATTTGCGGCGCGCGACCGCGCCAGATATCGGGAGGATCGTTGGTTGCCAACAAGAAGCCCCATGCCTTTGCAACCGCGACGCGGGCCCACCAGGTTTCCGGCGGCAGGCCGGCGGGCCCACGCGTGAGCATGAATCCTCGCCACCCGTAGTGCACGGGAGCAATCAATGCCGGCGTGGCTTTGGAGTCCGGCTGTCCTGAATGAGGGTCGGTCTCGGGCCTCACCACATCGCTGATACGCGCGGCCGAAGCCGTGGCGCCGCTCCAATGGATGGGTGCAAACAGCGAGCCGCGAAGCTGGCGGTCGCTGATCGCCACCTTGAGCACGCACGACCCGTACGCGCTGGCAACTCTGGCATGCCCGTTCTCGGTGAGGTTTGCCGCTATCGCATCCGCGGGATGGACTTCAACGAAAGGCTCCGGCAAATGCGCGCTGAGCCGCGGGCTCACTCCCGAGCGCGTCATGGTGTGCCATTGGTCGCGCACGCGCCCGGTGTTGAGGCGGAAGGGGAATTTCGTGCTGATGGCGTGGCCGTCCGCGCCCTTGTTCGGGACATGCGCGTTTGGAAGCTCCGGTGCGATGAAGCATGCCTTGCGGTTTGGCGTATAAAATCGACCATCTGCGAAAAACCGCCGCTCCTTGCGGCCATGCCGCTCCTCGCCGCGGCGCAACGGCCATTGCACTGGATCGAGGGCCTCGAACTCGGCATCGCTGATATCGGCGAGGCCGCCAAGATCGAAGGCGCGCCGGCCGTCGTTCTCGAAGGCGGAGAGCGCCGCATGCTCGCGAAAGATTTGCGCCGCGGAATGAAAGGAAAATGCCGCTGCAAATCCCAGTCGCCGCGCGACTTGCGAGACGATCCACCAGTCGGGCCTGGTCTCGCCCGGGGCCGGCAGAAGCGCCCTCTGACGGGAAATTCGGCGCTCCGAGTTGGTGACGGTCCCGTCCTTCTCGCCCCATGCGCAAGCGGGAAGCAGAATTTGCGCGCCTGCGTTCACGGTGTCATTTGCGAGAACGTTCTCGGAGACCACGAACAGCTCGAGTCCGGCGAGCGCTTCGCGCACACCGCTCGCGTGCGGCAGCGAGACCGCAGGATTCGTGGCCATCACCCACAGCGCCTTGATCTCGCCGCGCGCGATGGCATCGAACATCGCCACCGCCTTGCGGCCCTCGCGCGCTACCATTGCCGGCGCGTTCCAGAAGCGGCCGACCCGCCCGATGTCCTCGGGCGTGAACTGCATGTGGGCAGCCAGCGCGTTGGCGAGACCGCCCACTTCGCGGCCGCCCATCGCGTTGGGCTGGCCGGTCAGCGAGAACGGTCCTCTTCCGCGCCGGCCGATCCGGCCGGTCGCCAGATGACAGTTGATGATGGCATTGACCTTGTCGGTGCCCCGCGCGGACTGGTTCACCCCCTGTGAAAAGCAGGTGACGGTCCTCGACGTCGAGCGGAACAAGCCGAAGAAGCGCTCCACATCGGCTGCGCTCAGGCCCGTGATCCTGGCCGTTTCGGCGAGATCCGGCGCAATCTCCCGTGCGCGCGCCAGCGCGTTCTCGAAATTGACCGTGTGGGTGTCGATATAGCGATCGTCGAGGGCATGCCGGTCGGCCAGATCAACCAGAAGGCCGCAGAACAGAGCCGCGTCCGTTCCCGGGGCGATGCCCAGGAACAGGTCGGCCTCCTCGGCCGTTGCGGTGCGGCGCGGGTCGATCACAATGATTTTCGCGCCGCGCTCCTGTCTGTTCCTGACCATGCGCTGGAACAGTACGGGATGGCACCAGGCGGCATTGGAGCCGACCAGGATGAGAAGCTCGGCCGCATCGAGATCCTCATAGGTGCCGGGAACCGTGTCGGAGCCGAACGCGCGACGGTGACCGGCGACCGAAGACGCCATGCAAAGTCGCGAATTGGTATCGACATTGCTCGAGCCGATGAAACCCTTCATCAGCTTGTTGGCAACGTAATAGTCCTCGGTGAGAAGCTGGCCGGAGAGATAGAAGGCGACGGCATTGGGGCCGTCCCGTGCGATGATCCGCTTCAGTCCATCGGCGACGCGATCAAGAGCGTCTGCCCAATCAATGCGCGCGAAGCTCCCGTCAGACTGTCGCAACATGGGGTGCAGCAGTCGTCCCGCAAGCCCCAGCGTCTCATCCAGAGCCGAGCCCTTGGAGCAGAGGCGGCCGAAATTTGCGGGATGGTCGGGATCGCCGGCAATGCCGGCTCCGCCTTGTCCGTCGGGTCGCGCCAGCACGCCACAGCCGACGCCGCAATAAGGACAGGTTGTGCGCACCGCCGCGCCAGCACCGGGAGGCGCGTTCATGGTGGCCGCCGGATGGCCTGCTTGCCGACGGGCCGGGAAGCCGGTTCGCACGGCATCGGCGCGCTCAGGCAGCGATGCGAGCGGCGAGTTCTGGACCGAACATGAGATGATCGCGCAGACGCTCGATGGATGATCGTGAACGCATCAGCTCGAGGTACCAGGGCCCGTCGGTGGTATCACCAAACAGCACGGCCCCGAGCAGTCGATCATCGGCGATGACGAGCTTCTTGTAGACACCCATGCCTGGATCGCTGAGCACGATCGTCTGTGCGCCGGGAGTGACCCCAAGAAAGTCGCCTGCCGAGAATACCCGGATCCCGGATACTTTCAGGTTGGTGGTA
>Ga0310912_10001859_pt1 | contig 11681 bp, 9 predicted proteins | sample GREbulkMGOX080_FD_203443 | JGI IMG/M metagenome (GOLD analysis project Ga0310912, IMG submission 203443) | Lab enrichment of tropical soil microbial communities from Luquillo Experimental Forest, Puerto Rico - GRE.bulkMG.OX080 | ecosystem: Environmental > Terrestrial > Soil > Tropical forest >...
CCAGCCGGGCGGCAACATGGCCGCCGTCGTGGCGAGCGTGAGCCACCGGGGCATGTCACCGCAGATGGCGAAGATGTTCACCACCATCGCGATTCAGATGTACTGCCCGGAGGAGATGGCGAACATAGCCAGCGGCAACGTGCATGGGCTGCCCCAAATCCCAGGCATGCCAGGCATCCCAGGTCTGCCAGGAATTTAGCCGGTACCCAGCGGGTCGATGGTCCACGCGATGTAGAGCACCGCGGCCGCGACCGTCGCGGTGGTGACAAAGTCGACGGCCCTGCTGCGGACCACCAAGAGGCCGGCCCGGTCCTCGGACAACACCAACCGCAGTATCGAGGCCACGCCGACGCCGATACCGATCAGCAGGGCGCCGCGACGCCAGAAGTTGGCCGCCGCCAACACGAAAGCAGCAACGAAGATCAGCTCGACGAGCACGATCGGCCACTGGGCCCGGAGCACCGTGCCGGCGGGCCCCCGCCGAATGGCCCGTGCGCTCATCGTCCCTCGGCCAACTCGACGACGTTGGTCAGCAGGAACGCGCGGGTCAACGGGCCCACCCCACCGGGATTCGGTGACACGTGGCCGGCCACCTCCCACACCTCCGGATGCACATCGCCGACGAGTCCGTTCTCGGTGCGGCTGACGCCCACGTCGACGACCGCGGCCCCGGGACGCACCATGTCGGCGGTCAGCAGGTGCGGGACGCCCACGGCGGCAACGATGATGTCCGCCTGCCTGGTCAACGCGGGCAGGTCGCGAGTTCCCGTGTGGCACAACGTCACCGTGGCGTTCTCGGAACGGCGGGTCAGCAGCAGCCCCAACGGGCGACCGACCGTCACACCGCGGCCCATGATCACCACGTGCGCGCCGGCGATCTCGACGTCATAGCGCCGCAGCAGGTGCACGATGCCGCGCGCGGTGCACGGCAGCGGCGCCGGGGTGGACAGCACCAGCCGGCCCAAGTTCGTCGGGTGTAGCCCATCGGCGTCCTTGGCCGGGTCGACGCGCTCCAGCGCCGCGTTCTCGTCGAGATGCTTGGGCAGCGGCAACTGCACGATGTAACCGGTGCATTCGGGGTTGCCGTTCAATTCGTCGATGGTCGCGTCGAGCTCGGCGGCGTCGATGTCGGCGGGCAGGTCGCGACGGATCGACGTGATCCCGACCTTGGCGCAGTCGGCGTGCTTACCCCGGACGTAGGCCTGCGACCCGGGGTCGTCGCCAACCAGGATGGTGCCCAGCCCGGGTGTGCGGCCCTCCGCGGTCAATGCGGCCACCCGTTGCTTCAGGTCGACGAAGATCTCGTCGCGGGTGGCCTTGCCGTCCAGCGTGATTGCGCCCACGCGTGACAGTCTGGCACGCCCGCCGCGTACGCTCCCGGTATGTCTACCCCTCCGGATGTGTTCAGTCCGGCCAAGCTCGGTCCGCTGACCCTGCGCAACCGGGTCATCAAGGCCGCCACGTTCGAAGCGCGCACGCCCGACGCGCTGGTCACCGATGACCTGATCGAATACCACCGGCTGCCGGCCGCCGGCGGGGTCGGCATGACGACGGTCGCCTACTGCGCGGTCTCCCAGGGCGGACGCACCGAGGGCAACGGACTGTGGATGCGCCCGGAGGCGGTGCCCGGGTTGCGGCGGCTCACCGAGGCGATCCACGCCGAGGGCGCGGCGGTATGCGCTCAGATCGGGCACGCCGGCCCGGTGGCCAACGCGAAGTCCAACAAGGCCACCGCCCTGGCGCCGGTGCGGTTCTTCAACCCGATCGGCATGCGGTTCGCCAAGAAGGCGACCCGCGAGGACATCGACGACGTGCTGGAAGCGCATGCCAACGCGGCCCGGCTGGCCATCGAGGCCGGCTTTGACGCCGTCGAAATCCATTTGGGCCACAACTATTTGGCGAGCGCATTCCTGTCGCCCCTCATCAATCGTCGCGCAGACGAGTTCGGCGGGTCGCTGGAGAACCGGGCCAAGGTCGCCCGCGGAATAGTGATGGCCGTCCGCCGGGCCGTAGACAATGAGGTAGCGCCGGTCGCGGTCACCGCGAAGCTCAACATGGCCGACGGTGTCCGCGCCGGCATCACCACCGAAGAGGCGTTGACCACAGCCAAATGGCTACAGGACGACGGCGGGCTGGACGCGATCGAACTCACAGCGGGCAGCTCGCTGGTCAACCCGATGTACCTGTTCCGCGGCGATGCACCGGTGAAGGAGTTCGCCGGCGCTTTCAAGCCGCCGGTGCGCTGGGGCATGCGCATTACGGGCAAAAAATTCCTCCGCGAGTATCCCTACCGCGAGGCCTATCTATTGCGCGATGCCAAGCTGTTCCGCGCCGAGCTGACGATGCCGCTGATCCTGCTCGGCGGCATCACCAACCGGGAAACGATGGACCTGGCGATGGCGGAGGGATTCCAGTTCGTCGCGATGGCCCGGGCCTTGCTGGCCGAGCCGGACCTGATCAACCGCATCGCTGCCGACGCCAGCCGGCACAGCGTGCATTCGGCCTGTACGCACTGCAATCAGTGCATGCCCACCATCTACAGCAGGACCCGCTGCGTGGTGACCGGCGCGCCCGATCAAGCCGGGTGACAGCCGGTTTACCAGCTACAGTTGTGGCAATGAGCGCACCAGCCCCGCCGGCGTTAACCGTTCGTCATGACGGGTCGGAACGCACCTTCGCGGCAGGTCATGACGTGGTGGTCGGCCGCGATCTGCGCGCCGACATGCGTATCACGCACCCGCTGATTTCGCGCGCCCATCTGTTGCTGCGCTTCGACCAGGGCAGGTGGCTGGCGATCGACAACGGTTCCCTCAACGGAACTTTCGTTAACGGCCGCCGGGTGCCGGTGGTCGACATCCACGACGGCCAAAGCATCAACATCGGTAATCCCGACGGGCCACAGCTGAGCTTCGCGGTCGGGCGCCACCAAGGGATGGCCGGGCGGCCGCCGCAAACCGAGTCCATGGGCATCCCCGTGACGGCAAATGCGGCCGGAACGGAGTGGGGTGTCCCACAGGCCCCGGGCCAACCAGGTTCTCCCGTCGCCGCTCCACCCGCGCCTCCCGGGCGCCAGTCCAACTGGGCCGCGCCACCGGTGCGGCGACCGCCTCCCGGCCCACCCCAGCCGCCGGAGCAACCCCCCTATCCGGGCAGCGCCGGCGGGCGCCCACCCGCGTATCCCTCCAGTGCGCCACCGCCCAATTTCCAGCCCCACTCGCAGATGCCCGGCATGGGTTCCGTGGGGTCCCCGCAAGAGGCGCAAGAAACCCACCTGTCGCCCAGCGAGAAGCCACCAGAGGTGGGCAACCTGGCGACGAAAATGTTCCAGGCGTTATTGCCTTCCCGGTCCGGGGCGATGCCCCAGCCGGCCGGCGGAGTCACGATAGGCCGTTCCACCGACAACGACATCGTCATCCAGGACGTCCTGGCGTCGCGCCATCACGCGTTTCTGACCCAGACCCCGCTGGGCACCGAGATCCGCGACGCACACAGCATCAACGGAACCTTCGTCAACGGTGTCCGGGTCGGGTCCGCGCTCTTGAGCGAGGGCGACGTTGTCACGATCGGCAACGTCGACCTCGTTTTCACCCGCGACACCCTTGTCCGCCGCACGGAAGCCGCGACGCGCACCGGCGGCCTGGAGGTGAACGCCGTCTGCTTCGAGGTCGACCGCGGCAAGCAACTGCTCGATCACATCTCGTTGACCGCCCGGCCCGGAACGCTGACCGCGATCATCGGCGGGTCCGGCGCCGGCAAGACCACGCTGTCGCGGCTGATCGCCGGATACACCACCCCCACCTCGGGCTCGGTGACGTTCGAGGGCCACAACATCCACGCCGAGTACGCGTCCATGCGCAGCCGGATCGGGATGGTCCCCCAGGACGACGTCGTGCACCGCCAGCTGACGGTCAATCAGGCCCTGGGCTACGCGGCCGAACTCCGGCTGCCGCCCGACACCAGCAAAGCCGACCGCCAACAGGTCGTCGCGCAGGTCCTCGAGGAACTCGAGCTGACCAAACACGCCGACACCCGCGTCGACAAGCTGTCCGGCGGTCAGCGCAAGCGCGCCTCGGTGGCACTCGAGCTGCTCACCGGGCCGTCGCTGCTGATCCTCGACGAGCCGACCACCGGCCTCGACCCGGCGCTGGACCGCCAGGTGATGATGATGCTGCGCCAACTCGCCGACGCCGGCCGCGTGGTGCTGATCGTCACCCACTCGGTGTCCTACCTCGACGTCTGCGACCAGCTGTTGCTGGTCGCGCCCGGCGGCAAGACCGCCTTCCTGGGCCCGCCCAGCCAGATCGGCGCGGCCATGGGAACCACCAACTGGGCTGACATCTTCACCAAGGTGGGCGCCGACCCGGACGAGGCCAACCGCCGCTTCCTGGCCGAAAACCGGCCGCCGCCGGCCCCATCGTCCGAATCCCGCCCGGCCGACCTGGGCGAACCCGTGCACACCAATATCCTTCGCCAGTTCTCCACGATTGCGCGCCGCCAGGTTCGGCTCGTGATCTCCGACCGGGGCTACACGGTGTTCCTGGCGCTCCTGCCGTTCCTCATCGGCATCCTCACCCTCACCGTGCGCGGCAAGACCGGATACGGCATGGGGGACCCGACGAGCAACTCCCCCAACCAGGCCGACCAGATCCTGGTCATGCTCACCGTCGGTGCCGTATTCATGGGTACCGCGCTGACCATTCGCGACCTCGTCGGCGAGCGTCCCATCTTCAAGCGTGAGCAGGCCGTCGGCCTGTCGACCGTGGCCTACATGGCCGCCAAGATCGCGGTGTTCAGCGTGTTCGCGATCGTGCAGGCGGGAATCGCAACCGGGATCTCAATCATCGGCTGGGGCCAGCCGCTCGCAAAGGCCGTGGTCCTGGGCAACTCCAGCTTCGAACTGTTCGTCGACGTCGCCGCGACCTGCGTGGCCTCGGCGCTGCTCGGGATGGCCCTGTCGGCAATCGCGCGCTCGCAAGATCAGATCATGCCGCTGCTGGTGGTCGCGATCATGTCGCAGCTGGTGTTCTGCGGCGGGTTGATCTGGGTGACCAACCGGCTCGTACTCGACCAGTTGTCGTGGGGCACGCCGGCGCGGTGGGGCTACGCCGCGTCGGCGTCGACGATCGACACCCACCGCCTGGTGGTGGGCCCGACCGACCCGAAAGACCAGCACTTCGACCACAAGGCGAGCGCATGGCTGTTCGACATGGCGATGCTCGCGGTGTTGTGCGTGGTCTATAGCGGAATCGCGTATTGGAAGATCCGCCTCAAGCGGCATTGATGAACCAGCCCGCGCAGCCCGTGCTGACGGTTCGGTCTGGCCGATCAGAACGTAACTTCGCGGTGGGCCGCGACGTGGTCGTCGGCAGTGACCTGCGCGCCGACCTGCGGGTGGCGCACCCGCTGATCGCCCGCGCGCACCTGCTGCTGCGCTTCGATCACGGCAGGTGGGTCGCGGTCGACAACAACTCGCTGAACGGGGTCTTCCTCAACGGCCAGCGGGTGCCGAGGGTCGACATCAAGGACGGCCAAACCATCAACATCGGCAAGCCCGACGGGCCGTGGGTCACCTTTGAAGTCGGACATCACCGGGGCAGCGTTGGTCTGCCGCCGCCGACCGAGAAGATCCCGGCGATCGCGCCGTCCAGCGGCCCGCTGCCCGTGCGGTCGCCGCCCCTGATCCATCGGCTGCAAACAGGCGGCCCACTTCGGCAATCTCCACCGCCCGCGAACGCCCCGCCGCGCGTACATCGGCCCGGCGACCCGCGGCGCAGTTCCTCCATTCCGATCCGGTCACAGCCACCGTCGGATTCGAGTACACCCACGCAGCTAGGCGTGACCGGCGAGGTGGCGGAGTTCCCGACGACCAGGTCCAAGCCCTTGGGGCCCCAATCCGATGGCAGGGCGTCAACTTCGGGCACCGCGTGGATAGGTCGCTCGCTCGAGAACGACATCGTCATCCACGATGTGCTGGCGTCGCGCCATCACGCGTTCCTGACCCCAACGCCGCTGGGCACCGAGATCCGCGACGCGCAGAGCATCAACGGGACCTTCGTCAACGGGAACAGGGTCAGATCCGCGCTGCTTTGCGAGGGCGACGTGGTCACCATCGGCAACGCCGACCTGGTGTTCACCGGTGGCATCCTGGTCCGCCGCCAGGAGGTCGCGACCCGCACCGGCGGCCTGGAGGTGCGCGACGTCGACTTCAGCATCAATGGGAAGAACCTGCTGGAAAGGGTCTCGCTGACCGCCAGGCCAGGCACGCTGACCGCCATCATCGGCGGGTCCGGCGCCGGCAAGACCACACTGGCGCGGCTGATCGCCGGATACGCCACCCCCACCTCCGGCTTGGTCACGTTCGAGGGCCACGACCTCCACACCGGGTACGCGTCGTTGCGCACCAGGATCGGAATGGTCCCCCAGGACGACGTCGTGCACCGCCAGCTGACGATCAACCAGGCGCTCGGCTACGCGGCCGAGTTGCGGCTTCCCCATGACACCGGCAAGGCCGACCGCGAACAGGTCGTCGCCCAGGTGCTGGACGAACTCGAACTGACCAAACACGCCGACACCCGGGTCGACAAGCTGTCCGGCGGCCAGCGTAAGCGCGCCTCGGTCGCGCTCGAGTTGCTCACCGGGCCGTCGCTGCTGATCCTCGACGAGCCGACCTCGGGCCTGGACCCGGCGCTGGACCTGCAAATCATGACCATGCTGCGGCAACTGGCCGACGCCGGGCGCGTGGTGCTTGTGGTCACCCACTCGCTGACCTACCTCGACGTCTGCGACCAGGTGCTGCTGATGGCGCCCGGCGGCAAGACGGCCTTCCTGGGCGCGCCCGGCCAGATCGGCGCGGCCATGGGAACCACCAACTGGGCCCAGATTTTCGCGATGGTGGGCGCCGACCCCGACGAGGCCAACCGCCGCTTTCTGGCCCGGAACAAGCCCCCACCACCCATGGAGGCGGCGCCTGCCGATCTCGACGTCCAGGCCCCCACGAACCTGCGCCAGCAGTTCTCGACGATCGCGCGGCGCCAGGTCCGATTGGTCGTCTCCGACCGCGCCTACTTCGCGTTCCTGGCGCTGTTGCCGTTCATTCTGGGTGCGCTGTCGCTTACCGTGCCCGGAAACACCGGGTTTGGCATCGCCGACCCGACCAGCGAAACGCCCGACGAATCCGCTCAGATCCTGACCCTGATGTCCACCGCGGCCGTTTTCATGGGAACAGCACTGACGCTCCGCGACCTCATCGGCGAGCGCGCCATTTTCCGGCGCGAACAGGCCGTCGGTCTGTCCGCGGGGGCCTACCTGGGCGCCAAGCTCACGGTGTTCTCCGTGTTCGCGGTGATCCAGGCGGCGATCGTGACGGGCATCGTGCTGGTGGGCAAGGGGGCTCCCACCCAGCCGGCCGTGCTGCTCGGCCCCTCTGAATTCGCGGCCAGCTTCGAGCTGTTCCTCACCGTGGCCGCGACCTGTGTGGCGTCGGCGGTCCTCGGGCTGATGCTGTCGTCGCTCGCGCGCTCCCACGAGCAGATCATGCCGCTCCTGGTGGTGTCCTTCATGCTGCAGCTGGTGCTGGCCGGTGGCCTGGTCCCGGTGACCGACCGGATCCTCCTCGACCAACTGTCCTGGGCGGTGCCGTCGCGCTGGGGTTACGCCGCCTCGGCGTCGACCGTCAACCTGCCGGCCCTGGTGCCCGGCTCGCTGAGACCCAAGGACAGCCACTGGTCGCACACGCCCGGCGCGTGGCTGTTCGACATGTGGATGCTCGCCCTGCTGTCGGTGATCTATGCCGCCGTCGTGCGGTGGCGCATCCGGCTCAAGCGCTGACCGATCAGCCGTCCAGGCGCAGGCCGTGCGCCAGTGCGAACGCCATGGCCTGGCTTACGTCGACGCGGGCACCCGACAGCGAGGCGGTTCTCCACAAGGAGGGATCCGCGGTCGCTCCGCGCAGATCGGCGTCATCGAGCCGGGTGCCGGTGGTGCGGGCACCGCTGAGGTCGGCGCCGCGCAACACGGCCTTGCGCAGGTCGGTCTCCACCAGGCTGGTTTCCCTCAGCCGGCAGCCGCCGAGGTCGACGCCGCGAAGGTCGTTACCGCCGAGGACCGCGAGCGTGAAATCCACCTCATCGAACGTCGTCGGCCGCATCCGGCACTGCACAAAGACCGAGCCCAACATGCTGCACTGTTGAAATGTGCTGTGCCACAACAATGTCCGCTCGAACGTGCAGTTGCGGAACGCCGAACCGAGGTGTCGCGACTCGGCCAGGTTGGCGCCACTGAAATTGCATTCGCTGAACACCGTCCGCTCGGTGTGCAACCGGCTGAGGTCTTCGTCGCGAAAATCCCTGCCGGCAAACTCGCAGTCGACCCACCGGTCCAAGCGGTCAGCTGCCCACGGGATGCGTCGCCCCCAGGCTGTGCAGCGCGTATTCGCTGATCGCGATCAGCGCGTCCGTCGCCGACCTGCGATCCCTGGCGTCGATCGTGATCACCGGGATGTGTCGGGGCAGGGCCAACGCTTCGCGCACCTCCCGCACGGGATATCGCGGTGCGCCGTCGAACTCGTTGACCGCGATCAGAAACGGCAGGTTGCGGTGCTCGAAGAAGTCGACCGCGGCAAAGCTGTCCTGCAGGCGCCGGCAGTCAACCAGGACGATCGCACCGATCGCGCCGCGCACCAGGTCGTCCCACATGAACCAGAACCGGCGCTGACCCGGGGTGCCGAACAGGTAGAGCACCAGGTCCTCGTACAGGGTGATCCGGCCGAAGTCCATCGCGACGGTGGTGGTCCGCTTGTCCGGCGTGGCCTCGAGCATGTCGACGGCGGTGGAGGCGTCGGTGAGCATCGCCTCCGTGCGCAACGGCATGATTTCCGAGACCGCCCCGACGAACGTGGTCTTGCCGACACCGAATCCACCTGCGATGACGATCTTCGTCGAAGCGTGGGCGCTGTGGGAGTGCGCCTCATAGTGCTTTAAGGCCACGCAGGGTCCTTCCTATAAGTTCGTGGCGCTCATCGCGGGTGGAACGCTCGGTCAAAGTCCTATGCACCTGAAGGTAACCGGACAGCACGAGATCGCCGACCAGGACGCGCGCAACCCCGAGCGGCAAATCCAACCGGGCCGAGATTTCCGCGACCGACGGGTTGTTCACACACAGCTGGATGATCTTGCCTCTCGCATCATCGGGTGGCCACCGGTGTTCCAGCCCGGCCTGCAACGTCTCAATCGGCGCTTCCAGCGGAAGGTCGACGTTGGTGTCGGTCCGTCCGGCGGTCAGGGTGTACGGGCGGACCAGGTTCGCCTCACGTGAGGCTGGCCAGGGCTCGCGTTTGTCCATCGCGGCTCACGAGACAGTGGACCGTCGGGTGGACTGCACCACGCCGCCCACCCGTTCGACAAGGATGGCCATCTCGTAGCCGATCTGACCGATATCGCAGGACGCCACGGCCAGCGTGGCCAAATGCGAGCCATCGCCGACGCGCATCAGCAAGAGGTATCCGTTCTGCATCTCGACCACCGACTGCAGCACCTGGCCGCCCTCGAACAGCTGCGCGGCGCCGGTCGCGAGGCTGGCCAATCCGGAGGCGACCGCGGCCAACTGATCCGCCCGTTCGCGCGGGAGATGCTCGCTGGCGGCGACGGGCAGCCCGTCGACGGATACCAGCAACGCGTGCGCCACCCCCGGGACCTCGCGGGCGAACTTCGTCACCAACCAGTCCAGCGAGTTGCCGGGTGACGTCATTGCTGATCAGACCCTTCACTCGCGTCGCGGGCGTGCGACCGTGCGGAGCGCACGCCACCGAAATGGTTGCTGAAGGAGGCGCGAACCGCCTCGGGGTCGCGCGCCACGGCGGCGTGCTGCGACTGCGGGCCGGAATGGGATCCGCCGTTGGATCCGATTAAGGATCCTTGGTGCTCCTCATTTTCCGGGTCGAGCTGGTCCTGTTCGGCAACGCCCGTCCCGGTGGCCGCGCCGGGCACCAGCCGGGCGCCGGGTTTGCGTACCGGCAGCCCGTGCTCGGCGGTGTGCGACTCGACGGGTCTGTCCTCGGCCGCGGCCGCCATCGACCAGCCGCGGTCCCACACCGACTGCCAATCCAGGTCGCGGCTGTTCACCAGGTCGTACGGATCGCCCAGCATCTCCGAGAGCATCCGCCGGTAGATGACATCGTCATCGACTGGAGCCGTCGGGACTTCGGGGATCGATGGGATCCACGAGATGGGCGCCGGGGTTTCCGCCCGATCGGCGGCGCTTTGCGAACGGGCGGCGAAGAACGCTGACGTGTCCGACACGGCCGGGGTTTGGGCCGGCGCTTGTTGCCCGTTCTCCCACCAGGGAGTGGCGAGCTCGCGCCCATGCCGATGGGGCTGCGGTTCCGCAGGCGGGGCGGGAACGCCGGTGATGCCGCTGGAGCCCGGGTCGCGCCGCGGCAACAAGGTGACCGAAGGTCCGGACTTTTCGGAACCGTTCTGGTTTGCCGACTCCAGGGCGGCGACCTGCCGTCCCGCGGCGTCTTCGGCAGATGCCGGCGGGGTGATCGCGCCGGCGAGTCTGGCGCTGGGCGACGAGACCGCCCCGCCGCCGTCTCGCGGCTCCGCCGCGGGCGCCACCGTCGCACCCTCGATCACCGTCGGCGGTAGGTAGATCTCGGCGATCGTCCCGGAGCCCGCCTCGTGGGCCGCCGGGCCGCGCAACCCCACCCGGATACCGTGCCGGGCGGCGATCCGGCCCACCACATAGAGGCCCATGTGGCGGGCGTTGTCGGGGGTGACCTCGCCGCCGGCCTGCAGCCGCATGTTGGCCATGCGCCGATCGGCGTCGTTCATGCCGAGGCCGGAGTCGGAGATCCGCAGCACGACGCCACCGTCGCCGCCACGCGCCGCGGAGACCTGAACGGATGTCGTCGGAGGCGAATAGCGCAGGGCGTTGTCGATCAGTTCGGCGAACAGATGAATAACGCCGCCCGCCACCGCGCCGAGCAGCGCGTGGTCGGGCAGGCGGGTGATCTCGACCCGGCGGTAATCCTCAACCTCGGAGACCGCGGCGTTGATCACCGTCGCCAGCGGCACCGGCTCGCGCTGGTCACGCGCAAGCGGTGCGCCGGCCAGCACCAGCAGGTTGGCGCTGTTGCGGCGCAGCCGGGCCGCCAGGTGATCTAGCCGGAAGAGCTTGTCCAGGCGTTCGGGATCCTCCTCGTTGCGCTCCAGCCGGTCGATCAGCGCCAGCTGCTGGTCGACCAATGAACGGTTACGCCGCGACATGGTCTCGAACATGTCGTTGACCAGCAAACGCAACCGTGCCTCGTCACCGGCCAACAGCAGCGCCTGCGTGTGCAGTTCGTCGACCGCGTGGGCGACCTGCCCGATCTCCTCGGTCGTGTAGACCGGCAGCGGCTGCGGAATCGGTTCGGCGCCACCGGCTTTGACGCGGGCCACCTCCTCCTCGAGGTCGGTGTGGGCGACCCTGAGCGCGCCGTCGCGCAGAACGCGCAGCGGCCGCACCAGAGCGCGCGCCACCAGCAACACGATGCCGAGCGCGAGCACGATGGCCGCCAGCACCAGGGCGGCGTCGAGGACCGCGGCATTGCGCCGGTCGGTGGCCTCGGCGTGCACGGACTTCGTCACCGACGCGGTGGCGTCCTGGATGACTTGTTCGGCGACTCCGTCGGTGGTCTGAAT
>Ga0310912_10001865_pt1 | contig 11673 bp, 20 predicted proteins | sample GREbulkMGOX080_FD_203443 | JGI IMG/M metagenome (GOLD analysis project Ga0310912, IMG submission 203443) | Lab enrichment of tropical soil microbial communities from Luquillo Experimental Forest, Puerto Rico - GRE.bulkMG.OX080 | ecosystem: Environmental > Terrestrial > Soil > Tropical forest >...
GGTGTGGGAAGCTGCCATCTCGGATCAGCCGGGAAGCTCCTTCGATAGCCAGCCCGAGCAACAGATCCATTTCCTTAGCAACGATGCACTTGCCGAGATCTTCAATTCTTTCCTCCTTTGGGATTGGGCGGTCGAACTGGAGAATGTACATGCGATTTAGCACAGCTTTATCGACCCCTCCTCTGAAACTTGGGAGAAGGTTGCAGGCGAAGATGTTTTGTGCGAGGGGGGTGAAAGTGATTGGGTGTCCATACTTCCGACACCCCGTTATCGGATCTCCAGTGCTGATTTGTTTAAACACCTCAGACGTGACGGCATAGGTAGAGCCAAGTTCATCATAGGTGTTCAACAATTTGCCCATTAGCTCCATCACGAAATTCCTATCCGCGAATTGGCTTGGTGAGATCGAACACTGCGCACTGGTGGGGACGAGCCCGCGGAACATTGCAAGTAGCTGCCCCTTACCGGCTTTGCTCTCCCCTTTGAGGATAACTACCTTCGGATCAATGCCCCTGGTACCGGACCCGGTTACGACGGCTCCTGCCAACCGCAACAGCGCTTCAACCTTCTCTGACTGCTCGGGGTCGTCCTTGGTGCTTCCATAGAGCAGGGTATGGATCAGTGAACCAGGTGGGGGTGCTGCTACCCGTCTGTTCGGCTCCCAGTAACCCTGAAGCGTATTCCGTTGCCGATGGTCGGGGGAGTAGTCCAACAAACTTGGAGTGCCATCGGGGGCAAATTCAACAAAACCCGATAGGCAGTTGACCCCCCGGGCTGCGTTGTTGAAGAAACCGGGGCTGTCGTGCAGTTTTTCCAAGTGCTGCAGGATACTCTCGATCCGACTGGAATTTAGCCGAATGAGTAACTTCCTCGTCTTACCATGGGTGTCGCCATTGTATAGGGAGACCCGGCACCAAAGGTCGTTACGGGAAATTGTGCTCCATTGAGTTTTCGCGTAGTGCCAGAACTCGCCCTCACAGAACACGACCTCGTCGTACTGGGCTTGGAGAATGCGTTTAAGATCCTCGGCTAACTCAACATCAGAACCGGTGATGAAGTTGCGTGCGGGCCCGGTGTGCGGCGGCGGCGCGGGAGTTTCCTCTGCCCCACCGGGAATGTCGAAATTCCAGTCTGCGGCCGCCTCCTGCGAATTGTCCGAGGCATCCTCTTGAAACTCCTCGGCTTCGTCGTATATTCTCTCTCCTGCGGACATCATCCTTCTCCAGCGGCTTCCCACCGCTCGTTTGAAGCCCGGACCTAACCCGTCCGAACTTTTCCTTTGCTCACGCGCCCGCCTTGGTCGCGCTATCTCTCGCGATCTTCTCCTCGATAGCCTCTCGGACCCAGCGGCAAACCCGCACCTCGCGCATAGCCGCCTCGATCTTCACTGCCTGCCGCATCTTCGGCGGCATGCGGATTTGCAGTTGCACATTTGTGCTGCTTTTGGCGTCGTTACTGTAGCTCATTGGCTTATCTCCCGGGCGCGTCATACGCCCACTGGTGAATGGTACCAGTTAGGACGCCCCCCAATGTCAGTGCCTCGTGGAGGCTGTTGCGGCGTGCCCGAACGGCCTATTTGTGCACTACTTCAGAGGCTTAGAGTGTGCCCTGTGTTCTGCGTATAACTGCCATGCCAGAGCGCACTAGCTCACCGGCTCAGCCCCTCGCGCAGCGGGCGCCGCGCTGCCCGGCCGGGGCGCAGAGCGCTTTTGCGCAAGACCGGGCGCACTGCGTGACCTCGATAAGCCTTCGCCGCGTGCGCGGCGCAGTAGGGGCACTCCTGCTGTGTGACCGGCTCACCACAGAACCGGAAGCCGGGCTGTAGGGGGTCGCCCTCGGGCCAGGCGCACCGTGTCGTCATGCGGCCTCCGCGCCCTGGCGCTGGCGAAATTGCGCACGGGCCACACGCTTCGCCTTCTCGACCACTTCGGCCACCTTTGCCACGGGGCCTTCATGTTCCAGCCGGCCGGGACCGTGTTTCTGGAACTCCTCGGCCGCCGCTGCCCGTTCGCGATTTGCCAGGGTACGCTGGACCCGGAGATAGAGCTTGTCGTCTCCGATCCACATGTCGCTGTCGCGTGCTTGGCTCCAGGGGAGCGCGGGATCGGCACGCATCTTGTCAGCGATGCTTGGGATCGTGGCTTGCGGCTCGTGCCGATCGCGGAGCTTCTCGCACCCGGTGCAGATTTGGGGTGCGCCCCGGGGACCGGTGGAAGCGGCTCCGCAGTATCGGCATCGTGGGGGCTGTTTGGATCTAGGATCGGGTGATGTTCGAGCCCCCGGAGATCCGCGGAAATGCTGGACTTTACAAGGGTCGTTTTGGCGTTCCGCTAGGGCAGCCTCAGGAGTGGACTTTCGCGCCTCGGAGAGCAGACATCGCACGAGCCGGCCGCCCTGCCACATGGTCACGTAGCTCGGCGGTTCGGGCCGTACCCGCTTGCGCTTGCCGAGGATGCCTCCGCGCGCAGTGCTGCCGGCGTTCGGGGTTTTGATCATCCTGCCTTCGTGGTGCCTCCTTGGCAGCGCTCTCGCCGCCCTGGTTTCATCCGATATTTCGAGACGTTCCGTCGTTACCGCAGGGCTCGGGTCGTCAGCCGTCCTGTGCCAGCGACGAAATCAGCAATGTCCGCAGGCCGATAGCGAACCGATCGGCCTAGCTTGCGGAAGATTGGACCAGTGCCCAGGCGCCGCCAGCGCCGCACGGTGACGAGGCTAACACACAGCCGAGCTGCAGCTTCGCTTTCGGTCAGTAGGGCCTCGGGGTCGAGCATCGCTCGAATTCCTCCAGGGATCAGGGGTGATCCCAGTTGATCTAGAATTGTGCAGGAGAGGACCTAGGGTAATCAAACCGTTGCGCGCGGACACGCCGACACCGCATTGACCTATTCATCCTCCGTCAGGCGCGCTTGCGACCACTAGCGGCTCGACCCTCAGGCGGCCTTCCGCGGCCTTCCGCGGGTCACGATATCGACAACCGCCTGTTGCTGTGCGCCGGTCAGCCCAATGAACCAGGTCTCAAATTGTGCAAGCTCGCCGTCGAATGGATCGGCGGGTTCCGCCGGTGGTTCCACATTCGGGAACTGCACAATGTCCACCGATTGGACATTCTCCGGTTCCACGTTGTGATTTTCGTCCTGGCGCGAAGCTGCGATCGGGTCCGGCCCCATAAGCTGGTAGATCCGGCTGCGCTTCATCCCGAGATCGGCCTGGGCGCACCACTTATTGAAATCCATGCCAATTTCCCGGCACCGCTCTCGGGCTTGCCGGAGGTGCTTGCCGGCGGTCGCTGCGTAGTTGTCGGACTTCGTGACACACACCCGGATGCGCGCAGCGAGATCTTTCAGCTCAGCTTCTGCGCCGCTTGGGGCCAATAACTGCACTACCCTTCGCATTGTGTCGAGACCGCGATTGAGCTTTGCATGATCGGGTCGCGCCTTGGCGGCTTCGGCCAATTCGGTTATCCGGGCTTCAAGGGCTTCGAGGAGTGGGCTAAGGTCGCTCGGGCCAAAGTCGCTTTGAGAGCGGATCTGGTCGGCAATCCACTCCGCCGGTGCATTCTCAGCGGCATGGACTTCTACGGATTTCACTGCGTCGGTGAGGTGCATTGGGTCAAATCTCCCGGTGAATGGGGCCGTCAAAGTTGAACTCGACACCCGCCTGGATGGCCGAGGCCGTCAACTCGTCCAGGTTGAAGGTCGGGATCAGATCGCAAAGCAACTTAATGAAGACGCCGACAAAGCGCGGGCGGTGAGCATGGGTCCGTCCACTGGCGGCATCCGTGGTCATACTGTGCGCGATCTCGTGCAGGAGGATCGTGGTGCTGATGCCCTCGGCTGGGATACGGATACTCAGTCGGTTAGCGTTCGCCGCAGTGGTACTGGCATTGCGGCTCAGCTCTCGCACCTTCGGCGGGTACGACAATCCTGCCTGCACCCACACGTAATCAACAATTCCTTGAGCTTGATCGAGTGGGACAATGCTAGTGTCTTTGAGATGAACGTAGCGATCTTCCCAGGCATAAACGCGAGAGCGTTGGTAGTCGCTGCGGCGCGGGTCGTTCATCTCAGCGCCCCAGTCGACCGTCCGGCTCCAACACCCCGGGAGAGCGAAACCCTGCCGCCTGCCGCCCGACCGCTTGCATTGGCGCTGGCCGAACCTCTGCCGCGATAGGAGCCTCCGCCGCGCGTGAGCTTGATCCCAGTTGCCGCGAAATCCTCCTTGATCTGTGTCTCTTTGACGACAACGAGAGCGCGTCCAGTCGCCTCCTGCACAGCTTGGTGCCTCTGCGCGCGCATCTCGTCGAGCCGTTCGTTGATCCGCGCTTCCATCCCAGCGACAAATGACGTGATCGCCGTGCGACCATTCACTCCGGCGCCGATCTCGCGCTGGTAGTCCGTGCCTGCTTTGTAGACCTCGATTTCGGCGACGATAGCGTTGCTGATTAGGTCGAAGAGGTAGGCCGCGACCTCTGCGTCGCTCGGCATGCCGAAGAAAACGACAGTCTTTAACGTCCGCTGCCACACCTCTGGAAGGTCGGCGTCCTGTGGATCGAGATTGGTGTCGAACCAGTACATGCAATCGCAGAGCTGCGCGGCATGGCGAGCAATGGGACCCCCGATGGTCATGCTGCCGTACTTCCGGCAGACCACGGTTTCCATGACTGCTTTGGGAGGCTTCAAGTTGAGTTCGGAAGCCTCAATGTCGTAATGCACCATCAGCTCGGCGGCTTTCTCGGCCGCCAGCATGGCCTCGTGTTCTGACGCGCCTCGATCGGTGGTGAGGGCTAGGAGTTTGATGACACGTTGCTTGATCGTGTCACGTTCGCTCACCTTCGTCTCACTCATCCCCCTCTCCCTTTCCCTTGCCACTCGCGAGCTCCTCGGCTTCCGGGATCAGTCGGACTAACTCGTCCGCTCTCTCCTGCATCAGCCCCACCAACTCCCGCCAAAGCCCAGCTCGAGGAATGTCGGTGCCGGCGGCCCATCGCCGAACGGATCGAGGGTTGATACCGAGGGTTACAGCCATGTCGGTTTGCCAGCGCGGGCCGAAGACGATCGGGCCGATCACGCGAATGAGTTCAGTCGGGGTCATGGGGTGCTCCGCCCGGCGCGGTAAGCCCGGTCTCAGTGTCCCAGTATGTAGGACACTGACCCTCGGCTTATCCCTGGGTGCGACAGCTTGTCGGAACCGCGCCGCGGCGGGCGGCGCTACCGCGCTCCCCGATTGGTGGCCTGAACTCAGTGATCGTGCTCCTTGGGCCAGCGGCCCTACCGTAGCACATAGAGCCCCGCTGTAGCGGCGTGTAGCGGATGTGTAGCACTTCGCTAGGGCAAATCCGCCCGCAACTTCAATCGTGTAGCACTTGTAGCACTTGGGGAGGGGGTTACTGGACCCCCGGCGCGCTCCCCTCGCCCCTTACTTGCTATATTGCAGGGAATGATTTCAGGGGCCGGAGGGGGGTGCTACGCCTGCGAGGCTGACTGACCCACCTGGAGAAGTGCTACATCTACTACAGCGTTGACCCTTAAGGGGTTTTCGCCCTGCCGATATGCTACAGAAGCGCTACGCGAGTGCTACGCAGCCTCCTCATCTGCTACATCCTCGTCGCTCTCCTCGTCGCGGAGGTAACGCGACCATGCGTCCTCGAATTGGCTTCGCATGAAACCCCTGCGGTTCTCATTACCCATCCGAAGCTGCTTCGCCTTGATCCCATAGGGGCGCAGGGCGGCGGCAAGTTGGCGCTCTTGGAACACCGGCTCCACATCACTCATGCTCTTTTTTCCCCATGGACGCTCGATGCAGTTGTGCAGCTCGGTGAGTAGTGAAGCTGTTGTCAGCCTGCTCGCACTGGTCTTCTCGAACACAGCCTTGATGTCTTGGAGGAGCATCACGCCCTCGCCGGGATCATCACCAATCCCATGCTTGATCGCCAGAGCAGTCTGCCGCGCCAGTTCGGGCCACCGACCGCCGGCCGCATCCCCGAATTTGAACAGCATCCGCCAGCTATCTGCCTCGCGGTTGTAGAGCCCGGACGTCTCGGGGTAAGCATCAACCAGCCGCTCGACGTTCTTCTGGCACCATGCCGCTGCCTGCGGCCAAGTTCCACGCACCGCGCCTCGACAGTACTGTTGAACCGATCTGCGTGTTCCTTCTCCCGCTTCCGTTTGAGGTTGATGTTGATGCAACGGCTCTCCAGAGCGTTCGCTTGGTGGCTGCTCCCGAAGCCGCCGATCCCGGCGAGCGCGCAAGGTGCCCACGTGACGTAGCTGTTGGCCTCGTATGGGCCATTGGCGGACAAGTCGCAACGGTTCACTCGCGCTCCTTTCCGCTTGTGCCCGCTGTTCAGGATGCTGAAAGCATCCTTGCGGCTCTCATCGTTCAGGAAGCTGTCCCTCTCATCGAGGAGCATAACCGGCGGATGTCCCCCAGCGAGGGATGCTTTGTGAACGCTGCGGAAGTAGGCGGCTGGGGTGATACTGCTGATGATCTCAGCACCGCGGACCTTACAGAATGCCTCGATGATCTCCATGAGCGTGGACTTCCCACACTCGGGGACAGGTGAGCGAATATGCAGCCTCGGGGAAAATTGGCATGCGTCGATACCAAGGGCATGGAGGACCCAGAGGGCTACAGCCTCGGCGTAGAATGCGTCGAGCACCACATGACGCTGAATTTCCTTAACCATCCCGTCAAGCACGGCTGCGAGGTCGGTAACCGGCGGTGCCGCGCTCGCGAACAGCTCGGTGAGCCGAACCTCATCAGCCGCCAGGAACTCCTCGAAGCTGGCATAGGTGTCCTCACCGAGCTGGTAAAGCATGCCCTGATGCGTACCGGCTTGCCGGTGTTCCAGCAGCCAATCCGTGATTTCGTTTCCGCCTTTCGCTGCCTTGGGCACCGTGTAGACAGTGAAACGATCGCCGCCTTCGGTCTCGAAGACACGGGCGCCATCCTTCCCCTTCCACCAGCGAGCCGGGTCTAGGATTGGCGGGATGCTGGCTGCCTCCCCGTCCCGCGTGGTATGATCTATTTCGTTGTTGTTCTGCATGTTACTGTCTCCTGAGGGCCGGTACCGAGCCGGCCCTCTTCCTATCTACGGTCGGCGACTGCCGCGCTGGTGCTGCCTTTGGCCAATGCGGCCTCCAGCACCTGCCCGACCCATCCCTCAGTCGTCATGCCGAGGTCAGTGGCATGCCGCTTCACTGCTCTGCGCAGCTCCTCGGTGACGCGAACGGCGAGGCGAACTTCATCCGTCAGACTATGGGTCTTCATCGCTCTTACTCCTCTTGTTGCTAAGGCGGCTCTGCGGGATTGCAGAGCCCATCTGCTATTGTTCAATTGTTCCAGACGACCGAGGCTTGGTTCAAGCGTGTCAGCAGGCGCGCTTGGCAGCCTCAGCCGAGGGAAATCAATGCGTTAGGCGTAGCGCTTCAATTATTTTACTGGGATGCCCCTGCTGCTTACCCACTCGCCCATCGCACTCTCCGTGCTCGCGCTATCGGCTGGCCGTTGCGTGTCGGCTGTCGGGCTCTCGGACCTGCGCCCCAGCGCTTCCGCCTCGTCCGCGTTGGCACTTTGCGGGGCGGGGACCCAGCCCGCTGGTCACCAGCCATTCCCTGGCATTCCGCCGGCCCAGCACAATCCGACGGGCTGCTCTCGTCGCTAACGGATCCGCCCTCGATGACACCATCCGCGGGAGCGGGCATCCAACGAAGCAGCCGCCGATCCCACACCTGGCCGGCCGGTTCCCAGCTGTGTGCCCGGGCGTTCCAGATCAGTGGGGCTGGCGGAGCTGGTGCGGTCATGCGGCTGCCCTCCTAGCTCGCCGTGCGCGCTGTCGGCACGCTGTCGAACACACTCGCTGCCCGGCTCGATGGGGACGGTACGGCTTCTGGCACCCCTCACAAATCGCCCTGGTGTGATTGGTCGTCCCCAGGGCTTTCCCCGCACCAGCGCCGATTTCCGTTCCCGATGTTACGCCAAGGGGCGCGGATTTGCTGGGCCTCTCGGCGGCATTCGTGATGCTTCCCGGCGACGCTCCCCGCCGTTTGTCCTGCGCCCGGTAGGCACGCAATTCGACACTCCGGTAAAGCGCGTGGCGGCCGGCGCAGACCATATTCTCGAACCGGCCCTCACGGCACAGACGGGCGAAGGTTGCATCGGTGACGTTGAGGATTTCGCGAGCCTCGACGCGATCAACTAGCACGGGCTCGCCGGCAGGCCGTTCGAGCCTAGCCATGCCGATCACTTGCGTCATAGCGGCGGTAGACCCAGAAGCCGCTCACCGCGGCTACCTACCCAGACGTGAAATTGCCTCTGCTACCGCCTTCCGCTGTTCGACATACCGGGCCGCGGCCTCGGCTTTGATCATCGTCCGGCCGTCGATCTTCTGCGTACGCAGTAAACCAGCCTTGGCGTCTCGATAAACCGTGCGCAGGCTTACGCCCGCCGAGATGGCGAGCTGTTCGATTGGAGTGAAGTTCATTGCAGGTTGACCCCGGCTGCGCAACTACGCGCTGCCCTAACTCTGACAGTGTTGCAGACGGGGTGTCGGGGTTGCAACGCCCGTAGCCCTGCGCCCATGGGCAGTGCTGTTACAGTCATCATGTCGCACTCACCAGGTGCGGGATATCCAAAAACCCGCACCACCCACTCTCGCCGAGGCCCGAGCGCCGGTGCCGCGGCGCCCCGCAAGCAGAAAAAAGATAGCCATGCTGATTATAGGGAATCGCAACAAGCCGGTCACGTGACCGACACGGTCAACGATGCTGACCTAACGACTGATGTCAGCCGCATCGTCAATGATGCTGGCCCATATGTCGCGGAGGAGTACCGCGAATGCGGAGATACGAAATCGTATCTCCTGGAGCGTCGCGGTCGAAGCCTGGACGCTCGACTGCTTTAATCCCCTTACGCCGGATCGACCAGTATGCGGATTGCCGGTAAGACCCAAAATCTCGGTTGGCTATAAAACTGGCAGTGTCAGACTTAGGAGAAATAGTCCTTTCTCAACCCAAGGGGTGCGCGCTACGGCGCGCCACTATTTTTTCGATTGACAGATTAAGATCACCCTCGCAAGGTGCCCGCCCCGCGATTTTGCGGGAACCTGGAGAGAGGTGTCCGTGAAGACGAAAGTTCTAACGTTGGCGTTACTCGCTGGCATAGCCTTTGCTCTGCCGGCAGCGGCTCAGGATGCGACCGCAGCGGCGACCTACAAGGATATCGAGGCCACACTCGGCAGCGTCCCGACCTCGTGGAAGCTGCTTCCTGAGGATGCTGTCGCCGCAGTATGGGCTGAACAAAAGGCAATCAATTCGTCGACCACTCTGTCTGCCAAGGAAAAGCATCTTATCGCCCTTGGCGTCGCCGCCCAGATCCCGTGCGCTTACTGTGTCTACGGCCATACGGCCGCAGCCAAACTCAATGGTGCAACCGACGCCGAAATCAAGGAGGCCGTTATGGTGGCTGCGTTCATCCGGCAAATGAGCACGGTGTCTAATGGCATGGCACTAGATTTTGCGGAGTTTAAGAAAGAGACCGATGCAGTACTCGCGCATGCTGCGGCACAGATGAGGGCAGCCAAGCAGTAATAACCCAAACATCTGAAAAAAAATGGCGCGCTACGGCGCGCCCCTTTACTTTAGTCGCGGCCGTGCCCCGCCGGTCACGCGGCCGCCTCGGCTTGTGCTGGGATCTCCGTATCGCCGACGACGTGATCCGTGTTCCGCGTATCGAGGAATTCCTGGAACCATCCCTTGAAGCGTTTGAGATCTACCTCGGACATATTCTGTACCGCGACCATCGCTCACCTCGGTTGGGGCTGGATCAGCAGGTATCGGACGGCAAGTTCCACCGCGCGTGGATGAGGCGTTCCGACAGCCGGAACTCCTGGAGTGTCGCTGTGGAGGCTTGGCAGATATACGACGTCGTAGATCAGGGAGCGGGGCTGCGATGCAGAAGTACGACGTCGTACCTCTTGGAGCCAGCGCGTCGGTCACGCCGCACCCCCTGTGTGGCACAACTCGATTGCCGGCCGAACCCGCTTGTTCATCCAAGCGCGGGCGGATGCGAGCGGGACGAATGTCGCCCGGCCGAGCTTCACCACGGGCGGGGCTTCGCCCTGGGCAGCCATCCGGTAGAAGGAGGATTTGCTCACGGAGAACCGGCGCAGGAAGGCGCCGAGCGGGATCAGTTCGGGCTCGGCAAGGGCAGCGGCGGTGCGGTCGGTGCTCATGGGTCGTGTGATCCTTCGGGCGCGATGCGCCTATCTGGGACGTGGAGGACCACCCGGAGGTCCTCCCACTCTATGGTACTGCGGTGAGCAGGCGGCTGACCCGGCCCCGGGGCGTCGGCCGGCGAGACGCTCAGGACCCTCAGGAGTTTCAACCGCGACTATAAGCCGAGCACGTCAACGCAACCGCAGTGACTTATCAGTGGGTCGGCTTGCCCAACCCTCCGCTCAGGCGGCGATTTCGATCTCGGCCGCGCCCGCCGCCGGCAGCCCAGCCACTACAGCCTTGAAGACCCGACTGACGCGAACCCGCTTGTCCGCATCCTTGGAGCTGCCGCGGCAGAGCCGGGCCATCCGGTTCCGTAACCGATGCTGCGGGGGGCGAGAGCCGTCGTCGAAGGTGCCATCATGCCAGCGCTCCGACATCGGCCGCCGCCGAAGAGAGCGTGCGCCACGCCCACCAGAGCTGCTGATACTCAGGCGTGCCCTCAACCCCGCGAAGGATGGCTGGCAGCTTGGCGAGAACCTCCACGTCCATCCGGGCACCGATCTGCCGGCGTGTGCGATCCCAGGTGAGCGTTGGCCAGAACTCTGGGCGTGGAGCGTCCCAAACCCGCAGAAGATCGCTGAAAAATCCAAAGGTAGAAGATCGGCCGCGCTGTGTAGGGAGGCCGAGTTGTGCTCGAAGCCACAGGTGCGTTTCGCGAACGCTCCAGTCGCGCCACTCTACCGGCCGAGTTAGCGATGTCACGTTTCATACTCCGGGGCATTCCCTGCCCTTCTGTTCTGCCCGTCTGAGCCGGCCGGTGGCCGTGGTGTGCTCAGGCGGAGCGGGGTTGTGACCTATGCGGCCGTAACCGTGGCCGCGGGATGTCGTTGAGGCAGCCGCGATCCGCCGTCGCGATCAATCGCCGTGTTCACCGATCGCTGTATCAGCCAGCGTTTTGCATCCGACGCTAGGATCAGGCTGCGCCGATGCCGATCGCCGAGCTTAGTAACGCGGGGTCCTTCACCATTGCGCTGCATGGCATAAAAAAGGCTGCGAGAAATGCCGACGGCCTTGCAAAATCCCGGCACGTCATAGGCCAACATCTCGCTCTCGCCCTGTTTGGTTTCATTCACCATTTGTCTCAATCCTTTGTGAGCAAACTCGCTGTTTGGAGCTTAGTTATTATGCCAGGCCCAGGCCGGGAGAAATCAACCGTCCTAGACCGGCGATGGCCAACGATGACCAGCCTTGGACCGATCGGCTAGGCGGCGTGTCAGGTGCCCGGAACTCGGCAAAAACCCCACCGAACGTGGTCGAAATGTTATGGCGACGACGCCCTGACACGAGGCCCTCCAGCCCGCCTGCCGCTCGGGATGACGCTAAATCCGCCCGTATTCGCAACGGCTTAGTCGCTGGCCTGCCGCGGTTCTGCCCAGCGCAGGCGGCAGAAAGGGTC
>Ga0310912_10001866_pt1 | contig 11673 bp, 9 predicted proteins | sample GREbulkMGOX080_FD_203443 | JGI IMG/M metagenome (GOLD analysis project Ga0310912, IMG submission 203443) | Lab enrichment of tropical soil microbial communities from Luquillo Experimental Forest, Puerto Rico - GRE.bulkMG.OX080 | ecosystem: Environmental > Terrestrial > Soil > Tropical forest >...
ATCCTAAACGCTGGAGGTCTGTTCTACTTGCGTTCGCACCTTTCGTCAAGCACCGCAAAGCGGGTCAGATCGGCAGCACCGCATCGGAAAACCGGACGATCGGCACGATCGTCCCGGCTGCGACAGCCGGGGCGTGCGGCGGGCGGACCACCAGGCAGTCGGCCGAGGCGAGCAACCGCATCATCGAGCTATCCTGCACCTCGAACGGGAACACCTCGAGCGTGCCGTCGGCAGCGCGCACGAGCCGCGACCGCAGATAATCCTGCCGCCTGTCATTCTTGGACAGGGCCACGCCGAGCCGCGCGGTCGACCGGGCTTCCGTCTCTGCAGCGACACCACTCAGCCGGTCGAACGCGGGCTTGAGAAAGAGCAGCGCGCAGACCAGGGTCGAAACCGGATTGCCAGGAAGGCCGACCATCGGCGTTCCGCGGTAACGTCCCACCATCAGCGGCTTTCCCGGCCGCATCGCGATCTGCCAGAAATCGAGCTCGAACCCGTCGACCGCGAGCGCCTCGCGCACCAGATCGTGCTCGCCGACCGAAACCCCGCCGGTCGTCACCAGGAGGTCGACCCCACTCGTTGCCGCGGCCATTCGACGAAGTGCCGCCGGATCGTCCGGGGCGTTGCCCACCGATATCGGCACGCCGCCGCAGGCCGCGACAAACGCGGCGAGCGAAAGGCTGTTCGAGCTGACGATCTGGTGCGGGCCGATCGGGTCGCCGGGCATCACGATCTCGTCGCCGGTCGACAGGACGCCGATGCGCGGGCGGCGATGGACGAAGAGCCACGGCCGGTTCATCGCCGCCAGCAGGCCGATGTCGCGCGCGGTGAGCCGCCGCCCCGACCGCAGCAAGACCTCGCCCTCGGCGAAGTCGAGCCCCTCGCGCCGGACATAGCGGCCGCGCGGCGCGCCTTCGAGCACCCGGACCCGGTCGCCGTTACGTTGCGTGTCCTCCTGGATGACGATCGTGTCGGTGCCTGCCGGGAGAGGAGCCCCAGTGAAGATGCGGGCCGCCTCGCCGGGACCGACATGACCGCCGAACCCGGCGCCGGCCGGCACCTCGGCGACAATGCGCAATTCGACCGGGATCGCTGCCAGATCGTTGGCGCGTACCGCATATCCGTCCATCGCCGAGACCGCGAAGGGCGGCTGCGTTCTGCGTGCCACGACGTCCTCGGCGAGGACGCGGCCGAGCCCGTCGACCAGCGAAATCTGCTCCGGCGGCAGCGCCTCGAGCGGTTCTAGCAGACGCGCCAGCGCTTCTTCGACGGAAATCACGGCTCTGCCTCCCAATCCCCCGACCGGCCACCCGATTTACGTAAAAGACGCAAATCGGTAATCACCATTCCGCGGTCGACGGCTTTGCACATGTCGTAAACCGTCAAGGCGGCCACACTCGCCGCGGTCAACGCTTCCATCTCGACCCCGGTGCGCCCGCGCAACCGGCAGGTCGCGGTGATTTCAACCGCCGATCGCTCGGGCCGGCAGCCGAGTTCGACGCTGACCGAAGTGAGGGCGAGCGGATGGCACAGCGGGATCAGCTCGGCGGTGCGCTTTGCCGCCATGATGCCGGCGAGACGCGCTACGGCCAGCACGTCGCCCTTTGCGACGTCTCCTGAGCGGATGCGTTCGAGCGTGTCTCGGCGCATCACGACGCGCGCACCGGCGGCCGCTACCCGGTCGGTCTCCGCCTTGTCGGAGACATCCACCATCCGTGCACGGCCTTCCGCATCGAGATGCGTGAAGACCCCCTCCCTACCCTCCCCTGCAATCGGGGGAGGGTAGGGAGGGGGTGGAAGGCGCAGCAGACGCCGCGTCGCCGAGACGACATCGGGCTCGCGCATCAAGGTTTCGCCGACCAAGAAGCAGCGCGCGCCCGCGGCGGCGAGGCGGTCGAGATCCTCGGGTCGCCGGATCCCGCTTTCGGCCACGACAATACGGTTCGCCGGCACCTCGGGGGCCAGGCGCTCGGTGGTGTCGAGATCGGTCTCAAGTGTCTTCAGATTGCGGTTGTTGATACCGATCATGCGCACGCCCAGCTGCAATGCGCGATCGAGCTCGGCCCCGTCATGCACCTCAGCCAAGACGTCGAGACCGAGCTCGGCCGCCGCTGCTGCAAGCTCGGATGCCAGCGGGTCAGACAGCGCGGCCATGATCAGCAAGACGCAATCGGCGCCGACGTGGCGGCTCTCGAGGATCTGGTAGGGGTCGAGGATGAAATCCTTGCGCAGCACTGGGAGTTCGACTGCTCGGCGCGCAGTGCGCAAATCGTCGTCGCCGCCCTGGAAGTAGGGCCCATCGGTCAGCACCGATAGGCAGCTGGCGCCCCCCGCCGCGTAGGCATGCGCCAAGGCGGGTGGGTCGAAATCGTCGCGGATCAATCCGGCGCTCGGCGAGGCCTTCTTGATCTCGGCGATCAAGCCATAGCGCCCCTCGGCGAGGTGCCGTCCGAGCGCCGCCGCGAAGGGCCGCAATCGCGGCGCCTCTACAAGCGCGGCAAGCAGCGCATTCTCCGACAGCGCGGCCTTGGCGCGTGACACGTGAGCGCGCTTCTCGGCACAGATCTCGGCGAGGATGTCTGTCATCCGCCAAAGACCCTGGGGGCCGCCTCGGCCTCGCCGGGCATATTGGTCTGCGTGACGAGGTGTTCGAGCACCCGCCGTGCGGCCCCCGAATCAAGCGACCGGGCGGCGAGCTCGATGCCGTCTTCGAGAGTATCGGCGCGCGCGGCAACAATCAGGGCAGCCGCGCTGTTGAGCAGCACGATGTCGCGCAACGGGCCGCCCGCGCCGGCGAGCAACTCCCACATCAGCCGGGCGTTGTGCTGGGGCGCGCCACCGCGCAAATCCTCGAGCCGAGCCCTCGGCAATCCGACATCCTCGGCCACGACCTCGAAGGTCTCGACCTTGCCGTCTTCGAGCGATGCGACCGTGGTCAGGCCGGCGGTTGTCAGCTCGTCGAGACCGGAGCCGTGCACGACCCAGGCGCGCTCCAGGCCGAGCCGTCCCAGCACCTCGGCCATCGGCCTCACCCATTCGGGCGCGAATACCCCGACAAGCTGGCGGGGCGCCTTGGCCGGGTTCGACAACGGACCTAGCAGGTTGAAAATCGTCCGCGTGCCGAGCTCGACGCGGGTCGGCGCCACGTGGCGGGTGGCGCTGTGGTGGCGCGGCGCCATCAGAAAGCCGATGCCGATCTCCCACAGGCAGCGGCGCACGATCGGGAAATCGGCGTCGATGTTGACGCCGAGTGCGGTCAGCACATCGGCCGATCCCGATTGCGAGGAAAGCGCGCGATTGCCGTGCTTGGCGACCGGGACCCCACAACCGGCGACGACCAGCGCGCTCGCGGTCGAGATGTTGAAGCTACCGGAGGCGTCTCCGCCGGTGCCGCAGGTGTCGATCGCCCCGGGTGGTGCCTCGACCATAAGCGCCTTGGCGCGCATGATCCGCGCCGCCCCGGCGATCTCTTCCACGGTCTCGCCGCGCACCCTGAGCGCCATTAGAAACGCGCCGATCTGCGAGGCGGTCGCGTTGCCGCTCATGATAATGTCGAACGCCGCTTCGGCCTGGGCCTCGCTCAGGCTGCGACCTTGGGCGACGTGTGCCAGCAAGGGCTTTAGATCGGCTGTGTCGATCGGTGGCATTGGAGCCTTATACCAGCCCGCGGCGCGCGACGGAAACGCCGCGTCCCTCTCCCTCAGAGCAGGGAGAAATTTTTTATCCGCATTCCTAAATCGACCGGCCGCACGGATATTATAACGCTATGTCAAAGGCTTATTAGACTAGGCTTGACCGTTGCAGACGTGCCGGCAGGGAAACCTCTGAAGGACGAAAAATGAGGTCTGAGGGAGCGAGCAGGGAGAGCAGAGACGGCCACTCGGCTCCCTCATCCGAATGCACAAATACGCCCTGATCGTGGCGTCAGGATGGCGACGGGGCAGGCGTTGCGTTGCTCGCGGGTTTGCGGTCGAATGGCCGGCCTGGAGGGCAGGGGGCCGATGCCGGCGGAGTTCCGCGTCTTTTTGTCGGCGGTGACGAGCATGTTCGGCATGGCGCGCGACGCGGTGGCGGACGACTTGCGGGCGCGCGGCCTGCGGGTTCTGGAGCAGCCTACCTTCCGCCAGGAGCCCGGTGCCGACACCCTGCTGCGGCTCCTGCACGACTACATCCAAGAATGCGATGCTGTCGTCTGTGTGATCGGAGCGCGCAGCGGCGCCTGTCCGTCGGCGACCGAGGCGGCGGAATTTGCTCACCTGCTGCCGGCAGGCATCACCGAGGCGTCCTATACGCAATGGGAGTTCTTCTTCGCCAAAGTCCATCATAAGCATCGGTCACTATACATCGCCGCCGCCGACTACCGACCGGACCAGGACCCGCCGCCGGGCGGCGATTTCCCCGAATTGCAGAAGGCCTTCGTCGGCCATATTAAGGCCGAGGGGCTGCACTATACCCCCTTCTCCAACCGCGACCAATTGCGCGCCGAGGTTGGGAAGGAGCCGTGGCCGGAGGTAAGCCAGTTCAAGCCAATCGTGCTGCCCTATGCCAGCCTCGGCAGCCTGTTCAAAGGCCGCGATGAGTTTCTGCGCCGGCTGCGCGAGAGCCTGACGCGCGAAAATGGCGGCCGCACCGCGATCGTCAGCAAGGCGCTCTATGGGATGGGCGGCATCGGCAAGACGCGGGCGGCGGTCGAATATGCTTGGGCCCATCGCGAGGACTACAGCGCTCTATTGTTCGCCCAAGCCGATACTCCGGAAGAATTGCGGAGCAACCTGGCAAATTTGGCCGGGCCGCTACTGCTCGACGAGCGCGAGGCGCCCGAGGAGGAGGTGCGTCTGAACCGCGTCCTGGCTTGGCTCGCCAGCAATCCCGACTGGCTGCTGATTTTCGATAATATCGACACGCCAATCGCGCTAGCGGAGGTGGACCGTCTGATGGGACGTCTCGCCGGCGGACATGTGCTGCTGACCAGCCGGCTCGACCGCTTCGCGCGGCAGGTAGAGCCGCTCGAGCTGGATGTGCTGAGCCCGGACGCCGCCGCCTTTCTGCTGGAGGCGACCGACCCGGGCTGGCGAAAAGCATCGGACGACGAAGCGGGCGCGCGCGAGCTGGCCGAAGAGCTGGGCCGGCTGGCGTTGGCCCTGGAACAGGCGGCGGCGACGATAGGCAAATTGCGCTGCGGCTTTCGCCGCTATCTCGAAATCTGGCAAAGCAACCGCGAGAGGGTGGTCGGCTGGGCGCGGCCGGGGATCACCGGCTACCACCACGCGGTCGCCGCGACCTGGCAGACCTCGGTCGATCAATTGACCAAGTCAGGGCGGCATCTGCTCGAGCGGCTGGCGTTTCTCGCTACGGACCCGGTGCCGATGTTCCTGTTGGATGTGGCGGTCCCCGATGTGGAGGCGGAGGATCTGCACGACGGATTGACCGATCTGGCGGCCGTTTCGCTGGCGACCTGGGAGGTCGAAACCGAACGATTCGCGGTGCATCGGCTGGTGCAGGATGTGACACGCAGCAGCCTCGACGCAAGGCAATCGCGTCAGCGCGTGGCCGAAGCGCTCGGCTGGGTGAACGCCGCTTTCGCCGGCGATCCCCAGGAGGTCCGCAGTTGGCCGCGGCTCGATCCGCTCGCCCCGCACGCGCAACGCGTCACCCAATTGGCGGATTCGGCCGAAATCACAGCACCAACCGCCAGGCTCATGTCCCAGCTTGGCGCACTGTTTAAGGCCAAAGCTCGATACGCCGAGGCGGAGCTGCTTTACCGCTGGGCTTTGGCAATAAACGACAAGAGCCTGGGGCCGGATCATCCCCGCGTGGCGGCCGGCCTAAACAGCCTTGCCAAACTGTTGACGGAGACCAACCGGTATGCCGAGGCGGAGCCACTGTACCGCCGGGCTCTGACAGTCAGAGAGAACGGCCTCGGTGCGCATCATCACGAGATAGCAACGGTCATCAACAACCTCGTTCTACTACTGACTAAGACCAACCGGCATGTCGAGGCGGAGCCGTTGTGCCGCCGGGCTCTCGAGATCTACGAGAGAAGCTTCGGGCCGGATCATCTCCGTGTCACGACGGGTCTCAACAACCTTGGTAAACTGCTGACAGGGACCGACCGGCACGCCGAGGCGGAGCCGCTGTACCGCCGGGCTCTGACAATCAGAAAAAAGAGCCTTGGACCGGATCACCCCCGTGTCGCGACAGGCCTCAACAACCTCGCCGAACTGCTGAGAGCGACCAACCGGCATGCCGAGGCGGAGCCGTTGTGCCACTGGGCTCTCGAGATCTACGAGAGAAGCTTCGGGCCGGATCATCCCCGTGTCGCGACTGGCCTCAACAACCTCGGTAAACTGCTGAGAGCGACCGACCGGCACGTCGAGGCGGAGCCGTTGTACCGCCGGGCTCTCGAGATCTACGAGAGAAGCTTCGGGCCGGATCATCCCCGTGTCGCGACGGGCCTCAACAACCTCGCTGCAGTGCTGGGAGCGATCGACCGGCATGCCGAGGCGGAGCCGCTGTACCGCCGGGCTCTAGCGATTCTTCGAGGAGGGCTTCGGACCGGATCACCCTAATGTCGAGAAAGTCCGCAACAAACTCGCACCTGTTGTGAGGGCGATGAACCGGGCATCGAAAGCTGAAGCGCTATGATCCCAAACACAGCCGAGGGCGGCGCTCGAGGACCTCAATAGCGCGGCGGCGGATACGACGGATATGGCGAATACGGGGGCGGATAGGCCGAATACGGCGGATATTGCGGCGAACTGCTCAACTGGTTGAGTTGCTGTCGATTCAAGTCGCTGGCGCTGCCCGAAGAGCGCGGCGCATAGCCCGCGGACGGGGCGTAAGCCGGCGCTGGCGGGTAATAGGACGGTGGCGGGGGTGTGCGGGCCGCCATGCACTGCGAATAATAATAGTTGTATTGCTGCGGCGCATATCCTGCCGCGTTCTGGGCATTGGCGACACCGGTAGCGCCGCCGAGGACCGCACCCGAGGCGGCACCGATACCGGCGCCGCGGCCACCGCCGACCGCTCCGCCGATCGCGGCCCCGAGACCGGCGCCGAGAAGCGTGCTGCCAAAGGCCTGGGCATTCGCCTGGCCCTGCAACGCGGCGACCTGTTGGCCGGCATATTGCCGGCACGCCTGATCATCGTAATAGGATTGCGCCATCGCTCCGGTGCTCGCCGTCAGCACCGCCAAGCCCGCGGCGACGTAACACGTCTTAACCGGCCTCATCATAATTCTCCTCGGCAACCTGCCATCCGAAATTGTGCCGTTTCGACGTTAACATCACGTAATGCCCGGTCGATCCAAAAGGAACGGCTTGCAGCGCTTTATTCGCCGAGGTTAGCGGCGTAGCATTCCTATCCGAGCAACGCAGCGGGGCAAATCCATGGAATTTGGCGCGTCTATTTTCTTCACCGACTATTCGATCTCGCCGGCCGAGCTGAAGGTGGCGCTCGAGGAGCGGGGCTTCGACGCGCTCTGGGCGGCCGAGCATTCGCACATCCCGGCCTCGCGGCGCACCCCAGCGCCGGGCGGCGGCGACCAAGCGGCTCAAGGTGGGCACCGGTTGTGTGTCGTCATCCAGCTCGACACGATCCAGACGGCTAAGCAGGTTGCGTCGATCGATCAGGTCTCGGGTGGGCGCTTCCTGTTCTGCATCGGCGGCGGACGCGACCGCTGCTTGCACATTCTTGACGCGTGAGTGTTTCTTTAGGCACGACAGCCATTCCAAGTAATAATCCCGACCGGACACTAGCATCCAAGAGCCTAATGCGGGCGCCAGCCAATTCCGAGATGGGAACCTTTGCACAGGAGGCTGCTCCAGCAGAAGAGCCACGCTGCTCACCGATGTCTTCCGGTCAACTACGCGTATGGTTTGTGGAACAACTGGCGATAGGAGCCGCAGTAAACAATTTGTCTTTTGGCGTGCAGCTCAGCGGCGAATTGAATCTGTCGGCGCTCGATTTGAGCCTCAAAGTCGTTGTCGGTCGCCATGAAGCCCTCACGACAACCTTCGATACGCGCGATGGCACGCCCTTACAGTTGCTCGGCTCGGCCCGACCTCCTACCACACAGCTAATCGATGTCAGCGGGCGGGCCGGTTCGGATCTCGCACAAGAGGCCTATGCTCTCGCCTGTCAGGAGGTGAATCAGCCATTCGATCTGAGGAGGGGGCCCCTGGTTCGCGTCGTTCTGCTGCGGCTCGCCCCGCAGACGCACATAATGCTCGCCATCCTGCACCACATTATATGCGATGGATGGTCTCTTGGTCTGTTCGCCAATGAGCTCGCCACATGTTACGCAGCCTTTTGCCGCGGTACAAGCCTCGTGCTGAAGCCGGTGCGTCTTCAATATAGCGACTACGTTAATTGGCAAAGGAAGTGGCTCGTCAGTCAAGAGTTCGAGCGTCAGCTATCATATTGGATCCATACACTTGACGGCGCCAATATGCTGCTGGACTTGTCGGCCAACAGCATACTACCGACCGAGCCATCCTTTGCGGGCTTTCGTCAGACGCGCCGGCTGCCGGAAGATCTGGTACATCAACTAAAGTCTGCAGCGAAGAGGTATGAGGCGACGCCGTTTGCTTTATTACTGGCGGTTTCCAAATATTACTCTACCAATACAGCGACCAGATGGACCTCATCGTCGGCATACCCGTCGCCGGTCGTAACAGCGTCGAGTTGGAGGAAGTAATCGGCCTTTTCGCGAATTTGGTTGTGGTGCGAACAAATGTTGAGGGAGACCCTCTGTTTGCCGAGTTACTGCGAGAGGTTCGCAACGCGATCATCGATGCTCTCACAAACCAGGATGTCCCTTTCGAGCGGCTTGTGGAGGCTGTCCACCCCTCGCGCAGTCTCGCTCAAAACCCAATCTTTCAGGTTTTGTTTGCGTCGATTAAGGCGGCGACCTGGGAAAACTTCGGCGCCCTGAAGGCAAGCCCGTACGTCGTTGTGCCCCCGGCAGTAGCTTTTGATCTGACTCTGAGCAGTATCGAGGAGTCGCCTGACACGTGGTGGGTCAGCGCCGACTACAGGACCGATCTCTTCGCCCATGATCAGATCGACGGCCTGCTCGATCACTATGTTAAGATGCTGAATAGCGTGGTTGAATCGCCCAACGTGCGTCTCTCTGAAATGGACAGACCAACCGGCTGGCCTGTGACGAGCAACGCTCGTAACCGACGGGTAATTTCCGACGCAGTCGCAGCGTCGAGGACGCTGGATTCAGCGCCGACCGAGATAACGGCGCCACTACCTGCTCCGAGCGTGCCGCGTCACTCGCCTGATATCACGGAGGAGGCCTTAGTGGACCTCTGGGCCAAGGTGCTCGGCAGGCGCCCTCCAGCCGAGACCTCGAACTTCTTTGAGATCGGAGGCCATTCTCTGTTGGCCGTCTATTTAGCCTCCCAGATCACTCGAGTATTCGGCACCAACTTCCCGGTTTCTTTGGTTTTTCAGGAACCGACGATCGATGCCATGGCACGACGCCTTCGTACGCGCGTCGATGCGGCATCATCCATGGTTGCCCTCCAAGAAGGTGGTTCTCTGACGCCATTTTTCTGTGGGGGTTCGATGCGAGAGTTTTTGGATCTGAGCCGGGCCCTCGGATCCAACCAGCCCTTCTTTCAACTAGACGTGTTCGCCCTGCAGCAACAGAGACTGTACAGCGGGCAACCGCTCTACACGTCTTTCCCGAGCCTCGCCACTCGGTTCCTGCAAGACATCCTCACCGTCCAATCGAGTGGCCCCTATTTTCTTGGCGGCATGTGCGAAGGCGGTATTCTTGCGCTCGAGATTGCACTTCAACTGCAAGCGCAAAATCGTGAAGTGGCGCTATTGGCGCAGTTTGACACGCCCGTCCACGGGTATTGGCGCAAGCGCCCCATTGACTGGGTACTGCACGGCGCATCGTTAATATACACTCGACGCCTAGTGCCAAGGATGCGCGAACGTCGGCGTGCCCGCTTGGGCACTCGCATCGCAATGAGGCCAGAAGAAGAAACCTATGCACACATTGAAAAAGTAACGTGGCAGGCGATCCGCGCCTATCGCCCGGCGCGAAAGTTTCAAGGCGAAATTCAAATATTCCTCGCCCCTCCGCTACCGCCACCTACGTGGTTTCGCGAAGGCGCAGTCGCGGGTTGGCAGGCCCGCGCTTCGCAGGGGATCCGGGTACATGATGTCGTCGGCGACCACGTAAAGCTCTTTTGTGACCCGATCAGCCAACGCATTATCGCGAGCGTCCTCGAGCGGGCTCAACGTGGGTGCGTCTCGAAATGAGATCCGCCGATTTTGAGGCCTGACCTGCAAATCATGTCTGAAGGCTCGTCCACGGCGGCCGCTCGGCCGGTCCAGGTCATCCGCCCGGTTCGCTCGGTCGGTGACGTCCTGGCCAACGGCATGCGGTCGCTGGTCCAGTCAGCGGGTCTCCTTCGCGCCATGACGGTAACTCACCTGAAGATGCGCTATCGATACTCGTTGCTCGGGTGGTGTTGGGCATTACTACAACCGCTGACGCTGATGGTTTTGTATACTCTGATATTTTCACACCTCGTAAGCTACAGTGACGGCTCACCGCCCTATGCTCTGTTGTCTTCGCCGGGCTCATGCCTTGGGCCTTCTGCTCCACCTCGATCAGCACCTCAGCCGCCGGTATGTTAAATCACCGTACTTTGATGGCTACAGTTTATTTTCCTCGTGAAATCGTGCCGATCTCCTTTGTCATGGCATCTTTGATCGACCCAGCTGTCTCTTTCGCTGTGTTGCTATCGATGATGTTGTATTATTCGATCCCGATCACGGTGACCACCCTGCTGACCATTCCGATTTTTGGAATACTGGCGATCCTGGTCATCTCGATTTGTCTCTTCGTGACGTCGGTTCAGGTGCGCATACGAGACATCAGCGTAGCATTGCCTCTGGTTCTCCAAGTCCTAGTGTTCACAGCGCCGATCGTCTACCCGGCGTCGGCCGTCCCGGTGGCCTTACAAAGTCTCTACTGGTTCAATCCGTTTGCGATTCTGGTGCAGAGCTTCCGAGAGGCGGTCATTGGCGGGGGTGTTCCGCCCGCTGGGGACATGGTCTATTGCACGGTCATCGCGGTTATTTGCTTCCTTACCTCTTATTTGATCTTTAAGAAGATCGAACCGACGATCGTCGACGACATGTGAACGAACGCTCGCGCAATGATCGATATCAGGGCCGAGCACGTTTCAAAGCGCTATCTGCTACCGTCGAGCAGCCGGTTCGACAATAAGAAATTGTTTCTGACAGCACGCCGTCGGCAGGCATTCTGGGCGCTCAGAGACGTGAGTTTTGCCGTCCAGCGCGGCGAGGCGCTCGGGATCGTAGGCCCCAACGGCTCCGGCAAGACCACTCTTGTAAAGCTCTTATCGCGCATCACGGCGCCGAGCGAGGGTACGATTACGCTTAGGGGTCGTCTGTCTGCCGTGATCGAGTTGGGCGCCGGCTTCCGCCCGGATTTGACCGGCCGTGAGAACATTTTTCTCAACGGCTCGATTCTAGGCATGACGTACCGCGAGATAGCGCGTAATGTTCCAAGTATCGTCGAGTTCTCAGAAATCAAAGATTTTATTGATATCCCTGTCAAAAAGTATTCCTCAGGGATGTTCCTTAGATTAGCCTTCTCGATCGCGGCGCACTTGGACG
>Ga0310912_10001874_pt1 | contig 11658 bp, 11 predicted proteins | sample GREbulkMGOX080_FD_203443 | JGI IMG/M metagenome (GOLD analysis project Ga0310912, IMG submission 203443) | Lab enrichment of tropical soil microbial communities from Luquillo Experimental Forest, Puerto Rico - GRE.bulkMG.OX080 | ecosystem: Environmental > Terrestrial > Soil > Tropical forest >...
ACCTTTTGATGGCCGGCGACCGCAACCGTGGGTAAAAGGGGTGGGGCATCAATCGAGGTATCGATGGTGATGAGTCCCTCGATGCCGCGGGCGATCAGCATCTCGGAGTAGGTTTCGAGCAATTTCGGGTTGTGACGATGGGCCACCGCGAGGAAAAAGAAGTTTTTCTCGCTCAGATAGGCTTCAATGCCGCTGACGACCGTTCCTCCGTACTCGTCGCCGATTTCCTCAGTGATGACGCCGATGGAAAAGGTGCGCTGGACGCGAAGAGACCTGGCCAGAAAATTCGGGCGATACTTTAATTCGCGGGCCGCGGTGAGAATTCTTTTGCGCGTGTGCTCGGGGATGGAGCGGGCAGCGGCGGAATTGTTCAGAACGGCCGAGACCGTGCCGGGAGTCAGGCCGAGATGCTGCGCGACCGCCTTTAAGGTGACAACGCCTTTCTGTTTCTTGGGACCTGAGGATTTGAGAGTTGTCATTCGAAATGGTCCTTCCTGCTCATCCCGCGTATCTGCAGGCTCACACAATTATCGAGCATTTGCTGCCTGCGGAATTGCAGTCAGGAGGGCTGAGCCACTTCCTATAGATAATATGTCACCGAATGATTTGAGAAACAGAGCCGAGAGAGCGGCGCAAGGTGCGAAGATCTAGAGCGCACATGGCAAAAAGGTGGCGACGGGACGCTCGCGAGTCCCCACCATCTCATTGAAAACAATAGGCTAATGTTAAATAGAAGCGCAGCACCCGTGCGGATTTCGACACCTGAAATTGGCTGTCAAAAAAGCCAATAGAATAACGATATTTTGCTTGACACGAATTTCAGGTGGGCCGCTGGGGACGCAGCGATTTACGGTTTCCTTGAAATGCCGGTTGCCCGGCAAGGGCACGGATGAATTCCGGGCTTGTTCCGCAGCATCCACCCAGAAACGTTGCCCCAGCTCCAGCCAGCTCCTGAGCCGAGTGAACAAATTCTGCGGGGGTGCTAGGGTAGCGGGCCTGTCCTTCGACAATTTTCGGTACCCCGGCGTCCGGCTTGATCCAGATCGGCAGCGGCGAGGCGGCCGCGAGCCGTTTGCAGAGAGGAATGAATTCCCGGACTGCGAAACCGCAGTTGGCCCCAATGCCTTGAACTCCGTCGTTTGTGAGAGTTGCGGCCGCGTGTTCCGGTATTGCCTGACCGGAGGGCTGAGTCTCGACCGCCTCGGGTGCAAAGAAAAACGAAACAACGACAGGCAGCCCCGTTTCGAGCGCCGCAGCAGCGGCCACCCGCGCTTCCTCCAAGTCGGTCATGGTTTCGATCAGGATCGCGTCGGGACCCTCGAAAGCTAGTGCTTGTGCTTGCCGCGAGAAAGCCTGAGCCAGATGTTTGCGAGTTGCATCGCTATTTCCCAGAGCTTTACCGCTCGGGCCGATCGAGGCAAAGACGAGCGCGGCTCTTCCGGCAGCCGTGCGGGAAATTCTCACGCCGGCGCGATTGATTGCGTCACAGTCGTCCTGAAAGCCAGACTCAGCCAGACTGATGGGATTGGCGCGAAAGGTGTTCGTGAGGATGACCCGGCTGCCGGTTTCGATGTAGCTGTCCGCCACGCGGCGCACCAATTCTGGCTTGGTCAGATTCCATTTGTCGATGCATTCGCCAAATTGAGCACCGAGCTTTTGCAACTCCGTGCCCCAGGCGCCATCGGTAAGAGTGATCGATCCACGGAAGCAGTCCGCAAATTGCATCAATTCCTCTCGGGTTGCCAGTATAACGCGCCACGCAGGTTCACATTTGCTGGAGCCCGCAAGTCGCCGCGCCACAAATCGCAGAAACTGGCCGGTTGCCCAAAGTTGTGCAGAGATTCGCGAGAGACATAGAATGTGTGGCGTGCGAGGGCCGATGAAAAATCACAAACAAGTTGTGTTGCTGTTGTTGCTGTCGTTCTGGATCGTAAGTTCCGCGTGCGCGAGGACGGAAGTCACCAAGCAAAGCGGCGGGAAGTTACCGAACGGAGATTCCGTCGCCCTGTACACGCTGAAAGACGAAAAAGTGGAGGTGCAGGTCATCACGTATGGAGGCGACCTGGTTGCGATCAAGGTTCCGGACCGCACGGGCAAGGTGGAAGACATTGTTCTAGGGTTTGACGACCCGAGCGGGTACTACGAAAACAATCATTCGAAGAACGCCTCATTCTTCGGCCCGATTGTTGGGCGGTATGCGAATCGCATTGCACACGCAAAATTCACTCTGGACGGGAAGGAATACAACCTGCCAAAAAACAATGGCGACAATTCGATTCACGGCGGACCAAACGGATTCCACAACCATATCTGGCAGTCGCAAGCGATCGAGAACGGAGTGGAACTGAAGTACCTCAGCATGGATGGCGAGGAAGGGTATCCGGGGAGTCTCTCCGTAACCGTACGCTATACGCTTGAGGGAGGCGACCTGAAGATCGATTATTCCGCAGCAACCAACAAAGCCACCGTTCTGAACCTCACCAATCACTCCTACTTTAATCTTTCGGGGCAAGGGCACGGCACGATCCTGAACGAGCAGCTTAAGCTGAACGCTTCGCGATTCACTCCGGTGGACTCCACTCTCATTCCGACCGGCGAGCTGAAACCGGTTTCGGGTACTCCGTTTGACTTTGTGAAGCCGCACGCTGTGGGCGAACGAATTAATGCCGACGACGAGCAGCTTAGACTGGGCAAAGGCTACGACCATAATTTCGTAATCGACGGCGGGGGCAAGGAACTGGTCGAGGCGGCGGAGGTGTATGACCCCGCGAGCGGGCGCGTGCTGACGGTGCTGACAACGGAGCCCGGCGTGCAGTTCTACACGGCGAATCATCTGGACGGTTCGAGCATCGTGGGCAAGCAGGGTATAGCGTATGTGAAGAACGGAGCGCTTTGCCTCGAGACGCAGCACTATCCCGACTCTCCGAACCATCCGGCTTTTCCTTCCACCGTGTTGAGGCCCGGAGAGAAGTTTCATTCGGTAACCGTTTTCCGGTTTTCGACTCGTTGACTTCAGTTGCGCGAGAGAACCCTTAAACGAAATCTCGACAGCTGAGGGAAGGGCGTAGATGAACGGGGCACTTTGCGGACGGGTTGAGCTCTGGTTTAGCCTCAACTCACGCCTAATGGTGGTCCAACGCCCCAACTAGCATGATGATTTTGTATTTATGAAGACGCAAGGCTCGCGAAAGGGCGAGAGGACCTGAGTCCCCGAGGAGATTCACTTCTGTGCCGTCAGTTGGCGTGCAAATAAAATCCCCAAAGCATTCGTGCTCCGAGAAGTACTATGAGCGTGCAGAGAATGGGCTTCAATGCGCCTTCCGAAAGACCCTTGGTGAGGTGCAGTCCTAGAATACTCCCCGGTATCGACCCCGCCAGGACGGACGCGACTAATAGTAGGTCCACGTTTTCGAGCAGCTTGAACTGAAGGAACCCTGTCACGCCCGCCAGCGGCACGCAATGTACAACGTCGGTGCGGCATCCTCGGCTTTCCTCGCTGCGCTGACGGCCTGTTCCTCTGTAAGCGTGCAAAAAGCATTGATTCGATCGTTAGTTTGGTGAAGCCGCTCATAAACGGCGCGGACCAGTTCTACCGGGGACAATTTCCTCGCACGGATAGCCGTAGCGAGCTCTTTGGCGCAGATGTAGCAAATATCTTGGCCAATCGCGGTCATGTGACTGAATTCTAGACGTGAGTGCATTCGAACAATAGCAAAATTGTCGCAGAACTTCTGGGCTATGCGAAACGCAGAACCTGCATTAGCGAAACCGTGTTTCAGACTTTTTTCGCGAATGGGCTAGCGAGATCTAGTGTCGATTTGAGACGCGCGTCAATATCGTCCAACACTGAATCTAAATCACTGATACTGTCGACAACATAGTGCGCCCCCGCTTTCTCTAATTCAGTGCGAGCCTGGGCCAAACGTGTCTCCCGTTGCGAAACGGATAATGCCTCGAATGCCTTTTGCGAGAGCCCCATCATATTTCCGGTAGCAGCGACCCCGACGGACCAAGTTCCCGCGTTAAGTCCTTCTAGAATATCGGCAGGTGTGTCGCCGATCTTGACGATCGAGGCTAGTGGATACACCTGTAACCTGACAGCATTCTCATAAATCATGAAAGGGTGTGGGCGCCCTGCCCCCACGTCACCAGGTGAAAGATTGCAATCGGGGATGTATCCGGCTTCCATGCTAGCTTTCACCAACAGATCGAGCATCTCGCGAGGGTAGCCCGTCGTTGTGCCAATTTTTAGCCCACGCCTGCGGAAACCTTCTATCGCCTCCATTAAGCCGGGAATGCAGTCCGAATATTCGAGAAGGCAAGAAAATTGAAGAGGAACAAAGTGGCTATAAAGCTGAGTTACGTCGACTTCGCTGGGAAGGTGTCCAAACGAACGTTCCCATTCGTGTTGAACTCTTTTCATCGATAAGATCTGTCGAATGTGATCCTGTTTGGGCAAACCCATATCTCGGCGAATCTCGAATTCAGTCAAAGCGATGCCTACGCGACCAAATACTTGTTGCAGGGTGCGCACGGGAGCCAGGCTGCCAAAGTCGACAGTAGTGCCGGCCCAATCGAGTATGACCGCTTGCAGACGGCCGCTAGATTGAGGCGAGCCTTGGTTTTCTTCAGACAATTTCTCACTCCTGTTTCCCGATGGTTTGACTGACGGTGTCCAGTCTATTATGGAAATCAAGAGGAAAACTTCTCCAGCGACTGGAAGGCTCGGAGATGTTCGCGTGCTTTCAAGCCTCGTCGCGATGTGAGGTTCGGGGTTTGTTTTGCCTCTGTCGATTCATTATGTGGTCGTGATCTGGAACGTTTAGCAGAGCGGCTGAAGTCCTTGAACCAGCAGCTTCCGCCCCAGTGGGCAATTGATCCGCGATAACCACACACGAAAAAACGTTGTCTCTCTCGAAATTACAGCCTCTTAATCACCTTTTCACTTGACTCGCACTTTTTAAGCGCGTATTTGTGCTTCATTCGCCCGACATCGCGCAGCCCTTATCTCCTATGAGTAACGTGACTTCGGGGAGGGAATATCTATGTCGACTATGGTCAACGCGGCAGCCAATGCAGCATGGAAAATACTACGAGCGATTAGCAGCGTCGTACCGGAGGGGATGTTGCCTAGTCCAAGCTGGGCTCCTGGACGACTTCCTAGGCACCGAGAGCGTGTGGCGATGGCTACAGGCCTTCCCAGAAGAACACTGTCCCTATGCCCCGAATGCAACCGTGAAGCGGTGGATACTGTCCTTAGAGGCGAAATCGATGTCGCGGATTTTCGAGACAACCCTGGAGTCATCGAAGCGCAGATATTGGAAGAAGGCGAACGCATACTCATGCGCAAGGCCTGCGAGAAGCATGGTCCGTTCGAGGATGCACTCTCTAATCACCCGGATTTCTTTCGACGGATTGAACGCCTTGCTTTCGGCAGAGACTTCGGATGCGCAAACGACTGCAACGTCCACGTTCACGGTCCAAACAGTATTAGTTCCGGGAGAGGCACTTTCCTAATCGTTGATTTGACGAACCGATGCAATATGATGTGCTCGCCGTGCTTCATGGATGCCAACGCGGCCAGCTATGTCCACGAATTGAGCATGGAGGACATAAAGGTCATTTTCAAAAACGCACTCTCGTTTAAGCCTCAGCGGGAAATCAACATTCTGTTCTCAGGAGGTGAGCCTACAGTTTCACCGATTTTCCTTGACGCCGTTCGCTATGCGAAAAGTGTCGGCTTCCATCGGCTTCATGTTGCTACAAACGGTATCGAGTTCGCCAAGACCAGAGACTTCGCTTTGCAGGCGCGGGAAGCTGGCTTGCACGGTGTTTACCTGCAATTGGACGGAGTTTCCAGGGACCACAACAAGCATCGCGGACTGGGAAACTACATGACCGTGAGGCGACAAGCCCTGGAGAATATTGCCGCCGCCGGAATGCGAACTACACTCCAAGTCACGGTAGACAAGTGCAGAAACAGCGAAGGGCTTGGCGATATTGTTCGGTTCGCGATTCAGAACATAGATAAAATCCACGGAATCGTTTTTCAGCCCATCATGTTTGCCGGTAGGGACGAGTTCGTATCCCCCGAGGACCGTTATGCTCGCCGCTACCCTCTCACGGATCTCGCGTTCGATCTGGATCAGCAGACTTCGATTGGCTGGCAGCCAATGCGGGACTGGTTCCCGCTGTCAGGCTTTGGGATATTCGCGCACCTGCGCGATGTCCTTAGTCCCAACGCAAAATTAGGAAGCCTCTTTCAGGAGACGCATCCCAACCGTGGGATTTTTAGTGCCTTGGTGGTAGACACATATCGTAGAGAGGCGACCCCAGTTCCTGCTTTCTTCGACTTGGAACGGTTCATGGACGACATTGTCGAGATAACGGACTCAGGAAGAGGCCCGACAGCAACCAAGGCGCTTGTATCCCTTTCGATGCTTCGCAATTTTGAGCAGCGGAAGGCGCCGTTAGGTTTCGGGGTTGTAGAGCTTCGGAGTTTGTTTGAGGACAGTTTCTATCGCGTCGCCGGTAATGGTGACGATTGGTCTCAGAAAGCCTATTCCTACGATGGACGCTGGCGACTCCTGATCCTCAATGGTGTGTGGTTTCAAGACGCCTTCAATTACGACTTCGCAGGAATCTGCAATTCAACTACTCCCGTGGCAATTCGGCAGGGTGAAATCAGCTTTTGTGCATACTACGGCGGCGGCTGGCGGAAAGTCATCGAGCACCAAGACCGAACTGTGAGGCTATCCGACTGGCGGAAGACGCATGATCGCCACGAAATTTATGCCAAAGGCAAGAGCGTTGACCTTAGGCTACCGGCGCACGCCGCGGGCACTCAATTGGTTCAGATTGAAGCCGAACCTTTAGCCGTTTCGGCCGCTGTTCTGGAGCATAGTGACTAACGCAGCCAGCAGTGGGAATAGCAACTTTGTTGCGGACGTTACCTTGGAAATCCGCGAGCTTCTTGACTGGTACGAAGCAGGGTAAGATCGAGGCAATCCAGGAACAAAACTGGCGGAATTTGCGAATCGGTTCTTGTCCTGGCTATTTGAAGATCACACTGTCATCCCGGCAATCACCGTTTGAGCGAGCTGGGTTTGCGAGTGAGTCCAGGCAATGAGAATTTACGAGCTACCTCCAGCGCCAGTTTGTAGCGCTACTCAGGCCACTGTGAGTTAAACGGCATTTCGGCAGATATCCGAGCATTGGAAGTGGACCATATTGTCGGGACGGAAGCGAAATTGACTTTAGCGTGAGTGATTTTAGCATTGGGTTAACAATGGTAGAACTGTTCGCCTGACAGTCAAACACTGCCACGTTCATCTAATCCCGCTACCAATTGGGGATGCGGAGAGTCCCTCGCAGGTATTTCCTAATCTCTATTTTCCAGCTCGCGCCATTTCCCGAATCTTATTCAGATACTCCACATACAAAGGGACCGGAATATCTGGAGAATCTCCGTCATTCAAAAAATGCTCTAGATGTATCTCGGTTGGTATCCCTGTAATCACCATTCGCAATCTCGCCATCTCCAAATATTTCACCTTCCAGATCTCGAGCATTTGCGAACGAAACTCCTCGCTGATAAAACCCATTTTTCTGTCACCCAGATAGACGGCGTCAAAATGGCGCTCGGCCAAGGTTTTCCGCAACGGATCGCCCATCGGTGAAAACACATAGACCAGATGAAGTGTATCCGCCAGATCGCCCCACAACTCTTTCTCGCCGACTGCCCGAAACCGAAACGGCGCACTTACTCGCTCTTGCGCCTGCCGCGCGCGTTCATTATCCGTAAGACCGCGTGCTCCGAGCTGCTCCACAAACCATCGCATTTTTCCCGGCTTCAAATTCGCCCGCAAAAATTCCACCGCATAGGCATTCGGCAAGTAAATCTTCGGATCATCATCCAGCCGCTTCAACCACCCACTCCAATCCAGGCTTTGGAATACCTCTTTGCTAACTCCTTGACTTCACCGACCGTCACATCTGGGTGGTACTTTACCGCCTGCCAAAAATGCTCCGTCGAATCATACGTCGCCCCATACAACCGGATTCCCTCTTCAATCGGATACCAGTTCGAAAGCACTCTCGCCGCAATCACGGGCGACGCGCTCCAGCAGTTCAGTGAATGCCGCCATTTTTCTTGCACTGCCAGAAACGCCTCCGCATATCCGATGGGCATCGTTTCTTTCACGGTCGCAATTGCATCGTGTAATTCTCCGCTCGTATGCGTTACCACCGCCGCCAGCGGCCGCTCGTCGACCATCGACACCACCCGGCTCTCTATCGCCTCCCGCAGCAATGCCTTCTCTAGTCCCTTCAATTCTTCCTCGTTGATCTTTCCCTCCCACCGCTTTCTCTGCAATTCGATGTAGGCAAACGCCTCTGCCAGCGAGCGGAACTCGATGAACCCGTGAATTGCGAACATCACAGGCTTCCCGTCTTTCATGAGCACAGACGACGGAGTGACCACATCTTTCAGCGGTATAGGCTCCGCACTTGATAGGCTCAGTCGTAACCCGATGAGGACAGTTACGACCAGCACCCGCTCGAACATTCGCCTGCCATCCGCAGAGAGTCTTCTGATACTTTATCGCGCACGGCCGGAGTGTACCATGCAGACGACGCAGATTCCGATGATTAGTTCTGCCAGGCTTTGCTCGTGGAAGCTATCGCCGAAATCTTGCATCTTGATATAACATGGAGCCGTTACTCGTCGACGGGCTCGTAGCTCAGCGGTTAGAGCAGCGGACTCATAATCCGTTGGTCGTAGGTTCAAATCCTACCGAGCCCACTAGATCTTCTGAGTCCTCAACTGCTTAGCCGAGCCGCCTGTCTGCGTTTATCGCAGAAGGGAACAACTTGGGAACATCTGGGAACAACTGCGCAGCCAATTGCGTTACCGCGCCTTTCTGCGCTTCCGGCACTGCATGAGTGTAGATCGCGAGTGTAGTGGTCGGGTTCGAGTGGCCAAGTTGATCCTGCGCAACCTTAACGGGAACACCTAAATGCTGCAGGAGCGTGGCAACAGTATGGCGAAATGCACGCCATCCCACTCGTGGCAGTCCGAGATCTGCAAGAGCCGGATAAATGGCCCTCTTAAGTACCAGCGATGGGTCAAGTGGTTTGCCGGCGCGAGTCGAGAAGATAAGCTCACTCGACTTTTGCTTTATTCAGTCGCAATGTTGCTGCAACGCCATGCTCAACACGGGCGGCATAAGCAACGTGCGACGCGAGCGATTCGTTTTCGGCATTCCGAATTCACCCATGTAGTACGAGCGATTGATCTGAACGGTCTGACGTTTGAAATCCAGGTCAGACCAACGCAAGCCAAACAGCTCGGAAGGTCGAAGGCCAGTTAGTACTGCGGTGAGCGTTATGGTGCGGTAGGGCTCTCGCAATTTGAAAACCAAGCTCCGCACTTGCTCCGCCGTGAGATAGGGCTGAGGGGGCGTTAACCGGGCGTGCGGCAATTTTACGTTGCGCACAGGATTTTCCCGCAAGTAGCCCCAAGCAACAGCATCGGAAAACATCCGGCTCAGTGTTGCCTTCATATGTTGAAGGCCTGAACGGGTGTATTTGTTGGCCTTCTGGTTCAAGAAGACTTGGACGTCGAGAGGGCGTATTTCCGTGAGCTTTCTTTTCCCGAAGTAGGGCAGCAAATGACTTCCAGAACCACTTTGATATCGACGAGCCACTCGGAACTCCCTTCCTCTTATGGCTCGCCATGCCTTAGTCGTTAGCAGCGTAACCCGAGCATCCATGTGGTTTCAACGCAGAACTCGAGAATCACGAACGAGTCCGCAAGGCCTCCACATATGCAGCAAGGTCCCTCTCTACAAATCGCAAGTATTTGCCCACTCTGACGTGCGGAATGCGGACGAGGCAACGGGGACGCGTATGCTCATAGACCCAAGACACCGGCACATTCAGTATGCTTGCAACCTCACGCACGCTGAGCAATCGAGCCGGTGTCTCACTGTTTCGCACTGTGGCCGCCTGGGTTTCGGCGGCATGTGTCAAAGAGTGGGCTTCATCGACCAATCCGTGAGCAAGCGCGACAGTGGCATGTGATTCTCGATCCTTCTCTTGTGTCAAACGCGAGTCTGATTGAGCACCCGCAGCGAGGCGTGAGCCATGTCGTCGGTCGGACGCTGGGCTCTCCCGGACACCGAATTGGAGACGGCGGTGCATACTTTGTCATTTCAATTTCAGTTGGAAAGACTCTCCTTTCGAGGCTAGTTCGGAAGTTTTCATGTGTTGGTCTGACAGCCAGGACTGGAATTGTTTGTCCTTGTTGCAGACAAGTTTCAGGGCTTCGGTTACGACGTAAGACGGTGAGCAATCAAGAAACTCAGCGTATTTTGTAAGCTTCATCCTTTCTTCGTCATCAAGCCGTAATTGAACAACGGTTGTTTTCGGTAGTTTCGGTGGTGCTTTTAAGACTGACATCGGCATGTCCTCCTCGCTGTATTCAGAATCCTTTCTTCTCCGCATTCAGGTCTGCTTGCTTCTCTGTATGGACGCGGGCAAAACACCGTCACCGCACCTCGGTGATGGCCGGGAGCGACCCCAACGACCTTTGGGCAGTGGAGCGGTGTCCAAAGGGGGGTCGCTCCCGGCCGTAGTGTGTTTTGCCCGCGTGCACTCTTTCTGCCCTCTGCCTCCGCATCGTGTTAGTTCTCTTCGGCCTTCTGGGTTTCCGCTCCGAAAGCAGCTCTGAAACCAGTACGGAAAGTCGATTCCCCTACGCTCTTCACCCGCGTTTCCGTTTTCCGACTCTTTCGAGACGGCAGGTTCGCTTCGAAAAGAGCCGCCTGGCCGTCCACCAGCTCGGTGCGGAACGACACCTCACGTCTCGGAGCGAACTTGCGAAATTGTTCGATGACCACGTCTGCAGGGATCTGGCCACTATTGAATGGCTGGTAGAGACTCTCGATTCGAGGGTCTCTGTATCGCTCCTTTGCTTTCTTGAGGAATTCAATCTGGTCGATGGTCAGCTCGCCGTAAAGCTTGCGTTCCCAGAGATAGCGGAAATGGAAATAACGGAGGCCCTCGACGGCAGGATCGGAATCTGTAGCCCTTGGGGCCATGGCCGAGAATAGTTTGTGAGTCGCTTCGAAGTGCGTCGGCCGCGTGGAGATGTAGACGAAATCCATCTGCGGTACAGCCGAAAACAGGCAGCTATAGGCAAGGAGATGAGTGTCGAAACTGGCGAGGCTGAGCAGTCCAGGATCGACAAAACTGAAGGTAACCACAGGTGAGAAAGAAGGCGAATCAGGAACGAAAAACATCGGAAACTTGTCGACGAAGTAGCGATCGGTGGTCTTCTCGCGGATCGCTCCGGCGTAGCGCTTGGCGGGCAGCGCTTCCTTGCTGATGCCCAATTCTTTGCAGAAATATTCAACCTTTTCGGTCTCGGTTTCGAGATAACGATAGTCGAGGTGGGCCAGCACGAAATCCAATGTTGCCAGCTTCGCGCGAATGTGCTCGACCGAATGTTCGCGGCGGTTGCGGAGGTGTTCGCGCCTAATCGCGCGATACACGATCCGCGAAAACAGATGGTAGACGCGTCCATTTCGCAGCAGTAGACGAGCCGTGGCGTGGCCCTTCCCAAGGACCTTTTGGGTGAACGCCATGCTCTTCTCG
>Ga0310912_10001878_pt1 | contig 11650 bp, 9 predicted proteins | sample GREbulkMGOX080_FD_203443 | JGI IMG/M metagenome (GOLD analysis project Ga0310912, IMG submission 203443) | Lab enrichment of tropical soil microbial communities from Luquillo Experimental Forest, Puerto Rico - GRE.bulkMG.OX080 | ecosystem: Environmental > Terrestrial > Soil > Tropical forest >...
CTCTTAACCAAGAGGGGAATAGCAGATCTTCTGAGTGAAGATCTCTTTCCCTTGTGTTGTGTCTGACTCTAGTTGGTCCGAGGAAAATCTGCCCGGAATTATGGGGATACCGGAACGGTTACTGATCGAGCCGCCGAAATCACCCAGGGACAGTGCGCGTAGTCCACAATACGATCGATGCGTTGGCCGGTCGCGCTTAGGCGAACCATTGAATATGGGGTCCAGGTGTCCGCGCCGCGTTGCAGCATAACGACCACCGGTTCGCCATCCACTTCGCCGACCGCCAGTTTCCAGGAGAACGACCACTTTTCGTAATTGCTAAAGTAAGGAGCATCCACCAGCTTCCCCCTAAACGCATCGGCCACCGTGAGCCGGGCATCGGCGCTAATCAGTTCGCGCACGCCGTCCCAGTCGCGACGGTTGAAGCGGTCAGCGTAGAGTTGCATTACCCGGGTCAGTTCGGGATCCGTGGTTCGAGATGATTTCGCTGAAGCAGGAGATGCCGCTAGCTTCGTGCGACCGCGGCTGAGCGCCGCCTTGACTCCTCCGACTGTGGAGTCGACCAGTTCCGCAATTTCCTCCAGAGAGTAATCGAATACGTCCTTCAAAAGCACGCAGGCGCGCTCCTTAGGAGGCAAGCTGGCTACGAGATATTCAACCGCTTGACCTATGCCAAGAACCGCTGGTTCCTTTGGCTCAACCACATCCGGGCTCATCGCCGCACTTTCGGCCTCGATTCGAACCCCGCGCTTTCTGAGGAAATCGATGCAGCGATTGTGGGCGATGCGGAACAACCACGGCTTCAGAGGGCGACTGTCGTCAAATTTGTCCAGCTTCCGATAAGCCTCGAACAGGGCCTCTTGCACGACGTCTTCACCGTCCATCACCGAACCTGTCATGCGCGCGCAGTAGCGGTGGAGGCTCGAACGGAGATTGGTTATCGTCTCGAGAAACGCCAAGTAACGTGTTTCTAAAGGTCCCGTTTCATCCATGAGCTGCGCGTCATTCATGTTATCTGCCTGCCTCCGTGGTGGTGTAACGGAGGCGGGCCTCAGAGGGGAATCACTTCAGTTCGGCCTTGACCGCAAGATTGTCGTCGACCGGGACAACCACAACCGCGAACGGAGTTCCCGCGTCGTCGCTAACCTGAGGAAGCGGCGCTCCGAACGTGTTTCCTCCTAGCGCCGAATTGTCGTAATACGGTGCAAACACCATTAAATGCGGGTGCCAGTGGCCGATCCCCGAAGCAAGATTCTGATCGGCCGACCACATGTATGCGAAGCTCACCCCAGTTCTTTTGGGAAGTTCTCCTTTCGCGTAGGCGGCCTGCACACCTTCGGCGATCTCGTCTGGATTCTTGCCCTGCATAGCGAATTTCGTTCGTAGTTCGTAATAGGGCAGCACTTCCCGCACGGCCTGAGGCGTAAAGCAGATCGGCGCTCGCACGGCAGGATCGTAGACGAGATCTCGGAATGGCGCCGGCGTATACGTCGGGGCCGAGAACCCGCGCATCACTGTGCAGACGGAACCGTTATCTCCTTTTTGCGCCACTTCGTACCCCGACCTCGTGAGCACCTTAATGGTAGCCCGACCTGAGATGTTTGCGGGGGCGGCGCTCTTGGCCAACGCAATCTCGTTCGCTTGAGGCATCAGATACTCCTCAATTGGAGGGTATTTGGAGCTCTGTGCCTGAGCATTCCCGAGCGCCACAGCTGCCAGTAACACTGCGTACATCAGTTTTGCTTTCGTCATGATGAATAAGTCTCCTCTCGAATCTCTCTTTCACCAGCTAGTACGGATTTGGGAGCTGTGAGGATACGTAGAACTCAGACATTGATTCCGATGCTCCCAGAATTACTGGCTGTGCGGGAAGCATGGCTCGCGGCGGGCCGCTTGGAGCAACGAGACGAACGTTTCGTAATTCGCGGATGGTCGGCAGCTCTTCCCTTAGCCCGTAACTGAAGGTTTGCGCGTTGTTCGACCAGAATGCGGCTTGGCCAATGCCGGTGGTGACGACGGTCATACCCCAGGATCGTACCCTCAGGAAGGTACGTCCCGCTTAATGAGTGAGAGCACCTGAGGCTTGAGCTAGTTCGGCCGTTGACCCCACACCGCCACGCCCCCGCCGCCGAATGCCCAAAAATCCGGCGACCTAAGAAGTGCAAGTGCTTCGTCCAGCCGGTCCACACTAAGCTCTCCCGATTCGATAATTCGCTCGCGCATCTGCTCCGCCGTCAAGGAAAACAATTCCGCAACCGGTGAGCCGCCTTGCAGCACAGAAAAGTCGCCTTCGCCACCGACCTGCCGAAGACCCATTCCCGCCACCAGCCCCGGCAACGCCCGCGCCCAAAAGCAATCGCGTCCGGACGCTTTTACAACGTTTCCGGTCAATGCAACCATAAAATCGACATAGAGCTGCGACGTTGAGGTATGAACCGGAAAGAAGTCAACCTCTTCCAGCAGCAACCATCCACCTGGGCGGAGGGCCTCGATCATCCGGCGAATTGCCACATCCGGTCTCGGAAGATGGTGGAGCAGCCAGCGACTGTGTACGAAGTCAAAGCCATTCTCGGGCGGACTATCCACAGTGATGTCGTGTTTTATGGCTTCAAAGTTAGACAGCTTTATACGTTCGAGCAACTGTATATTGACGTCGGTGGCAACAACTCGGCCGGTTGGCCCGACTTGCTCACACAGCCATGCTGCCACCGAGCCGCCCCCAGCACCTACTTCCAGACACTGCGATCCAGGGGGAATTCCGAGCGCTGTTATTCGTCGTTTTGTAATGGGATCAAGGTATTGCTCGAGCAGAGAAAGTCTGCGCCTAGCTCTGTCCCAGGAATTGTCGAGAGCGTAGTCAGCCATATACCCCCCCAAAAAATAGGCACGTCTCGGTCGGGCGACGTCGTCACGAGACATTAGGCGGCTGCGCCAAGGTAACAAACCACATTGATTGTGGCAAAAGCCTCGCCCGATAGCCTCCAGCAATTCCGCACTTCCGGAACCCAAGAAACTTGTGTTGTTGCAAAAACGAAAGAGGGGTTCTGGTCGAATTGTCGGCAATACGGACGCTGGCCCGAAACGGGCTTCTGGGAAATAGATCCCCGCTAGTCGCCAAGTGGCGACTGATCCTGTTCGCGAATGGCTTGTGAGCTGGCAGGCGGCAGGCGACTGCAACTCGCCACTACGGCGTCAGCGAGGACCTATCCAACGGCAGGCCACATGTCATCATCCTGCGTTTTGCGTCCGAGTAGATCCGGTGAAACCACTGCGAAACGTTTGGCGACTCTCTGAGATCGAACGAGCCACTGGAGGGTGCGTTGACGACGCTACTCGGCGCGCAATGCCGTCACGGGATCCACTCGCGTGGCGCGCCTGGCCGGAAAGTAAGCAGCCAGCATCCCTGCCATCACCAGCAAGAGCACGGCACCCGAAATTACGCTTGGGTCCGTCGGCGTCAGGCCGAACAGCATAGATTGCAGCCATCGCGAAACGACCCAGGCTGCCGGCACGCCGAGAGCTGCGCCCACGATCAAGAGACGAAGCGCCCTGGCGACGACCATCCACTGGACGCCGCGCTGTTGGGCACCTAAGGCCATGCGGATGCCAATTTCCCTGGTCCGCCGAACGACGCTGTACGCCAACAACCCGTACAGTCCGACACATGCCAGAGCAAGCCCGAGCACGCCGAAGCCGCCAGTCAGGCTCGTCATCATGCGCTCCTGCACCAACGTTCGCTCCACCTGATCGGTAAGCGCGTGGACCTCCAGCACACTGGTGGGAAAACTCGGTTGAAGCTGCTTGCGAATCGCAGCCGCGGTTTGGGAAAGAGATCCCGCAGCGCGAATTACCAGGGCGTCGTTACGGGACGCGCGCTGAAAATAGGACACGTAAATGGTAGGGTACGGACGCAGGCGCAAGTTGCTCGTCGCCACGTCTTTCACCACGCCCACGATCTGTAAATCGCTTGGAGGACTCGTAACCGTCGCCGAGAGATACTGGCCCAGCGGACTCTGATTGGGAAAGTAGCGCGCCGCGAACGCCTGACTAACGATGGCGACGCTGGGCGCCCCTTGGTCGCGCTCGTCAAAGTCGCGGCCCGATATCAGCGGGGTTTGCATGGTAGCGAAAAAACGGGGCCCGACCGCGATAAAGATCGCATTGTCCCGCTGAGGAAGGGACTGCCCTTTGGGAAGCGCCGCTTCTGACCACGTCGAACCACTCAGCGGCGTGTGGCTGGAAATACTCGCGGACACGACTCCCGGCAATTGCCGGACGCGGTGCAGCAGAGCGCTGTAGAACTCGCGCAAACGAGCACCACTATAGCCCTCTCGCTGCCCGTCGAGATTCACCACTAGGACGCCGTCGCGCCGGAAGCCCGGATCTACATTCAGAAGGTTCTGGAGCGTCCGGACGAACAAGCCGGCGCCAACCAGGAGGAGAAGCGCAAGAGCCACCTGTGCGGTGACCAGCGACGATAAAAGGCCGGATCGCGAGCGTGTGACGCGCGTGTCATCCTTGATGACCCTCGAGCCGCCGATCGCCGTGGTCTGAAGAGCGGGAGCCAGTCCGAACAGGATGCCGTTGGCAATCGCGACGGCGCCAGCAAAGCCGAAGATGTGCCAGTTCGGCGTCAGATCGAATACGATGGGCGTGTCCTGGTAGAATCCGGCGCCGGACAGCGTGTCGACCAGAAAGCGCGACGTCAGCCATGCCAGGCAAACGCCGAGCGCCGCGCCCAGCACGGAGAGCAGCGTGCTCTCTGTCAGAAGTTGCCGGACAATCCGCCCGCGGCCCGCTCCGATGGCAAGTCGCACGGAAATCTCCCGTTGGCGCGAAGTAGCGCGCGCCAGCAACAGACTGGCGACATTAGCGCATGCGATTAGAAGCACCAGAGCCGTCACCGCCATCAGGATCGTAAGCGGCCGCTCGAATCGTTCACGAAGGTAGGTGTAACCGGTTCCGCCCGGAGACAGTACGAACACCGATTCCGCCATCTCCCGCCGTTGCGCGGCAGGCCAGCCCTTACTGATCACGCGTTCCGCGATTTCGGGCCACACGGCGGATAAGTGTGCCTGAGCCTGGCCAACGGAAACGCCTCCCTGTGGCCTTGCGAGAACCCGTAACCAGAAGTTCCCCGGACCGAGCAATGCGGCAAACGCCGGCTCCAGGCTGGGCAGCGCGGCCGTCGCCATCGTGATATCGGCCACGGCCCCCACGTTCGCTCCCTGGAAGCCGCGGGGGCTCACGCCTACGATCATTACAGGATGGTTGTCTACCGTAATGGACAGACCGATCACGTCCCGATTGCTCGCAAACTGGCGCTCCCAATATCCATAGCTGATCACGGCTACCAGTGGCGCGCCGGGCCGGTCATCGGCGGGTTCGAGCAGGCGTCCCAATGCCGGGCTCAGGCCGAGCGTTTCGTAATAGCCCCCGGTAACCCACGCTCCCGGAACCCGGGTGATCGACCCGCGTGGGCCCACGTCAAAGACGGCGCCACTGAAGCCGCCTGCGTTGGTGAAGATTTCCTTCTGTTCTGCCAGCGCAGCGACGATAGCGTTGGAGAAACTCTCGCTCGGAATCTCGACGCGGCTCCCGGACCGCAGCTTGACCTGCACCAGTTCCTGTGGGTTATGAACCGGCAGCCATCGCAACATGAGAGCATCCATCAAGCTGAAGATTGCGGTATTGGCTCCGACGCCGAGCGCCAGCGACAGCGCCGCGGTTGCAGTGAATCCAGGATTGTGGCGCATGCTCCGGAATGCATACTGCACGTCGCGATACAACTGATCGAGCCACGTCCAGCCCCAGACCGCACGCGCCTCCTCGGCTGCTCTTGTCAAGTTTCCCAATTCGCCTGCCTCAGCGATTGCGGCGAGGGATTGCAGTTCCTCGCTCATGTCCCTTTCTTGAGCGTGCCGATAGGAGGGCAGCAGATATTTGAGTCTTTTCCAGAAGGTCATTACTCACGCTCCTCCGGGACCGGACCCATAATCCGTGCGACCGCGGACACGAAGTCCGCCCATTCCGAGCGTTCTCGTCGAAGTTGTTTGCGTCCTGCCGGCGTCAACCGATAGAGCTTCACGCGTCGGTTGTATTCCGAAATCTCCCACTTGGCGGCAATCCAGCCCTTTAGCTCAAGCCGTTTCAAGGCCGGATAAAGTGAGCCGAATTCAATGTCGAGCGCTTCCCCCGAATTGTTGCGAATCGCCTTGGCAACCCCATAGCCATGTAGCGGGGCGATTATCAATGTTCGGAGTACCAACATGTCCAGCGTGCCTTGCAGCAGATCCATATGGAGACATCCTATATGAAGACACACATAATAACAAGCCCAGGGCCGTGCCCGGTCTATCTGCGTAATCGGCCGACGGTCTCAGAAGTGAGTTGGAGCGAGCAAGCCCTCGCCCTGAATCCAGCTTACACCGGAGCCCACACCTTCTATGCTTTTTATCTCAGCTCTCTCGGGCAATCAGAGGAAGCCCTGGCGGTTGCGAAACGCGCCCTGGATCGCGATCCTGCTTCCCCCGCTGTCAGCCATAGACTGGCGGTGCAGCTTTACCTTGCAAGGCAATTTGACCAGGCGATTGAGCAGGCTCATAACACGCTGGGGATGGATGCGCATTTTGCCATTTCGTACCAGGTGCTGGGAGAGGCGTATCTCTCGCAAGGAATGTACCGAGAAGGTTTACTCGCGCTGGAACAGTTCTCCGCGCTAAGCCGAACCAGCGCCACCTCTCGCGCCCTTCTTGATACTCGCATGCTCGATTAGGCGAGCACGGTACTGCGCTACGGCTCATCGAGGAGCTTGACGCCGCTTCGCAGCATGGTTTTGTGCCTGCTCTCCTCTTTGCGGTGGTTTATACCGGACTGGATGACCAAGATCAGGCCTTTAGTTGGCTCGAAAAGGCTTACGAGGAGCGGTTCTATCGTCTCGCTTACCTCAAAGTGGAGGCCCTCTGGGACCCCCTTCGCTCCGATCCCCGGTTCGCCGACCTGCTTCGACGTGTCGGCATCCCGCCGTAAGCTTATTTGATCGACAAATAGTCTATCGAGTGCCGTCCTCGCCCGCTTATCAGTCTCACGACAAATCAGCGCCCTCATTTGGATGTGCAACGGGCAAACCGTACACGTGCAAGCAGGATTTGCCATTGATCGATGTGCAATGGGTCTCGCCGCGCGGAGCCTCTATTAGGCCAACGGCGCAAGCGACCATGCCATTTTGCAGGCACGGAAGCAGCATCCTGGTTGATTGAATGACGCTCCTCCTCACCGCACTTTTAGGTTAAGGCTCATCAGAACACTCCCTTCTTTTGCCTCTCACCAAGGGATTGAATCAGCGCCTCCTTTCGGCAAGGTCCGGATTAACGTAAACGGCAAGGTCAGCCCGCAACCTTTGTGGAGTGGCCTATTCGTGCCGCAGCGCAACCACCGGATCAACTTTGGTGGCACGCACCGCGGGGATATAGCTTGCGACGAAGGCGACCGCCAGCAACAGCAGCGAGACAGCTCCCAGCGTCTGGAAATCGGTTGAGCCAACCCCGTACAGAACGGAATGCATCGCCCGCAACATCAGAAGGGCCAGTGTGACTCCGATACTCATACCAATTAGCGCCAACGTCATGCCTTGCCGTAGCACCATGGTGATGACATTCAACGGACGCGCGCCGAGCGCGGTGCGGATCCCCAGCTCTTGCGTGCGCTGGCTCACTGAATACGAAATGACGCCGTAGACGCCCACGCTCGCGAGAATCAATCCAAGCAGACCGAATGCCCCAACCAGCATTGCGCCAAGCCGCGCTGGCAGCAGCGGTTTGCCATAGCGCACATGCGAGTCCATAGTCGTGACGTCATAGAGCGGCAGCGTAGAATCAAGCTGTTGCGCTTCTTCGCGCACGGCTGCGACCAATCCCTGCGGATCGCCTTCGCTGTACACCAGCAGCGTGGCCGACGATTGATACTTTTGTGCCAGCGGAAAATAGATGTAGGGCTGCGGTGGCTCATACAAGAACATGTACTTCCCCGTGCCGGTCACACCCACGATCTGAATTTTCGGACCGCTTCGGTCTGTCTGAAACGTCTTACCCAGCGGATCTTGTCCAGGGAATATTTTCTTGGCGAAGGCTTCATTGACGATCGCGACGCGCGGCGCAGTGGCATTATCGCGCTTCGTGAATTCCCTGCCCTGCACCAAGTGCACACCGAGCGTCCTGAAATATTCTGGCTGGACAGAATTGCAGAAGATGCTTTCACCTTTGGACTTGTCTGTGGCGGCTTGCCCCTCCGGGTATACGGAGACCGCGTTGGCCTCATAGCCCATCGGAATCACCGCGGCAATGGCAGCATCGCGCACGCCGGGATGCATTTTCACGTGATCCCGAAGCTGCTCGTAGAATTGCTGCCCGCGCTGCTCCGTGTAGTTTTGCAAGCGCAGGTCCATGGAGGCCATCAATGTGTGATCCACGCGGAAGCCCATGTTTGTATGTGCGGAATTTTCGAAGCTGCGAACGAAAAAGCCGGCGCCTGCTAGCAAGAGCAAGGAAACCGCCACCTGCGTCACCACGAGCGCATTGCGAACCCGATTGTGGCTCCCCTCCGAACTCCCGGACCGCCCACCCTCTTTCAGCGTCTCGGCTAGATCGGCGCGCGCCGTCCGCAATGCCGGAATGATTCCTGCCGCGATCCCAGTCAATAGTGCCACCAGAAAGCAGAACGCGAACATGCGGTAGTCCATGCGCAGATCAAACAAACGCAGCGGAATATCCGCAGGAACGTGAATCGACATCAGTCCCAAAGCGGCCCAACGCGCGATGACTACGCCGGCGAGCCCTCCAATCATCGAGACCAGCACGCTTTCGGTGAGCAGTTGGCGTGTAATGCGCCAAGTGCTCGCGCCCATCGCCGTGCGTGTGGCGATCTCTTTGCGCCGGCCGTTGGCACGCGCCAGGATCAGATTCGCGACATTCGCGCACGCAATCATCAGGACCAGGCCGACCAACGACATGAACACGGCCACCAATTTGGGCATGAACTCGGCAACCAGTCCGGGTTCCGGCCGAGCCTTCAGCTCCGGATAGACTTCTAGCTCGAATCCTTTGTGGGAGTCGGGAAATTCCCGCGCGAGGCGAGCATCGAGCGGAGCGGCGGCGGCTTTAGCCTGCTGTGGCGTTACGCCGGGCTGCAGCCGCGCTAAGATGCGGAAATCGCTCTCGTTGCGGTCCTCCAGGAATTTGTCCGCATCGTTCACCATCAGCGGAATCGTGCTTGCGGGAAGGTAGAAATCTGGATCGATGAAGTAATACGTGCCGTGAAAGGCTTTCGGAGCAACGCCAATGATCGTAAAGTTGCGATTTTGCACCAGCACGGTTTTGCCGATCGCGCCGCGATCGCCGCCGAACCGGCTCTGCCAAAACTTGTAGCTCAGAATCATGAGTTGGTCTTTGCCCTTGACCCAACCCTCATCGGGAGCGAAGAAGCGACCCGCCTCGGGCTGCAGACCCAGCATAGTAAACATATTGCCGCTGACGAACTCGGTCCAAGCACGCTCGGCGCGTCGGTCAACGCCGAGGTTCAGGGGACTCGGAATCATCGCGCTGGCATCCGCAAATGCTTGCTTCAGCTCGCGAAAATCCAGGAAGTCTCGATAGGAAAGATTGCTAGGAAAATCGATGCCGCTGATCTTCGACGTCAGCACCACCAATTCGCCTGGATTTTTGGCCGGCAGCGGGCGCCACAGCATGCCGTCGAACACGCTGAAGATGGCCGTGTTCGCTCCGATGCCCAGGCCGAGCGCGAGCACCGCAACGAGCGTGAACCCGGGACTCTTCACTAGCACGTGGAAGGCGTACCGCAGATCTTTGCGCAGCGTTTCCAACGAGACCACCCTTTTAGCAGGCCCGCGGTTCGGCACCCTAACCGTTAGGCAAGCCCGAACCCTCGACAGACCCAACCTAGCGGCAATGGATGCGCGCGGACGCTTATCGTGCTATACGCAAGCGCCGCACAAATTGTTTCGTGGGATTCGACCGCGCGTATATGCAGAATCCGTGCGGCGCCTGCAAGCGGGCATCTCCGTGACCATCCGAAAAGTAGCGATTGAAACAGTAGCCTTCACACGATACGCTTGCCCGCATCGGAGTCCATTCCATGCGAAAAATGCTGGTCCTCATGGTCATTGTAAGCGCGACCGCTTATGCCCAACAACCCACCAGTTTGGAAGATACTTTGGTGTGGATGGACAATTTTGCGGCTGATCACGGAAGCCAGTTCACTGGGCAGAGAAACACTGATAAGGGGGCTTGTAAGCTGGGTACCCCAGGCTGCGAGCCGCGCCATGATGTGACCACTTTCGATAGTCACGGTTGTCTCGCTACGATAAAGTGGTCAGTTGCAGTGAACTATAAAGATTTCGGCACGCACACCTACCACTTTTCGCTGAAAGACCTGGACCCCAGTAGCGTAGCTTCGGTGAAAGACAATCCCTTCGAGAATGCGGTAGCCGTGGAAACAACAAATAGCGAAAAAAGGGTCACGGAATCTTTTGCTCCCCCGGGTGGGAAGACCGAAGAAAGGAACAAACACGCGCGGATTGAACTCGTCTTTGATAATGGAGATAACGCCAGACGTTTCGTAAAAGCTTTCAAGCACGCGATTGAACTCTGTGGCGGAAAACCGTCAGCATTTTAGCCGGTTATGGGACCTGCCGTTAGCGTCATCATCGGCGGGCGAATCACAATTACGCAAACCAGAATGGCCGTCACGAGCGCATGCGTCTCACATTGACCGGCTTTTCTGCGTTCGATGCGAGCGCCCGCACGAAGCGTTCGAGATGCACGATGTGACCATGCGATAGCGCCTCCTGCTGTCACAAGAAGGTCACGCGAGACGCGGTGAAGCGCGGCAAACTGCGACTAAAACGTGAATAACAAAAGAGAAGTGGGTTCGCACCTTTTTAGCGGTTAATTGCTGATTTCCGTTGGTCTAGCCTGTCTACCGGCAGGATTTTATCAAACCGCGTCGACTTTGTTGTCGATGCGAATTGTCAGCCCCTGCCTCAGTTCTTGATCTCGGACGCCTGAGCGGACAGAGTAAGGCTCAGTTGTTTCTGTCCACCGGATCGGCGAAGGAAAAGGACGAGCTCGCGGGCGAAATCGTGTGCGATCGCCTGACCGCAGTCCTCTTCAGCCCACGCGAGAGCTAAATCGATGCCTGCCGAAATTCCTGCCGACATATACTGGTTTTCGTCTTTGACCACACCGGTTCGGATCGGGATATCGTCGCGCCAATTCCTTGGCGAACCTCCAATGGGAAGTCGCCCTTTTCCCGTTCAGTAAGCCAGCTTCGGCAAGCAGAACGAGCCGACGCAAAGGGATGCGAGGCGGCGTACGGTCGGCGCAACACGCCTCAGGCAAGCAAAAAGTGCCGGGTCACGAACGTTGCGCGTGCTAACGCCGCAAACCAGTAGCAACGAAGCGAAGGTCTTATTCAGAAGCTGGTGATTGGTTTCCGCAAGAAACCAGAGCACGCCTCCCTCGCCTTGGACCCTTCGGGTCTTTGCCGTTCGTTGCGATTTCAACACTGTAAACGGTTTTGCCAGCCAGTCGATTTGCCGCGCCAAAAACCTAACGTCATTGCCACGCCCATGTGG
>Ga0310912_10001880_pt1 | contig 11646 bp, 15 predicted proteins | sample GREbulkMGOX080_FD_203443 | JGI IMG/M metagenome (GOLD analysis project Ga0310912, IMG submission 203443) | Lab enrichment of tropical soil microbial communities from Luquillo Experimental Forest, Puerto Rico - GRE.bulkMG.OX080 | ecosystem: Environmental > Terrestrial > Soil > Tropical forest >...
GTTCCTTCTGACAGCATAGTGTGGCGGCCTCGGCGCCGACCACGGACAGAAGCGTGAGCTCGGCGGCGTGACGATCACTCGGGGAGACTTGACATCACCGGGCCCATTACAGAAGGCCGTGTACTCATAAATCGGAATGCTCGAACCAAGCCCATTTTGGCCCAGATTGCCCGGCCAACTGAACATGGCTGGCACTCGTAGGCACCTTCCCAGTAGACCCCCAGCCTACAGCCAAGCGGCTCGACATCAGTGATCCCTACTTCATCTCATCGCTCTTCGCTTATCCCCCGCCGACCGTGCTGGCTCCCGCGCGATCCACATTCGGCAGCTTGTAGCTGCCGTCTTGAACGGGCTGCGTCGGCACATAAGCCCGCACGATGAGGGCGAATTGCCCTTCAGGCGCGGGCAGCCAGTTGGCGCGGGCGACCGCGTCGGCCGGCTGCGCATGCGCGATCGTTATGGTGAGCGAACCGTCGGCCGCGAATTTCAGTTCGTTGGCGTCGAGACTGACGGTGCCGATATTGGTGCGCCCGTTGGGCGACTTCGCCAGCATGAAATAGTCCTTGTCGTACATCATCAGCGACCAGAACCCGCCGCGCGACCGTTCCATCGGTGGCAGTGCGTCCTTCGCGAATATCATCGTGTAGGTGTTCCGGCCCTCAAGGAGAGTGCCTTTGGCGTCGGTTCCGCGAATGAAATAGATTGCCTCGCGGTGGTCATTGACCATGATGTAGATGACGGCGGCCTGAGCCCGGCCGAACCAGTCGCTTCCCCAAACACCACCGTTCTCCTGGCGCTGCCAGCCGTTGCCGGCATCGACGCCCACCTGCTCGTAACGGCTGCTGGCGTGCAAGGAAGCGTCGGCGGCGAGCGCCGCGCGATCGAGCAAGGCCTTGTAGCTCGCATTGGACTTGCGCAGCGCGATCAAGGTCCGCGCCTGATCGGCCATCGCGGCATCCGAGGACCCGACCGCTGGATTCGCGACCAGCATCTTTTCAAGGTCATCCCAGAATGTCTTCGGGTTGACCCATTCCGGCCGGAAGGCGTACGGGTCGGCCGCGATCGCTTCCGCCGTCAATCCAGGCGGGAAAACGGCATTACGCGCTATGGCCTGACAGTCTACAGATTGCTGGCCCGGCTGGTTCTGGCTCAGTGGAAAAATACGCATCTGGCCGAGCACGGCCAGTGCCTGGGCCTTGGCCTGCACCGTATGCGCCGCGAAGCTGCGCCCGGCGACCCAGCCCACATTCGTCGGCATGCGGAGCACTTCGATAAACTCGGCCTGCTTCTGCCCTTTCCAATCCGGCCCGACTAGCAGGTACTTGCCACCTGGCGTTCCGGCCGCCGAGCCGATCTGATGAATGACGTTCGTAAAGACGTCAGCGATCTGAATGGTCCAGTAGTGTTCTTTGGGCACCGTAGTCGGGGTCTGGATAACTGCAGGTTCTCGGCCAAGATCGGCAAAGCCGCTCATGTATATCGTGTCGTTGTTCGGCGTCACGACCATGCGCTGGGACGGTGGCATGTAGTCACTTAGACAGCCGCCTGTGTTCACTGGGCCCCCAGGAAAGACCCCGAGCACCGCGCCCGGACCCTGCTTCATGGTGTCCCACTGGCTCGTGCGCGTCATCACATCAATCGCCGGATAGCCCCAGTAGTAAACGAGGCGCGCGAGCGCCTCGACGTATTCCTCGTTGGCGAGCTGCGCCGGCACGCCGGCCGAGCGGGCAAGATCGCCATGAGCGGGCGTGAAAGCCCGAGTGGGGTATGGCACCTGGCTGGTCTGCGCGTGGACTGTGGCGGTGGCCGCGAGCGCGACGGCAAGAGAGGCAAGCATCGATGTTGGTTTCATTTGAGCGTTCATGTTGTCCTCCTGATTGTGCTGAGCAGGCAACGAGAGCCGTCGGTCAAACCGTCGGCTGCGCGCTCTGTACTCACCGCGGTCCGACTGCGCCGCTAATCTTCACGAGGTCATCCGGCTTCCAGGTCTGGTCGTAGAATTCGGTGGCCGACCCGTAGAGCCGAAGCGCTGCGATGAATGCCTTACCTCTTAGCGTCTGAATCCAGTTCTTTGCGTCGATGCCGTCCGGCTTCGTTGGCCCGAAGTAAATATCCAACGAGCCATCAGCGTTGGAGGGCGGCCGGTCGAACTGGTTGCGCGAGGGAAAGGGCTGATCGGTTTGCGGCATTGTGCCGTCAACCGGGTTGTAGATCGTCACGGCCCAATAGAGCTTCGCCGGAATGCCTTCCGGCAGATGAAGCTTGTATGTATTGGAGCCGTCGAGCAAATTGCCGTCCTTGTCGCGCATGGCAAACGGGTACTTTGAGCCCTGGTTGATCGTGTCGTTCGCCATGGCGGGAGCCGACGAGTAGGCGAACTGGAAATACGCCGCGCGCGTGTCGACATCTAAATAGGTCGGTGCGTACCAGTCCGCGGTGATGCCAAACCAAATGCTCAGGTACTGCCGGCCAGGGTAATAGAGGTCCCTGCCATCGGCGCGGCCAGCGACGCGCTTTGCGTAGATCATCTTGGGCGCATCGGCGACGGCGCGGGTCAGTGCTTCTCTTGTTGCCGCATCCGGATTGAACGGAACACCCTTGATGATGCCAATCGAAGCGAGCATGCCGCGCACCTCGGCAGCGATAGCCTCGACCGGCTCGTAGTCGACGAACGTTTTCAACTTCTCCCAGTAGCTGAAATCGGTCGGATACATCATGTTGAGCGGGACGTTCGATGCGTTGGGGAATTGCATCTTCTTGCGCTCTTTTTCAACCGAGCCGAGCGGATAGACCCGCGTCTGCTCGGCGGCGGCGACGGCTCCGCGCGTGTCAGGCCCGTCGGCGCCTTCCGTCAGCACGGTGCGGAAGAACAGGAACGCGTTGTAGGTCGAGGACTGGAACGCGTAGTAGCCCCCGGGAATTGGGCCTTGGTGTCCGGGCGGCAGCAGCAGATAGAGCCCGCCCTGACCGCGGTCCGGCCCGGCCGCACCGACATCGGTGAGAGTGCGCTGATAGAAGTCCGTGAACATTCCGATCACGCCTGGCGGCGCATACACCACCAGCGGCCTTGATAGAGGCGCTCTTTGTTGAGCTGCGCGACCGTGTCCTTGTCCGGCCACCCACCGTTGTACAATTGCCTGACGAGCGCGGATTCCTCCTGGGCCTGGGCGATAGTTGCAAAACAGATGGCTGCGCACAGGGCGGATGCGAGTGTGGTTCGTTTCATTGAACGACTCCTCCTTGGCCTGGAGAGCGCCGTACTGTTTGGGCCGACCTCGCTTAGGCTTGACCACTCTAGGGGGTGATCGCGTGACAGCGATTTTGCGCCTACCGCGCACGCCTGCTCAATGAAAAAATGCGTTATAAAAAAGAAGCAGGTTAGGTGCGCTTTTTTTGGGTGAATAGCCGCCTAGAGCCTGTGGTAGTGCATGTTGAGACTGACTGCCGAGCCGTGATTCAAGGCCCTAAACCGAAGGGCTCGAATCATGCGCTACGAACTCACCGACCATGAGTGGGCGGCAATCAGGCCGATGCTGCCGAGCAAGCCGCGCGACGTACCGCGGGTGAATGACCGGCGTGTCCTCAACGGCATCTTCTGGGTCTTGCGATCTGGCGCACCGTGGCGCGATCTGCCGAAAGCGTTCGGTCCATACACCACTTGCTACAACCGCTTCGTTCGCTGGCGTCGAGCCGGTGTTTGGAGCCGGATCATAGACGCACTGGCAGCTGCGCATCAAACGGGTCCTCAAGCTTCGCGAACACGGCACCGCTGGCGAGGAGGCCTGAGTGCCGTTGGCGTTGGCGAAATACCCGACGATCTCGCCCAGATCGTTGATGCCACGTGCCACCGTGCCAATCGTGCCCAGGTGCGGAGCTTCTATTTCGCGCGAGCGGTGAAGTAACTCACACATCTCTCCGAGCTTGCCCGTCTAAAATCCGGCTCATCGAGCCAGGAGGCAGACATGGCACCGGAGCCAGGGCTTGCACTAAGCCTCGGGATGATTCTTGCGATGGCGATGATCGTGCTCGCGATCACGACGCGAATCATGAGAGCGCTTCCGCCGCGCCGATCCCGCCGCGCGAAGTGATTTACCGAAGCTTTTCGGGAGAGCCTGCGATTCTAGGACTTATATCGAGCGCGCCGCTCTAAGCCGCCGTCGGCTCGATCCAGTGGTCGGCGCCATGCCCTCCATTGAGGACATAAAGGCTGACCTTTCGGCCAGCTGGGGGCATTTCGGCGAGATCGAATGGGCTGAAGTCATATTTTCCGCCATAGAGATTGAGCATCGGCGGAACGTGCTGCCCGATATAATATTCAAAGTCGATGCCGTCCAAGACGTGGATGCGAATGCTTAATGCGATCTCTTCGAGCAGATAGCCGCGAGATAAGCCTTCACGTTCCTCCAAGGCATAACGTTCGCTACGCCGGATAGCGTGTTCGTGGGCGGCTTGATCTACCTCGGCTCGAAAATTGTTCACACTGTAATAAGCAAGCATCACGTTTCGGAAAATGCGAAAGCACTTTGCATCAGCGATGTCATCGATCCCGATCACTTTCCAACGGCTATTGACATTTGCTCCAGGTATTCGAGCCGTCAGTCGCTCGATCCAGCGATTGCGCTCCGGCAAATAGTGCTGGCGTCCGTTGAAATCATGCACGATCTCAGGCAGAGCGAAGCCCTCCGCCAGGCGCAGCGCTTTGTTGTAGATCTGGAGGTGGTCGGCGACAAAGAACACCACCCTCTCGTGCCGGGTGAATATATAAGGCAGCGCCGGCAACACCTTTTCGGTGCTGAATACCTGATTGCTCAGGCTTATGGGAAACAGGGCCGGGCCCAACATGAATACCTGCCAATTCAGCTCGTTTTTAACCGCTTGGGCTGCATACTGAGCAGGAGATCGCCCAAGATCTCCATGATGAAGATAACGAAGATGAAGATCCCCGAAAGAACGAGGGCCAACGTCGCGAACTCGTGGAACACCGGCATGACGGCGCGTTTCACGATGTTATCGACCAGTTTAGTAGTTTGCAGAATATAGAGTTCGCCAGCGACCCCATCGATCCTCGGTCGGCTGGCCCCGGCTCCGTCAGTTCCTCCGGAAGCCATGATCTTCGTCGCCTTGGTTGGCTCGAATTTTAAAAACGCAAGTTCTTCAGCACGCCCATCATCGGGTAAGAAGAGAAGAACGTTTCGCCTTCTTTCTGCTTCCACCGCGATTGAGACGACACCGCCGGCGAAATCCTTCGCGTTCAGCCCGACATATTTCTCGATGCTGGGTGGCAGAACCGAGAGGACTCGATCGTTAGTCGCCAAAATCGCGACGGGGACTAGCACCATGACGATCGAGACCAAAACGCGCATGGTTGTAATGGTCTGTTTGAGAGTGGCCTGCGAGGAGCCCGGTTCGGCGCGCCAAAGGACCGAGCGTCGAGGTATACACTGAAGGCAAGCGCCGACAACCGCAAAGCCCACGAGAAGAAAAACTCCCTTCCACCCGATGTTCCAGTCGAAAGGCACGAGTTTCGTTAGTCCGGCTGCGAGGAAAGTTACTATCGGCGTGACGAATAGAAGTTTCGGTTTGGTGTCGATCGCATGCAGCGTCGCTTTAGGTCGCGGAACTGTTTTAGACCGCGAAACTGCTTCAGGCTTTCGCATGAGCGACCTCCTTCGGCCTGTACACCAGCGCGACCGCAGAAACCGTCAGAGGCATCAACGGGGCCGCAACGGCAAAGATAGCTGCTACGTCGGTATGCAGGAGACCGAGAAAAGCGCAAACAGCATACGGAACTATCGAAATCCAAAGTAGAATCGGCTCTTGCCGGATTCCACGAACAGCCAGGATCAATGCTGGAACTATGTTGAGGCCGCTTGGCAGCAAGACGAAAACAAGCTGATCAAAGTCGACCTTGAGGAAACGCACCAACGCGTAACAGCCCGCAAACAGCGCAGCAGCAATTGCGGCGTAAAATGCGGGTCTCAATTCTTTGAATTCGGCATGCGCAATCTTGCCCTCTCGCAGATCGAAGCGTTGGATCGAGAAGAACGAGTAGATCTGCGCGTCTGCGGTCGAGAACAACGCCCCCGTGCCTGCCACCCAAAACGCTACTGCGAGGAGCGGATAGGCGTCCGTTACCTGTTGCAAGAAACAGACTACGACTTGAACACTGTCAAGGTTGGCGGCTTTACAAGCCTGAGGAACGTGTTCGCCCCTCAACACGATAATGGCAAGCGCTCCAATCAGAATTAAAACGGACCAAACGACGGCAGTGACGGAGAGGGACGTGACCTGCAAGGTCGTCTCTTTCTCTCCAAACATCCATACTCTGAACCAATGAGGTTGGGTGATGAGCACTAGGAAGCTGTTTAGAAAAAGACATGAAATTGCAAAAAGCACCCCGCTCAGCACGGGGGAGCTTGGCGCGGGGGCTTTTGGCGTGTTCATTTCCGTAAGGATTCTGCCGAACAACGTCGCAAGTCTGCCGTCGTGTCCGCCGTCGGAAGGGATGCCAACCAGAAATATGACGGTGCCAAGCAATAGGGTTACTATTCCGATGACGATAATCGGGCCGTGAAAGAGGTCGGCAAATAGAAAACCGCGAAGGCCGAAGCGGAGCGTGAAGTACAAGACGGCGAACGCGCAGCCATATAAGAATATTGCTCCCCACCAAATGCTTTCCGAAATAATGAGTTTGGACGAAACGTCGGCGAACGCCGAGAATTCCAGCCACAAAATGGCCAGGATATTCGTGAGCGCGACGACACGGACGATTGCAGCTGACCGGATGCTCTCGTTCGTTCCGTCCAGAACGAGAGTAAGAAGAATCGCTCTGGACTGATCGCTAGACGTAAGCCGTTTCGCAATGTGCCGCCGCGAAACAAGGATGCGTGTGAAGTAGTTGGTGATGAAGCCTCCACCCCAAATCGTAAGAATCGGAAAAACGATCCACCAACCGAACTGCTCCGTATTGCCGATGAAGAACACATATACGGTGGCGAACGAGGTGATAGTGGCAAAGATGCTGTTAACGGTAAGCCAACTTCCAAGTCTGCCTCTTACGAGCTGATCCCATTCCCTTTTTTCTCTTTTGGTAAAAGTAAAACTAAGCTGCCGCGGGCCGAAGGTTTGATAAACAAAGAAAGTGGCACCGATCATGCCCACGATCGTCAAGCTTTGAAGTAGCGGGAGCATATCCATCATTTCCCGTTCAATGCCGCGTTTGCCCGACGCCAAATCGGCATCTTTTTTTCAATGCCGGGATTTTAGGGAAGAAAGCAGCAGCGATGTGTGAGCGGTGTCACACTCGCGCAAAATAGAAGCTGCTCGCGTGTCCGGTAATAAAATGCGCGGAGCCCATATGGCGAACTTCTCCATCGCCTAAAGGAGCGACTTCCGCTAATGGCACTCACCGCCCGTTCAACGATGGCCGCCCCTACGTCGGCCCGCGGGCGCTGCTCCGCCGTCTTGACCGACACAAAGCGCATCCTCCAATCATCTCAAGTATAGCGCCGGAATCGGAAAGCCTCCCGCTGGCTGGACAGAAAAAATTCGTCGCTTTGGCTTAGCGCGGTTCGGCGCCGGCGACGCGGTCCTGGCAACCTCTCAGCGCCCTAGAAACGCGCCAGCGGCCCTTTTTCCCGGACACTGGTCGGACACAAATGCGCAGGCCAAAATTCGTAGTCTGGTGCAGACGTGGCCGACCCAGGCGGCTTCAGTCTCGCAGCAAAGGCGCTCATGTCCAGTGTCATCGACGAAGAACATCAGACTGCGCGGATGCACCTGAAATATTGGGCAACTTGCTTCGCCTCTCGGTTTTGTGGCGTTTCTGTCCCAATAACTGTCCCGCTAAAGCGAGGCGGGTTCAGACGGCTGTACGATAAACCTATGTTTCCGGGGTTTCTTTGGTCGGAGTGGCAGGATTTGAACCTGCGACCCCCTCGTCCCGAACGAGTGCGGCCACAGGAAAATTCAATGTTTTCTGTGAAGTACAACCACGTTCGGGGCCGCTCGTTCACGTTTGGTTGCGGGATATCTGTCGGGAAACTGTCGGGCGATGTCGGCTCAGCGCATTCACCGCGTTGGCTTGATAGTCCGGGTGGTGGTGACCATAGACGCGGTCGAACATGTCCGGCGTGATTCCGAAGAAGCCGCAGATCTCGTGCATAGGAACCCCGAGCTGCGCCTGCCACGTGATCGCCGTGTGTCTCAACGTGTGGGGCACCACATCAGGCCCCAAACCAGCTGCCTGCCGGACGGACCGGAATGCCTTGTTGACCCGCCGAACCGGCTCACCGTTCCACTCAATCACAGAGCGCAAGGCCAATCTGCGCCGATGCCAGCGGCGTAGGTGCGCCAAAACGCGCGGCGGTAGCCTGACAGGAGGCTGCCGTTTTTTCGTCTCTCTAGTGCCTGCCGCACGGCGATAGAACACCCCCGCATCAAGATCGACGTAGCCGCGCCCGATGGTCGGCATCAAGGCGGCGCTACAGATGGCTCCTGCCCGTGTGCCGGTGTAGAGGCCGAGCAAGATGAAGCGGGCGACATGTTGCGCCGTCGCCCGGTCGCTTGGCCGATTCCGCCATCGTTGCCGCCCAATGGTGTCGGAGGGCTGCTCGCAAATCCTCAAGCTCGCGGCGGGCTGCTGCCTGCGCGCCGCGTTGCCTGACATAAGCATCACAAGACTTGCGGTTGATACCCGCCAATGTGGTCGCGCCGAAGAAATTGAGATTGCTGATTCGAGGGGCGCGGTATTTGATGGCGATGTAGTCGGCGAGCGCTCGCTCAGCTTCCGCAGCTTCGCCGTGGCCGAAACCAGTGCTTCGTTTGAGCCTGCTATCGCGGATGACCTACACGGCTTGTTCGACGATTCGACCGTGTTGGTCCCGTCGCGATGGCTGCAGCCAGAGTCTTGCACCTTTGCTGTGACGCGGCATCGCTCCCTCATCTGGTTGATAGCCTGAAGGGTCGTGAAATCCTTACCCGCAATGCGCTCAATCGTGAGTCGCCCGCGCGCGGCTTCTCGGCGTAGTCCGCTGGCGGTCATTGAACCGTCGGGGAACGCGAGCGCAGCCGCAACGCTCAACCGAATCGGCTCATTATCAGCGATATCGGCTTGCGTGATGCTGGCAGAGCGGCGAACCATTTTATTCTCAAGTCCCGACCTTCCGGCGCTTACCCGTCGTAGGCTCTTCCTCCGCCGCCAAAAGCTGCTTGTACGGGTTCTCGTCGGCGGCCGGGTCATAGTGCGCAAACCTGATCTCCGGTCGCTTAGAGGACCGGCGCAGGTATTGCCTCGCTGTCTCCACTCCTTCGGCCCATTTTTCTGGCGCTGGCAGCTCGAACGGCAGACCCAAAAGACCGGCGATTATGCCATTCATGGCAACGCGGAAGTTCTGCGCCCTGACGGGATCTCCGGTCCAATCTGGATGGACTCCCTCAAGGACCATAGCGGAGTAAAAAAATCTCAGGAGCTCAGCGCCGACGTCGGTGCCAAAATGCGCTTGGGCTATTCGGTCGTCATGAAAGGCCCGCTCAAGTCTGTGCTCGATTTCCTGGGAAACAGTGCGGCTAGCCTGCGCCGCTGATTTTTGAAGCAGTTCGGCAAGCCGAGGCCGGACGCGAAACGACAAGGTCTTGGAAAGAGGGGCTCGCCCAAGGCCGATTGGAGTGTTGGACTGATGGCGGAGGGGTAAAAGAAGGAGAAGACGCCAACGAAGGTGGGGCTAAACAGCCGTTCCCTTTTATACCCCCTGATCCAAGCTCCCCAACACCCCCCGTCCACTCCTACGACCCTGGCCCTATCCCCGACTGCCTGCGACGCACTCCGCCCAGTGGCGGCAGCAACGCTCGCGTGCCGAATGACGTCAACGCCGTTTACGAGGAGTTGAGCGCCCGCGGCGAGCAGCCGCCCCGGCGGCCGCGCGGGAGAGGTTGGCACCTCATGGGGGATCTGCCCCGGCAGGAAGCGGGGGCCATCGTTTTTCTCAAAGAACGATGGGTGCCAGCGCTCTCGTCCGGTCCCGACGATGATATGTTCGACATTGATCCGCGGTGGCGGCAATGACCGAGACCAGAGAAACCGGCTCCCAGGCGAACCACTCCGCACACACTGTGACCGCCCCAACCGGCAATCAGGCGGAGAAGGAGGTGGTGGTGGGGCGGCTGAGGCGGGTCCGGGCCAAATTGTTGCAAAAAAACAACACGTTTGCAATCACTTAGCTACGTGTGTAAAAATTTCACATATCATGTTGCGAGTGTGAAGCCATTGCACTATATTTCACAACGTGGAAGCTAGCGAGATGCCTAGCGTCCAGCGCCTTAGCAATTCGACCGTCTATGTTCATGCGAGGCGCGAACATCCACCGCCGCACTTTCATGTGATCGGTCCTGGATGGGAAATCAAAATCGAAACGCGAACTTTCAAGGTGATCCGTGGAGATGCACCGCGATCTGACCTAGCCGGGATCAAGCAGTATTGGGCGACACATGCCCAGTTATTGTTGGACAAGTGGGATGAATACAATGAACGCGATCCCTAGCCTGACTCTGGCTATCCCAATGCCTCAGTTGAGTTCAATCGAGGTGATCGACCATCTGGCCGTTCGCGTCACGTGGCGCGCAGGCATTCGTGCGCCGCGAACAGAGACGATCGATCTGTCTCCGCTGATTAATTCACTCAAGCTTTACCGGCCGCTGCGGACGGATCATGAATTGTTTCGCACCGCTCACTTGATTGAGAACGGAAGGATTGTCGCTTGGGGCAACGGTGAGATTGACATGCCGGTGGAAAGTCTAGAGGAGCTGGCAGAAGAAGGTATGACCGCAGATGATTTCAGAGAGTTTCTCACATCAAATAATTTAACGCATAGTGAGGCTGCTGCGCTTCTCGGATATAGCAGAAGACAGATCGAAAACTTCTTAACTGGCGGACTTATCCCGCGAGTAGTCGTGATGGCCTGTTTTGGGCTGTTAGCACGCAACCAACTTCTTCGGAATCCACTAGTAAGCAGCGCTCATGCCCACGCGAGCGTGCAGGTGATTGATAGTAACTCAATCAAAACTTGCACGCTCCACGTGACGAAGCAGGCCAGCCTACCTGCCACTACAACCGCACCAAATATTATAGTGTTGAAGGAAGTGGCTTAGCCTATGACCGATCCGGTCATCTTTGGTTACACGATCTTTTGCGACGACGTCCGTTTTGAGGTCGGAGACAAGATCAGCCTCATCGGCGTGTATCATGCTGTCATGTTGATTCCAGGTGAGTTTCCTTTCACGGTGCCGAAATTCACAATGGCAGTGAGATATGTTGAGCGCATCGGTGCTTTCTCGGAAGAAGTGAGGCTTCGCGTTTTCATGCCGGGTGACGCGGAGGATCGCCCGACAGTGGACGGTAAAATCGAAATCGAGGAGCAGCGTGAAATAGCAATTAGAGCAATGAAAAAAATTCCTAATAAAGACGACCCACCGGAATATATCCACATAGGCTCAAATATTGTTCTCGCCCCCTTAGTCCTACAGAAACCGGGCCTGATTAGGGTCAGAGCATTTTGTGGGGATGAGACTGTGAAGTTGGGTGCTCTGCGGATTCAAAGGGCTTCCACGGAAGTCCAAGAACCAACCTAATCTCTAATACCAAGCCGCTGA
>Ga0310912_10001883_pt1 | contig 11637 bp, 7 predicted proteins | sample GREbulkMGOX080_FD_203443 | JGI IMG/M metagenome (GOLD analysis project Ga0310912, IMG submission 203443) | Lab enrichment of tropical soil microbial communities from Luquillo Experimental Forest, Puerto Rico - GRE.bulkMG.OX080 | ecosystem: Environmental > Terrestrial > Soil > Tropical forest >...
CTGGGGGCGACAGCATCGAGATCGACGGCGGTAACATAGCGTCGTTCAGCGAGCTTGCCTTCATCCCAGCCGGAGCCTGTGACCCATTCGCCGGGCTTGACCAATGCGATCTTGGCCTTTACTCGCGCCACGATTTCCGCCACCGAAGTGGCATCAGAAAGCTTCGCGCCGTAAAGTTCTTCCACGCCTCCCTCGGCAATGTGCGCATGTGTATCAATAAGGCCAGGCGTGGCCGTGTGCCCATGAAGGTCGATGATGCGCATCCCGGGTACATTGCCGGCGAATTCCAGGACTTCAGCGTCGGTCCCGACTTTGACAATGATGCCGTGTCGGATGGCTATTGCTTGCGCTACGGAGTCACTGCCATCGGCGGTGACGATGTGGCCGTGGAGCAGGATGACGTCAGCGTTGGGGCTTTGCGCGAGCAGGATTCGAGTCAGCAGCACAGTGGCAAGCAGGGCACACGCCGAGCTGAGTTTGCAGTGCATAGACATCGTCAGATTCTCCTAGGGCGGCAGCTTAAACCACTATATAGATTCTGCGACAAGCAATAGTTGAATAGAACCATCGTGACTGAAGCGGTTGTCGCGAAGGATGGCCGATTGGAGGACATTCGGATTGCTAACGGTCTACCAGGTTTGAAGGAATTGGCTGTTGCTAGCCACCATGATCAATGTCCCGCCTAACGTGCGGGATCGAGACGAATCGTCGCGCAGTGATTTCAACTCAGATGGATTTCCTGACGTAATTACTTTGGTCGGATGCCAAACGCGGGGTAAAGTTCAGCAGGTTTGTAAACCACGCCATTTTTGATAACCATATCTATGCGACGGACGTCGCTGATTTGTTTGGTAGGGTCGCCATTGACAAGAATCATGTCGGCATACTTGCCGGGAGCGACGGAACCGAAATCTTTCTCCATGTGCATGACTTGAGCGGCCTCGATGGTCACGATGCGGAGAACTTCGGGTGCAGGAACCCCAGCTTCGGCGTAAATCTCCAACTCACGGTCCAGGGCATAGCCGTTGCTGTTGTCGGTCCCCGCGACAATCTGAATTCCATTGTCGTACAACTTCTTAACCATGCGAACCATGTTGGCGTAAGCGGCGCGGTACTGTCTGTCGGTAGCGGGATCGGATGCGTCAAGCGCTTGCCCAGCCGTTCGCGAAGTGCGCTGCACCTGAACAGGCAGCCGATCGAAGATAGCCGCATCGACTCGACCCGGCTGGCCGGGCCGGTCGAGATAAACGCTTTCCCAGGCACCCATGGTGGGGTCGACAACCGCGTGGTGCTGTTTGAGGAAGGCGATAAAGTCGTTGACCTGCCGAGAATTCAAATCGAGATCGCCACCCCGCTTGCCGGGTTCGATGAAGCGCGCCGGTGTACGCGTCTCCTTCACATCCGGCATGAAGTTGAGGAAGATGAAATTCATGTGCTGAATTTCATCGGCCCCATCCCGGACGAATTGTTCGGCGATCATCCCCGAAGGCACGTGGCCGCTTACGCGGAGACTGCGCCTGTGAGCCTGGTCCGCAATAATGGGTACCAGTTTGGGCGTCACGGAGCTGTAGATTTTGATCTGGACGTAACCTAGGTCCGCATAACGATCGACCTGCTCCCGGGCCTCCTCCGGGGTGGCCGCGAGAACTTTAATCGGGCCCTCGAACGGCCCGGGGCCATCGATCAAGCCGGCCGGCACGACACGCGGACCGATTTGCGTTCCGTCCTGGATCTGCTGGCGCAACTTAGTCAATTCTTCGATAGAGTTCCCGAGGTCACGGACAGTAGTAACTCCCGCCGCTATGTCAAGAAACGCGTCTTCGGGGAAGAGATGGGCGTGCATGTCCCATAAACCGGGGAGAAGCACCTTCCCGCTGCCGTCAATAGCCTGAAACCCACCGGGGATTGGGCGACTGTCGTCTGGTTCAACGGAAGCGATGCGCTCGCCGCGAATGGTGACGCGCTGCTTCGGAAGGAGCTTACCCGCGGCTGAGTCAAACAGAGTGACGTTGCCAATAACCAGCTCGCCAAAAGGCCTGTGGCTGAGCGCTTTTGCGAGGTCGGCAGCACGCGCGATTTCCGCTTGACGCTGCGAATCGCGTAATTGAGGAAAGGAAGATTCATACCCGCGCCGAACTACCGCGGACCATCCGTTAACTGCCGCAAAAAATTGTTGTTCTTCATCGAGCCAGAGATATTGAGGGGTGAATCCGAGCCCGCTAATCTCGTACAGTGTGGCGGTAGTCTTCTGTCCGGAGCCTTCGATAGGAAAGGACTGTAGTTTGCGAATCGCGGCTTGGCCGCTGGGAAGGACTGGGAGCTTTCCGGCGCTTTCGGGCGACAGAAGAGCGCGAGCAAGAATGGCTCCTGATTCCGGGCCGCCGTTCAGGTCGAGAAAGAATTTGCCGGAGGCACTGGACTGCTTTTCGTTCTCCGCCTGGTTCTTCCACACGGCCTCGCCAGCCTTCATCGAGAACCGCTCCTCAACAGGGGACTTCATGTAATCGACGCCGTTGGATTCCTCGAAAACAATCAGGCCACGCGAGTCGAGGCGATAGGTCGTGTAAATCTTTGGGCCACGGCCGCGATCGTTGAACTGGAAGAATTCGTGGATCGTTCCATCAGGCGACTTCCAGACTGCATCCTGGCCTGAGGGAGTCTTGTCTGTGAGCATCATGCGCACGACGGCATCTTTGGGAATGTCGCTGGGAAGTTCAGGGAGCGGGGATTGTTGCTGGGCCAAAAGAGCTGAGGAAAACGACAGGCAGGCGAACGCAGATATGGAGATGCGCGGCACCGGAGTCCTCCATAAGGCGAGAGTTATCCACCGCAAGGTGGGTCAAATCGGTAGCCCAGTTTCGCAGATAGTCTACATTGCGTGTCAACTCAATCTCGCTGCATTTTCTGAACACGAGAAGCTCTTCGCCTCGATACTCGACGAGCGCAGACCCAAAAGCACGCCGGGCGTGATTCCAGCCGCCAAGCCTCAGGAGTTGTTTGCAACCGTGGATACACCTGAAAGAGTCGGTTCAACAAAGCATCGAGAGGAGCAGCGATTCACTTCGCCGCATTAGAGTTAATGATTACGATTTCGACGCGCTCGGATAAATCGTGCTTCATAGCCACCTTCTAGTGGTCGCCGCGGTAGACTGGAATCCGCGGCCCAGATGATAGCCCTTGGCGGAATTCAAGCAAGAGCCTTTCAGTTGCCTATGGCAACTTACGAGTCATGGTGCATCTAATTCGGCAAAGGCGGGTTTCCTTCCGCCCATATAGTATCCCGAGGTTCGGGATTTTGAGGAGTTGACGATGAACGAAATCACACCAAGGTCGAAAACCAAGGTTTTAGTGGACGGTGGCGATCCCGAAGAAACGGTTCGGGTAAAGAATCTTGTCGGCTATGTAGACGGCCAGACCACCAATCCGACTCTCGTCTCTAGAAACCCGGAAGTTCGGGCGTTGGTTTCCTCCGGCCGAAAGTTCAGCTCCCGCGAGGACCTGGATGAATACAAGAAGATCGTGCAGGCAATTTCGCCTCTGGTTGGCGACGCCGGCGTTTCGATCGAGGTGTACGCCGACTTGGACACAACTGCTGAGAACATGCTTGCTCAAGGACGTGAAATGTTCTCCTGGATTCCGAATGCCTACGTCAAGTATCCGTGCACGCATGAAGGGCTGCGCGCCGCCCAAATGTCCGTGCGTGAGGGTATGCGTGTCAATATGACGTTGTGTTTTTCGCAAGACCAGGCGGCTGCAGTCTATGCGGCAACGAAAGGGTCGAAAGCTCCCGCTTATGTGTCTCCTTTCGTTGGCAGACTCGACGACCGCGGGGAGAACGGCATGGATCTGGTGAAAAACATCAAACAAATGTATGCAGCGGGAGATGGACACGTCCACGTGCTCGCAGCTAGCATCCGCCATCTCAATCACCTGCTCGGTGCGCTTGCTTTGATGGCGGAATTGGTGACTGCGCCGGGTAAGGTTTGGGAAGAGTGGGCCGACGCATCTTTTCCCGTTCCTGGGGCGGATTTTGTCTACCAGGAAACTGATAAAGCCAATAAGCCACTAAAGGCCATCGCGTACAAGTCGATCGATTTGAATCGAGAATGGGACAGTTTTGATATTCGGCACGAACTCACCACAAGAGGAATTCAACAATTTGTGGCGGATTACAAAAGTACGCTCAAGCAGTCTGCTTGAGGTCCCGATTATAGAGCCGCATCTCAACACAAAGCCGCGCTACGGAAAATCAAACAGGAAACAAATGATGGAGGAGACTACGAACATGAAAGATCGGAACGAAACAGCAACAACACTTACTCAGTTACGTCTGGCCAAGCGCTCGCCCGAGTATTGGCGAGTCACGTTTGACCACCCGCCACTCAACATCTTCGGTCCGGAGATGCTTCCGCAAGTGAACGAGATCATGACGGCAATCGAAACTGACGAGCAGGTTAAGGTGGTGGTTTTTGACAGCGCTGTTGAAGGTTTTTTTCTGATTCATTTAGATTTTCTCGCGAACCTCGATAATTTGGTGCACCTCCCTCCTGGCCCTACAGGCTTACATCCGTGGCCCGAGATACTGGTGCGTCTGAGTCGCACACCTGTCGTGTCGGTAGCGATGATTCGCGGGCGGACGACTGGTATGGGAAGCGAGCTTGCCCTTGCCTGCGACATGCGTTTCGCGAGTCGTGAAAAAGCCATTTTGTCGCAGTTTGAAGTCGGCGCCGGTTTTGTGCCTGGCGGTGCGCCGATGGCCCGGCTGTCTCGCCTCATGGGCAGAGGACGTGCCCTTGAAGTAATCCTAAGCGCCGAAGACGTCCCAGGCGACCTCGCTGAGCTCTACGGATATGTGAATCGGTCGCTACCTGATGCAGATCTAGATAGGTTTGTTGACGCACTTGCCGCCCGGATCGCCTCTTTCGACAAACAGACACTCGCTCATACCAAGCGCCTGGTCAACGTTGCCAGCTTGCCGCCCGACATTGAAATCGAATCCGGGTGGAACGCGTGCGTTGCTTCGATGGCACAACCCGCCACACAGCAAAGGATCAAATGGTTGCTGGAGCGAGGGTTTTGCAAACCTGGTGACGCAGAAAATCACTTGGGAGATTTTGTGGGACAGGTTGGGCGCTGAGCGTCTATAACGGACAAGTAGAGAGCTCACCCGCTGGTTAGCGCAAATCGGTAACTTGAACTAGTAGGCGCAGCGTGGAGGTTTTGCCACGCTCAGCAATCCTCCACCCTCGCCACCATGTTCTTTGATCACCGTGCGTGCGTCCTTGTCCTCTCGTAGTCCCGTGAATTTGGAGTGCCGCAGATGATGGCCAGAGCCGGAGTGCTCGTCCCTAGTGCTAATCTGCGCCCGGGCATTGGCAGTGCATGTCATTTTGCTGGCAGGCAGTTGACATCCCGGTTTTCCCGACGTGTTTGCGCAGTTTCTATGTCTAAGGAAGTCAATCACTAAAGGCGCCTGCAGGTTTGGTCCTCGGATTGCCTATGTTTTAGCATGGATTACAAGAAGATGAAGGCGTTGATGGAAACGAGCCGCGAAGAGTCAGTGGCGCAACGAAGGCCAGAAGTCAAAGAGTTTTCCAAGCCGGATTCTGAGCCCGATTCGCCGTATCTGGGTTACGACCTGACAAAAGAACGGTTCACAGCCTAGGGAGAGGTAGCAGCCACGAAAATGCCGACAATATTTCAGTGGTACCAGCTCTTACGGAATCACCACTATCGGTTTACAGTGTTCCAAGCGGTGCGGGCTGCGCTTTGGCCGGCGCGCTAACTCACCCACGTCCCGAGCGGTTGTGCCGGTAATCGGGGAAATCGGATCGCGCCTGTCGCCAAGCTCATTTAGTTTCCAACTCCGCATCCCAGTCTTCGACCAGTGAGGTCACCGCATTGGGTTGCCCAGGATCATAGGCCAAGATAAATGGCTGCCCGTCCGGTGACACATCAAAACCACCTGTCGGAGCGCGATAGAGTCGCGTCTCGAAAAGAGGTTTCACAGCTATGACCGTGAGGGTTGAGTCGGTTGTCTTCATTTCTACGGACGTGATCTTGTTGTCTGACGAGAAGTAGAACAATTCGCGGCCATCCTTCCTCCAACGCGGCATACGCCGAAGGAGGGCATGCCGGTTCGGCCGTTGGCGCCTCTCGACTTCTTCGTCGTCCTGGTGATGCTCTCCATCGATTGCGTGTCAGTGGCGGAGAGTTCATAGACGTCTTGCGCAACCGCAAATTGCGTGCTTATACCCGGCATGGGCTTCCTGTTGGTGAAGATCTTTCCCCTGACGCCTGACGCCAGTGTGGGCATATTGCTGCTGGCCACTATCCCAGAAACGCCAATTGCCTTGCAATTCACCCGCATGGCCAAGACACGCTTGGTGTTCGCCGCGGTGATGACCTTCGTGTTATCGCTGGGAGCATCGCGTTAACGCCATCGGCTGTCGAGGTAATGACCGCGTTTCGGCTTTCTTCGCCTTCTAGAATATGCGCAGCTTGTCCCTGAGACTCGCGGTGTCACACGTTTACTAAACGAGGCCCAGAATTATGACCAATGATTGAAATCACTAGGTCTCGGATGTAGCCTTCAAACCAGGAACTTCCGACTAAATCTCTAGAGCTAAGGTGGACATGAACCCCTTTGACTTGTGGATAGTGTCATTCCTGAACAGCTTCGCATGTCGTTCCTGGGCGTTCGACAGATTCATGTCAAAGGTCGCCGATGACAGCTTCATTAAGGGGGGAGTGTTCACCGCCTTACTTTGGTGGGTCTGGTTCCAGGCAGATGACAAAGAGGATGAACGGCGGGAATTCGTTCTCTATGGAGTGGTTGCTAGTTTTCCGGCTATCGTAACAGCTAGAGCTCTTGCGTTGACCTTGCCGTTCCGCTGCAGACCTTTGCACAACCGCGCGCTTCACTTCCACATTCCTTATGGCGTTGATGAAAACGTGCTGATCAACTGGAGTTCGTTTCCCAGTGACCATGCGGTGCTCTTCTTCACACTCGCGACCGTCATTTTCCTAGCCTCACGCCGGCTGGGTATTGTTGCGTTTTTGTATGTTTTTTTTGTTCCCTGTTTCGCTCGGGTCTATCTGGGTTACCACTATCCTACTGATATCCTCGCGGGTGCTCTTCTTGGAATTGGCATTGCTTCCCTGTCTAGGGTTACCGCCCTAAGGAAAATGATCGCGCAACCTGGAATGCGCTGGGTGCGCAGCCATCCAGCCTCCTTCTATGCAAGCTTCTTTCTCGTAACGTTGCTGATCTCCTTGCTGTTCGATCCTCTACGGACTCTTGCCCATTTCGCCTTTGAGTCGGTGAAGGCTGCGTTGAAGCTTTGACGAAACTTAGGCGTCTAATCATTCGAGACGTCGGACTGACGCAAGATGAGGTTATCCAATCCAGCTCCCTCCGTGCCAACATGCTTTAGACAAGTCTAGTACGCTTAATTAATGAGCAGGGCGAGAGAGCATAGGAAAGAGATGAACGGGGATTCTCTTGGGGTTGTTCTTTCTTCTGGGGGTTCGGCTGGCGCGGAACGGAGCGAAGGCGAGCGAAGCGAGCCGAAGCGCAGTGAAGCGGCAGCCGAAGCGGGCGCCGCTCCGACATCGGCGTCGCGTCCGGATCCCGAAGTGGTGGCCAAAGCCAAGCGGCGCACCTTCACCGCTGAGTATAAGCAGCGCATCCTGCAAGAAGCCGACAGCGCGGCGGCGACCCCAGGCGGTGTGGGGGCACTTCTCCGTCGCGAGGGTTTGTATTCCTCGCACCTCGTGAGTTGGCGGCGAGAACGCCGAGCCGGCGTCCTTGAGGCCCTGAAACCGCGAAAACGCGGTCCGCGATCCGAGCGCAATCCCCTGGCCGAAGAAAACCAGAAGCTGCGCCGGCAGGTTGGCCAATTGACCGAGAAACTCCGCAAAGCGGAGATCATCATCGACGTGCAAAAAAAAGTGGCTGCGCTGTTGGGTCACCCACTTCCCGACGAGGACCCCGAGGAAAAATCTTGACGTCCGCAGTCAGCGAACTGGCGATCGACGTGGGCACCAGCGCAGCTTGTCAGGCTCTATGGATGCCGCGGGCATCTTACTACTGGCAACGCCGTAAGGTTTCTGCTCCAGTCGAGGTCGTGTCCCATCGGCCTGCGCCGGTGCGGGCACTCGGTCAGGCAGAACGAGAAACGGTCCTGGCTCGTCTTCACCAAGAACGCTTTCAGGATCGCTCCCCTGCCGCTGTTTATGCGACGTTGCTCGATGAAGGCGAGTATCACTGCTCCATTCGCACCATGTATCGCTTGCTCGCCGAGCACGGCGAGGTGCGCGAGCGCCGCGATCAGTTGACACATCCGCCGTATCAGAAACCCGAACTCCTGGCCACAGCTCCGAATCAGCTGTGGAGCTGGGACATCACCAAGCTTCTCGGTCCCGCCAAATGGACATATTTCTACCTCTACGTGATCCTGGATCTTTTTAGCCGCTATGTTACCGGTTGGATGGTGACGATGCGCGAGAGCGCCGAACTGGCCAAGCGGCTGATCGAGGAAAGTTGCCAGAAACAAGGCATTCAACCGGGCCAGCTCACACTGCACGCCGATCGCGGCACCTCCATGACTTCCAAGCCGGTGGCATTTTTGCTGGCCGATCTGGGTGTGACCAAGACGCACAGTCGGCCGCACGTCTCGAACGACAACCCGTACTCGGAGAGCCAATTTCGCACGCTGAAGTATCGGCCGGAGTTCCCGGACCGCTTCGGGTGCCTTCAGGACGGTCGTGCTTTCTGTCAGGGATTTTTCCGTTGGTATAACCAAGAACATCGTCATTCCGGCCTGGGCTTGCTCACGCCGGCGATGGTGCACTACGGTGAAGCGGAAAGCATCTTGCGGCAACGGCAAGCGGTGCTCGATGTCGCGTACCAACTCCACCCGGAGCGCTTCGTACGGAGCGCTCCGACGCCACCCCAACTTCCAAGCGAAGTCTGGATCAACAAGCCGCTCTCATGAAGTGCAGCTCGCAAAAACCGGGATGCTGCGGGTCAAGCGAGCTGGCGATCGTCGCCCCTGCAGCTTCCTGGCGCGGAATTTTCTGGGAAAAACCTGGAATCGGCACCAAAAACAAAAAACTCACTAAATTTCGTAAGCACCTGTCTAAGAGTCGTTGACACGCGCCGGCTTTCGAAACCGGCGAGCCGTCCGCGTGACCAAGCCGCAATTTCTGCGATGCCCCGAAAACTGCTCATCAGAGCCGCGTTCGCATGACGGAAGGCGTGAAAGCCATTGCCGTGTGACACCCGGATACCGAGCGCCTTCAGCAACGGCTTGAACTTCCGCTTGAGAAGCAGGTTCTGATCCCATGGTGTTCCGTTGCACGCCGCAAACAACAGCCGGCGCTCATTCGGACGCCACGACCCCAGAAATACCTTCAAATGCTCAGAGGCCTGGGGCGATAGCTCGACCACTCGGATGGAATCGATCGACTTCGGATCGCCGAGCTTCCCGCGCCACGCGCTCCGTTGCACTTGAAACAGCCCGCGTTCAAGGTACAGGTCAACGACCGTCAGCCCGTGCAGCTCCCCGGCTCGCAGCCCGGTTTCCGCTGTGAGTCAGTACCATGTACGCTGTGGCTCCTTAGGCCTTAGCGAGGATGTGTTGAATCTCCCGTTGAGAAAATAAGAATCGTTGCACTCGCTTTACTTCCGGGAGCACCACGCCTATGAGGTCATGAGCTCTGTAGCCCCACTGCCCTTGCCGTGGTCCACAGGCTCTGCAGTGTGATGCATATATTCTCAATCATGGAATTTATAGTCTCCAATTGGCCAATGAAGCCCAGTATGTGAGCCCGGGAAGCGGAAGAAGATGTGCCTTATGCATGCTATTCCTCCTCGATGTTTGCGACGCCCTCAAAAACCATGCTCGCGTGTAGCTACTGTTAAGTATTACTCGCCTGAACGACTACCTATGAAATTAAAGGCTACGCCAATTTTTCCGAAGTGCTGTTTCTGACGACCGCGAACCTTATATGATCTGCAGACGTCAGCGCATCAGCTATGATCCTTCCAGCTTTAAGACGGTAGGGAACCATATTCATGGTTTCTTTAGAGTGCAGTTAGGTGAAGAGCAGATACTGGATTGATTGTTTGATTTTCGTTGTTTTCCTCGCACGAGCGTCGAATCGTCGAATCGAACGAGCACCCCTGGCCCTCCGTTGGGCTCAGGCCGCATAGAGGGATGATGCGATGCTGCGACCTACCCCCGACTGGGTCTGAGTTCTTTTACGGGATCTCTTTCGTATGTACATTTTAACGCTTCGAGAGTACAGTGCTTGCACCGCCCCCATAGGCAACGCCCCCAGCCTTGGCAGAGTAATTCGAACGATTTTCCGGACTTCACAGATCGCCACGCGAACAAGTGTGGCTGTTTCTTCGGGGGGTGATTAGGGAGATGTGGAGTCGCTTTCGTTCTTCTGGCGCGGTCGGCAGCGCACCTTCCTTCTTGCTCTTGGTATTGTCTTCCACACTCCTTCAAAGCTGCGGGCAAGCTCCCAGCGGCGGTAATAATGCCCTACCTTCACCTTCACCGCTCTCGATCGCCACTACGGGACTACCCGATGGCCAAGTTGGTGCACTCTATACCGCCACATTGGTCGCTACCGGTGGCACCACTCCGTACAGGTGGGCGCTCACGAGCGGCACGCTTCCTGTTGGTCTCGCGCTGAACGCTTCCAATGGAGCGATCACCGGCACACCGACCGCCCCCGTGAACGGCACCCCGCTGACCTTCCAGGCGACCGATTCTGGCACTTCAGCGCAGAACAAATCCGTGAGTCTCACTGTAACCATTGCCCCAACTGGCCTGGCGATCACGACTACCTCATTACCGAGCGGGCAGGTGGGAACGGCTTACAGTGCAATACTCGCGGCCAGCGGCGGGACGACTCCTTACAGCTGGGCAGTCACGAGCGGCGCACTCCCAGCCGGTCTCACGCTGAATGCTTCCACCGGTGCGATCACAGGCACGCCGACCGCCGCCGTGAACGGCACTCCGCTGACCTTCCAGGTGACCGATTCCGGGTCCCAGAACAAGTCCGTCAACTTCACTCTCACCATTGTTGCTACCGGGATCACCGTTTCTGTTTCTCCCACGCGCGCTGCGCTCGCTATTACACAGGCCTTGCCCCTTGCCGCTACGACGAATGACCCCAGCGGCGTGAACTGGACCGCTAGCGGCACCGGTTGTTCCGGGTCGACTTGCGGTACATTCTGCCTCTCGCCTTCGTGTTCGGTAACAACGTACACTGCTCCATCCGTCGCCGGCGTTTATACAATCACCGCCACAAGTGTCTCCAACGCAGCTATTTCGGCCTCTCTCCTCGTCGCCGTTACGGATCTCGCTGGAGTCCTCACTTATCACAACAACCTCTCTCGCGACGGCACCAACACGCACGAATTCGCGCTCACCAGTTCCGTCGTCACAACCGCCACGTTCGGCAAGCTCTTCTCTTGCACGGCCGACGGCGCCATCTATGCCCAGCCACTCTGGATTCCCCAGATATCTATCGCGTCTGTAAAGCACAATGTCGTTGTCGTGGCCACGCAACACGAAAGTCTCTACGCCTTCGATGCAGACACCGCGCCTTGCACCA
>Ga0310912_10001885_pt1 | contig 11631 bp, 11 predicted proteins | sample GREbulkMGOX080_FD_203443 | JGI IMG/M metagenome (GOLD analysis project Ga0310912, IMG submission 203443) | Lab enrichment of tropical soil microbial communities from Luquillo Experimental Forest, Puerto Rico - GRE.bulkMG.OX080 | ecosystem: Environmental > Terrestrial > Soil > Tropical forest >...
GGCTGTGCCTTGGCATAGAGTCAATCAACATATACCTTCTTTCTCAAGGGTGAAGTTTCTTCCTTATACGAAAGACACTACACACCTTTCGCCCCACTGGGATTCGACCGGGACGGTGGCAAGCACCGAAGCCCACTTTTCAGAAGGTTTTCAAAGGAAATCGAGTGCCGGCACTCCTTGATCGGAGCGGCCACTGGACTCTGAGCCAACTTAGGCAGGGATTCAAGCCCGGGGTTTTGAGTGTGATTGATTCCATGATGTGCCCGACCATCTTATCGACGAGGAGATTTCCTTTTACCTGCTTCCCACACTGAAAGCGCTTCGCATCCCGATGATCAGCACGAAAGCCAGTGCGGTCAACGCACCGACGCCCGGATGCGTCATCCACCGCTGGGCTGCGCGACAGTTCTCCGCCTCTGGTTCGATAGCCTGGCTTAACTCCGCGAGTGTCGGGTTCAGCCGATCCAGCAACTCAAGCAGATCGTGCCGACGTCGGTTGGCCCATGGCGCTAGCGGGAACGCCTCCAGTTGTTGGCTATTCGTTCAGCCCAGCTTCGAGTCGCAGTACCTTCTTATCCCGGCTCAAGATTGACCCCGTGCGCTCTCAGCCCTAACATTCCAGTGGGTGAGCGTTCCTTTTTGAGCCGATTGGGCTAACGATTTCGCACTATCGGATTCTCCGCAAGCTTGGCGGCGGCGGTATGGGTGTGGCGTACGAGGCCGAGGACCCTAAGCTTGGCCGGCACGTCGCCCTAAAATTTCTACCTGACGAGTTTGCTCACGATCCACACTCCCTTGAACGTTTTCGTCGTGAAGCTCGTGCCGCCTCTGCACTGAATCATCCAGACATCTGCACCATCTACGAGATCAATGAGGCGAATGGAAGGCTTTTCATCGCTATGGAACTCTTAGAAGGTATAAATCTGAACCACCTCATTGCCGGGCGAGCGCTGGAATCAGAGTCAGTCCGCCCATTCTGGTAGATTTCGTCGTGTTAGGAAACCTCCGCAAAACGCGCGCACGTGGAACGCCAAAAACATTGGCTCTTTTGAAGGGATCTATGCGCGTTAGAAACGCGTAGTTTTCTAATGGCCAGGAGGAAAGTGCCTTAGAAGTCTCTCTACAGCCTTCGCCAAGTTCTTTTGCTGCCTCTCGGGGGTGGCCTCAGGGTCGATAGTCTTACCGACGTCGCCCCGCCAGACCAGACTATGGTTTTTCGAATCGTAAATGTCGACAACCAATTGGCCAGTGTGAATCGTGAGAGTTTGCCCAGTTGTGATCCCGCCAACGCGCCCGTATCTAGCGCCCGGAGGCCCCCGGGAGCGTATCCCCAGCTCGTGTTGTATGGAGTAAATTGTGTCTCTGCTCCAATTCCAATCTGACAACCAACGTATAGATCGGCGGTATCAGTATTGGTCTTGGTGAGACCCTTTTTCGCAAGTTCTGTATCCATCACATCCTCGATGCGCTTGTCCCAGCGATCGTCAACTTTCGAACTGTCCCGAACGGTTAGCCATTTGTAGGTCTTGAATTTCGAAAAATCCGCATCCTGATCAAAAGTGAAACGCACATCATGGTCGGCCGCGGTACAGGCGACCAATAACAAAACTGCCGAGCAAAGCCCGATCTTCTTCATGGTCATTTGTGCGAGCAGCGACGATCTGTAACCGACGACCGAAATTCTCAGAGCACCGCACCGAAACCTGTATCGCGGCACACTGATTCTTGGTGGAGGCACACCGAATCTTTTTCACGCGCCACCTTTCTCGTGTGAACTGTATCGATTGCCAGTTGATCGAAACGAAGGATTTAAGTGATGTGTTGAACTCAAGATTCGTTGTTACATGTACATTTTCGGAAATAGAGTTCTTGCGCTCGAAAGAAGCAGAGTTTATGCACTCGCCGGATTGCGGTTGAAAATGTGGGGGAGATCGGGAACAAAGTATGGACGGCGCAATCAGAGAAAAAAGAGACGCGGAGACCTTCGCTGACGAATGGGAAACCGCTTGGCGGAGACATTGGGAGAAAACCGGCTTCAGTCCTTACGAGTTGCCCGGAAGCGATTCACCGAGTGCAGCGGAACGGGAGTTCTTGATGAGTCCGCGCACATCGGACCGAGAATATGCGCGGCTGAAGAGAATCACGGACGAGTTCGAACTAGGCTTTCGTAGCCTCTGCAACCTCGGTCCGGCGGTTACCGTATTTGGCTCTGCCCGGTTCAAGCCAGACCATCCTTATTACGAGTTGGGCCGAGAAGTGGGCCGCAGACTAGGCCAATCGGGGTTCAGCGTAATTACGGGTGGAGGCCCCGGCGCAATGGAAGCTGCGAACCGTGGTGCGCGTGAGGCCGGTGGACCGTCATATGGCCTGAATATTGTGTTGCCGCACGAGCAAAAGCCCAATCCGTTTGTTGACCAGACAGTGGAATTTCACTACTTTTTCGTTCGCAAGGTAATGCTGGTCAAGTACTCGTGCGCATACATCGTCCTGCCCGGCGGACTCGGCACTTTGGATGAGTTATTTGAAGCGGCCACTCTGCTGCAGTGCGGTAAGATCGGCCCTTTTCCTCTTGTGCTGATCGGCCGCGATTTCTGGCAAGGTATGCGGGATTTCCTGCTGTTTATGGTCAAGCAAGGAGTCTTTGCGGCCGATGAGGTTGGTTTCGCTCGTATTACTGACTCTGCGGACGAAGCAGTTGAACTAGTTGTTCGCAGCTTGCCTCCAGCACTCAAGGACCGTTTGCACCCCATCAAGGCAAAATCAGTATGAAAATCAAAGTTGTTGGCGCTGCAGGTGGGGAAGTCACCGGATCTGCTTATTTCGTCCAAACCAAACGTGCCAACATATTGGTGGATGCCGGCATGTTCCAGGGCGGGAGTAAATCAGAGGCTAAGAATCGGCTTCCCCCTGGGGTGAAGCTCGCGGAACTGGATGCGGTCCTGCTCACTCACGCGCATCTGGATCATACCGGCCGCGTTCCACTCCTTATCAAGCACGGTTACTCGAGAGGAATCTTCGCCACCGCCGCAACCATTGAGCTTGCCGAGTTGATCCTTCAAGACTCGGCAAGACTTCAAACCCACGATGCCCAACGAATCAATCGCACGAGACACCTCTCGGTACACGGGCCGGTCGAGCCACTGTACAGCCCCGAGCATGTAGCTCCTTTTAGGCAGATGGCCCGACCTGTTCCGTTTGGAGAGCCGGTTGAGGTCGCCGGGGGTGTTTCTGCGCGTTGGATCGAGGCTGGCCACATCCTAGGATCTGCAAGCATTGAACTGACCGTACAGGAAGATGCTCGCAAGTCGATTGTCGTGTTCTCGGGCGATCTCGGTCCCACGGATCGACCAATCATTCGAGACTTCGATTATTTGAACCATGCGGACATCGTGTTCCTTGAGTCCACGTACGGGGATCGAGACCACAGGGCTTACTCCGAGACGGTGGCAGAGTTTGAAGAACTCGTGATGCGTGCAGCGAAAGCACGCGGAAGAATTCTCGTGCCCACTTTCGCGATAGGCCGCGCCCAACAGATGTTGTACCACCTCGCAATCATGTTCCACCGTGGCATGGTGAAGCCATTCCATGTTTATCTCGACAGCCCGATGGCGATCGAGGCAAGCAAAGAGATGGTGACGCATCCGGAGCTGTTCGATGAAGAGTTGCTGGAATGGAGGAGTCGTGGACTCTTGCCGCTCGACAAGGCATGGTTTCATGCCAGCGTGACAGCCCGCGATTCGCAAAGCCTGAACACCGCTGAAGGTCCGTGCCTCATTTTGGCTGGCGCAGGTATGTGCAACGGGGGACGCATACTCCACCACCTGCGGCATGGACTGCCGCTAGATAATACAAACGTTCTGATCGTCGGCTATCAGAGCCAAGGTTCGGTGGGGCGAAGGTTGGTTGAGCGTGCAAAGTCGGTTTCGATTTTTGGGGAGAAGATTTGCGTCCGCGCAAACATTAACACGTTGGGCGGGTTCAGTGCCCACGCCGGCCAAAGTGACCTGCTTAAATGGTTCGCTCCACTCGCCGCCTCGCGGCCGCAGATCATCCTTACTCACGGCGAGGACGTACCTCGTAAGAGCCTGGCTGCTGCCATCCGTCAGCGATTCAGTTTGACGTCCCAATTACCGTCTCAAGGAGGCGTGATCGAGGTGTCATCTTCCCTCGCCGCCGCATCCCAAAGCTTAGCCAGTTAAAGCCAAAATCGTTGCGATTGTAGATCGTGGCCAACACACTTTAGTCCAATTCCAAGGAGACCGACCTTTCGAGAAATCTCTATTCCTCCCCCTCCTGCACCGGGGTCCAGGATTTATCCGGGTTGAACAGCTCCATTTTCTTGAATTCATCAAGTGTTTTCGGCCCGAAGTCTTCCTCGTAGATGACCCCGTCATTGCTAACTATGAAGGTCTGCACTCCAGTTACCGCGTACTCGGCCGGAGCAGCAACGAGAGCAAAGCCCCCAATCATCACTCCTTTGACAACGTAATCCATTTCACCGAGCGGCGCGGCCGGTCCTTGACCTTTCAGAATCTTGAAGAAGTACCCGTGGTATGGCTCTGAACCTAGGGTATGACCCTGATCAATCGCCCGGGCAATTTTCTCGCCTACGGGACCGCCCCAGGTATCATCAGTATTCTGCCAGGCCAGGCCATCCTGCTTCCCCGCAGTGCTGATAATGCGTTGAGCATACTGGTTAACGCTATAGCCTTCCCGTGGCTGAAGGGCATATTCGTACTGCGCTTCTACATAGCCATGACAAACTTGAATTGCGTCCAATTCGTTGGCACCAATGCGGCGATAGAGAAGCTCCTGCCGGCCAGCATTGGCATCAAAGAACCATTGGCCACCTCTCTTTACAATTGGTACAGGGAAGGGCCAGTCCTCGTTACCAACCAAGAGGAATGCGCGGTTGCCAGTTTTGGGATCCACCGAGACACTTTTCTTTTCATGGGCCTCAGAGGCGAAGTCAGTTGCATGCTTGCGGTCTTGCGCGTATTCGCCGCTGAAGACAATATCCTCTCCTCCCGGTCCAAAGATCTTCAGGAGTGAAACTTGGTCGAACTTGTCGGCCGCATCAATCAGCGCATCAGCAGCCCGCTGCGGACTGTCAAAGCCTATGACGTTCGCAGCCGGGGAAGTACCCGTGGAAGAACCTTTCGCTGTGGATTCTTGGGCAACTGCAAGCATGAACGCCCATACAGACGCCAAGATGATCGCCCCAAGGATCCAGAGAAATTTGGAAGGCCTACCGTTCTTGGACGTTGATCCCATTCTGTGCTCCTACGCTGTTGGTCTCGTAACCTAGGCCACCTATCTGCGCCGACCACCACCACCACGAGAGCCACCGCCACCTCGACTGAAGCCCCCACCTCCTCGAGACATGCTTGAGCTACCCCGATTACTGCTACCGCGCGCGTTAGATCCGCTATATCCCCTACTACCACCACCAAAGGCATCTCGGTTCCCGCCGCCACTGCGCGAGAGATCCCGACTGCCGATGCGATCCGCTCCACCGCCTCCCGACCTGTTGCCACCTCCCCCGCCTCCAACACGATTACTCGTACCACCTCCGCCGCGGTTGCCGAGCCCTGCACCTCCGCTGCGATTGCTGGCCAGATTGCCGCCTTGTCTGCCAAGCTGTTGCCGTGCACTAGACTGTCGTTTGGCCAACGAATCACCACGCGTCAAGCCCCCAAACCTGTCTGCCGTTGCCCGGTCTCGATACGGAGCTCCACCGCGATGTTGTGGGTTGTGTTGCCAGTTGCTGCGACCACCGCCAGCTGGCAGGGTTGACACGCGATTGTTACCAACACCGCCCACGCCACCCGGGCCACCGACCCCACCAACACCGCCAGCGCCACCGACTCCACCCGGGCCACCGACCCCACCAACACCGCCAGCGCCACCGACTCCACCCGGGCCACCGACCCCACCAACACCGCCAGCGCCACCGACTCCACCCGGGCCACCGACCCCACCAACACCACCAACGCCACCAGCACCGCCGAGGTTCCCGCCTCCGCGAGCGGGCAGGTTGGACACACGGTTGCCGCCGTTGATATTCGAATTCCGGTTGAAATTGTTGTTGTTGTTGATATAGACGTTGTTGCCGCCCCAGCCACAGCCCCAACCCCAACCGCCACTCCAAAATGCCCCCATCATCACGCCAATGCCGAACGAAATGGCCATCCCGGCGGCGTAATACCCAGCGGGCGGATAATAGATTGCGGGGTAGGGATAGGCCGGATATCCCCACACGTAGAAAGGATCGTACGAAGGCACGTACACGACTTGCGGATTGGCTTGTTCGATTACAATTATTGGTTTGTTCTCTATGACCTTTGTTTCCACCTTCTGTTGCTCAGTCGATTTGAGGTTGCCTTTGTCTTGAGCCTTCTTGCGCATGCGCTGTACGGCATCCATAACATCACTTTGCTGCGCCAGAAACGCGTTGCCCAGATCTGTGGTCCAGCTAATGTCGTTTGCCATGCGCTTTACTACATCGGGAAGAGCAGCAAGTGCCTGAACACTTGGATCCCATGGCTGTTTTGCCACGGCATCGGCAAGGGCTTTGTCCTTCAGGCTCGAGTTGCTTTCCAGCCACTGTTGAAGCTGAATGATTTCGAGCGGATAAGTGGACGCTGCCAAGACCTGGGCAAGCAACGGATCAGGGTAGAGGGCTATGGGAGCCACGAGAGAATCGAGCTGGTCTGGAGCTACTTTATCTGTTGCTGTTTGCGGTGAAGAGGTGGCTTGCCGCGACTCCGCCAACGAAAGTGGCTCTGGAGGGACAATCAACGCAACGCACAGAACAGCTGCAAACTTTCGGGTCAATCTAAAGAGGAGTCGGGACTGCAGTCTTTTCCTGTGCACAACAGCTCCCCGTCAAAGCAAATTGTCTCACCCTAAACGATTGAAGACTCGGTCCCGCCTGCAGATTTGGGGGCTCATCCCGTTTCAGACGGGGCGCAGGACTCCTATCGCTCGATCACCAACCAGACGGCTACGGCCAAGTGTCTCTTGCCTGAAGATATTTGTTTGTTAAACGTAGCAGGAACTGTCATCAGTGCCAGTCCCCGGTTCGTGCCTCTTTGGGTTGCCACAGCCATCGTCTTTGTGCTGGCCCTGTTCCCGCAGATCGGGTCCTGCCAGGGGCTGGTACCTGTGGGGGCCATCGGGCACCAGGTTGATCTCACCTAACGAAGGCAACTTCGGACAGTTCACTCTGCGAACGACGAGCGCGTAGTTTTATTGGCTTCGCCGACTTGACCAGCGTGCCTGCGGGAGGCTTCCGCAATCGACCACCTGCTGAAGCAGAATCAGTCGGACGACTTGCGAGTCGTCGTGGTCTGGGAACCGATTCTACCTACCGACTGGCCTGCGATAGCGTCGGCAGTTCGGCAAAAGCGCGGATGTCATGTGCAGGTACGATAACCAGATCGGGCAGACGTTCCTTGAGTGCAACTATTCGCAGCATGTTTTGGCGATTGCCGTCGGCATCCGTATCTGCTTTTCTACGGACAAGCCATGGGCGCTCTTCACGCTGCGAGATTCCCTCGAGCTGGTATACCAGGTCGCCAACAAACGCGTAATGTCTTCGATTGGGCAGTGTCACGAAGACGACTACGCTGCCCGGGGTGTGACCGGGTACAGGCACAACGACGATTGAGCCATCGCCGTAGACATCGTGACTGGCAGGAAATCCTAGGTACGGGCCGCCTTCGAAGCCGTACTCCTGATAGCGTATGCCCGTAAAGAGCCTGCAAAAATCCATGTCCCCGCTTTTTCTGATGAACTCGCGTTCCTGCCGTGTCACCAACACAGGCACGCCCGGAAAATCGGGCAGGCCGCTGACGTGGTCCCAATGCGAATGGGTCAGAAGAATGGCGTGCAGCGATTTCGGGTCATAGCCAGCAGCGGTTAGCTGGTCGGCGGCGGGCTGCCACAGACTGTAAGAGGTGATCGCACGAAAGCTTATAGGCATGCTGCGAAACTGCTGGTCGATGTTACGGCCAAACCCGGTATCGATGAGCAGGTTCCCCATCGGATGTTTCACTAGAGCTCCGGCCATGGAAAACTCGCGCCGCTCGAACAGGGAGCCACCACGATAGCCAAAGGCTGCAACGCGGTGGTTCACTCCGGTCAACACAGAGAAGACGGCCATCTCCTTCGGCGGTGTGGCTGCGGGCATCGGCCCCGCGTAGGCTTGTGGCATCGGGAAAGGCGAGGCCGAGAATGTGAGCAGGACCAGTGCGAGCGATACAAGAATCGCCGCTGCCACAGCCGCGATAAAAATGCTCTTGCTCTTCATTGTCGGTCTTAAAGGGTTCGGTAGTCGGAAATGACTTGACCGATGGGGGGAAATGTTAGGTCTGCCACGCACCGCAAGTCAACGATGCTCGCCTGGGCAGCCTGTCGGTACAATAGTTGGTGAAAAAAGTGCGCCGTGAAAGCCGCTGGACTTCAGGGGGTGCAACTCCCGCCCGGGAACTGGTTCGTTTCACTCGGTAGCAATCGAGGCGGGAGCCGAGGCAACGAAGCGGTCGGAGCCCTCGATGAAAAGGGTCGCTACGCGACTCCGCGAGCAGGCAGGCTATCCAACAATGCGGCGACCGTCCCCCGACACCTAACGTCGCCGCAGTTTATTCCCCGGGAGCGGAGTGTGCACCATTGGCAAGGCACGTTGTCGGGCCGGGGAAGGCCTGAGGTGTGCTCGACCGTAGCACCGCAATCCTTACAAACCAAGCGCGAATGAGTACACTGTGCAATCGCTAGTTCATGCATGTACTGTTGGATGACGCACTTCGGCACTTGACCTGGGTAGCGGAGCGAAATAAAGTTGCGCTTTAGGAGGACTCCCCCATGCAGCAGCCTCCCTGCGACAGACACAAGAACTTGCAGATGGTTCCATTGGGCCGCACAAATATCTATGTCTGCCCGGTCCCAAGTTGCTGCCGTTGCCACGACGACAAAGGTTACTGCGAAGTGGTCGCAGGCCAGCTTGTCCGGGGACAGAGCGCAGCGCCAACTCTAAATAGGCTGGGTTCCGCAAGAGAAAAAATCTTGAAGGCTATCCACGCCAGGACAGGTGTCTAGGTCTCTGCCGTAAATCTAGAAGAGGAAGACTTGTGGCCATCCGCCTCCATAGCTCTAGGAAAAGTCAACTGAGCGGGCATCTCAGCATATCTCTTTAGCTAGGAGCGTCGCGGCTGCACCTTCCTTCCGAAGTTCAGTCTGCTATCCAAATCATCTATAAGCAGTCTCAGAGGCGACAGTCGGTCAAAAGAGAGAGATATCCTTGAGAGTCAGGTTCGGCTTGTCTGGTCCGTACTAAACCCTGTCTGCCTGCCGCCTTGGGTTCATGAGTTCCCATGTGCCTGCGGCCCGACCCATGGATATGAAAGTGCGTTTCTAGGGTCGATTGATTCCAAATGACTTATGCGTGACTTTCGACAGAGTGTAATCGCGGATTTCAGTTAGCAGCGACAATGTGACCGTGATTCCGTTCGATCTGCAGCCGCATCTTGTCGGGAAGCTCATCGAGTTACGACCGATGCGGGCGGATGACTGGAAAGGTCTGTACGGCGTCGCCTCGGACCCACTGATCTGGGAGGTTCATCCCGCTCATGATCGCCATAAGGAAGAACACTTTAGGGAGTACTTTGAAGAAGGGTTGCAGGCAGGTGGGGCGCTGGTGGCGATCGATCGGAACACGGGCAAGATCATCGGCGCCTCCCGATACTTCTGGTATGGCCCCGAGCAGAGTGAGCTTGAAATCGGGTGGACCTTCTTGCAGCGTTCACATTGGGGCGGTGTTTACAATGCTGAGATGAAACGCTTGATGCTCGACTATGCTTTTAACTTTGTCGACCGTGTGATTTTTCTCGTGGGCATCGGCAACTTTCGATCGCAACGAGCCATGACGAAGATCGGCGGCATTTTGACCGATCGCCACGTGCAAAGAACACTTCACGGACAAACATCCGAGTTCTTAGTCTTTGAAATCCGCAGGCCATAGACGCGGATGAATGATGGATTAAGCCCGAGAGGCTCGGGTTTACGGGCAATCGCTCAATGGGTGTCGAACTCCATTTCACTCAGCACACCTTTTGCGAGGCCAAGGCGGGTTCGGTGAGTGCAATTTTAGCGATTATTATCAACAAATTAGAGAAGGAATGGTGCCGAAGAAGGGACTCGAACCCCCACACCCTTGCGGGTACATGGACCTGAACCATGCGCGTCTGCCAATTCCGCCACTTCGGCAAGTGAAGCACGGCGCCTCTCACGAGGCGCCTGGCAGGAAGAACAAACTTCTATTTTACAGACACTTGTGGCCCTGTCAAACAAGCGAGGAACTCCACTCCGATTCAAATAGCGTTTGATTCGGAGAGGTTCGGTTGGGGTCACTTCCCGGGCGAAAAATGTAGCGTCCCTTCGGAGAGATTGCTCTCGGCAGCAAGATTCTGATAAAGCAAGTGTCTTCGGCGCGAAACTCTCGGTTTGGGTCGACCCCCGGATGAATCAAAGGTGCGCCGTTCGTTTTGCGCTGCAGGAACCGTTATGGCTCAATCCAAAATGCCGCCCGAAGTCGTGAGTCGTCTGCGCAAGCTCGCTCACGATTTGAGTAATTCTCTCGAGACCATCATGCAGGCCTCCTACCTTCTCGCGGAACTCGAACTCGAGCCCCAAGGTAAGAAATGGGTGCAGATGATCGAGGAAGCCGTACAGGATGCAGCCGGCATCAACCGCGAGTTGCGGGAAGTGCTGCGGGGGTGAAAGGCAGGTCACCGGAGACAGGTCGCAGGTCACAGGGCTTGGATTGAAAGTCAGGGCCGTCTCCGTCGAAACGTGAATTCACAATCTTTCTATGCTTCCGGTCCCCTCTAATTAGCCGGCACGCTGTGACCTGACACCCTGCATTTCAAGCGGCTACAATGTCCGCACGGCATCCAAGCCATATCTCATACGAGGAACGACAATGCAGAGAAAAGCCAGTGCAGTGTGGAAGGGCGGTCTGAAAGACGGAAAGGGTTCGATCTCCGCCCCGGGCGGAGTTCTGTCGAACACTCCGTATTCGTTTACTACGCGGTTTGAAAATGCTCCTGGGGCCAATCCCGAGGAATTGATTGCGGCCGCGCACGCGGCGTGCTTTTCCATGGCGCTTTCGGCTCAGCTGGGAGGAGCGAATCTCACGCCACAAAGCATCAACACGAACGTGACGCTCACGATGGAGAAGCTCGATTCAGGCTGGACGATCACGGCAAGTCATATCGACGTAGTGGGCAAGGTTCCCGGCGCGGATGCGGCTACTTTTCAGAAGTACGCGGAAGCCGCGGAAAAGGGCTGCCCCGTTTCGAAGGTGCTGAATGCGAAGATCTCGATGAACGCGATGCTGGAAAGCTAACGTCGGCTAGCGGCTGGCAGCGAGCGGCTTGTGGCCGATTCTCGGCGTACGTTCATTAACCCGCGCTGGCGATCGATTCGCTGAACACTGGTCACTGACCACTGGTTTTGCTGCAAGCTGCTAGTGTGGTGTCCCGGAAATACGCGAACAAAGTCGGGCGATCTTCTGCAGGATCGAATCGGCCGTCGCGGTCCAGGCGAAAGGCCGACTCGAACGGTTGTAAT
>Ga0310912_10001892_pt1 | contig 11619 bp, 12 predicted proteins | sample GREbulkMGOX080_FD_203443 | JGI IMG/M metagenome (GOLD analysis project Ga0310912, IMG submission 203443) | Lab enrichment of tropical soil microbial communities from Luquillo Experimental Forest, Puerto Rico - GRE.bulkMG.OX080 | ecosystem: Environmental > Terrestrial > Soil > Tropical forest >...
GTATTCGCCCTCGCCAAAATGCTGGAAGCGCACGCGACCTTTGGCGTCGATAAAGTAGTGCGCGGGCCAATATCTGTTGTCGAAACTGCGCCAGATCTTATATTCGTTGTCGATTGCAACCGGGTATTCAATCTTCAAGTCGGATACCGCAGCGCGCACGTTGTTGATATTGCGTTCGAAAGCAAACTCTGGTGTGTGCACACCGATTACGACCAGTCCGTGATCCTTATATTTCTCAGCCCAAGCTTTGACGTAGGGAATTGAGCGAAGGCAGTTTATGCAGGAATAAGTCCAGAAGTCGATTACAACAACTTTTCCTTTGAGACCTTCGATGGTCAGGGGCGGTGAATTAAGCCATTCCACTGCACCGGACAATAGGTCTGAGGTCCCCGGCTTTATCTTCGCCAGCCCGCCTGAAACAACGCCGGAGGATTGCGCGGAATCATGAGCTGATTTCACTGTTGGATGGAGCCGGTCAACCAGGCCTTGTTCAAGCGAAGCCGTGCTCGAGGCCGAAACACGGCTCAAAAAGCCAGTATCGAGGCCCAAGGCAATCGCAACTACGGAAATCAGTACCGCAACACCCAGGCCCCGCCTGATCCACTCGCCCGCACCGAGAGAGCGCTTCATTGCAGCAAACACGCGACCACCGACTGCGAGAGCCAGTGCCAGAGACGTAGCTGCTCCAGCCGCGTAAGCGAACAGCAACAGTGAGGCGGTGATGTTGGCGCCGTTTAGGGCAGCGCCCGTCAAGATGAGGCCGAGTATCGGCCCCGCGCACGGAGCCCACAAAAATCCTGTTGCAGCACCAAGTAGAAATGAGGGCACTATCGCAGCGTCTTGGGCGCCTAAAGAACTGGAAAGTTTCGTCCCGAAATCTACGAACGGCCGCATAGCGCGGTCGGCCAGACTGGGAAAGATGAGTGTCAATCCAAAGGCCGCCAGAACGACTATGGCGATTGCGCGGCCATATTGGTTCGCGTCGACCGCCCACCCACCCGCGACAACTGCCAAAGTTGCGATCGCGGCAAATGTGACAGCCATGCCAACCAACATTGGCAAGCCGCTTTTTGCAAAGGGGCGGTCGGCCCGAGCGAACACGAATGGCAGCACTGGAAGAATACAAGGGCTGACGATGGTCAGAACGCCGCCGAGGTAGGCCAATACCAACAAAGTCATCATCGCTCTCCCGACGTGCGGAATGAATTGCTTTAGCTTCGCATAGGTCTGCGATGGCGATCCCCGTTATTTGGCTATGTACTTGAAGACTGTCGACTCAGCGTTGATCCTTCCTCTGCACAACCCGGTCATACCAGGCGGCGATCCGGAAAATTAGTTACCTCCGAGGCGTTATTTTTCCTCCACGCTCGAAGTGATGGACTGGATGACCGTCGATGCCATCTTGAAGGCGTCGCCGCGATCTTTGATGTGGTGCCGTCGCGCAATCCAATCGAAATCAGTATAGACCGCCCAGATATCACCATTCGCGTCTTGATGGACCAATAGCCGTACTGGCCAGTCCAGGCCAGAATCCGGATTTGAGGTCAAGAATTGGATTCCGAGCGCAGGATTGCCGAAGACCAAGAGCGTCGATGGCAAGAGTTTGATGCCAGCTTTCGCAGCAAGTTCGGATTGGTCAATCTCTGAGAAGAACATGATGCCCTTATCGGCGACATCCTTCTTGAGGCGATTCACCGTCTCGGCGAGCGGAAATGCACTCTTAACCCGGACTATGCCGTCTTCGTTATCGGCCCGCGGGCTCGCCATGCTGAAGAGCAGAAGTCCTGTAATGAAGGCTGCGAAGACAGTGGCGGCCATGCGCGTGATCATTTGGATTCTCCTCTTGTCTGTACTATTTGCAACCCGCGAAGATCACCGCGGGCAAGATACGGCACGCTGGCCGAGGGAACGGCTCGTACTGGTATCGACCGTTGCGAGCGACGAAAGCGTAAGGACGAACTGCGTACCGGCTGCCGCTTCAGCAAGCTGAAGCGTCCCTCCATTACGTTCGGCCAGATAGCGGGCGATGAGCAGACCGTGCCCGTTTGTCGTGTTCCCATTGGGCGCGGATCCGGTGCGAAACAGTTGGGCGCGAGCCCGCGGCGAAATCCCCGGCCCGTTGTCCGTGATCCGAAGCAGCGTAAGCGCCTTCAGGTGCTCCAGGTGAAAATCGAGTAACGTGATTTCGCCTGAGAACCGCGCCAGCGCAACCGCGTTATGAGCCAGGTTGAAAACGATACGGAACACATCATTCGGATTACCTAAAACCATGTGGTGGTAGTCGGGATGAAGCTTAATCTTCAAGCCCGATGGCGTGATTGGACGCAGAATATCGATGACTTGGCGGACGGTCTCGACAATGTCGAAGCTGATCCGCCTGGGTGCCGAGAACTCATTGCCATTTTCCCGAAGCGAATCGTTACAGAGAGCCGTGACCTTCACCAGCAGCTGATGTGCCGCGGATGCCGCTTTGACACCTGGCGACCCAGCAAGACTCTCTAGCTTTTCGACATGGAGCGCGATCACCGCCATGGCGTTGCGAATATCGTGCGCAAGGGCCGGCCGCAGCGTTGAGGAAGAGGGTGGCGGGACGAGCGTCAAAGACATAGCCGTGCTCCTGGACTAAGATACTCGCGTTGCGGAAGCCGTCGGGCTTTCGAGACGACGGGCCAGCATCGCCGCCACCGCAAGCGCCGCGCCGATACCGGCAACGCAGGCTGCCCAGCCAAGCCGATCGAAAAGCTGACCTAGCGCTGCGCTGCCGATCAGTCCGCCAAAGAAATACGACGCCAGATAAAGACCACTGGCGGCGCCGCGGTTCGAGGTCGCGGCACGTCCGACAAAGCCTGTTGCGATCGCCTGCGCAAAGAACGTCCCGATGCCAATGAGGACGAGCCCAACCAATACACCACTCAAACTGGGCAACAGCACAAGCGGCAGACCAACCGCGGCAAGCCCGAGTGCGCGCCAAAATGTCGGACGCGTTCCAAAAGCGGCGACCGTTCGGCCCGCCAGCGGTGTCGTTATGATAGAGGGCAAGAAGACGAAATAGGCAAATCCCAGCGCCATGGCGCCGACCATGAATGGCGAGCCCACGAGGACAAAATTCACGTAAGTAAATGTGCCGATGAAGGCGAACAGGATGCAGAAGCCGATACCAAAACTTGCACGCAGGTGCGGACTTTGCAGGTGCTGCCGCCAGGCCTCGAGATGCGATTCTGTCGGTCGTGTGACATCACGCATCACCGGCGTGCGGCACACGGTAAAATAGACGAGCAGAGCGCCGCAGATATTGAGTGCAGCAAAGAAATAGAAGTTTGTTGAGAGTCCGAAGTGATCGGCCACAGCGGCGGAGACTAGACGTCCGACCAAGTTGCTGGCGACGTTGCCCGTGATGTACGCGGCAAAGGCCGTACCAGCATCTGTAGCGCTGAAGTGCTCGCCTAGATACGCAAGCGTGAGCGTAAATGCCGACGCCATGCAGAGGCCCTGGCAAACCCGTAATCCAGTAAAAACTGTCAGGTTCGGGGCCGATGCGAGAAGTACTGTCGGCAGGGACAACAGAGCCAGGCTGACCAGAATGCCCAACCGCCGGTCGATTTGCTCACTGAAGAATCCAACCGCCAAACCGGCGACCGCCATGCCCATTGTGCTTGCATTAACAGCGAAGCCCATCGCGGCTGGCGTCACATCGTAGTGTCGCGCCAATGACGGCAAGATCGCTTGCGTCGCGAAGAGGTCAACGACGGTTAGGAATGCGGTGAGCCCGATCACCAACGAGCGTACAACAACCCCTTCCGAGTGGCTGTGCATATCTGCATCGGCACGCATCATCGAAGCATGGTTTGTCGTAGCGATCTGCAACATGTTGAACATCCTCCTGAACATTGCGTGGCGCCTCGCCAAAACGGTGCGCCACGCGATCGGGAAGTTCGCTTCACATGTTGTGGTCGTTCTTGTCGTGGAGCACGTCGCCGACGTAGAGGATCACTGTCTGATCGCCGAGGTTTTTCCACCAATGCGAAGTGCCGCTCGTTTCCGGACGGATATCGCCCGCCTTGTGAACAATCGGCTCGCTACAATTACTGGCGTATTCAACAATCTCGCCTTGGGCTACGAAGATAATCGCAGGGCGATCGGCGTGACTGTGCCAGGGCACAACGCCACCAGGCGCAATCGTCAGCTTGCGGAAGCGCAATTCGTGGTCCTTGAGCATCACCTGTTCCTTGCCCAGATCGATTGAGCCCAAGGTCGTGTCGGTCACGCCCGATGCCGGCGTGTTGACTGGCGGCCGGACATTGGCCTGCATTTTTCCGGCCGGGCATTCACCGGCGAACGCGTTGGTAACGACGGTTGCTGCGCCAACGAGGAGGCTGGCGAAGAGCGCGGAGCGGGCGTTTGCACGGCCCAACAGGATAGGTGTGGTCATGGCTTGCTTCTCCCTTGTCACGCTTCGGCCGAAGGAACTGCAGCCTCAGCAGTGCAGGAAGGATCGCCGCGTGACCGCTTATAGGGAAATGCCAAGTGGCTTTCGTTTTGATGCTTGGCAGCTATTGAGGATCGCGCGTTCCAATTGGCTCGCGCTCTGAGCCAGGGCCACACCTTGCTGCCGTAAAGACCGAGTTCCCATGCCAGTCATAGCTAGAGAGTATTGGACCTCGGCCACAGCACCCTCACATCATGGCGTCCGTTGCCGGCCGGCAACGCCGTACAAGCGACACGGTGCGCCGAAGATCCAAGCCGGTAACGAGAACCCGCTTCACCTGTTCCGAGAACAACACGCTCTTCGGCGCGAAGGCGACACCCAGACCCTGCTCGAGGAACACTTCAAGATCGCGTTCCGAATGCACCTCGTGCGCCCGGTCGACAGCAAAGTCCCGGCTCCGCAGCACGCTGACTAGCGACTCGAAATGCTCGCAGTAGGTGCGCATTAGCAGTGCTTCGCCACGGAGTTCCGGCAAATGGATCGACTTACACCCGGCCAAGGGATGGCTGCCGCCTACCACCAGGACAAAGCCCTCAGTGATCGGAAATGCCGAGTAGCTGTAGACCCCATGCGCGGCCGCTATAGACGAATTTCCCGTCCTTTCTGCAGAGCTCGACACGCGCTCGGATTATGGCAAGCCCGATGCTCAAGCTTTCTGCCTCGTAGCCTTCATAGCTGGGCTCTATCGAGCTTGTAGCCAATTGGCATTGGTCTTGGAGAAGCGCGTCGGACATTCTCCTGGGGTCCGCCGGAAAGGCACGATCCGTTCGGGGCCAGATCATGAACGTCCCCATTAAGTCGGAAAGCATCGCCGCGGCCCGTTCGCTTTCCGGGCGCGTTTCGCTCGTTACCGGGTCGACCAGCGGTATCGGTCTCGGCATTGCTCGTGCACTCGCAGCCGCTGGATCGGAGATCGTCCTCAATGGCTTCGGCACTCCCAAGAGCATCGCCGAGGCACAAGCTCAGATCGCGGCTGATTTCAACGTTCGCGTGTTGCACTCTCCCGCGGACATGTCTAAGCCAGTATCGATCCGCGAAATGATCGAAACGACGCTTGCCTCATTCGGTCGGCTGGATGTGCTGGTGAACAATGCGGGCATTCAGTATGTCGCTCCACTGCAAGAATTTCCGCCCGAAAAATGGGACGCGATCCTCGCCATTAACCTATCGTCGGCGTTTCACACGTCACGCTTTGCTTTGCCATCGATGATGGATCACAAATGGGGCCGCATTATTAATATCGCGTCGGCGCATGGATTGGTCGGTTCGCCCTTCAAAGCCGCCTATGTCGCGGCCAAACACGGCATAGTTGGACTCACCAAAGTGATCGCGCTTGAAACCGCAGAGCGTGGCATTACCTGCAACGCGATCTGTCCTGGCTACGTCTACACACCTTTGGTGGAGGCTCAGATTGATAGCCAGGCCAAGGCGCACCGCATTCCTCGCGAACAAGTCATCCGTGAGGTGCTCCTCGCCCAGCAACCTAACAAACGGTTCGCGACTGTCGAAGAGCTTGGTGCGCTCGCTGTATTCCTAGCAAGCGATGCAGCCGCGTCAATCACTGGCACTGCTTTGCCGGCCGACGGCGGATGGACCGCGCATTAATGCGGCCGAGCTGGAGGCGGACAGCGGTCCACTGAAAGCGTTGAACCGCGGCAAATATCGGAGATGGACATGGGCGATGCATCGGTCAAAGACGCGGTGGATAACTTTCGCAAGAATAAAAACGGTCAAGTAGTTCTTGTCCTTCAAGGCGGCGGAGCTCTCGGCGCCTATCAGGTCGGCGTCTATCAAGCTCTGCATGAGGCTGGAGTCGAACCCGACTGGATTATTGGAACCTCAATTGGCGCTATCAATGCAGGTCTCATTGCTGGCAGTAAGCCTCAGGATCGGCTCGCCAGACTGGAAGAGTTCTGGCGACGGGTGAAGTCTCCTTACAGCATTCCACAGTTCCCCGACTTTTCGGATGTCTGGTCGTACTGGTCAACGCTTCTGGGCGGGATCTCGGGGTTCTTCAAGCCCAACCCGTTGGCATTCTGGAGTATGCATTTCCCGTGGGGAGTAGACCAAGCAGCATATTACTCGACGGTATCGCTGCGCGAGACGCTGGCAGAGCTCATAGATTTTTCGATCATCAACAAAGGCTCGCCACGCCTCACGGTGGGTGCCGCTAACGTACAGACCAGCATGATGCGCTATTTCGATAGCCGTCAGTCGGAGATTGGCACCGAGCAGATCATGGCATCGGGCGCTTTGCCGCCGGCTTTCCCTGCCATTTGCATCGACGGCGAATATTACTGGGACGGCGGAATTTTATCGAATACCCCGACCGAGGTCATTTTCGATGACTGCCCTCGGCGCAATTCACTGATCTTTGCCGTTCATTTGTGGAATCCGATTGGGCCTGTGCCGCGCTCGATCTGGGAAGTTTTCCATCGACACAAGGACATTCAGTATTCAAGTCGTATCGCGAGCCATATCTCGCGACAGCAACAGACTCATCGGCTGCGTCACGTCGTCAGCCAATTGGTTCGCCAGATCCCAAGCGAACTGCGCGACACCGAAGTGGTGAAGGACCTCGCCGGCTATGGCTGCGTGACGCAGATGCATGTCGTGCGTCTTCTAGCTCCACGCATCGGCAACGAAAACCATACCAAGGACATCGATTTCAGCTCTGCCGGCATCGGTGCGCGCCGTGCAGCGGGGTACAGCGCGGCAATGGCCGCACTTCAGCAGGCCCCATGGCAAGGAAACTTTGATCCTATCGAGGGTGTCATCCTGCACGAGGCCATACCAGAACTGCCACTCGCGGCGGGATGAGCCGCAATGGCCAAACTAGAGGCGCGAAGTTTGATGCACCCATGCCGCGCGCGAAGGCGGCTGAATTGGATACAATCAAAAGCTCTATCAACACCGGCACTGTGAGGAACTTGATTATGTTTTGCCTCTCGTTCTAACTCATCGCGAAGGAACTTAGTTTCGCAGGAACATCGATTTAATGAAGCTGATGAAGTGAGGTGGCATCGCGCGACCCGAAGCTGACTTATTTGTCAGAAACTGACTCGTTAGTTGGTGTCGGCAGTCGCGAACACCCCAGCAACAACCTCCCACGGCGACAGGAGCTGATTGACCATCCCCGCCGCTGAGCCTCGGCTCGCAGACGAAGTGGCGCTCTGCCGCCGATGGAGGTAGGTTGGAGTTGGAATAGATCAATAACAGGTCGGCGAGAGCGGACGACTGAGGGAGTCATGAATCATGAGACAGCAGTCTCGAGAGCGAGAGACATAGCTGCCCTCGTATTGGCCCCTACGGCCAGACAGAACGACAAGGAGGGCCGTTTCTCGTTGGAGGCCGTCGATGCGCTCGGGCAGGGCGGCTTGCTCGCGTTGATGCTGCCAACAGCCTTCGGCGGTTCAGGTCTCGGTCCACGGACTTTCTCCGCTGTCACCGCGTTGCTTGCCGAAGCGGACGCGTCGGTCGCTATGGTCTACCTCATGCATGTAGCTGCCGCGGCTACGATCACAGCGGCTCGGCCCGGTACCGCCGTTGCGCAGACGCTGCAAGAAATTGCTGCCGGGCGACATTTGTCGACCCTTGCCTTCAGTGAGGCTGGTTCGCGCAGCCACTTCTGGAGTCCGATCTCGCGCGCACGCCGCCATGGATCGGGCGTGCTGCTGACAGCGAAAAAGTCATTTGTCACCAGCGCCGGGCACGCCCAAACTTACGTGGTCTCGTCGCTCGCGCCGGCGGCACAGGGGCCAACCGAGTCGACGCTTTACCTCGTTCCCGCGAGCGCTCCTGGCATATCGGTTGCGGGTCCTTGGGACGGTCTCGGGCTGCGTGCCAACGCTTCCGCACCAATGACACTAGAAGACTGCGAAGTATCCCCTGGGCTCCAGCTCACGGACGACGGGGCGGGCTTTCAAGCCATGCTGCAGGTTGTGTTGCCCCTGTTTAATTTGGGGGCAGCCTCCGTCGCGCTAGGGCTCTGTCGTGCTGCGATCACAGGGACTGTATTGCATCTTAAGAGCGCCCGCTTCGAGCACCTCGGACAAAGTCTCGGTGAAAGCCTGCCGACACTGCGCGCCGAGCTTGCGGCCATGCAAATTGATACCGATGGCCTCGCAACACGCCTTGACGACGTCGTCGATCATCTCGAGCGCCCGCGGGACACAACTATGTTGCGCGTGCTCGAATGTAAGGCCGCAGCGGGAGATACGGCGATCGGCGTCACCTCGGCAGCGATGCGAGCGTGCGGCGGCGCTGCGTTCTCTAAGCACCTCAATGTCGAGCGCCTTTTCCGCGATGCGCACGCGGGCACCGTCATGGCGCCTACCGGTGACGTCCTGCGAGAACTAATTGCACGAGCGATGCTCGACATGCCGCTCTTCTGAGCAACGCGGAACGATGGCGCAACGCGGGCTGAAGATCAAATCTGCGCCGCAATAGTTGGGGTCTCGCGCGAGCGCATTCTGAGGGGAGACCGCATGAGCACGATCTGGGTGGGAGCTGTCGCATACGATCCAAAGGTGGTGACGATTTGGGAAGGCATGCGACGCTACTTTCACGAAGAGGCGCAGCTGCCGATTGAGGTTGTATTGTTCCAAAGCTACCCAGCGCAGGTTGGCGCGCTCTTGGCTGGCACCGGCGATCATGCGCCCCGCATCGACATCGCCTGGAACACGAACCTCGCGTATCTTCAAGCCGATGTATGGAGCGACAGTCGCTGCCAACCGATTGCCATGCGGGACACGGATATCGGCTGGGCGACGAAGATCGTCGCTGTCAGTGGAGGGCGGATCGCCGCACTTGCGGATCTGAGAAACCGCACGCTGGCGCTCGGCAGCCGCGATAGCGGCCATGCTGCCATCCTGCCGGTTCACTATCTGGAGCGCGAAGGTCTGGTGGAGCAGCAGGACTACCGTACGCTCCGCTTTGACATCGACGTCGGCAAGCACGGCGATACCGGCACAAGCGAGGTCGACGTCGTCCGCGCGGTCCTCGATGGTCGCGCCGACGCTGGCGCGATCGGCAGTCCGTTCTGGACGAAAGTACAAAGCGAGCGTTTGGTGCCGATGGGCGCGCTCCGCGAGATCTGGACTTCGCCGCCGTACAATCACTGCATGTTCACGGCGCGGCCTGATCTCGATCCATCACTTGCTTCGCGCTTCGCCCAAGCACTGTCGGCGATGAGTTACGACAACCCAAGCCACCGGGCAGTGCTCGAAGCCGAGGGTCTCCGGCGCTGGGTAGAGCCGCAGCTTGACGGCTATGGTTCTTTGCGCGAAGCGGCAAGACATCAGGGCTTACTGCAGCGTCCGCCAGCATTGGCCGAGTCCTGAAAACAAGTAAGCGCCTGGCTTTCCTTGCGTCGCATGTCAGGCGCAATTGAAGATCGTCGCCAAACGGCGCCAATGCTCGCTTTCCCGCTCGACGGCGCGACGCACAGCAGAAAACGACTCGGCGAGCGGAAAGATCTCGGTGGTGACGAGCAAATCGGCGTCTTCGGCCCCGATGGGATGCCAGTAGACCCCCTCGGCCGTGATGGTGATTTCTGGCACCAAATCGGCCCGCGCAAGCGCCACGCCCTGTGCAGCGGAACCGCGCAGCGCAATGCGGCGGATGACTCGGTCCGCCTCGCTAATCTGGCGAGCATCGAGAAAGCTACGGAACTCCTCGGCCTCGTCGTCACTAGCAACACACGCTGCCAATCGTACGCGGAACCCTTCTGCCTGAGCGCATTCGATGCCCTTTAAAGCGCGGGCCCATGAGCCCCTTCCGCGATGACTGTCGTGCCGCTCCGGTGTCGGACTGTCGAGGCTGATCTGCAGGGTTAGACGCTCGCGAGGCAATGCGCAGAGGGTTTCCAGCCGTCTCCCCACAAATAGCATGCCGTTCGTGAGAACTGTCGTCGGCGCGGCGGCCGCACAGGCAGCCAGAGTGGCGCCGATGTCCGCGAGCAGAAAAGGCTCGCCGCCAGTCACGAAGATTTCACCAACGCCGAGTTCCGCTGCCTCGGCGGCAATCCGCCGTATACGCTTAAGGCCAAGCTCTCGTCGCGGCGCTTTCGGTGAGGAGCGCACACAACAATAGTCGCAACGCAAGTTGCAATCGAAATTCGTGTAGAGCCAGAGACGCGAGCCGACGGGGCGATCGTCGCTAGTATTCGCAGGCGCCTCGCCGTAGCGAATCACCCAGCGCGTGCGACCGGCTTCAACGGTCGTCTCGATCAAGGTATTGCCGGTAAAGCGGCACCAAGTCTCAAGCTCGGCGCCGATGCTTGGCTCACCGCTGGTCAGTGCCACGAGATCGCCCGGACGACTAAGACGGAGCGCATCAATCAGCTCTGGCAACAAGCCGGAGGCAAAGGTCCTGGCGCCTGCGTCGAGCTCGATGGCCGTTTTCATTCCCATCGGTTCATCGTACAACGATCGGCTGCAGAAAATCCATTTGTGGGGCGCGGGGGCAGTCGTATCTGCAAATCACAAGCAATGCGTGCGATCAAAGCCGTCGGATGTGAATCCAAGTCTCTGCGCCGTCACCAAAATTTGACGAAGCTTTTACCGGCCGCGTTTGCTGATGTTCGATAGAATTCCCGCGGTACCCAGGGCGAAACGTTCAATAACGTCGATGTTCGCCATAATGGCTGTAGAGGCTGACGGAGCATCCTTCAAGTGGGCAATACCCGTTCGATCCTGACCGCGCCGAGCGCGAAGATCCAGACGCCAGGCTGCAGGCGACAAGGGGTTCATAAGTGTCCCAAGGTTTGAATCGCAATCGTTCAAGGTGAGAGGAGATTTCTATGCGGATCAACCCGTTCTACGACGCGTGGTTATTTCTGACCGGCAACACCGACGAACACCGGGCGAGCGGGGTTGGCTGGTTACTGGTCACATTGTTTCTTGCGCTTGTTGCCGCCAGCATTTGGATAGCGGTTGAAAACTGGCGGAAAGATCCGACGCAGCGAACCGCAGGTCATTTCGCCACTTGGTTTATGCGCGTCATGATCGGCGTCATGTTCTATCAGGGCTCGATCTGGAAGCTGCCATTCCCGGTTTCCGGCGGCTTCGATGCTTCGCTCCGTCCAATCGCCCAATATGCCGCGTTTGGGTTTCACAGGTGGCTCGCACAGA
>Ga0310912_10001894_pt1 | contig 11617 bp, 10 predicted proteins | sample GREbulkMGOX080_FD_203443 | JGI IMG/M metagenome (GOLD analysis project Ga0310912, IMG submission 203443) | Lab enrichment of tropical soil microbial communities from Luquillo Experimental Forest, Puerto Rico - GRE.bulkMG.OX080 | ecosystem: Environmental > Terrestrial > Soil > Tropical forest >...
CTGCCGGTCGATCCACTAATGCGCTACGCTATGTTCAACCGCCCGAGACTTTTGAGGAGGCTATCGATTTTGAACATCCGCTCGAAACGCTCGAACCACTATTGTTTGTTTTAAGACGATTCCTGGAAAGGCTATCGCTCCGAATTGAAGCAGTCTACAAATCGATTGCCGAACTTAGTCTGACCTTGAGTCTGGACGGTGGCGGAAACGTTGTTCGCACTTTGCAAATCCCGGCTCCCTCCTGTGATGTTGAGACCTTGTTCCGGATTACCGCTCAATATCTCGAAACTGTTCAAACCTCTGCTCCCGTGGCCGGGCTCCGCCTCGAGGCATCTCCCAGCAACCCAACCAATAACCAATTCGACCTTTTCCAGGGAGGACTGAAAGACCCAAACCGATTCTTTCAGACTCTGGCACGCCTGGCCGCACTGGTAGGCAACGATCGGGTTGGTATCCCGGAAAAAATTAATACACACCAGCCCGATCGAATTCGCTTGCGGATACCGGGCTTTAATTGGTCTCGGGCAGCGACCCAGGGTTCAGGGAATCTTAAAATCGGCCCGGCATTGCGGCGCTACAGACCGGGAATTCTCGCCAAAGTCGAGCTCTACCGCGGAAAACCGATAATGATCCAGAGCGACCTGGTTGCCGGCAAAGTCCGAGAGACGAGCGGCCCCTGGAAACTCTCGGGCAACTGGTGGGATCCATCCCATTGGGAGGTGGAAGAATGGGACATCCAGCTTGATAACGGCCATCTCTTTCGCCTGGCTCAAAGTGTCGATGGTTGGGAGGTGGTAGGGGTCTATGATTAGGGACGTTTCACGTTTCTCGTCTCTCGTCTCTCGTCTCTCGTTTCTCGTGGCTCCGCACTTGCGTTAGTTTTGCGCTCTCCGAGTCAGGTTAAAATCAAACGAGAAACGTTAGGTCATGTACGCCGAACTTCACGCTCGCAGTGCATTTAGCTTCCTGCGCGGCAGTTCTTCGCCGGAGCATTTGGCGTTTACTGCGGCAGAGCTTGGATTTCCGGCTCTTGCGCTCTGCGATCGAGATGGGGTATTTGGCGCGCCGCGATTTTACGCCGCAGCCAAAGAAGCTGGGATCCGGCCATTGGTTGGCAGTGAGCTTACGATGGAAGACGGCGTGATTTTGCCTGTGCTGGTGCAATCCCGGCAAGGGTACCAGAATCTTTGTCGTCTTATCTCACGCGCTAAACTCCGGTCACCAAAGAACGAAAGCAGGGTTTTCTGGAACGAATTACCGGAGTTCAGTGAAGGACTAATTTGTCTGACTGGCGATGAGGAAGGTCCACTCCGACAGGCTATAGCCGCGGGTGATTTTTTAAAGGCAGAGCAACGGCTGACCGAATTGCAAACCATCTTTGCTCACCTGTTTATTGAGATTCAACGGCATTCTGTCCGTGATGAACAATGGTGTAACCAGCAACTCATTGCGCTTGCAGAACGTCACCGGATTAAATTGCTCGCTACCAACGGAGTGCTTTACGGGAGGCCAGAGCATCGAATCGCCTTGGATGTATTTACCTGCGCGCGGAATCACACGCACCTGGACGCTGCCGGGCGCCTGCTGGAGCCCAATGCCGAGCGGCATCTGAAATCGGCTGCTGAGATGTACACGCTTTTCGCCGATCTTCCATACGCCGTTGCTAACACGGTCGCGCTAGTCCAGGAGATCGAGTTCACTCTCGAAAATCTCGGTTACCAATTTCCCAACTATTCTGTTCCGGCGGGTGAGACCATGGATAGTTACCTGGAAAAGATGACGTGGCTGGGCGCGGCTGAGCGCTATAGCAATATCACTTCTGCTGTCTCCGCTCAGATCAAGCACGAACTAGCTCTCATCCGCAAGTTAGGCTTTCCTGGTTATTTCCTGATCGTCTGGGATCTGGTGCAGTTCTGCCGGAGTTCGAACATCATGGTTCAAGGCCGCGGTAGCGCAGCGAACAGCGCTGTCTGCTACAGCCTGGGGATCACCGCGGTCGATCCGGTGGGCGGTAATCTCTTGTTTGAGCGGTTCCTCAGCGAAGGCAGAAAAGGCTGGCCGGATATCGATCTGGATCTGCCGAGCGGCAACCGGCGCGAGCTAGTCATTCAGGAAGTTTATCGTCGTTATGGACGCCTTGGCGCCGCGATGACCGCGAATGTTATCACCTTTCGCGGTCGTAGCGCCATGCGGGAGACCGGCAAAGCCCTGAACCTGCCAGAAGACGCGATGGACCGCTTTTCGCGGTTACATGGGCATGGTGACTTTCCACACACGCTGGCCGCGCGCGAACAGCTTTGCCAGGCGGGGTTACCGGCTCAACACCCACGAGTCGGCGCGTTTTTGTCAGTCTATCAACTCCTTCAAGGACTGCCGCGCCATCTTGGTCAACATTCGGGAGGGATGGTGATTTGCGAAGGACAACTGGACTCGGTCGTGCCTTTGGAGCGGGCCACGATGCCTGGACGCACTGTGATTCAATGGGACAAAGAAGACTGTGCAGATCTCGGGATCGTAAAAGTCGATCTGCTTGGGTTAGGGATGATGGCTGCACTTCAGGATGCCATCGAAATCTGCCAGCAACGAAACCGGCCGGTGGATCTGGCAAAACTCCCCAAGGACGATTTCGCGACCTTCGACATGTTATGCCGGGCAGACACGATCGGAGTTTTCCAGGTGGAAAGCCGGGCCCAGATGGCGACTCTGCCGCGAATGAAGCCGCGCGAATTTTACGATTTGGTAATTGAAGTCGCTATTATCCGCCCCGGGCCGATCCAGGGACACTTGATGCATCCTTACCTGGCCCGCCGGGAAGGTCTGGAAGCCATTACTTACCTCGATCCCCGCTTGATCCCGGTGCTGGAACGCACTTTAGGCGTCCCGCTCTTTCAGGAGCAGATGCTGAAAATCGCCATGGTCATGGCTAATTTTTCCGGGGATGAAGCTGAAGAATTAAGGCGCGCTCTTAGTTATCATCGGTCGCAGGAACGCATGGAGCGTGTCGAAAAGAAATTGCGTGCCGCATTGATGGCAAACAAAGTCACAAACGACGTAGCCGAGCAAATTATCTCAGCCATCACTTCTTTTGCTCTCTATGGATTTCCCGAATCGCACGCCATTAGTTTCGCTCTCATTGCCTATGCGAGTTCCTGGCTGAAAGTGCACCGCCCAGCGGAATTCTATGTCGGCTTGTTGAATAACCAACCCATGGGATTCTACAGCCCGGCAACTTTGATCAAGGATGCGCAGCGACACCATCTGCACGTTCGTCCCGTTTCGGTGATGAATTCGGACTGGCTTTGCGCTATCGAATCTGACGATACGATTCGGCTCGGCTTCTGTCTGACTCGGGGTATCAGTCGCGATCATATCGAACGGATGATTGCCGAACGCCGGCAAAAATCATTTGCCGACATTCCCGATCTTCTGAAGCGTGTGCCTTTTCAACGAGACGAGCTGCGGATTCTGGCTAAGGCCGGCGCTTTAAATCCGCTAGCAGGGCACCGTCGCGACGCGCTTTGGCTGGTGGAAGGGAAATTTTATCAAGACGAACTTTTTTCCGAACAAAGATCGGGAGCTTCTCCTCTGGCACCCATGGAACCGCTGGAGAGGCTTGAAGCTGATTTCGAAACGATGCGGCTTACCACCGGCCCTCATCCGATGGCTTACCTCCGTGAATCCCTGCCCAGCGATATCTGGCGAAGCACCGATCTGCCTTTGGCCGAAGATGGGACACGCCTTCGCGTGTCCGGGATCGCGATTTGTCGTCAACGCCCCGGCACCGCCAAAGGTTTTGTTTTTATCAGCCTGGAGGACGAGACAGGCATCTCCAATATTATCGTCCACCCGGAAATATTTGAACGGAATCGATTCGTGATCACGCAAGAAACCTTTTTGCTGATCGAAGGGATCCTTCAGGCCCGTTCCGGCACGGTTCATATTCGGGCAGAGAAAATTGAGCGATTGCCGACGTTCGACCTGGAAACAGCCAGGTCGCATGATTTTCAATAATGAGCCTTCTTCACGGCGGGGGTACGTACCGGACCCTACTTCGTCGGGATGACTTCGAGATACCTTTCCCCGTGCTCGATCGCATCCGGCTGAACGCGAGTATCAAATGTCGAAAACCGGCCGCGTCGTTGCGCGGCCAGGCCAAGTAAATACAGGTCCGTGATTTGGCTGGAGCCGATTCTTTCCAGTGATCGAAAGGTTTTTCCGGATGCGAATGAAAGATCTAACCTCCAGAATAGGTGTCGTGGCGAAGCATACATTTGTCGTAGAAACGGAAGTGCAGCCGTCGGTGAACCTGGACCATCATTGTATTCCGGGTGTCCAAAAATTCGGAGAAAGCCGTTCTCGGTCAGCGGACATGTGGCCCATTGCTTAATAGGGGCGATCCAGTCCGTGGCAGCTGCGTGAAAAACGTGCCACGGATCCACCAACGCGATGAGTACATTGATATCCAGCAGCCGAACGATGGACATTATACCCCTTCCTGTTCGCGCAACTGATTAACCAGCTCGTTTGTCACAACTCCTTCGCCCTGTCGACGAAAAACCGGAAAACCGACTTCATTCAGGTCAAAAGTTGCCTCCTCCGACCTTCCTGAAGTTGATCTCAGCTCCAAGGTCCGTGCTAAGGAATCCACGATTAATTGCTTTAAGGTGGTCCCCTGTTGAGCTGCTCTCACTTTAGCCCGGCGATAAAGCGGCCCCGGGATGTCGATCGTCGTTTTCACGGGATAGTCTCCCGTATTTACGGTTTTATGTCAATATGGCAGGCGGGCGCTGCCCGGCTTCGCCCGGTCGGGGAACCAGCCACGCCATCGGGTGGCGAAGCTTTTGGGGAACCGGGGAAAGTTCTCTGAATTCAACAGGCTCCTGAGTTGGGGTCTCCTACGCCTTTGGCGCACGATCCTCCCTCACGGATTCGAACCGAATTTTGTTTGCCCGGATGATTCGGCTTCGGCCAGCCTCCGCCGAGGTTCGTGCCTGCGCCAGAAATGACCACCTTCCACCCATTGCCAGGCGACCAGACCGGGAATGCCAATGGCAAGCTCCCGGACCCTCCGGATCAAGGCCAGCGCAAATGCTGCCTCTCCCGGAATACCTGATAATCCGCCTACGACAAGGTACCCGCCCTCCCGCACCCCGAGCGCGCCCGGAATAAAGCAGAGCGCCGATTGCACCCCTTGGCCAACACTTTCAAGAATCACCGCTTTGTCGAAACCAGCCGGTACGCCCAGAGCATAGAGCCCGATCCATACCTCTATCGAGCCGATGACAAAGGAAAGCATGGTGATGAAGCAGCACGCGGCGACGGAACGGCCTCTTGAGTATACTTTGCGGAGGGTTTGATCTATCTCACCCCCCTTGCCGGCAAGGGACCGCCAGCGTGGATCATCGACAAAGCGCGATACGATCACGCCGAACAACCGGAACATTCCCAGGCGCTGCACTAAATAAAAGCCGGCAACTGCCCCGATCGCCAATGGTGCGCCGACCAAAGCCGGCACGATAAGATTTGTCCGTCCAGTCGCCAGGATAAGCAGACTCAGTCCGAGCAGCGTAAATAACGATTGTATAAACACGCTGACCGTCATGTCGACCACCACGGTAGCGATGGCGACGGAGACAGGTGCGCCGAACAACGCAGCCAATCGTGCTCGAATGATATCGCCGCCCACCAGCGCTGCGGGAACAAGATTGGCGATCGACTCTCCCATCCACCGCACCCGATAGACGGTTCGCAACTGTAATCTATCCTGTTTTGGAAAGAGCATCCACCATTCCAGTGAGTCCAGAAACAACGGTAGCAGATGAAATGCGGTGATGACTGCCAGCCACCAACCGGCCGCCGCAACCGCGCGAACCACATCGGCCGCTCCCTGACGCACCAACAGCACGGTGAAGAGCGAGGCCCCGGCAAGGAAGAGAAGATAAAGGGCAGGGCCGGCTTTTCCTATCGCTTTCACCGGTCACAACTGCTCTAGAAACTCCAACCCCGTGGCGCGCGGCGTCAGGCCTTTCTCTTGCAGCCAGGAGGGATTGTATAAACGGGAGACATACCGGGAACCGGCATCGCAGAGGATCGTGGCGATCACCTGACCCGGGCCTCCGGACTTAGCCAATTTTACAGCGCCACAGACATTGATCGCCGAAGACATGCCCAGAAATAGCCCCTCGGCCAGGAGCATATGATAGAGCATCTCGATTCCCTCCCTGTCGGGAATGCGGTAGGCGTCATCGACCTCGACCCCCTCTAGATTCCGGGTCACCCGACTCTGTCCGATCCCCTCTGCCACAGAGTCGCCGTCATTGATCCGGGTATGTCCGTGCTTGATCCAGGACCACATCGCCGCGCCGTACGGATCGGCGCAGACAACTTTGATCTTCTGGTTTCGCTCCTTTAGGAAGAGGCTGACGCCGGCCAGAGTTCCACCGGTCCCAATCGAAGCGACAAATCCGGTAATCATCGTATTCGTCTGATGCCAAAGCTCGGGGCCGGTCGTCCGGTAATGCGCATCTCGATTAGCTAAATTATCAAATTGGTTTGCCCAGAACGCGTTCTTGGTCTGTTCGGCAACTCGTCGCGAAACATGAATGTAGTTGTCCGGATCCTTGTACGGTTTCTCGGGCACGAGCCGTACGTCAGCTCCCATGGCACGCAAGCCGTCGATTTTCTCCTGAGACATGTTGTCAGGAACGACGATTATTGTCTTGTAACCACGCGCATTGCCGACCAGTGCCAAACCAATTCCGGTGTTACCCGCCGTTCCCTCAACGATCGTCCCTCCCGGCGCCAGTTCGCCACGAGCCTCGCCATCGAGAATGATGCCAAGAGCCGCCCGGTCTTTCACCGATCCGCCTGGATTGAGGAACTCCGCCTTACCGAGGATTTCGCATCCGGTGGCTTCAGACAGTGCCTGCAGTCGAATCAAGGGCGTCTTTCCTATCGTCTCACAGAAACCGTCGGTAACAAATCCGAACGGCGAGTCCAGGGCGGGCTTTGCTTCGCGCATAGTAAGCGTTGAAGATCGTCTTCTTGGTCATCGCTCGGCCCGGAGAATATTTCAACCAGGATTCCAAATCGTTGACATCTGGCGTTTTCCGCATTCGTTGTGGGTTCCCTGCCATTTGGAACGTATCGTTTGCAGGTGTAGATTGGTCCCTTAACCACCACCCATTCACATGGCCGCTATTTCCAAGGAATTGATTTTGGAACGTCTGAAAAACGTCAAATTTCCAGGGTACAGTCGAGACATTGTCAGTTTTGGCCTGATCCATGATGTATCAGTGTCTGGCGGAGATGTCCTGGTACGCCTCAGCGTTGCGACCGCAAATCCGGCTGTTCCAGAATCACTGAAGCGAGATTCAGAAAGAGTCCTGCGTGAAACTCCAGGCGTCTCATCTGCGAAAGTTATAATTGATATTAAAAATCCCCCGGAGGTCGCGTCAGCGGGACAAACAGGAGCAACGAAGATCAATGGTGTCCGTACCGTCATTGCGGTCGCAAGCGGGAAGGGAGGAGTCGGAAAATCGACGGTCGCGGCGAATTTAGCCGCTGCCTTGCAGGTCCGCGGTGCAAAGGCCGGCCTTTGCGATTGCGACATTTATGGGCCGAGCATCTCGATGATGTTCGGCGCGACTCAAGAACAGCCGATGGCGACGAGCGATAATACGATTCTCCCGATCCTGCGGTATGGTATAAAATTGATTTCAATGGGGTCGCTGCTGGACGACACGTCGCCGGCGATTCTGCGCGGCCCTATGGTTACTCGAGCTACCCAGCAGTTTCTCCGCCAGGTGGACTGGTCTGGACTCGACTATCTGGTTCTCGATCTTCCGCCGGGCACAGGCGATATACAACTGACCGTCGTTCAAACAGTTGCGCTTGCCGGCGCCGTCATCGTCACCACCCCTCAGGAAATCGCTTTGATTGACGCCAGAAAGGCCAGCTCGATGTTTGCCAAAGTGAACGTCCAGGTCCTTGGCATCGTCGAAAATATGAGCTACTTTTTGTGTCCGAGTGACGGCCGGCGTTATGACATCTTCGGGTCCGGCGGTGGTGCGCGGGAAGCGGACCGCCTGCGAGTCCCTCTGCTGGGGCAGATCCCCATCGACATTGAAACCCGCGAGGCGGGTGATCGCGGGCTGCCGATCGTACTGGAAAATCCGAAGAGTCCCGTAGCGACCGCATTTCTTGAGATTGCGGACAACTTGCGGAGACAGGTCGAAGCTGCCGGCGAATTTTTTCAGGGGACATAAAAAACCGAGATCTGGCTGCAGAATCTGTTTGACTGTGCGGTTCTGAGAAAAGTAAAAGTTTGCCGATCAACCATGGAACCCCCAAAGGATGATTCCACGGAGTTCGTCAAGAATTCTGTGCTCTACAAAGAGTTCTTAGCCGAGAGGGAAGAGATTTTGCGGCACAAATGGATCGAGAGCGAAAAAGCCGGATACGACATCGGCTTTGAGCGCGCGCTGCTGGATTGGATTGTGAAGCACCGCTCGGCCTGGCGGGAGAAACGCCAGCGGCAATTGAAGAACGCATAATCTGCGAGCCGCGAAAGAGTTATGCTAGAACCTTTAAGGCGATCCGGCGAGGTCGCGAAGGTGGCCAAATGGCGAAACCGGTCCTGATCCTGGATTCCGAGGCAATTGCCAGAGCTCTCCGGCGAATGGCCCACGAGATTCTCGAGCACAACTCCGACCCAGCCCGCTTTGTTCTGATTGGCATCCCCCTCCGCGGAAGCGAACTTGCCAAACGTCTGGCTCATCTGATCGGTCAAATCGAAGGGCGTACGCCCGGGACTGGGGTTGTTGATGTTTCGATGCATCGCGATGACCTGAGCCTGCGGAAAAAACTCCCTAGCGTGCACGAGACGAAACTCCCTCTGCACCTCGAGGGTCTGACAGTAGTTCTGGTGGACGATGTCCTCTTCACCGGCCGGACCTGCCGGGCGGCGATGGATGCAATTACCTCGTTCGGCCGGCCCGCCCGGATCCAACTTGCTGTTCTGTTGGATCGTGGCCACCGCGAACTGCCTATCCGGCCGGATTACGTTGGCAAGAATTTACCGACGTCCAGCGCGGAACTAGTGAAAGTGCGTCTCCGGGAAATCGATGCCGAATCTGATTCGGTGTGGGTGGAAAAACCGTGAATGCTACCAAGCCCGATCTGTCAACATCACTAAACTGGCATCGCAAGGACCTTCTTGGGATTCGGGAGCTTGAGCAATGGGAAATAGAAACCATTCTGGATACCGCCGGCGCTTTCAAAACCGTTGGTTCACGCGACATAAAAAAAGTGCCGGCGCTGCGAGGGAAAACTCTAATCAATCTCTTTGTCGAACCGAGTACGCGCACACGCACTTCCTTTGAGTTAGCCGCATTCCGGCTCAGCGCGGATGTCGTGAACATCTCTGCGGCCACTTCCAGTCTGCTGAAAGGCGAAAGTTTAAAAGATACTGCGCTCAACCTGCAGGCCCTTCACGCCGACGTCATCGTTCTCCGCCACGGGTCGGCCGGCGCGCCGAAATTCTTAGCCGACCGCCTTGAAGCCAGCGTTGTGAACGGAGGCGACGGTGCCCATGAACATCCGACCCAGGCACTGCTCGATGTGTTTACGATCCGGGAACATCTGGGGGAGATCGCGGGACTGAACGTCTTGATCGTAGGCGACATTTTATTCAGCCGCGTTGCTCGCTCAAACATCTGGGCTCTAAAAAAGCTCGGCGCCAACGTTACTCTGGTTGGGCCGAGCACGCTGGTTCCGCGTGTGTTTGAGCAGATGGGGGTAAGGGTCGCCCGGCGCCTCGACGATCTGCTCGAAACGGCTGACGTGATCAACCTGCTCCGCATCCAGCACGAGCGTCAAAGAAAGGAATATTTTCCAAGCCTCAACGAGTATATTCGTTTTTTTGGACTCACGAAGACGCGTGCCTCCAAGCTGAAGGCTGGATGCTTGATTATGCATCCGGGCCCAATCAATCGAGGGGTCGAAATCGACAGTGACGTGGCTGACGGATCGCAGAGCGTGATTCTGGACCAGGTCACCAACGGACTGGCAGTCCGGATGGCGGTTCTTTATCTGTGCACCACAGCAGGGCGCAAGAGCCGATGAGCAACTTAATTATAGAGGGCGGTCGTATCCTGGATCCTGCTCTGGGGCGGGATGAAATTGCCGACCTTTACATCGAGCAAGGAACCATTTCCAGAGCCGCACCAGCCGGTCAAGCAGACAAGATCGATGCTCGCGGATTGATCGTCGTTCCCGGATTAATCGACATCCACGTTCACCTTCGTGAGCCAGGCCAGGTGCATAAAGAGACCATCGAAACCGGCAGCCGGGCCGCGGCGGCCGGAGGTTTCACTTCGGTCGTTTGCATGCCGAACACGAGCCCTGCAGCAGACAATCCGAGCAGCATCACTTGGATTCTGGATCGCGCTCGAGAAACGGCCGTTGTGAATATTTTCCCATCAGGCGCGATTACCAGAGAACTGAAGGGGGAGGAAATGGCTCCGATCGGCTCGATGGTGCAAGCCGGCATCGTGGCCATAACCGATGACGGACACTGCGTGCAGAACCACGAGTTGATGCGGCGCGCCGTCGAGTATGCGCGAATGTTTGATCTTACCGTCCTCGATCATTGCCAGGATTATAACATGGTCGGAAGCGGCGTTATGCATGAAGGCTATTGGAGTGCCGTGCTCGGGTTGCCGGGCTGGCCCAGAGCCGGCGAAGAAATCATGGTGATGCGGAACATCCTGCTGGCGGAGCTTTGTGCGACCCGGATCCACTGCCAGCATCTCAGCGCTGCCGGCAGCGTGCGCCTGCTGAAAGATGCGCGCAACCGCGGTGTCGCGGTCACTGGCGAATTGTGTCCGCACCACATTGCCCTGAGTGACGAGTCAGTCAGTTCGTTTGATACGAACCACAAGATGAATCCTCCGCTCCGTTCCAAGGAAGACATTGAAGCTCTTATACAGGGGGTCGCCGATGGAACGATCACTATCCTGGCCAGCGATCACGCGCCGCACTCAATTTTCGAAAAGGAGGTCGAGTTCGACCAGGCGCCCTTCGGGATCCTTGGCCTTGAAACCGAGTTGGCGCTCTTTCTCACGATCCTGGTTCACCGGAGAAAAGCTATCGGGTTGGCAGACCTGATCGCGATGTACACAATCAACCCGGCGAAGCTCCTCCGGCTCAAGAAAGGTACCCTCGCCGCCGGCTCGGACGCGGACGTTACCCTGATCGACCCTGATTTGGAGTGGGTCTACCGAAAGGATTCGTCCTGGTCCAAGTCCCGGAACACTCCGTTCGACGGTTGGGAACTTAAAGGCCGCGCCACCCGGACGATCGTGGCAGGCAAGACAGTCTGGAAGTTGGAAGGGTGAGCTAACCCAGGGTTCCGCTTACGCTCCACCCTGGGCTAAGGTCTCTTACGCCTTCGGCGTACAACTATCAACCACACGGATGAACGGCTAGCGCCCAGTGCCGGCCTGAACCCACGAGTTGCCACATCCCGGTCGCTTATCGGGAACGAACACCCTTAATAAGGCTGTCTTCCGCCCTGTTAGCAAGCGCATCGCCGGGAGGTTCCGGCACCAGCTAA
>Ga0310912_10001902_pt1 | contig 11587 bp, 10 predicted proteins | sample GREbulkMGOX080_FD_203443 | JGI IMG/M metagenome (GOLD analysis project Ga0310912, IMG submission 203443) | Lab enrichment of tropical soil microbial communities from Luquillo Experimental Forest, Puerto Rico - GRE.bulkMG.OX080 | ecosystem: Environmental > Terrestrial > Soil > Tropical forest >...
GAGGCTGGTACTTCTATACCATGTACGGCTTAATCGAAATTATATTATCGCTACTTGTCGTCTGGTTTGCGTGGACATGGCCCAAGGAGGCAAGCAACCGGTAGCAGTAAATGTGGACGTCTCCTCCTCGCGTTCCATTACCTCTGTCCGGTGCGTCAATCACCGAGTGACGGGCAAACCGGAAGTAATTCACTCTGACGAAAAACGCGGTATCCAGACAAGTGATTCGCCGTGTTGAAACCATGGGATTTCGGCTCGGTCCGGCCTGCCTTATCGATGTGCGAAGACTCAATGACTTGCGGAAATGATTGCGTTTCCTCAGCGTCGCTCATCTGCAATCAGAGTCCTAGCCATCTCTACTCCGATGCAAATGCCACTGGCTGGAAGATGAAGTGAACAGCGCTGGGTGAGAGAGTGAAGAACGCCGGTACGCCAATCTAAGCTCCAAATACCTAGACGCCAGCCAAGAGCGCTGAAATCCGCCGGTCGCGCCGCATTTAAGCTCTAACCGTGGTTAGGCGGCGTGAGAAACTTTTTGCGCTTGAAATGCTCGGCACTGGCACCAAAGGCGGTCGGTTTTTTTGGGGTTGGATTGGAACGCGAGCCAGTGCAGGCGTAAATCTTGTGTAGCGATTGCGGATGCCCGCAAACGCACATTTCATCGCGGTTCATCGCAACACCCCCAAACTGAGTGTCGAACGCGCCGAGGTACGCGACAATCGGGTATTACCCCTACCCCTGATTTTTGTCACCGGCTTTGCTGCAGTTGGTCTTGGCGACCTGTCATTTTTGCGAGTTGATTCACTCAGTGAATCGGCCATATCGTTCTTAAACGCAGGGATTAACCAGTTGTTGGGAAGTGAACACGAATTCGTCCGCGAGAAAACGATCGGAGCATTTGAAGAAGACAAAATGGAGGAGACTTCGTGAAGAAACAGACGGTCCTAGTCCTAGCTATTTTGGGAGTGGCGGCAATCACGACCGCGAAATCGACGAAGCTGGCCTTTACCTGGAAAAATCCTAACTATTCCGGCGAAAGCTTCAGGAACATTCTCGTACTGGCTATGAACGGCAAGGCTTCGAGCCGGGCGGATTTCGAAGATAAAATGGTAGCTGGAATAACCAGACCGGGCATTCAAGCAGTCCCCAGCTATTCGCTTTTGCCAAGGCCGGAAGCAACTCCGATTGACATGAACGAATTGAAGGAAGTCGTTCGAGGGCAAAGATTCGACGCGGTCCTTGTGTCGCGTTTGGTGAAGTACGACAAAACAGTCACCTATGTTCCGGGGGAGGCTTACCCTCTCTATCCCTACTACGGAACGTTTTATGGATATTACGGCGCGCTTTCGCCGGTGGTTTATTCACCCGGCTATCTCCAGACAGAAACTCAGGTGCAAATCGAATCAAATTTTTATTCAACCTCGAAACCGGATGGAGAGCTCGTGTGGACGGGTACGACTGATTCGGTGAATCCGAAGTCTGTGACGAAAGTGATTAGCGGAGTCGTCGGCTTAGTCGTTGAGGAATTGCAGAAGGAAAGGATGATTTGAAAGGGAGTTTCTGACAGAGCCGAATTGCCAAGCAGCCAGTAGCCGTAAGGCATTGTTCTCCCATTCAGTTCCAGTTTAAGGATTGCTTGTACCAAAGTAATCGACGAGAGTAGGCGGACTCCGCTCGCTCCTGCCACTTATCTCCATGGGACTCCCATGGGATGCTCGGTCATATGATGCGACACTGAACGAATGCACAGCAACTGTCCGGTCATCGACCACTGGCGGGAGAAATGCTATATCCCTATAGACACACTAGAAGTAGACGCTAAACAGTAGATTGTGGAAGTAGATAATAGAGGCGATAGAGAGAAAGCAGCTAAAGTCTAAGAAGTGGCAAGGCCTACCGCGTGATTCCTGAGAACAGGTCACGAATCGTCGTCCCGTAAATCCCTTGCGAATGCCCTCCCGTAGAATCAGTCCCACCTAATTCCCGCACCCGGCCCGATACCGTAGGCCCTAGAGGCCGCTATTGGCACTCAGCGGCAATAGGCTGAGCGGCAAAACGCCTCGGGAACAAGATTTGTGCCTCCATCAGCGGAGTCGCGGGCTACTTGTGATAAGGAGATTTATCGAATTGGCATGCAGAACCGCGAAGGTGGTCGGCTATAGCCTTCGACTAGGGAGCTTTCGGGGAGACGACGCCGATGTCAGCGATACTGTCGCCTTTCTTGAGCGAGGGCACTGCGTCAAGATGGAGGATGACACCGGCGTTTGGTGCACGGGGCTCAGAGATGGTCTTTCCGAAGAAATCGGTGACATAGCCGAGCTTCATTCCGGCTTCAACGTAGGTACCGCGCTTGACGAGGGGGTAGAAGATGCCTTCGACATCGCTCGAGACATCGACAACTTTCTCGAGCCAGACTGGATCCTCGACCGGGTGAGGTTCACCTGGGAGCATTTTCAGAGCCCGCATCGTGCTTAAGGTGCCGTTGACCAGAAGTGCGACGTCATCGGCCTCGACGGTTCCTGCGTAACCCGCTTCCACGACGATTGACGGTTTGCCCCGCGTGGAGGCGGTATTGTCGAGATAGCGGGTGGCGATGGGGTCGGTGGGGCGGTCGCGCCAGATAATGATGTGGTCAAGACCGAAGGCCAAAACCATTTCCTTCGAGATGCGGTCTTGGGAATCTTTGCCGGTCGGACTCCAGTAAGCGTAGGGCCGGAGACTCTCGTCGAGGTCACCGCCGTGATAGTCAATCAGATAATCGCAGCGGTCGACGACTTGGTTCGTGATAATCAAGGATGCGCGCTCAGTCTGTGTGCCATCGGCCCGGCCAGGATAGAAGCGGTTCATGCTCTTGTTGTCGATGGGATTGACATGCGGGACCTTTTGCTCGAAAGAGGCGATGTTGACTAGGGGAATGAGGATGACCGTGCCTGAGATTTTAGCCGGGTCGAGCTCTGCGACGAGCTTCTCCACGGCAATAATTGAGACGTATTCTGTGCCATGAGCACCCGTCACGAGAGCAAGAACGGGACCGGATTTAGCGCCATTGATGACGACCACGGGGATGTTTGTAGCGGAGTCGATTCCGGCGGGGACTTCAAGGTAACCCGTGGCTTTCTCACCCGGGGAGGCGGAAGCCGTGCCGACTGCAAAAGACCTCTGCGCATATGCAAAGAGTGGTGAAAAAAGAAAAATGAGAAGACAGGCTAGTAGAGAAGAAAATGAGCGAAGCATGAGACCTCCCCGAGGCGATTGAGCATACCGCGAGTACAGCGTGCCGCTCAACCAGGAGAGGGAAAGCATCGTGGCTGATTGGCCAGAGGGTGATTGGATAGTGGAATTGGTCGTGCGCGGGGTTCACGATTAGGCCTCCGATGTCAACCCCTTCGATGCGTCTCGCTAACAGCAAACAAGGTGTACCGTCCAAACCACCGTATTGGAGGACGTATTCGCAGTCTGTAGGGTCGCGCCGAAGCGTGCCTTTCAGTAGCGTCAAATCGATGAAGACCCAAACTGAATGGAGGGGAAAGATGCAAGTGTCGCGGAGCGCTCTGATGTATATGTTGCTAGGTTCTATAATTTTCGCGTCACATTCGCTGCACGTGCTCGCCAAAACGAATTCATATGTGGCGAAACCCGAAGCTCAAGGGCTCAAACCAGAACGAGATGGTCAACACGACTTTGATTTCCTCGTTGGCTCTTGGAAATTCCACCTGAAGCGACTGAAGCAACGGTTAGTCGGCTCGACGGAATGGGTAGAATTCGACGGGACTACGGTGTGCCGAAAGGTCTTGGCCGGTCGTGGAGAGGTGGAGGAAATGAATGTCGATAATTCCGAGAAGCAAATGCATATCCAAGGTCTCGCTTTGCGCCTCTACAATCCACAGTCCCATCAATGGAGCATCTACTGGGCCAACGCAGCCGATGGGGTCCTCGAACCGAATCCGATGGTCGGACAGTTTAGCAACGGGCGGGGCGAGTTCTACAACCAACAGGTTTATGAGGGTAAGGCAATTTACGCGAGGTTCATCTGGACAGACACCAGCACGAATTCGCCGCACTTTGAGCAGGCGTTTTCCATTGATGGTGGAAAGACGTGGGAAACGAACTGGATATCACTCGTTATCCGGATTGTAGTTGCATCCAGTTTGTTGAAGGAGCTATTGAGCGCGATTTTGCATTTTGCTAAATGCCGTATTCCGAAGTTCACATCTTTCTCTTCAAAAATTCGGATGAGTCGATGCAGGCGAAAGAGTTTGCGAACCCTGCCGGACTAAGCTGTCCTGCTAATTCCTTGCGGCAATCTTCAGAAGCAATTCGCACGACGGTAATTACGTCGTTAGCTTCTGTTTAGACTAATTTAGGTGACTCTCGCTCCGATTATGGGGATGCGCTTGCATTGACACCTGCAAGGCGTCCCCGACCTCCGAGTTCCTTTGTTTTCAGGTCGGCCGCTCGAAGGCGCGTCGAGCGAAGTTGGGGCCTCCCAAAATCGAATGCGAGAGGTGTCTTCCATGAAGACAAGAAAGACGTGGGTGCTCGGAATCCTGTTCGTCGCTGTTCTGGCAGTCCTGGTGCCATGCGCGATGGCCCAGGAATCGGCGGCCAAAGGTTCGCTGAACGGCACAGTCGTTGACTCCACCGGCGGCGCCATCGTCGGTGCGTCTGTCACACTTTCCGGTCCTTTCGGTGACGTGAATCAGATCACGAATGGTTCCGGAGTTTTCATTTTTCAGGATTTGGTTCCCGGAACTTACAAGGCCCGGATCGAGATGAAGGGCTTCAAGACCTCCCAAGTTGCCGGAGTAACCGTAAACGTGGGAAGCGTTACAGCTATCCGCATTCCGCTGGAGCCCGGCAGCGTCAGCACCACCGTTGAGGTCGTAGGCACCGCGGTCACCGTGGACACGACATCCACCGCCGTCGCGACCAACATCGGTGATGACTTCTTCAACAAGCTTCCTATGCAGCGCGGCGTCGCGGGCCTGTTCTATCTGGCTCCCGGCGTTGTGAGCGGCGGCGGGACTGGCAATGCCAATCCCTCAATTGGCGGCGCGACGGGCTTAGAGAACTTGTACATTGCTGACGGTGTCAGCATTACCGACACAGCCTTCGGGGGATTGGGCCTGTATTCGCGGGTGTATGGCTCAGTCGGCACCGGGATCAACCTCACCTTCATCAAGGAAGTCCAGGTGAAGACTGGTAGCATCCAGCCGCAGTACGGCGGTGCTACGGGGGGCGTGGTCCAGATCGTAACCAAATCTGGCGGCACCAGTTATCACGGTGCAATCGGTGGCTATGCTCAGCCGAATTCATTTGAGGCCTCGCGCTTGAACGTCGATGATTTCAATTTGGCAAATCCGTATGGCAAGTTTCTACACCAGGCAAACTTTGATGTTTCCGGCGAATTGGGCGGGCCTGTTCCGGGGTTAAAAGACAAACTTTTCTTCTTCGGTTCGTTTGACCCCTCCAGAGTCGATACCCTGGCGATTTCTCCTCCTCTCGAAGGCAACCATGCGTTCGGTGCGCTTCAGGGGCGGCAGTTGAGCCTTAACTATGCTGCAAAGCTGACCTTCAAGCTAAACGACAAGAACACGATTGAAGGATCGGTGTTCGGCGATCCCACGAGTACCAACACATTCCCGTGGAGGCGCTTAGTCGAAGGAATTACAGGTTTTCCGAACACCACCGGATTCAGCAGGTTGAATTTCGGGAACCGCGACGTTGTGGCACGCTACAATGCCACGCTGTCTCCGACTTGGATCCTCAACCTTGATGCCACCTGGCAGCACAACAAGCTCACAGAGAGTGGCTACGACAACAACTCTTCAGAGATCGTTGATCTGACCCAGACCCTTGTTGGGCCTCCTGGTGGTTCAGGCATCGCCCCGGGTGTTCAAGAAGGGCAGTTTGTTTCGGTTGGTAGGGGCTTTGTTGAAAACACGGAAGATGATAGCTACGGCTTTCACATCAACACGTCAAAGATTGCGACCTTTTGGGGTCAACACGCAATTGACATCGGCTACGGTTACAATCGTCCTTTCTACAAGGGCGAGCGAGCCTTCTCAGGTCCTGCAATTTCTCCGCCTGATCTGAACCAGAACGGCGCACTCAATAGCGTGCAATGCACCGGTGTCGCCATTCAGGGACAGGGTGGTTGCCCTTGGGACGGCACCTTGTCTAACTACGAGTGGAATCTCGCCATTGTTCCTGGTTGTCCGACCGGCGGGGCAACTCCGGTGTGCGCTCTGTTGACCGTTCCGGGCTTCGCCACACAACAGCCCGTGGCGCTGGAGTTGGTCCGCGGGGAGTTCCACGTCGGTCCAGATGGGTTTAAGCAATTCTCCACGACCGGCAGAATCCACTCGGGCTACATCAATGACAGCTGGACAATCAATAAGTATGTAACTCTCAACGCTGGCCTTCGCTGGCAACAGGAGCGCGTGATCGGTGAGCAGGCAGATTACACCTTCACCGACAACTGGTCCCCTGCTATCGGGGTGACCGTGGATCCATTCGGTGATCGCAAGAATAAATTCTGGTTCAGCTACGGTCGTTACAACTACAACCTCCCTCTCGATCTTGCGGAGCGCAACTTGACGAACGAGACCGACCTGTTCAGCTTGGCGCTTGCTCCTGATTTCACGGTGGATGCGGCTGGAAATAGAGTCGCCAAAATCAACTCCTTCGGCACGGTGACTCCCATCGTGGATGCTGCTCATACGCTGAACTTGGCGAACGGTTCTCCGTTCGGCACCGTGTTCGGCTCACTCAATAGCTTGGAAAACATCCACACCGGGACGAAACTGACGTATGAAGATGAATACGTGATGGGATACGAGCATGAGTTCTCGCACGGCGTTATCCTCACTGCGAGATATATGCACCGCAGTCTGCGGAGAATCGTCGAGGACACAGGCGGAATCGCGCCGGAAGCGGCAAACGCCGGAATCCCTCAGCAGTTCTCCATCACCAACCCTCACAAGAGTGAAGACATCTTCACCAACCCGCAGCAATTCGACTTCACTTCGGCGGCACCCAGTGTTATAGGTGGTGTCAATTCCTTCCCGAATGCGTCGGTCATCCCGTCAACTTGTTTGGCACCAGGGAGCCCAACCACTGGGCCGATACCTACATCCGACGTGCCGTTCTTTAACTTCCCCACTAACAGCTTCGGCCAACCGATCTCGGACAGCCAGGGCAACAACGCTGCTTGCTTCAATGCAAGTGGGCTTGGCGTCAACGGCCAAAAGGCCGGCAGCGTTGCTCCTGACGGCATTCCGGATGGTTTCGCTGACCCGATTCACAAGTATTGGGCAGTGGTCTTCGAAGTGAATAAGTCGTTCTCTCACAACTGGCAGTTGCGTGCGAACTACACCGTCTCGAAGGTGTTTGGTAACTTCGAGGGCGCTTTCCGCAATGACAACGGCCAGTCCGATCCGGGCATCAGCTCGCTGTTCGACTTCACGTCCGGAAATTTCAACCAACTGGGCGGGCAATTTACACCTGGTATCCTGAACCAGGACCGGCAACAAGTGGCAAACGGCTACTTCAGCTACGTCTTCGATCAGGGCAAGCTGAAGAACCTGACCCTGGGAACCGGGGTCGGTATCCAGACCGGCACTCCGATTACCGAGTTGGCTGCACACCCCGTTTACCTCGACTCTGGTGAAATTCCAATCGGTGGTCGCGGTGCAGAAGGCCGCACACCGACAACCGGGAGCGTCAACTTCCATGCGGATTACCTGTGGAGCATGACAGAGCGGTTCCATCTCCGCTTCGGTGCTGACCTCTTCAACGTCGCCAACACCAAGCGCATCAACTACTTCAACCAGAATGTCGACCTCACATTCGGAACGCCAAACGCGGATTTCCTGAAGCCATCAACAATCGGCGAGACCACTTTTGTTAACTCGCTACCTTCCGGCATTCAGGCGCCGTTCAACGCTCGGTTGTTCATGCGGCTTGAGTTCTAACCAACGTGGTAAGTCGGAAAGGGGGAGCGGATCACGCTCCCCCCTTCTTTATTGCGCCTCCCAACGCCACGGCCAGTGAATGACCTTGGCGATCTTCTTGGATATAGGACAGGTGAGTGTGAATCCTCCGGAGCTGTAGCAATGACCGAGACTTTCTTCGATATTTTTGCATCCGTAGCGTAGACGATCCCAGCGTCGGCGTTCCCTGTTTCAACATGTGTAAGGACCTGGCGAACGTCCTTTGCCAAGACGAGCTTGGGCTTCAGTTGATCGTAAAGCTTCAAATACCTGAGAACTTCCTGTGCGTATCGTCCGGCAGGGACGGTTTGCGGTTCACCGATAGCGATGGATTTCACAGCGGGCTTTACCAAGTCCGAGAATCCTGAAATCTGCGAGGTACTTGCGGGAACGATAAGCACAACACTGTTCTTAGCTAAATTCTTCCGCGTACCCGGCAAATACCGCGGTGGCGTGGTCGCAGAAGCTCTCAAGCTTGGCATCGAACTCGCGAAATGGGCCCGACAACCAGATTCAGCTTGCGTCGTCCTTATAGAAGGTAATTCGAAGGAGACATTGTGTCCACTCGCAGGATTCTGCTCGTTGTATTCCTCTTGCTCCTCTCATCGCTAGCCCGAGCCGATTCGGCTCTCTCCTTTCGAGTCGTCCCCTCTTCCCAAACTAGTTACTTCATGTCGAATTTGAGCCGCTGCCTGAGGTGTAGTTCATCATCGCCTCAATTGCTCGTATTAGGTCTCTGGAGATAGTAGTTTTAGAAACGTAGCCCCACGCACCCGACTCGGCAGCGATTCGCGCTAGGTCCAGCGACTGATGTACGGTAAGAATGAGAACTTCTGACGTCGGAACTTTTTCTCGAATTAATCGGCAGGCACTGAGACCGTCAAGTTTGGGCATCTCAATGTCCAACAATATTAAGTCCGGCTTCAGCTCAACAGCTTTCTGTACGGCCTCATCTCCACTGTTTGCCACGCCACAAACGGACCAGTCGTCATGCCCCTCCAGCAGCGTCTTTAGAAGGGCTCTGAATCGTTCATTATCATCTGCAATTAGAATCCTAGCCATCTCTACTCCGATATCCTGCCGGGCAGCGTTGGCCCTACGCTCTACAAGGCGACGCGCCAAAGCCCGAGCTGCGTATCAGGATTTCCTCACGCTATGGAAGGATGCTGACCCGGATATTCCCATCCTGAAGCAAGCGAAGGCGGAGTACGCCAAGTTCAATTAACACCCATGAGCTGCCGCAGGATGATGTCCCGGCGAGTATGGGGATAAGAAGTAGCCCTCGAATCTCCGAGTGTATAATCCTTGCTGACGACTGTAGGAGGTTACTGGCATGGCTAAGACGAAGCAGTTTATCGTTACTGTTGAGAATCGGCCAGGCGCGGTTGCTGAAATCACAAGAACACTTGGGACCGCAAAAGTGAATATCCTCTCACTCTTGCTCTTGGGAAACGCTGAAGACACGAGAGGCACAGTTCAGCTTGTGGTCGACGATGCGAGACGAGCAAAGAAGGCGTTGGACGAATCCGGATTGACCTACCAAGAGACCGCAGCGGAAGAATATGAACTCCCGAACAAGCCCGGTGCTCTGGCGCAGTATCTAGATAAGCTGGCAGCTAAAGGCATCAATCTGAATTCAATTTGCGCAACCGCCGCGAAGGGCGGAAAGAGAGCGGTTGTCGTTTACACGGTGGACGAGAAGGCAAAGTCGGCATCGGCAACGGCATAGCGCAGCGCACCGCACCGTTACAACGCATCTGTGCGTTTCGGCGCTACAATTTAGGTCTGGATAAACAGTCCACTACACCGAATACACAACTCCAGTCATAACGGTTCACATCGAACGCTCGAAATCGGGCAACTTGGCGAGTTATCGTTGAATCCCGAGACGGTCACGATGCTGGATTGAGGTCACGGGTGCAATAGCTCGTCAACAATGAGTACGCCAATCCCTACCCCGAGGCTGATGAGATAAATGCCAAAGACTTTCAGCGTGTGGTATTTCTGGAAGCGATACTGACGCGTTGCAAGAACTGTCAGAAGGGTCGCCACAGCAAAGAAACACAAGATTACAAGACACCGTGCAAAAGGGGATTGAGTAAGTGCGATGGCTACATCACCTTCATCAGAAAACGGCCTTGCCCCCTGAACAGCGCGCAACAAGTCCATGGCGCAAGGAAATAATCGGAGAGTCGCGTTTGTGAAGGCTGCTGTAGGCCAGAAAAAACCCGGACGGTGCGGTGCGACCAGCAAACATACGAGAGCGGCAACCAGCGAGAAAACTGGCCCCGCGGCCAATCCAAGCACAGCGACTGGGCCGCTTATAGGGGTTATGGGACGCACGCTTTGCAACGTTACGTGGACTGGAATGTCGGCTAATTTGTAGACAGTACAGTGACCTAGCTCGTGCAGTAGAATGGACGCGAGGCTGAGCAACACAATGGCGGAAACGCGTTGCGCAAGAGAAGACCTCAAAGCGCCGCGACCAGTTCAATTTCGACCAGTGCGTCTTTCGGTAGTCCGGCGGCCTGAATAGTCGAACGCGCCGGCGCGTCTACTGGGAAATACTTCGCGTATACATCGTTCATTGCTGCAAAATCGTTCATGTCTTTCAGGAACACCGTGGTCTTCACCACGTGAGAGAGAGTCAGTCCAGCGTGCGTGAGAATCGCCTTCAAGTTTTCCAGCACGCGTTCAGTTTGCTGCGCCACATCCCCTTCAAGAGTATTCGTATTCGGGTCCAGCGCGATTTGTGCGGAGAAGAGGAACCCATTCGCTCGTACGGCCTGGGAATAGGGACCGATTGGCTTTGGGGCATCGTCCGTTACGATTATGTCTTTCATGGCGTGGTCCTCATGGACGGAGCTAAAGAACACCGCTGAAATAGTTGGGCGCATGCCATAGCCTGCATTCTAACTCCAGGTCAGTCGCCTTGCCGGACAAATAGAATTGAGGTCAAAGCAGCGCGGGACTACTGCAATATTACTGCAGTGACCATTTCCTTGAATCCATTAGGAAGCACTCAACGAACCTAAGCCTTTACGTTTGTTGAAGAAAACTGGTGAGCCTGGGGAGAGTCGAACTCCCGACCAACGGTCTTGTAGGAAGGCTTTGGCGGACTCCAACCGTGGCGATGAACATGGTCGGCAGAAGGCTTAGTCGCGTTGGCCCTAGCTAACGCCAATTTGGCCATGCCGCCTCTTTAGTCGGACGTAATTCCGCTGAGTATCCCACGAAACAAAATCGCAGCGCGGGACGTATAACGCAGAAGAGTTCTAGGAATTGGAATTGTGGTCAAGAAGACCCTCAAGCTTTTGGCGATTGGCATCACCTGCTTGGTCGTCGCCGCACTTTCGTTTGCTCTCCTTTACAGGAAATATCTTCAGCACGAGGTAGCACAGGCACGTGCCATCCGACAGCAGAATGGTATAGAAAGCCTCGAAGCTGTGCGTATCGGCGGAATCGAACAATGGGTCGAAGTACGCGGCCAGGACGTGAATGACCCGATACTCCTGTTTATCCACGGTGGACCCGGCATTGCTTTCATTCCGATGTCGGCAGCGTTTCAGGACCCCTGGGAAAAATATTTCACC
>Ga0310912_10001912_pt1 | contig 11565 bp, 10 predicted proteins | sample GREbulkMGOX080_FD_203443 | JGI IMG/M metagenome (GOLD analysis project Ga0310912, IMG submission 203443) | Lab enrichment of tropical soil microbial communities from Luquillo Experimental Forest, Puerto Rico - GRE.bulkMG.OX080 | ecosystem: Environmental > Terrestrial > Soil > Tropical forest >...
CGACACCTTTCAGGCGCAGGCCGAAAAACGCGGCATCAAGGTGCTTGGCCGTGACCAGCTCAACCCCAAGGAGACCGATTACGCAACCACGCTCACCAAGATCAAATCGCTCAATCCCGATGCGCTCTATTATGGCGGCGTGGCGCAGGCCGGGGTGAAGGTCGTCAAGCAGGCCTCAGACATCCTCCCCAAGATGATCAAGGGCGGCGGCGACGGCCTTTACGGAGCCGAGATATTGCGCGGTGCCGGCTTCCCTGCGGCCGAGGGGTGGTACGCGACGATCGCAGCACCCAACATTCTCGAAAATCCCGAGGCGGCCCCGGTCATCGAGCGCTTTGCGAAGAAATACGGCCAGCAGCCGGAGAATTACTCGATCACCGCCTATGATGGCGCGCTGGTCATTCTCGATGCGATAAAGCGCGTCGCAGCTTCCGGCAAAGAGGTCACCCGCGAGGCGGTCCGTGACGCGATGCAGACCGGCCATGTCAAGACCATCCAGGGCGAAGTCGCCTTCGATGAAAACGGCGATCTGCAGAATCGGGTGATCAGCGTGTTTCGCATCGTCAAGGACGACAAGTATCCGCCCGACGACGTGTTGCACCAGTACAAGTATCTCGGGGCGGCACCGCAAAGCTCCTGAGAAGATTTCCGAATGAAAATCAGAGGATTGTCATGGCCGGACTTGTTCCGGCCATCCACGCGGCGAACACGCATTACGCCGGGGCCAAAGGGCACGTGGATCACCGGGTCGAGCCCGGTGATGACGGTTAGCGCGTGCGTTGAGCTCATGCGCCTCGGCTAGGACATCGACAATCGCAATGTCCGACTATGGCGTGCTGCTCCAACAGGTGATCAACGGGTTGAGCCTGGGCGCAATGTACGCCCTGTTGGCGCTCGGCTTTACGCTGGTCTATGGCATCCTCGAGCTGATCAACTTCGCGCATTTCAACGTCTTCATGGTCAGCTCGTTCGTCGGGATGTGGGCGCTCCAATTGCTGGGTATCTCAGGCCAAGGACAGGTATTGACCGGGTTGGCGCTGGCCGGGGCATTGGTCTTCGCCTTCGTTGCCACGATGCTCGCCGGCGGCGTGCTCGGAGTCGCGATCGAGCGTCTCTCGCTGCGGCCATTGCGCGGTGTCCCCGGCACCGCCGCGATGATCACGACGATCGGCGTCTCCTACATCCTGTTCAACATCATCCTACTGACCGTCGGCGCGGGTTCGGAGAACTTCCCGAACCCGTTGCCGGTCGTGCGTTGGCAATTCGGCGAGGTCACGCTCGAGTTGAAGACGCTGTTGATTTGGGGTGTGGCCATCGTACTGATGATGGCGCTCAACCTCTTCGTCAACCGGACCCGCCTGGGCAAGGCGATGCGCGCGACCGCGCAAGACGCCGAGGCCGCCCGAATGATGGGGGTCGATGTCGACCGGGTCATCGTCACGGCGTTCTTCCTCGGATCGGCTCTGGCCGGGGCAGCCGCGCTGATCTTCGGCCTCTATTACAACTACACGAGCTTCATCATCGGCTACACGGCCGGCCTGCGAGCTTTTACTGCGGCCGTGCTGGGCGGTATCGGCAGCGTGCCCGGCGCCATGGTCGGCGGTGTCCTGATCGGATTGATCGAGAGCCTGGGCGGCCAATTGATCGCCGTGCGCTGGACCGATGTGATCATCTTTTCGATCCTGATTCTGGTTCTCGTCTTCGTCCCGACCGGCCTTTTCGGCCGCGCCGCCCCGACCAAATCCTGATATGCCGGGAGTCGGGGTCCCCAAGGCGGCCCGCGGCTACGCATTCGGCCTGGCACACCCGTTCTTGCGGGTCTCTCCACGTGCTCGCGCCTGCCTCGCCGTCTTGGGCATTACCGCGGCGGCGCTATTGTTTCCGCTGATCAACCAGAATGACGCCGACATAGATTCGGCGGCCAACGCGCTGGCCTTCGCCGCCTTGGCGCTCGGCCTCAATATCGTCGTTGGCTTTGCCGGATTGCTCGACCTCGGCTATGCCGCGTTTTTCGCGATCGGCGCCTATACCTACGGTGTCGCGAGCTCGTGGCAATTGCAGCCGGCATGGACTGGCTTTTGGGAACCTTTCCAATGGCTCGACCTCGTCACCCGCTTTCATGCGGCGGGCGGCGACGTCGTCCACTTCCAGGTCTCGTTCTGGCTGATGCTGCCGATCGCCGCCGCGGTCGCCGCCTTTTTCGGGGTGCTGTTCGGCGCTCCGACCTTGCGGCTCAAGGGCGATTATCTGGCGATCGTGACCTTGGGATTTGGCGAGATCGTACCGATCGTCGCGCGCAACATTCCCTCGGTCACAAACGGGGCGATGGGTCTCAACGGCGTCGCTGCACCCCGGCTCTTTGGTTTTGACTTCGGGATCGACGCCACACCATATTACTACGTTGGCGTAGCCCTGGTCGCCTTCTTGATCCTGACAAGCCAGCGGCTCAGGGATTCGCGGATCGGCCGGGCCTGGATGGCGATCCGCGAGGACGAGGTCGCCGCCATGGCGATGGGTGTAGACCGCGTCCGCTACAAGCTCCTCGCCTTTGCGATTGGCGCCGCCTTCGCCGGCGCCACCGGCACCTTCTACGTCGCTAAATTGCAGACTGCGACCCCTGAGATGTTCATGTTTCCGGTCTCGGTCATGATCCTCGTCATGGTCGTGTTTGGCGGCATCGGCAGCGTTTGGGGGGTCGTTGTCGGCGCATTGCTATTGCAGATCCTGCAATCCTGGTTTCTCGAAGACCTCTCGGGGTGGCTGCACGCGCTCGGCCGTCTCGTCGGCGTCGACTGGCTGCAGCGGATCGAGCTCGCCTCGTCGATCGAGCTGATCTTCGGCCTGATCCTGGTGCTGATGATGCTCTATCGGCGCCAAGGGCTGATCCCTGCCGCCCGGCGGACGCCGACTCTGAGCCTCGACGAGCAGACGGTGCAACCCGCACGCAGCGGCAGTCCCCTCCCGTTCCCTCCCCCGCTTGCGGGGGCGGGTCAGGGTGGGGGCCCTCTTCTCGAAGTCAGCGATCTGACCGTGCGGTTTGGCGGCCTCGTCGCCCTGCAGTCCGTCGAATTGAGCATTCCGGCACATTCGGTCGTCGCGGTGATCGGGCCTAACGGCTCCGGCAAATCGACCTTGTTCAACGCGATCACCGGGCTTGTCCCGACCGATCAGGGCACCATCCGCTTCGACGGCAAGGAGGTAGGTCAGCTTCGGCCCCATCAGGTGCTCGAGCGCGGCATTGCCCGCACCTTTCAGAACATCCGCCTGTTCCCCAATCTGACGGTCCTCGAGAACGTCATTATCGGTATGCATGCGCGGCTCGCTACTGGTCCGGTCGGTGCCTTGCTGCGGCTGCCGGCGACCCGCAACGAGGAGGCCGCGGCGCGCGAGCGTGCACTTCAAATTCTGGCGCTCTTCGGAAACCGGCTGTTGCCGCGCGCCGACCATCCTGCGGCTAGCCTCTCCTACGCCAACCGGCGGCGCACCGAAATCGCTCGTGCGCTTGCCGCGCAGCCAAGGCTGCTGATGCTCGACGAGCCGACCGCCGGGATGAACCCGGCCGAGACATTGGAGCTCGCCGACCAGATCAAAGGCCTCAACCAGCGAGGCCTGACGATCTTGTTGATCGAGCACAAGCTCGACGTCGTCGCGATGCTGGCCGACAAGGTCGTCGTGCTCGATCACGGCGAGAAAATCGCCGAAGGGACGCCCGCCGCGGTGCGTCGCGACGAAGAGGTGATCCGCGCCTATCTCGGCCGAAGTGCCGTCTTTGCCTGAGTTGCACGAATTTCGCCCCGTGCTCGAATTTAGGGGCGTCGACACCCATTACGGCGACCTTCACGTTCTGAAATCGGTCGATTACCGGATCGAGCGGGGGGAGATTGTCAGCCTGTTGGGCGGCAACGCATCGGGCAAGTCGACGACGATGAAGGCAATCATGGGAAGCGTTCGCCCGACTTCAGGCGACATCCTCTACGAGGGAAAGTCGCTCGCGAGAGTTAGCACCGCCGAACGGGTACGGCGCGGCATCGCCCCGGTCCTCGAAGCGCGCCGCCTCTTTCCCCGCATGACGGTCTACGAGAACCTCGAGATGGGAGCCTATACGCGCTGGCGCGGACCCGAGTTCGCCGAGGACATGGAGCGCGTCTTCGCTCTCTTTCCCCGCGTCGAGGAGCGGCTCCGCCAGATCGCGGGCACCTTGTCGGGTGGCGAGCAGCAGATGGTCGCGATCGGTCGCGCCTTGATGGCGCGGCCCAAGCTCCTGTGCATGGACGAGCCCTCGATGGGCCTCTCGCCCACCTATGTCGAGCAGGTCTTCGACATCATACGGACGATCAACCAGCAGGGTGTCACGATCTTCATGGTCGAGCAGAACGCCAATATGGCGCTCTCGATCGCCAACCGGGCATATGTCCTGCAGACCGGGCAGGTGGTCCTCAGCGGCCTAGCGGCCGACCTCCGCGAAAACGAGCTGATCCGCCACGCCTATTTGGGTGAGTTGCAGGTGCAATGATTGGCGATTTTAGGGCATGGGTCCCGGAGTGGCCTCGGCCTGGCCCTTGCCGTTTCCTGCCGCCGCTATTTGCGAGCGGCAGTAGGCCGCCAATTCGGTGAGCATTTTGTTCGTCGAGCCGAGCGAGACGATCGGCTCGGTAATTCCGGCGCAAGCTTCGTACTCCTTGCGGGCCCCGGCGTCGTCCAAAACTGTTTTCGATGCGTCGCCGTTCTCGCGATGCAGCTCGGCTAGATCCTGCTGCCAGCCGGCGTTGGTCGGGTCCAGCACCGCGATCGGTGTCATGATCTCCAATGCACCTCGAATCTCCGCGCGCGCACCAGCGGTGTCGCCCTCGGCAAGCAGATCGAGCCCGGCCTTGCCGCGATAAACCGCAAGATCGCGTTGCCACAAGGCCTGGGCGGGCACCTTCGCCGTCAGCGCTTCGATGATCCGCACTGCTTTCCGGTGTGCAGCGAGAGCGCCGCCGAGATCCCCCTGCGCTCGCCGTGCCTCGCCAATGCTGCGCTGGATGCGTGCCAGCTCTTGCTGTGTGTCGTCCGGACTCGGAAGGTCTAGCCCGCTCGTCAGTGTGAGCATAAACGCACGTGCGATAAAGTGTTGCCGGAGGTTGCTGGGAGGGTCCTTCGCCAGCGTCTCCATGATTGCCAGCGCGGATTGAAACTCCGTCAGGGCTTCGGCGAACAGGCCTTGGGCGTGCAACACCTCGCCGAACCCCCGATGGGACACGGATAGGTCGCGCTGCCAGCCGCTGTTGCCCGGGTCCTTTTCCGCGACCGCCGTCATTATCTCCAAATCGCTCTCAGACTCTTTTCGAGCGCCAGCCCGATCTCCTTGAGCCTTTAGTACACCCCCTATGCGACCATGCGAAACCGAAAGAGCGCGCTGCCAACGAAGTGTGCTCGCGTCTTTCGATGCAAGTTCTTCTGATATCGCTAATGCGGCGCGAAACTCCGCAAGCGCACCAGAGAGGTCACCGCGATCTTCCAAAATCCCACCGATATGGTTATGGCTCACTAAAAGCTCTTCCTGCCAGCTGGTGTCGTCAGGATCCTTTACCGCCAGCTGGGTTCTGATCCCCAGCTCCGCTCGATACTCCTTCAGTGCGCCCGCCGTATCGCCCTGCGCCGCAAGTGTTTCGCCCATCTTCCGGTATGAGTTCGCGAGGCCGATTTGACGGCCGGTATTGGTCGGGTCCTTTGCGGCCAGCCCATTCTGAATTTCGGCGACCGCGCGGTATTCCTGGATCGCGCCGGCCAGATCGCCCTGGTCTTCCAGGCGGAGACCGATACCGATGTGGGCCATCGCAAGCTGCGACTGCCACTCGGCGTTAACCGGGTCTTTCGCCGCCCGCTGCTGCTGGACCGCCAGAAACGCCCGGGCTTCGTTTAGCGCTTGAGCATGGTCACCCTGGAGGTCCAACGCTTCTGCAAACAAATTGTGTCCGTCAGAAAGATCCAATTGCCATTGGAAATTAGTCGGGTCTTTCGCTGCCAGTTCCTTCGCAATTTGGACACCCGCTCTGAACTGCTCGACGGCGCCAGACACATCGGCCTGCATCTCCAGAGACTGGCCGACAGTGAGATGGGCGACCGAGACCTCGCGCTGCAGGACGGCATTCGCAGGATCCTTCGCGGCAATGGCAACCAGGATAACCAGTGCAGCCCGGAATTCAGCAAGCGCCCCGGCCGAATCACCCTGCAACTGTAGCATATTGCCGACCCAATTGTGGGCGACTGACAGAAGGCGCTGCCAATCGACATCGGACGGATTTTCTTCTGTCAGCGTTGTCATCAGGTCTAGGTCGGACCGGAACTCGCTCAAGGCGGCGGGCACGTCGTTCTGTGCGGCCAGGACATTACCCATCATCTGGTGACTGGCGGCGAGGTCCGCTTGAAATGATAAGTTGAGAGGGTTCTTCGCCGAGACAGCGGTCGCAACCTCAAGGCCGGCTCGAACCTCCTTCAAAGCTTTGGCTCGATCTCCTTGAGTTTGCAGCACGTCGCCCACATTCAGGTGACTCGTCGCAAGACTTGCCTGCCACGAGGCGTTGGCAGGGTCCTTTGCCGCAAGCGCTTCCGAAGTCGCCAGATAAGTTTCGAATTCCTTCAGTGAATCCGCGAAACTCCCCTGAGCGTGCAGTATGATGCCCAATCCATTGTGCGCGGCCGCCACCTGAAACTGCCATGCCATGTTGGCAGGGTCCTTCTCAGCTAGCTGCGACGCTAAGGTTAGAGCCGCCTGAGCCTCGGACAGCGCGCCCGCGAGATCGCCCTGCGCCTTCAGCGCCCCGCTGACCTCTCGGTGGCTCAATACAAGATCTTGGTGCCACTGGGCGTTGGTGGGATCGGCCGTCACCAGGTGTAGCCTGATCGCGAGCCCGTCCTGAAACTCGGCTATTGCGGCGGCGAGGTTGCCCTGCTGCAGCAGCACTTCGCCAATGTCGGCGTGGGCCGTCGCCAGGTCGTGCTGCCAGAGGGTCTTGCCCGGCTCCTTCGCGGCAAGCTGTTCCATAGCAGCCAGATTGGCGTTCGCATTGGCGAGCGAACCCGCAAGGTCGCCCTGCTGTTCCAGGACACCGATGAGATCGTCGCGGCCAGTCGCGAGATCGTGTTGCAAATCCGAGTTGTCGGGATCCTTGGCGGCTACCGTCTGGAGGGTCGCCAGCGCGGCTTCGAATTCCTTTCGCGCACCCGCGAGATCACCCTGCGCCTGACGCGCAGCGCCGATTTGGACTTGGCTGTCCGCCAAATCGCGCGCTCCGTTGGGACCCTCTTCGGCGAGCGGCTCGGCGAGCTCTCGCTCCGTCTGCGCCGCCGTGAGTGCCGCCGCCAAATCACCGAAGGTGCGATAGGTCTCCGAAAGCTTCGAGAACAGTTTGATGCGCGATCGAATCGCATCGACGCTTTCGCGCGCGCTGGGCGGTTTGGCAAAGGTCGTGCTCGCAGCATCGAGCAGCGATTTCGCGACCTCTGTACCAATCGCGCCGGTCTTGTAATGGCTGTCGACGAAATCAACACTCCGGCGCGCTCCATCGACGGCCAAGGCATAGCTGCGCGCGGCCTCCTCCGCTCGCTTTTCGGCAAGCTGGCGCTGTTCCGCGGCTTCGGCAGCGCGCGCATTAGCAACTTGGCGCTGGTTCCATGCATAAGCCCCGGCAAGGATCGCGAACACCAAAGTCAGCATCGTAGCGGCGAGCGCGATGCGCGTGCGCCCCATCAGGCGTCGCGTAGCGTGCTCGCGTTCGGCCGCTTCGCGGGCCAACTCCGTCTGCGCTTCGCGTTCGGCGCGCTCGCGTGCGGCCTCGGCTTCGGCGCGCTCAGCGCGTTCGGCGTTCGCGCTCGGCTTGGAGTCGCGCCTCGGCCTCGGTCTGCTCGTGCCGCAGGTCGCGCCGCTGACGGATCACGCCGGTCAGCAGGTCGTGCGTCACCTCGACCCATTGCGTGCCGAAGCGCTCTTCGATGCGTAACAGGCGCCGGGCGACCAGCTTGTCGATATCGGCGCGGGTCACGCCAGGCTCGCGCAGCGCCTCCGTCAAGGGCCTGGTATCGCGGTAGCCCTCCGAGGTCAGCAGTTGCTCCTTGATGAACACCTTCAGCGCCCCGTCGATGCCGGCAAGGCTCGTCTCGTAGAACTGGCCGACAATCTCATGCTGCGCGCCCTCCAATAAATCCGGGGTGATCTGCGCCTGGCCGAGGCGGATCCGCTTGTTGTTGAGCTCGCTGCAGACGATGCTGAGCAACGCTGGTTCGATTTCGAGCCCGGCCAGCTCTGCCTCGCCGACCGCTTCTTCCTCCGCGGAACCCCGGCTCGCAGCAACGAAGGCAATCACCTTTTCCGCCACACCCGGTGCCATCAGGTGACCGCCCGAGGCGAGAATGGCGTCGCGCGCCTGGCGGCCGTTCATCCGGGTCAGACGCATCCGGTTGTCGATGATCGACGGCATTCGCCGCCGCAGACCTTCGAGATCGGGCAAGAAGTCCTCACGCAAGGCAAGAACCACCTTGCAGCTCTCCTTGGCGAAATCGTAGCGGATGGCGGCCTCGGAATCGTCGTCGAGAGCCCGGCGCAGGCTCTCGGCCGGCCGGTTCTCGATCAAGGCGGCGAGTTCGTCGAGCGTCTCCGCCGACGCGGCCCCCTCACCCAAGGTGAAGATCTCCTCGAACTGGTCGAAAACCAGCACCGGAGTTATGAGCCGGTTGCGGCGGCTCCAGAATTCGGTCTCCTTGTCGTGAAAGTAGCCCCACAGGGTTTCGTCAGGGCGCGGGGCACGGCCCTCGACACCGTGTTCCACCAGGTTCTCCGCGAGCGCCTGTTTGATCTGCGCGACAGGCGCGATCTGCGCGGTGGTCCAGTCGAGCCGGATATACACCGGCAGAAAGTCGGCAGCGCGCAAACGCGGAAAGAGCCCGGCGCAGAGCAGCGAGGTCTTGCCGAGCCCCGACTAGCCGAACAGGATCGTCAGCCGCTCGCGCCGCACGCGGCGCAGCAGCTCTGCAGCCTCGGCATTGCGGCCGTGGAAGAAGGCCTGCGTCGCCTCGGTAAACGGCATCAGCCCCGGCCACGGGTTGTCCGCGTCGAGACTGCGGCTCAGATCGGCGGCAAGGTCATTCATGTGTGCGTTTGCGATAGTCGCGGATCAGCGCGATCATGCGCCGACGAAATTCCTCATTGCCGGTGCCGCTAGGCAGTCCCATCCATTGCCATCGACTGAACCCATCGGGGACATTTTCGGCGTGCTCGGCCGTGTCGTCGATCACCACCGGGATGATGAACGGGACGGAATCCGCGAAGTCCATCGCCCGCTCCGACGCCCAGCGCCATTCACGACGGAAATAGCCCTCTAGCCGCCGCGTCGACGCCGCCGAGATCACCGGCATGAAATAGGAGCAGTTCTTGATGTTGCGGCGGATCTGGAGATCCCAGTCGTCGCCGGCCTCGAGCCGGCGGTGATCGATCCAGACGTCGTCGATGCCGGCCTCGTTTTCGAGGAAATCCCGCAATCGGAGCGCCGCCGCCTGATCCTCATGGGTATAGCTGATGAAGATCGCCCCCAGCTTCATGCCGGTGGCGCTTTCCCTACCGTCCGACGGGTGCATCGCGGCGAAATTCGGCGCACTGCGAGAGGCTGCCGAGCTGGCGGTGCGGCTCTCGTAGCGGGCCGACAGCTCACGGACGAACTCCGCCGGCGAGCAGGAGGCGATCTTGGTTTGCCGGCTGAAAAGGCGCAAGAACACGACGAGATCGCTGTCCCGGTTCGTCAGGCTGCCGACCAGATACTCCGTCTCCGCGCGCCGCAGCGACAGTTGACGGCTCTTGGCGATGCGCAGCAGGAACCGGGACAGCCAATCCGGGAAGGCGCAGCCGATGAACAGCAAATGATTGTCACGCAGCGCATCGAACAGGTGCTCGGCCACCGACCGCGATTGCATGTGGTGCAGGAACTCAAGCATGTCCTCCTCGGTGATCACGAAATCGGGCTGGGAGGACAGCTTGCCGAATAGGTGATACACGATCGGCTGACGCAGCTCGTCGAGCGGGCTCAGCAGGTCCTGTGCGTTCTTCGGGGAGTACGCCAGCTCGAGTGCGCGGCCGGCGGTGCGGACCTGGTCGATCGCGGCGGCGAGCAGCGAGTCGAAGGTCAGGGTCACAAACAATTGAAACGATCGATCCCGGCGAGCTGCAGCAACGCCTCGGGCGGGTCGAAGTGCGCCTGGTTCAGGATCGGACGGATCTTGGGGTAGACCTCCTCCGGCCCGCCGCCGGCTTGCAGGTAATGGCAGACGACGTCATTGAGGCTCGGCTCCGGCGGCAATGATGTCGCCGATATTTCAAGACGTTTTGCTAATTTACCGGCGATGTACCGATAGAGCGGGATCTCGTTTCCGTTCTGCCCGACGCGCAGCAATTCTTCGCCGATGATCGGGACGACCTTACCGTCCTCGACAAATTCGAGCAGGTCGTCGAGAAAGATTTCGACGCTGCGATCCAGCATCGGTGTGCCCCGATATAAGGCTCGCGCAATGGTTAAGACTATAGCAGAGCTCTCGCACCGGGCAATGTGACGCGGATCACACACTGCCCCGGATGGACCAACTTTCGATGGGGCTCCCACCCGCCTCTTTCTGCGAGGGAGCGGACGGCTGGCAGCCGGCGATTCGCTTGTCGCGGGTTGGCCGGTGCCGGCGGCCGCGCTACAAAGCTCCGGCGATGCTCACAGCCCTTTACCGTGCCTTGTACGCGCTCTCGACACCGCCGCTGCGGAGAATCGTCGCCCTGAGCCTCGCCCTTGCGGTGCTAACTTTCGCGTTACTCTGGCTCGCATTCGCCAGCTTCCTCTACAATACGGCTTTCTTTGAGTGGCGGCTGCTCAATTGGCTCGTCGACCTGATGGGCGGGCTCGCCGTGCTGACGCTGAGCTGGCTCTTCTTCCCGGCGGTGGTAACGCTGATGATGAGCTTCTTCCTCGAACGCATCGCCGCCGCGGTTGAGGCGCTCGACTATCCCGGATCCAGCCCGCCGCGCCGGCAACCGATTCGCGAGACCCTAGGGGCAATGCTGCGTCTGACCGCGCTGACACTGCTACTCAACCTCTTGGCGCTCCCTACATATCTACTGCTCCCCGGGATAAATCTGTTTCTCTTCCTGGCGCTGAACGGATATCTTCTCGGCCGGGAATATTTCGAGGTGGTCGCGCTTAGACGGCTCGATGCTGCGGCGACCAGGGCGGCGCGCAACCGTTTTGGTCTTCGCGTTTTCCTCGGGGGGGTGGTGATCGCAGCCTTATTCGCCCTGCCGCTCGTCAACCTCGTGGCGCCGGTGATCGCTACGGCTTTTATGCTGCATGTCTTCGAAGCGCTGCGGCGCGTCGAACCGCATCCCCTGACCCGGTCTGCGGTGTAATTCTCCCCTCAACAATGTCGATCGGGCGTCCCATCCATGTTTAGTCGGAAGAAAACCGAGGTAGAGGACCGCAAAATGGCAGATGCGTCTGACGATTTGGGCATCCCGATGAAGCCCGCCCGGCCGCCCGGACCGGGCATCAGTGCTCC
>Ga0310912_10001933_pt1 | contig 11533 bp, 6 predicted proteins | sample GREbulkMGOX080_FD_203443 | JGI IMG/M metagenome (GOLD analysis project Ga0310912, IMG submission 203443) | Lab enrichment of tropical soil microbial communities from Luquillo Experimental Forest, Puerto Rico - GRE.bulkMG.OX080 | ecosystem: Environmental > Terrestrial > Soil > Tropical forest >...
GTTGAGGGTCAACTATTGGCCACCAAAGACTCTATTGCAGTGGTGGCGGCACCCGAGCTCGCTGTTCTATTGGGGAAACAAAAATACAACGAAGGAATGATCTCCATCCTGACATCCCTGTTCGACTGCCCTGACGAATGGGACTACAAAACGAAGAACGCCGGCAAGCAGACCCTCAAAAATGTTACCATCACAGCGCTCCTCGCATCCACGCCAGACTGGCTAGTCACCGCAATCCCCCAAGATGCCTTTGGCGGTGGGTTCATGTCTCGACTCCTGTTCGTGGTTCAAGAAACTACTAGCAGGTGTTACCCCATTCCGGAGCCTCCGCCCAGCTATGACCAGCTGCTGGCCGAACTGAAGGAAATCCGTACCCTCATCAAAGGAGAAATGAAGTTCACGCCAGACGCCATGGACTGGTATGTCCAGTGGTATGCCACCACACGGAAGGGCATTCCCGAGGACGAGAAGATGGCTGGCTATCATGAGCGCAAACCTGATCACATCATTCGTGTGGCCATGATCATGTCAGCGGCTGAGCACAAGACCACAATCAGCCTGGACCACGTCCTGACTGCCAGTCGCATCCTGGCCTTCCTCGAAGCCGAAATGCTGTACACGTTCAAGTGGTTGGGCATGCGTCCCATTGGGCAGGACCAAGAACGCATCATGAGGACCATGAAAGCGTTTGGAGGAGAAATCAGCCACGCAGAACTGCTCCGCAAACTGATTTACTTTATGAACGCAATGCAGTTTAAGAACTCGATGCAGACCCTCAAAGAGTCCAACATGGTCGCGGAGAAGGGAGTGCCCCCAGACGTGACCTACATCCTTATTGGATAACCGCTTTGCCACCAGTCACTGTCTTGCCACCAGTCACCGTACCACCACCACTAGCCGTTGCATTGAACCCAACTTGAGAACACGATACAGGGGCGCCAGCACGGATATGAATATTGTCCGCGTAACGGTACACGACGTCGGTGGATTGAGGACCGTAGAAGTTGGCGTTGGCGTAGTTGTCCCACCCATAGCCGACATCTCCATACGGTGCCCACGCTGTGTGGGTCAGGTCCCAGCCCGAGATGTTCATCACAGTCTTGGTGCCATGGGCGGTCGTGACACTCACCACGAGGCTCGCGTTCGACAGCCCAATGTTGTTGAAATCAATCTGCACACAACCCCATTCGCCGGTTGGCCAATCCGTCGATTGCGTATAGCCTGTGGGGAAGGCCAGCCAGTTACCGGCCACGTCGCAGCTGAGGCTGCCTGCACTAACGGTCGCTGCCGCCTTGGCGGTATTGCACTGGCCTTGTTGCGTGGGGCACGTCGCATTGGTACAGATGAGGGTACACGATGGCGCAGCGCCGATCTCGCCGAAGGTGAACCAGTAGAACGGAAACCCCGCGCCGTACGAATTGGAGTAGCCGAAATGCCCAATGCTGTTGCCGTCGAAGTGCCCTCCGGTGCAGTACACATGCTCGTCGTGCTTCCAGTTGTTGTTGTTCACGAGTTGGCCTACGAAGGGCGAGTAGGCAAATACGCCCGTGTAGCCGATATGCCGTTGCGTGGACCAGTTCTTGCCCCCGATGATGCCAGCCGCCTGCGCGACGCCGTTGCGATAGCCCATGCTCGTCTGACCGTCAAACGGCCCGGTGCCACCACCCGACGCCTGGGTCGGTTCTGGATTGCCCGCGACCTCGGTGGCAAACTCGCCCTTGCGGAACATGTAGACATACGGCTCGGTGGTATTGGCTTTCCAGAGATCGCCCACAGACCCAACACGCATACCGACGCAGAAGGAACCCGCTCCGCCACAGGTACACGCGATTCCCCCCGGACCTCCGACCGGATTGGGATTCTGCCACATGTCACTCGTGCCGTTGGCATAGCGGCGGTTCCACAGCGAATTGACCCCGATGTTACACGACTGCCCCGTGTTGTCGTGCCAAGGACCATAAAACGGGGCACCGTTCCCAAATCCGGTGTTGTCGTGGTAAGTATTGGGCTCGAAATCCTCTACGAGCAGCACATTCGGGTCGACTGGAACACCAACGCCGAACTTCGTCTGGCAAGCCGAGTTCTTAAATCCACTGCCACTATCTGGCCCATTCACACAGTCAGCGTAGCAATCCGTGCCTGGAGTGCAGGACGCAGCGGAGGCCGAAGTTGGAATCAAGAGTAGAAGGAGAAGAAGCCACATGGCCTATCCTTTCTGCAACTTGTTATTGCCAGTGTTTTTCTGGAGCTTACTGTTCGTAACCTTCTTCTTGATCGGCGTTCCTCCTCCTGCAGTGGTCGTCTTGAACGTGCCAAAGGCTACGTCGATAAATTCCGCGGACGCCACCGTACACGTTGCAGCATAGCCCCCAGAGGAACTGACTACGCGGTCAACCAGGCTGATCCACTGCGCGCTAGAGTTGTTGGTCTCGGTCGTAAAACCTGCTGACGTGCCAGTGAGTGCACTCTGAACTCGACATCCATACACGAGCACCTCCTCGTTGACGGTGGTCGTGAGTGTGCTGCTCGTGAATGTCGTGGGGGTACCGGGGGCGCTCTGCGCGATGCTCTGATCGAGCACCGTGGCGGCCCACCCAGCGCTCGCTGAATACTCTGCCCAGGCCCACGACACAGAGCCTCCAACGCCTGACTGCGTGACCGTACATGTGCCGCTACCTGTAGCTTTTGTATACGTAAACCCAGCAGTACTACTAAGCGTCGCATTGCTGACAAAGACCGAAGGACCCCAAGTCCCATTGCAAGGGGAACTTCCCGTGAAGGTCGGTGTACCAGTTCCCGACTCAAGGTTGAAAAACACCACAAGAAGGTTCCCTGACGTGACGGCGCTGCCGAAGGAGAATGTATTAGTACCAGTTCCACGATCTATTTGGCCATGTTGCACAAGAGTGATCGTCGCTTCGGCATTTCCAACAAGGCACAGAAACGCAAAAACCACCAGGAGGTATTTCATGTTAGTTCACCGTCCCCGTAGCGCACGCTGTGAACGCTTTGGCTGTCCCTCCAGCCGTCCCACTCGTGAACTCAAACCAATCGCCCGCAGCAATCACATTAGCACTCGACGCCGTCACCAACGTCACACTGCCAGACGACGTTGTGCCATCAATGCATGTAGCGCTCGTGGCCGTCCTTGCACAAGCGGGGTTGCCAGACGCCGCAGTGGCCAACACCGCACTCAGCAAATTGGTGGTCGTGCCCCCATGATTCTTCCTGACCTGAATGTTGGGCGTTCCGGCGTCTGCCGCCACAGTGATCTCTGTCAACGTCATGGCCACAGGCCACATGAACAACCGACTTTGCGGACCCAAATTACTATCTGCTAGTGCTGCCGACGCGTCATTGGCTCCAATGCTCACACACGACGTTCTGGTACTGATACTGGTGGTGCCACTGAGATTGGCAAAGGAAGGCTGTGCCTTGCTAACAACTCCTGCTGCACTGATGGCAGTCAAAAAATTGTTAGACGCTCCAGCATCTGCCACCACTGTGGTACCAATGGTGCCAGCGTCATTCTTGTCATGGAACCTCTTGTCCGTCGTATCTGCCCACCATCCAGTAATGCCAGCAGCTGGCGTTGCGGACGCCGCTCTATTGGTGAAGAGGATCTGCTCCGTCATGCTGACATTAGTGCCATCATCCGTAATCGACGAGTCTGTCGTAGATCCCCCTGCACCACACGTTGCCCCATTATCCACCACGTTCCCACTGGCATCGAACTTCGCGCAATTGCCTGAGGCGAAGGTCCCAGACGTAGTAGCAAACGTAGTCGTATTTCCAGACCGCGTACCATATGTCATCGGGGAGCCAGCCCCGCCCCCACTCAACAAAGGGCTTCCGCTACTCCCTGCAGTCGTTGGCAAATCGAACTCGTATGTGCCAGCCGCAGCCTGGGGCTTTATCGTGACCGTACCACTCGTACCACCACTCAACGCCACAAACCCCGTCGTACCTCCAGCATTGCCCGTTGTCATGCTGCCTGGAGTAGAGATGTTGCCCGACGCGTCCATCGTAGAGGTAGCGCTGGGCGTTTGGATGGCACTGCCACCTGCTCCAGTTACAAGGGCTGTGCTCGTCAGCGTACCTCCCGCCGTCACATTGCCTCCGCCAGAGGGCGCTGCCCACGTCGCATCTTCCCGCAGAAACTTTGTGGTACCAGCCGAAGCCCCTGGATCTGGTACAGCGCCCCTAGCGTGCGAAGCCCCACTGGCCACAAAGTCACTAATTGCAATGGTCCCTGTCCCCGTAATCGTACCACCAGTGATCGGAGCTGTGGTCGCCACACTTGTCACTGTTCCCGCATTCCCTGCCGCACAGACCTTCGCGCCATTGGCATCAAGCTGTGTAATGAAGTTGTTGGCAGCGCACGCTGAGCCAGTGCCTGCGTACGCGCCAAAGCCACCAGCCCCATTGTTGGTCTGCAGATTACCGGAGGAGCCACCTGGGGTTCCACCTCCCCCTCCTGCCGGAACGACCCAGGTGGCATCCTCACGCAAAAACTTCGTTGTACCCGCTGTCACTCCAGGATCCGGTACTGTGCCCCTCGCATGGCTGGCCCCAGACGCTACAAAGTCATTGATACTGACTGAGCCACTCGACGTGATTGGACCTCCGGTGAGAGGCGCATTGGTGCCCACATTGGTTACTGTTCCTCCTCCACCTCCTCCACCTGTTCCTGAACCGGGTGCAGACGCCGCAGAAGCCAGAATGTTGACTGTGGCAGTTCCACTTGTCCAAGCGCTCGCCCTGACTCGAAGTTGGCTAGACGGTTGCTGGTACGTCCAGGTGCCATTTGACGTTGTTGATGTGACTGCTGCTCCTGTGCCACTCGGTATCGCTCCTGCTGGGAACCAATTCGTATTGTCAATTGATGCCTCGAATTGCAGCGTTCCGGTCCAAGACCCCGTCAAGTTGATGGTGGCGTTGGACGTACTCCGTGTGGTCAGGATCACAATGCCGCCATTGACAGCAATGGACCCCGCCTGGAAGTACGACGCTGGTGTGAACGTTTGTGCCGTAATGAGGAACCAGACTACGCTAAGCAGCAGAATCTTTTTCACTGCTCACCTCCCTAAGCAGTTGAGGGATCTCCTTCAGGGCCCTATCGCCTATGTCCAGCCTGTACTGTACATTCGGTACGCTCACCTCCTTCACTCTATCATAACACAACTTCTGAGCTGCAGCCACCGTACTGCCCACCGCTGTCATCACTCCCACAACGCCATCGTTGCCCGCACTTATGACATCGCCATCCTCGTCCAACATCACGTCGCCCATATAAAAATGAGGCCACAACTCCTTTGGCATCCGCACCACTTCACCATACGACTTTGCCGTTTCGTCCTCGTTGTGCGACGGAAATGGAGGCACACTCATCGTCACCCCCACACTATAATCAAAACTCACTTTCCACTGATTGGCTTGACCCCTGGCGCAGTCTGCCAGCGTTTTGCCCCACTCCATGTCCAACAGTTCAATCATCGCCTCCACTGCGTCATAGCCGAAGCGAGGCGTGAACTCCAGCGCATAGCCGCCCTTAGTATTGACATCAATCGGTCCCACATAGCCCACCCTCTTCAAAAACGGTGTCAGTTTAAACAGAGTCTGCTTAGCCAGCGACGGCCTTGCGTGCCTGTAGAAAAAGACAACATTACCCATACAACCGGTATTGGGTCCCAGACTGCCCGTGAGTAGGCGTTTCTCCTCAAGTGTGCTGTTGATAGAATGGTAGATCCAATCATCACCATTAAACCATCCTTCAATGGACACCTCCGTCCCTTTCACCTTCTCCTGCAGCTGAAACTTGATCTTGTCTCCATGCATCCGCGCAACGCGCTCCATGTCCTTTGCCAATGACTCATTGTCGTCACCCACCATGGTCATCCAGGACGGGAAATCGCCCTCTGGCTTGAACACCAAGGGGTTTGGATGGGCCTTCACAAACTCAATGCCCTCCTTCAAACTCCCATATTCAATGCTGGCAGGTACTTTGAGCCCGGCCGCCTTCATCAACTGAGTAGCATACATTCTGTTCTTCTCGAGAGCGTCGGCAAACACGCTTCCTCCCAGCACTGCATTACCCCGCCTTCTGAGCTCATCGGCCTTTTTGCCTGCTCCAGTAAAGTCGAACACAACAACCTCGTCTGCCTCTGGAGCAAAGGTCTTGACAACTGGGACAAGGCCTTCGCCGACAGTGCCCTTGGTCTTCTCATTATGCTGCTCCTGATACCATCGAACCCTATTTCCCTCAGATTGCAGCCTTTGCGCCAGGCTCAAGCTATACCCTTTGACGCTGTACCAGAAGAACTTCACGCCGCCATCATCCCACCAATTCCTGAGCCCATGCCTCCTCCTCCTGCTAGGCCTGCGCCCATCGCTCCTCCGCCACCAATCATGCCCATCAACGCCTGCATCAAACCACCCATCTGCTGCTGTGTCTGAGGACTCATTCCCTGAAATCCACCAGGCAAACGCCCCTGCTGCCCTTGCTGTTGCTGCATCTGTTGCTGCTGTTGCTGCTGTAACGCAATGGCCTGCATCAACTTCTTTTTCTTGGCCTCCGCTTCCTGATCGTCCTGCTGCTGCCCCTGCTGCTGCAAGCCACCCATCAGTGCCATCTCAAGCGGACTGAAGCCACCGTTCGCCATCACCTCGCTCCTTCCAGTACTTGTGGTCGAATCTGCCTCGGAAAGCCCCTCAGAGCCCTCTGTTCCGGAGCCTGTTGCCTCGACTTCAACGCCCTCTGCAGATCCTCTGGCGTAATCGGGTTGTTCCACTTCTCCATGTACTTCTGTGCCGGAGTCATGTCGCCACCCAGCATGGCATCAATGGCCGCCTCCTTCTCCTGCCTGTACTCATGGCTCAGCTCAAACAGCGTATGACTCAACTTTCTGGCCTGATATGCCTGCTCCGGGTTGATTCCTGCCAGCCTCATCAGCTCTCCATACGGACTGGCCTGGTACAAAAAGCGGCCCCGCGCATCCACTCCATAGCCCCTCTCGATGTTCTGCGCAATGTCCATCACCTTGCTGCCAAAGCGCCCCTGAGGAACCACTGTCTGCAACGCAGCCTGCTTGACAATCTCCGACAATGTCCACTGATTCTTCTTATACCCCTGAGGACTCTGCCCAATTGCACTCCTGTACGCATCCAAAATGCTGGACCAAATGGGGAAACTGGCCAACGCCAGCATATGGCCAGGGCCCCACGTGTTCCTCACATCGGCCCCCATCTGAGCCATCACGTACGGTAGCGAAAACGTAAAGCCCACAGTGGCCCCATACCGCATCAACTTGCCATATTCCTGCTTCAACATAGCGTCTGCAAAGCCCTGCCTCAGTCCGAGCTGCATGAACTGCGTCAGATGGGTGGGCCACGTCAGCAACATCGTACTCAATCTACCGAGGGGGCTCCTGGACGCAAGGAGGGGAGCTCTGCTCGACGGCGAAAATCCGCTCTGTGTCTTCACCGCCATCTCTACCCCATTCATGAACTGCTCTGTCATCTGCAGGTTGGGCACCACTTTGCTCGCTCTGCCCATCCCAACATGAATCATTTCCTCAGCACTCAGGCCCTTTGCTGCTGCCTCCTCAACGCCCGCAAAGAAGGAAGTGCCCTTCGTAAAGTTCCAAATGAACGTTTCCGGCGTCATAACCAGATGTGTAAACGCTCTGTCAGCAGCCATCACCTTATCAAGCAACCTTCCATCACTCGTAAAGGCCTCACTGCCGAGTTGGGTCATATAGTCACTGAGGACGCCATCCGGAATCTTGGCCCTTTCCTCCTTCGCCAGATACTTCATCATAGGGCCCACGACCCGGCCCGACTCTGCCCACGTTTGCCACAGGCCCATAATATGCTTCAACGCACTATCAGGTCCAATATATCTGCGCAACCATCCATTCCTAATCAGCTGTGCCACCTTATTGGCGTCATTCACATTCAAGTACTCATGGCCAAACGCATGATTCACCCGATCCGTGAAGGCTTGGAAGGCCTTCTCATCCCACGCAGGCCGCCTAAAGATAGCATTGTTCTGCATCATCTCCAGGAAGCCACGCTCCGTAAAGGGTACACCACTGCCTGGCAACTGCCGTATGACCGGGTCCCACTGCTTCAACCAAGGCTGAAAATTGAGACTGGACTCAACCCGATCAATATAGGACTCCAGATCCTTATAGAAATTCTTGCCAAAGCGCTGCGCACTCCCCGTCTTTGGCAAGAAGAAATTCTCAAAGAACTCTCGCGGAAGCCGCGACGTGATAAAGCCTGGCAAATTGTCCCACTGCCCCACCACGTCACTCATGTTGAACAGCTTGTCCTTCATCTCTGCCAGCAACGGCTTCGGTACCGTACCCGCGTTTGTGTACCTGAACAACGCATTTTGGTACCGACTGAACTCCTGCGGCGTCAGTTTGGCCTTCAACGCAGGACTCAGGTCGCTGTGCCTCTGGACCGTGTGGAACTCATCCCGGAACGCCCGCCACACACTATTGATGCTCCCAGCATCTTGCCCAAAGAACTCCAGCTCCTTGGCCAAGGGACTCATGTCCTGACCTCTGGCACGCTCCGCAAAGTCCCGCGTAATCGACTGCACCTGATTGACAAGTCTCCGTTCCTCGTCCGTAGCGGGCAAAACGCTACCTTCCTTCAACGCCTGTGCCCTTCCCACATCAGGCACAGCCTTCTTCATCCCCTCCACAACCTGCGTAAACCCCTTCATCCTAAAGTCATACGCCCTCTCATTCCAGAACAAACTCCTCCAAGCGCTCCGAATCATCCGACTTCCACTCACTGCACCACCTGCCAACGGATTGGCAAACCGCACCTTACTCCCACTCGGCACGTATCCACCCACCTTCTGCAAAAAGCTTTCCATCGGAGTGGGTGCACCACCACTGATTGGCCTTATCGCCTGGGGGCCATGCAAATGATCCACAAACTCCTGTATCTTTTCATCCGAAATGCCAAAGGCCTTGCCCAAGGCCCTCGTTTCCGTAGGCTTCAAATCCGCCTCACCCTTGCTGAGGACCCTCCGATACAGCAACTTCATCTTACTGACTTCTGGGGTCAACTCCTTATAATACATTACTTCAAAGCCGCCATCTGGCTTCTTCATCATCACCGAATCAAGTCCGTCCTGCTCCCTCAGCTTTTTCATCAACTTCACTGCCTGATGCTGATTGCCCACATCCTCGACAGTGCCAATCAGCTGCCCCTCACCCATTTCCACCTTCTCCGAGGGGTTCACCAAATCCACTCGTATCTTTCCCGGATCTCCCACCTGGTCCAATGGCGGCGTATTCTTGACATACGCCTTCTGCTTGGCCACATTGATCTCTTGTTCAGCAGTCAACTTCTTGCCCTTCATTGCAGCCTCGAGCGCCGTCTCGCCAGTGCCACTCGACTTGACCTCAACTGGCTGCTTGGGCTTTGCGTCCTTGCCCATCAAAAACGCATTCGCCTCCCGCAACGACTTGAACTTCTCATTCGTCCCTCCATCCTTCAACAAATACACATCACCCTTCTGCACATACAACTCATACCCCTTACTATCGGCTATCTTCTTGATCTGCCCGTACACAGGAATGCCCACATCCGCAGGTGTCAACTTCGGACCCACATCCGCAGGCATGATCACTTCCTGCTGTCTGACGGCCTTCCTGATCCTTTCCTGGGGCCCTTCCGGTTGCATCTCACCAAACGCACCTTCCGTTTCGCGAGGAGCTGCCTCAAGAGCTGGATCGAAACCGCCCACGAGGTCAGCTTGACCAGCTTTCCGCGCCTCAGCCTCTCTAGGTCTTCCAGGACGCCCTGTAAGCTCTCCAGATCTGAGCCTATGCTCTCTGAGTTCTGTTGCAGCCATAGCCTGCAGTCTGGGCAAAGGCAAGCCTTCGACAACTTTCTTCGCCTCCTCAATCGAAATCCCCTGTGTCCTCGCAACCCGACTCGCGCTCACCAGCCTAGCCTGCTCTGGAGTAAACCTCCGTTCCGCAGCAGTCGGCTCAGGCGCAGCCTCCGTCTCTGCCATTTCCTCAGGCGTTGGTGGCCTTCCCGTCCGTGTAGTAACTGGAGGAGCAGCAGGCTCACGAACCTGCCCCGTCGTGGGCAACTCCTCCTCGGGAGGCATCCGATCGGGAGTGTGCTCCTCCAGATTCTTCAACACGGTGGCTGGCTGATCCTCTGGCAACTTCGCCACAAGAGTTTCGCCATCCTCCAACCGATCAACTACACTGGCTGGGCCCTCAGGAGTCTCCACCTTCTCAATGGGCACCTTGCGTTCAGACTGCGAAGCGTCCGCCAGCGTTGGCCGACTGCCACTCATCTGAGGTCCTTGTGGGGCTGCTGGAGGAGGAGCAGGCGTTGCTGGAGTAGCTTCAGGAGGAGCCTCTGGGCCCATTTCCTGCACTCGAGTCAAATTCTCGATCATCTGCCTGCGAGCAGGATCTGTCACCGGGAGTTTCCGCAACTTCGCCAGCGTCATCGCACCTGCCTGTGTAGCCTTTTCCATCGCCAGCGTAGCCCTGACCGCACCCGGAAGCCTTGCTTCCATCGCAGCAGGCCCCATGAACGGAAGGCTCAATGCAGTCTCGCCCAACATCTGCGTGACTGGATGATACGCAATATCATGTGGAACTCCCAAACCCTCCAACACAGGAGATCCACCCCTGCTCATCATCGGTCCAAACACCGCACCCGCCACAGCGCTCACTGGAGACAGTACCGAAAGGCCAGCCTCTGCTCCTCCCAGCACCCTCTGCAATGGAGTTGCATCAGTAGCCACCATCGTCCTGACGCCACTCTCAAACTGCCTAGGCCCCTCTGCCAAGCCCTCCTTCAATCTGTGCAATGACTCCATACCCGAATCAAGCATTTCCTGCCCAAACTTGCCTGCATACGTTGCCGCTTGGCTCAAGGCCCTATACAGGCCCCCACCTTCCCATGCCTCCCGCTTGTACTGATCCTGAAACGGCTCCTTCCTATAGTCCCTACTCCTCTCAAACGCCTGCAGGGTCTCCAACTGTTTCTGGGTCGGAGACCTGCCAGGCTGCAAATTCAATCCAATGGGGCCTGGCCGACCCTTCAACCAAGCGTTTATCGCGTCATTGCTATAGCCCGCCTTCTGATGAAACGCTGCCCTGTCTGCAATGGCCCTCGTGATCTCATCATCAGACAGATCATTAGCCCGCAGCGTGTCAATTTCCCACTTCAGTCCAGGAAAATCGTCTTCAACGGCCAACGCCACGTCTCCTATTTATTTCCTGCCAATATGGACTCTGCGGATTGCCGGCCTGCTGCTGAGGGAACCCATACTGCCCCTGCAACGGACCCACCGTCGACATTGGCAACGCGGGTTGCTGACCGCCCTCTGGCAACCCCTGCTGATTGGGACCACCCGGTGATGTTGAACCCAACACGCTTTCAATCACGTGCTGGTTCATCATATCCTGAAACTCTTTATCTCCTACCAAATCCGGATACATTGTCTCAAACATCCGCTTCCCCGAATTGAGCATGG
>Ga0310912_10001950_pt1 | contig 11497 bp, 7 predicted proteins | sample GREbulkMGOX080_FD_203443 | JGI IMG/M metagenome (GOLD analysis project Ga0310912, IMG submission 203443) | Lab enrichment of tropical soil microbial communities from Luquillo Experimental Forest, Puerto Rico - GRE.bulkMG.OX080 | ecosystem: Environmental > Terrestrial > Soil > Tropical forest >...
ATCATGGAAGGGGTGCGGCCTTGGGGCAACCCGTGGGGCGCGGACCAGTTTGGCTCCAGCTTTTTCATGATCACGGGCTTCCACGGCACCCATGTGACGTTCGGAGTGATCTTCCTGATCATCATTTCGCGAAAAGTGTTGCGTGGAGACTTCGACCGCGAAGCGAGAGGCTTTTTCACCAGCCGGAAGGGGTACTATGAGATCGTCGAAATCATGGGCCTGTACTGGCACTTCGTCGATCTGGTGTGGGTGTTCATCTTTGCCCTTTTCTATCTTTGGTGAGGCGACACATGGCACAGGCAGCCGCACATGTAGAAGGACAACAACACCCGATAAAGCTTTATCTCTGGGTTTGGGGATGGTTGTTTGTCCTGAGCACTTGCTCTTATCTCGTCGACTACTTCGGTATCCATGGATATCTCAGATGGTCTCTCATCCTCCTGTTCATGATTGCCAAGGCAGGCTTGATTGTCGGGGTCTTCATGCATATGGCCTGGGAGCGGCTGGCTCTGATGTATGCCATTCTGGTCCCGCCAGTGTTGGTGTTGGTGTTTGTGGGCATCATGGTCTTCGAATCGAACTACACGCTTTTCACTCGGCTACTATTTTTTGGGGCGGGGACCTAGTGGCGATGGGGCGACCTCTGGAGTCGGCGAGATCATGAACTTTATTGTGGGGCGCCTTGCGGCGGCTAAAAAATCTTCCCTGAGCTTTTTTCAGCTGAGGACCAGGCCGGAACGTCCAAACCGGGCGAGTCGGTGAAGGATTAGCGAACGCGGCCACACCTAACATAAAGTCGATCGCGGCTTCAGAAGACCAGTCTAAATCCCGCGTCGGTATCGATGCAATTCTGCCACCGGCTTTCCGACCGACGCCGCAAGTCCACCCAGCTTTCTATGGCTCATCTTCGTGGGTCCAGGGAAAGGGAACGGCTGGGAAATCTGCGGCATAGCGCCGTCCTTTCGATCGGGGCTCGCGGTCCTGTCGCGGGCTCAGGTCCGGTTCCACGACCTTGCGGTAGAGATGCCAAGTCGAATGGGCGAGCACAGGTATCACCACCGCGAGCCCAACGAAGAACGGCAACGAGCCGATCACCAGGGTGAAGGCGACGAAGAGCCCCCAGGCCGCCATCATCAGCGGATTGCGAAGAACCGCTCTGGTCGACGTGCGCATCGCGACCGTCGCGCCGACATCCCGATCCAACAGCAGCGGGAAGGAAACGACGCTGATCGTCAGCACCAAGACAGCGAACAGAAAGCCGATGCCGTTTCCGGCGATGATGAGGATCCAGCCTTCGCGGGTGGTTAAGATGTCGCTGAGGAACAGCCTGATCGATCCCGGCCACCCATAGCCGAACAGCGACTGGTAGAGCCACTGTGCGGTGGTGAGCCAGATCAGGAACACAATCATCAGGACCATCCCGATAGCGGCGATGGCGTCGAGAGAAGGGCATCGCAGCACTCCGAAGGCGTGCTTCATCGAAACATTGACACCTTTTTCACGCAGCCGGCTTAGTTCGTACAGGCCGATGGCCGCGAAGGGGCCGATCAGCGCAAAGCCCGCCGCGAGCGGGAAGAGGAGCGGCACCACGTGGTAGCCGAATGTCATGCGGGCCAGAAAAAGGCCGACGAGGGGATAGATGATGGCGAGAAAAATGACATGGGTCGGCATCACCCGGAAGTCGTCGATGCCTTTCGCTGCCGCGTCCTTCAGATCCGCAAGCCCGATCTTACGGATGATTGGATACGTCGGGATCTCGCCCGCACCGGTGAGTAGATGGAGATTTAGCATCGCAAGCCTTCCCTCAGCCGTTCTTCCAACGGTCGCAAGGCTCGAGATGACGCAATGTCCGGCGCTGATCACGCGGGAGCCGCGACCTGCTAACCGAAGTTAGCGCGGCGGCCGGGGACTGTCTTCCAATATCGAGACGTTTTTCGATACGCTGCCGTCGTGCATGAGCCGAAAGCGGCGGGGGCTGGAGCTCGCCTTCAAACAACCCGAAGAATGTTGGAATATCTCTCCTCCGCCATCCTCTGCCGCCCGGTCGGCTATGAAATTCGCCGGAAATCTTGTATTTCGTCGCTGAAAGCCGTTAAAGTTATTTGAGCTGCCGCCACCAGCAATATGGTTCGCGGCCCCTTCACGTCACGCTTCGGCGTTGTTGGCTCGCGGCACTTCGACACGCATGGTCCACGCGCGCACAAGGTGCTCGGCTTAGACCTTATTACTTTTCGAGAGAGTCTCAGAGTCAAAGCTAAGAGAGTGGGTCAAGCAGAATAGGATCACGCAAAATGATGAAGAGGGTTTCGATTGCGATTGTCGCGCTCGCGTCCTCAGCCGGAGCGGCCGTTGCTGGAGATATCGCCGCGGGAGAAACATCGTTCAAGAAATGTATGCCCTGCCATAGCATAGGCGAAACCGCGAAAAACATGGTCGGACCAATCCAAAACGGCCTGAAAGGACGCAAGTCGGGCACGGTACCAGGCTTCAATTACTCGGATGCGAACAAAAATTCCGGGATCGTCTGGGACGAAGCGACTTTCAAGGAATACATCAAAGATCCCAAGGCGAAGATTCCGGGCACCAAAATGGTGTTTCCGGGGATTAAGAACGAGAAGGAAGCCGATGATTTGTGGAGCTTCCTCGAGCAGTTCGGACCGGACGGCAAGAAGAAATGAGCAATTCAGCTCTCGATTTAGTCTCGAGTCCGTAGTGGACCGGATCGAGGTCGACGACCATTGTCGTTGCTCAAAAATCCGAACGGATTCTACAAATCGCGCGAGCGAGTGGGCTGCGTTTCGGCAAAAGCTCTCAGAAGCCCTCACAGCGCTCGAGCCCTATTACGACCCGCTGCCGCAATGACCCGGAGAAACGTGCCGTTTACTGACCGATCTACTCTGTTACTTGGATTTCCAATTTCGTCTTGCGAGTTCTCCCAATCCTCAAGAATCCGCACAATATAGTGTTGGATATGGCGGCTCGGGTTCGACTTCACCCGTGCCACTACAAACATCGCAGAAGCGTCGGCCAGTTCCGCGGCATTCTTCACAGTCACCTATTGGACTATCTTCGATGAATTTTTTGCCAGTGCAATGACATGCAAGGCATGTCACCAAGATTCCTCCGATGGATGAAGTTTTGAGTTGGCACAGCCGATCATTCGCGTTGGGACTAGCCGAGCCGCAATAAAGAAAGCGACCGGCAGGCAACTCGATTGCTGCCCGGCCGCAGGACGCCCGCTCTCGCATAATTGCGATCGTGGTGTTCGATCTCGAGAAAACCGGTGATCTTGCCCATAGTTATTCCGCCGCCTGCATCGTGGCGGCCTTCTCTTTTGCCATCTCCACGAGCGCGCGACGGTACTCGACGGGCATCACTTTGCGGAACAACGGGCGATAGTGGTCCCAATTAGCCAGGATTTCGGCGGCGCGCCTGGACCCGGTGTAACGCGCGTGGTTGGAGATCAACAGATTAAGACGTTCGGCGTCCATGGTGCCGAGGTCGGCCACCATGTCAACGCGGCCGTGCGTTTCGAGATCATTGGCCAGACCATAGACCTGCTCGGCGACTACTTCTTCCTCGGGCACCGGCTCGAGTTCGACCATCGCCATGTTGCAGCGGCTTTTGAACGTGTCGTCCTCGTCGAGTACATAGGCGATCCCGCCCGACATGCCGGCGGCGAAATTTCGCCCGGTATTGCCGAGCACGACGACCACGCCGCCGGTCATGTATTCGCAGCAGTGGTCGCCGGCGCCTTCGATCACGGCGATGGCGCCGGAATTGCGCACGGCGAAGCGTTCGCCCGCCACACCGCGGAAATAGCATTCGCCGGCGATGGCGCCGTAAAGCACGGTGTTGCCGACGATGATCGACTCTTCCGGCACGATACCGCTATCGGCCGGCGGCCGGATCACGATGCGGCCGCCGGAGAGGCCCTTACCGACATAGTCGTTGGCGTCGCCCTCGAGCTCGAAGGTGACGCCGCGGGCGAGCCAGGCGCCGAAGCTTTGGCCCGCGGTGCCGGTGAGCCGCACATGGATGGTGCCGTCGGGGAGTCCAGCATGGCCGTAGTGCTTGGCCACTTCGCCCGACAGCATGCCGCCGACGGCGCGGTCGGTGTTGCGGATCGCAGTTTGCAGCCGTACCGGCGCGCCGCGGTCGAGCGCGGCTTGCGATTCAGCGATCAATTTGCGGTCAAGGATCTCGTGAATCTTGTGGTCCTGCGGCTCGCATTTGAAGATGTTGGTTCCCGGCTTGGCCTCGGGCTTGTTGAACAGCCTGGAGAAATCGAGACCCTTGGCCTTCCAATGCTCCACCAGTTTGCGCCGGTCGAGCATTTGCATTTGCCCGATCATCTCGTCGAAGCGCCGGTAGCCGAGCGCGGCCATGATCTCGCGCACTTCCTCGGCGACGAAGAAGAAATAATTGATGACGTGCTCGGGCTGGCCTTTAAAGCGTTTGCGCAGCACCGGATCTTGCGTCGCGACGCCGACCGGACAGGTGTTGAGGTGGCACTTACGCATCATGATGCAGCCGGCGGCGATCAAAGGTGCAGTTGAGAAGCCGAATTCGTCGGCGCCGAGCAGGGCGCCCACCACCACGTCCCGGCCGGAGCGGATGCCGCCGTCGACCTGCACTGAGATGCGGCCGCGCAGCCGGTTGATCACGAGCGTTTGGTGGGTCTCGGCGAGACCGATCTCCCAGGGTGAACCGGCATGTTTGATCGAGGTCAGCGGGCTGGCCCCGGTACCGCCCTCAAATCCGGCGATAGTGACATGGTCGGCGCGCGCTTTCGACACGCCGGCTGCAACGGTGCCAACACCGACTTCGGAGACAAGCTTCACCGACACCAAGCCGTCCGGATTGACGTTCTTCAGGTCGAAGATCAGCTGCGCCAGATCTTCGATCGAATAAATATCATGGTGCGGCGCCGGGGAAATGAGGCCGACGCCGGGCATCGAGTAGCGCACCTTGGCGATGGTCTTATCCACCTTGTGCCCCGGCAGCTGGCCGCCTTCGCCGGGCTTGGCGCCCTGCGCCATCTTGATCTGCATCATGTCCGAGTTGACCAGATACTCGGCGGTGACGCCGAAGCGTCCCGAGGCCACCTGCTTGATCGCCGAACGCATGCTGTCGCCGTTCGGCAGCGGCTTGAAGCGGTCGGGTTCCTCGCCGCCCTCGCCGGTGTTCGACTTGCCGCCGATGCGATTCATGGCGATGGCGAGCGTGGTGTGCGCCTCGCGCGAGATTGAGCCGAACGACATCGCGCCGGTGGAGAAACGCCGCACGATGGCCTTGGCGGGCTCCACGTCATCGATCGGCACAGGCGCGCGGCTGTCTTCCTTCGCGTCCTTGATGCGGAACAGACCGCGAATGGTCAGCAGATGCTCGGACTGCTCGTTCACGATCTTGGCGAAGGCGTTGTAGTGCTCTTGCGAATTGCCTCGCACCGCGTGTTGCAGCCCGGCGACGGTCTCCGTGGTCCAGACATGGTCCTCGCCGCGCACACGCACCGCATAATCGCCGCCGACGTCGAGCATTGTGCGGTAGATCGGCGAATCGCTAAACGCGGCGCGGTGGCGCCGCACCGTCTCCTCCGCGATCTCGGCCAACCCCACGCCCTCGATGCGCGTGTGCGTGCCAGTGAAATATTTGTCAACGAAATGTTGGCGCAGGCCGACCGCGTCGAAGATCTGTGCGCCACAATAGGACTGGTAGGTGGAAATGCCCATCTTTGACATCACCTTGAGTAGCCCTTTGTCGATCGACTTGATGTAGCGTTTGATGACTTCCTTCTCGTCGAGCTTTTGCGGCAGATCGTCCTTCAAGGCGATCAGCGTCTCGAAGGCGAGATAGGGATTGATCGCTTCGGCGCCGTAGCCCGCCAGACACGCGAAGTGATGCACCTCGCGCGGCTCGCCGGTTTCGACCACCAGGCCGACCGAGGTGCGCAACCCCTTGCGGGTGAGATGATGATGCGCCGCCGCGCAGGCGAGCAGCGAGGGGATCGGGATGTGGTCGGCCGACGCCTTGCGGTCGGAGAGAATTATTATGTTGCAGCCGGCGCCCACCGCCTCTTCGGCGCGCTCGCACAGTTCATCGATCGCCCAGTCCATCCCGTCGGCGCCATGCTCGGCCGGGAAGGTGATGTCGAAGGTCAGCGACTTGAAATGGTCGCCGCTCATTTCCGAGATCGAGCGGATTTTCTCGAGGTCGGCATTGGTCAAGATCGGCTGGCGCACTTCCAGGCGCTTGGTCTTCGAAGCGCCTTCGAGGTCGAACAAGTTTGGCCGCGGTCCGATAATCGAAACCAGGCTCATCACCAGCTCCTCACGGATCGGATCGATCGGCGGGTTGGTAACCTGGGCGAAGTTCTGCTTGAAATAGGTGAATAGCGGTTTTGGTTTGTCCGACAGCGCCGAAATCGGCGTGTCGTTGCCCATGGCGCCGACCGCTTCCTCGCCGGTGGTGGCCATCGGGGACATCAGCAGCTTGAGGTCTTCCTGGGTGTAGCCGAAGGCCTGCTGTCGATCGAGCAGCGCAAGGTTCGAGATCGGCGCTTCGTTGTCGGTGCCGGGCAGATCCTCGAGCACAATTTGCGTCCGCTCGAGCCACTCTTTGTAAGGGTGGCTGCGCGCTAGCGTCGCCTTCAATTCCTCGTCGGGAATGAGCCGGCCCTCGTCGAGATCGACGAGCAGCATCTTGCCCGGCTGGAGCCGCCACTTTTTAACGATGTCCTTTTCCGGGATCGGCAGCACGCCCATCTCGGAGGCCATCACGATACGGTCATCGTTTGTGAGCAGATAGCGCGCCGGGCGCAACCCGTTACGGTCAAGCGTGGCGCCGATCTGACGTCCATTGGTAAAGGCGATAGCGGCCGGGCCGTCCCACGGCTCCATCAGCGCGGCGTTGTATTCGTAAAAGGCGCGCCGCTCCTCATTCATCAGCGGGTTGCCCGCCCAGGCTTCGGGAATCATCATCATCATGGCATGCGCGAGCGAGTAGCCGCCCTGCACCAGGAACTCGAGCGCGTTGTCGAAGCAGGCGGTGTCGGACTGGCCCTCGTAGGAGATCGGCCAAAGCTTGTTGATGTCCTTGCCGAACAATGGCGAGGAAACCGATGCCTGTCGCGCCGCCATCCAGTTGACGTTACCGCGCAGCGTGTTGATCTCGCCATTGTGTGCGATGTAGCGGTACGGATGCGCCAACGACCAGGTCGGGAAAGTGTTGGTCGAGAAGCGCTGGTGCACCAGCGCAAGTGCGCTCTCGAAATCCGGATCGTGCAGATCGGGATAATAGGTGCCGAGCTGATCGGCCAGGAACATTCCCTTGTAGATCACCGTGCGGCAGGAGATCGACACCGGGTAATAGCCCGACGTGCGCCGTTCGCGGCGGCGATAGATCGCGTTTGAAATTGACTTGCGCAGAATGTACAGCCGGCGTTCGAACTCATTCTCGGAGAACTTCTTCTTGCCGCGGCCGATGAACACCTGCATGTGCTTGGGCTCGGTTGGCTTGACCGATTCACCGAGCGTTGAATTGTCGGTCGGTACCTCGCGCCAGCCGAGCATCGAAAGCCCCTCGCGCGCGACCACCTCGGCATAGACGTCGCGAATAATCTGCCGCCAGTTCGGATCCATCGGCATGAACAAATAGCCGACGGCGTACTCGCCCGGCTTCGGCAACTTGATTCCGAGTTCGGCTGTCTTCTTGGCAAAAAATTTGTGCGGCATCTGCACGAGAATTCCCGCGCCGTCACCCATGCGCGGATCGGCACCGACCGCACCGCGATGCTCGAGATTGCAGAGAATGCGCAAGCCGTCTTCGATGAGCTGATGTGATTTGCGGCCCTTGATGTCGGCAATGAAACCGACGCCGCAGGAATCCTTCTCGAGCGTGGGATCATAAAGGCCGCGCGGGGACGGTGTGCCGGGATCGGCAGTGTCGCGGAAAGACAAATGCTCATCGGCGCGGGACTGCTTCGCAGACCCGATATTTTTTCTGCCCGTCCGTCTCGCCTGCATTCCTATCCTGTCTCGCCGGCGCAACCTGCCGCCAGCGTACCCGGCTCGCTCGCAGCGTCGTAAAGCCGCCGCGGCCGAGTTTCCTCGTTCTTGAAAAGGGCAGCGTTGCCGGCCGTGCCCCCGCGTGAGCTACTCTTGTGGGGCTAAATCGTGCCTGTCCGCACAAGCTTGGTCCACGCCGAAATTGGGCAGCTTTTATCCGACATTCCCCAGATGACCCAGGGATCGGCGTAGACGATAATAGCAGAAGCGGGATTAGGGTTTCAAAAATTCGCGGAATATCTCCTGTTTTCCGGCTTTGATTTGCTTTGATATAGCGGTGTCGGGGGGTGGCTTTCGGGCGATGCTGTTTCACGTCGGCGCATTTATGCGGCTGAACGAGTTTGGGGTCCTGGCTAGGGTAAAAAGAATATCGAGCGTCTCGGGCGGCTAGCCACCAATGTGCGGACGCCTCACGTCCGCGCATGTCCGCTTTACCCCCGAAACCGAACATGTGCAGCGCACTAGACCATGTCCGCTTTGGGCCAAAAGCGGACATTCACCTTGGCTCCTCGTGATAGCTTTAGCTCATTGCCAAGTACCGGGTCACTGGGAGACACCGCTATGCCCGAGCCAAGTCCCTGCGAGAAAATTTCTTCCTGTTCCTTCGCGCGTCTATATCCAAAAGTGAGGCCAAACCGTTCCAAACCTTGCATTTGCGGGGCCAAGCGGTTTGTCACCGGTTGGTCTGACACCTTCTAATCGTGACAAATCAGCGGCTTGTCAGTGCGAGCGAGCGCGCTGTTGACGTAGCCGCCGAGCCGTTCGCACATGCGAAAGGGGTTTAACTTGCTTTGTGTCGACACCGGGCGGATGATTTCAGTGCGCATAGGCACGCTTTAATCTACGGAGGAAGCGCGGCGGGCCTCAGCCGCGAACGGACCGAAACCCGTTCGCACTGGGGCCTTTCCATCTTTGCGCGCTCGATCGGCGAGCGTGGGTATGACTAGCCGGCGTGAGCCAGCGCGAAGCGGCAGAAAAACCCTCGATGATGGAGGGTGCAATGGGAATCGTATTTTGGGTGATCGTCACAATTATCGCGCTTGCGATAGTTTTCGTCTTTGCCTTCCGTTTTGGGAAACGTAAGCCGCCCTCTGACCTAGCGCCCGATCCTCAAGGGCATGGGGTCGATTTGCAGGCGCGAAGAAAAACTTATGACGACGTTACCTGAGCGAATTAAGCCGCTCTGAATTATCCTGGACCCATAATCGTCGTCCGCATCAACGACTGCGGAAGCGCGCCAAATCAGTTGCCGCTACTACGGGTAAGCTCGCACTGTCGCGTATCCATCCCCTAGTTCCAACCTGATAATTTCGTAGGGAGAATCAAGACCATTGGTTTCAATCTGATCTGCAAAAAATCTCAGATGGCGTGCAGCTTCAATATGCCAACGCCCGCGATCAACACCGTCTAGGTGGATTAACGCATTAATCTTTAACGTGCCTCCCTCACCACTAGGCATGGTAGCTCCCCCTCTATAATCCGATAACAATACTCGCATGCCAAACGGTTGAGCGAATCGCACAAATCACGACTCGACGCGGCCCGCCCGCTGAATTTCAGTTTGTTCCCCTTGCTCGCTCAAAAAGCGGCCGCCAGTCATTCCTGACGGCGGCCGAGCTTTTATGTGTCGACGGCGGTTCCCAATTCATCCGTCGGTCGCATAGCTCAACTACTCAATATACGCGATGAGCCTTGGATATGCTGCGCTCATAACCGGCGCGGGAGCACTACAAAAATAGCAACGCTCGTTTGCCAGCCATGCGACTTCGGCCAAGGGCAATAGCCCCGCGCTGACTCAGCCGTGATCGCTGGCGCGTTTTCCAGTGTGAGGGCGCCCCGCCGCGTGAGCCTTGCGTCGGACTCACTAGTGAGCGGTTCGCTCGGCCACCACGTCGGCCATCTCGGATGCAGCACCGGCATTCGCCGCGTCTTGCCGTCGAGGCCGACGTGGAGTCCAACTGATGCAGAGGCATCAGTTTTCCTTTTCGCGCCCGACTGACTGTCGATTGGTTGATGCCAAGATCAACAGCGATTGCTCGATCTGATTTCTCGGGAATGGCCAATGAATGACAGTGATATAGTGACAGTAAAGGCCGACAAAGTTGCTGTTGAGCCTTTCCTCGTGGAAGATCAAAGCCAGACAAGAAGCCAGAAAAAAATGCACAATTCATCAGGGCGGGATGTTTGAATGCGGCGCGTCGGGCTGTGGCAAATCAGCTGTGTAGTCCTCACGGAAAAAGGGGGATAACTTTCGGGAATTCATGGCGGCCGCCGTACGACAAGCGCGTTGTGGCTTAATGTTACTGAACGCGTCTCTCGAACGTAGCCCATGCTTGACCGACCTTCCGACGATGAGGTCAGCCGCCAAATCCTTGGTGTTTTCATGCGCTACCGGGTACCGGCGAGCGGCATACTTCAGCGCAATGATTTTTTCGATGTACGCGACGGCGATTTTCAGCGCGGGCTAAACAAGGCGGTCGCGAACAACTGGATCACGATCGATCTACGCAATCGCTACCGCTACCAACTCACCGCGAAGGGTTATGCCGTGGGGCGGATGATCGACCCGGGACTTGGCCAACCGACAAATGTCGTAAGACCATAGAAGTCGATTTGGGTCGTTAACGCTCGTGACGCCTCAAGCAGACATTGCGTACACAAGAAGGTTAGAATTCCGCACCAACTTTTGTTCTGGCTATCGGCCAGATGTAAGAGCACGCTCATCGCATCATCGGCTAGGGCATTACCACAAGACCGATCGGAGGTAATCACATGAGTAATCCAGACCAAGGCGGCCAGCAGAACCAGGGCGGCCAACAAGATCAGAAGCCTGGTCAGCAGCAACAAAATCCGGGACAGGGTGGGCAGCAGCAGGGCGACCAGAAGCCCGGACAGCAGGAACAGCAGAAATAGTCGCCACAACAATTGTGCGCCGCAGTGCAAGCTAACAATGCGGCTCATTATTTTGAAGCAGGCAAAACACCGAGAGCGGCCTTGAAAGTAGTTGCAAGATCGGTTCGGATTTCTTGGAAGCGAGCGAGGCAATCGAAATGATCGCCGCGCCGAGACATAAACATCAAGATGTAAACAATCGCGGCAACCGCGAGTACTGGCGCCGTGAAAAAGCGCTGGACGAGGCTCTAAAGAACACCTTTCCGGCGTCCGATCCGGTTTCCGTCGAGCAACCTGGACCGCCCGCCACCGATGCTGTCAATTCGACAGAGAGTTGAACGCAGATCCTTTCCGCTGGGTCTTTGCAGATCAATGTCCGCGTCACGTCCGCCTTACCCCCCGAAAGCGGACATGTGCGGTGCAACTAGGGATGTCCGCTTTGGGCCAAAAGCGGACATTCCGTGCCTAGCAGATTTTTGCGATGCAGCAGCTCCAGCAGACTCTTGGAAAATAATTGGGTCGTCCTACATATCAATCGC
>Ga0310912_10001951_pt1 | contig 11495 bp, 9 predicted proteins | sample GREbulkMGOX080_FD_203443 | JGI IMG/M metagenome (GOLD analysis project Ga0310912, IMG submission 203443) | Lab enrichment of tropical soil microbial communities from Luquillo Experimental Forest, Puerto Rico - GRE.bulkMG.OX080 | ecosystem: Environmental > Terrestrial > Soil > Tropical forest >...
ATTGTTGGCCCAGTAATCCTCGGCGGCCTTCCTGGCAGCGACGTTGGAATGCACCGAATCCTCCCACATGCCGAGAATCGAGTAGATGTGCGAGGGCATGTGCAGCGCGTGCGGCGCCTCCGGTGCGATCTTGTCGTAGCGCCGCGCGGTCTCGACGCACATCGCGGCCAGCGGCGCGAAATCATAGCTGTGGATCAAGTAGTGGGCGATACCCGGATGGTTCGGGTTCTTTTTCGCCTCCTCATTAAGGATCGCTGCCGCCTTAAGTTGCTTGGTGAGCAGCTGGACCGCGCTTACGCAGGGGCCGTAACCGAGGAAGGTAAGGAGAGGACAGCGGATTCCAATTGGTTCTTTTATCAAAGATTGATCGAAGCCTGTGTGCAAACTTCCCGACTGCGTGAGGCATTCCTTCGCGCAGAAGAAGGCAGCTCCCGATCGCTCCGGGATGAGCTCGCGCGGGTATCGCTGCCAGCACCTGGCTTGCCAAAGCCGTTGGTTGCAGAAGAATCGGCTTTGCTCGAAAGGCTGCGGGTGATCGACCTAACTCTGCGGGCTACCGATGACACAGACGGGCGTGCCCAACTCATAAACGAATTTCGTACAGTCCAGGAGCGGATCTCTGCGATCTGGCAAGAAATGGAAAGCCACCCTGAGGCCGCGCCGTACTTGCAGTTACGACGCGGCGAACGCCTGGGATGGGATCAGCTGCAAGGCTGGTTTTCCGAACAACCCCAACCCTCGGCCTTCGTAGAGTTTCTTGATCTGGGGACGCGTTGGATTGCCCTCGTCGTGACGACAGGCGACGCCGAGCCCCGTGTTGTTGAACTTGATCTCCCCGAGCCGCTGCTTCTCGAACTCGTAACGAACTACACGACCGCCCTCAGTGAAGGCCGCGAGGTTGCTGGCTCGGCGGCAGCAGAATTGGCCAATCGCCTTCTCGTTCCCTTGGCAGCACATCTTTCCGACATACCGGTCGTGTGCTTTATACCTCAGGGGCTCCTGCACCACGTTCCGCTTCATGCGCTGGCTTACCAGAGCGGACCACTCGCGGAGAGTGTCGTCGTGCACTACGCGCCAAGCGCTGCCGTAGCCATTCGAAGAAAAGAAGGGCCTTGGCCGGGGCTTCGCGCCAGCAATCTGGTCACAGTCGGCAATCCCACCGGGGATCTTCCATTCGCCGATCTTGAGGCAACCTCAATTGCGCGCCGCTTTTCCTGCTCGCCGCTCATCGGCGATGCCGCATCGGCGCCGCGGGTTAGCGCCGAATTGGCCAGAGCCGATGCGGCGCACATTGCGGCGCATGCCTGGTTCGACTGGGGTGATCCGCTAGCGTCCGGTATTTTGCTCGCCGGCAATACCGTTTTCAATGCCCGCGACGCAATGAGCCAAAGACTTCGCCTCCGGCTTCTTGTGCTTAGCGCCTGTAGTACGGGGCAACAGATGGTCAGCGTTGGCAACAGCCTCGCCGGCCTCGCGCGTGGCTTTCTCTATGCCGGTGTCCAGCAGCTCGTGCTCAGCCTTTGGCCAGTGAACGACATGTCCACAATGTTGCTCATGGACGAGTTCTACGCAAGCCTTGACCAAGGGTTGGCCGTTGGCGAGGCGCTCCGACGCGCGCAGAGTTACCTGCGGAATGCAACAAATGAAGTCATTGTCGCCCGTCTCGTCGCGGAACGCCGCCGGCCATCCGCGGAGCGCATCCTCGATGACGAGCAGGTGTCTGCGCTATGGCGCAGGTTCGTCCTTCAAGACCCGACGCTCCGTCCGTTCGAACATCCTCACCACTGGGCGCCCTTCTTTGTGACGGGCTCCCTCTAAGCCGAACACTCCGGTTCCGCAAAGCTCGTCGATCTGCCCGGCCACGAAAGAGGTAGTAAAGCTCGGAATGAGCATAATCCACCCGGGTACCCTTCGATAGCAGACCTTTGCAGCGGGTAGCTGTCCGTCAGGAACGAATGGTACACCGTACTCAAAAACGAGGCTGACGCTGGTTGATCGCCATCGCACCGGCCTGGTCAGGGCTCGTCAGCAAACAGAACGAGTCTGAGGAATTCTCCCACGACCTCGCCATGGCAGGGTTTCGGCGGCTTTCTTGGCCTCCCCTTTCGAGGCTCTGCCGCAGAATGGAGGCCGTAGCGCATCCTCGCCGCAGAATCGGGTGTTGCAGTGTTGCAGTGTTCGGGAGGGGTGACCTCTTTCCATTTCAGGGACGAATTAGCGCCTAAAGCGGGTTGGGGATGACTTCGATCGCTGCTTTCAGCGTTTTAATCCATTGATCGCCATAGCGGGCATGCACGTCCTTCCCCGCGTGGCCTGTCAAATACCGCTCTATATCTTCTTTGACGGCAGGATGGCCTTCCGGAGTAAGGGTATTGCGCAGATAACTGACCGCCGTATGGCGATGGCTGTAAAAGGGCTTGTTCGGGTCGGTGATGCCGACGACATTGCGCAGCCACTTAGAGATCGGGCTGGTCACCTTACCCGCCCTCCGGCCGTATGTGTCGAGTGCGAGTTGTGGAAACAGCGGCCCATCACCGACTGAGCCGACGTAATCCAGAAAACCTTCTGCCAAGACTGCCGAGTGCAACGGCACCGTGCGAGTCGACACCTTGGTCTTGAGCCGCTGATCTGGCGAGCGGTATTTCCGGCGGATCTTCATCACTGGAACGCCCTCCTCAACCACGACGTCACGCGTGTGTGCGTCGAGGATTTCAGATAGCCGTGGAGCTTGAAACGATGACAGCCAATTACACCACTTGATTACCGGCCCGGCATCGCGGACGGCGGTCAGTATCAAGCGGCGTTCCTCCGGGGTGAAATCCTCGCGTTCCTCACCATCGCCAGCTTTGTATTTGACGCGTTGCCAATGATTGGCGGGGAGGTAAATGTTTTCGTAGCCATAGCCGAACAGCCGCTTCAGCGCCTTGAGATGATTCAAGATAGTTGTCCCCGATAGCTCGCCTTCCTCGATCAGAAAGTCCCTGTAATCACGACAGTTCTCGAATGTCACCCTCGCCATATCATCGTGACCAAGCCAAGCGGCGAATCGGCCAGACTTCGTTTCCATATCTCGGAGGCCCTTCTTCGGGGCATTTGTCAGCTTGGCCCACTTGGCGATCATCGACGCGAAAATGACCGGCTCCGATGGTTTGACTACTGGGACGGCTAGACCGATCAGGTTGTCAAACCTTGCGATGACTGAGGGGCATTGCCGCAGAAGATCCGGCGTGCTCAGACCATCGAGCCCGGTGAGTTCCCGAAGGACGCTGGTGCGCCCCGCCGCCTGATCGATGATCGCCAAGAACTTCGCGGTCCACTCTGCGTGCTCGCGCTCGGTGCTGACCTTTTTCGTCAGGGTCTTCTTGCCGGTGTGGGGCGGTGACAGTGAAGGGGCGAGCCCCTCCGGGACAACTTTTCTTACCCGTGTCCAGGACGAAATGATGCGGCCGTTTTCGTCTTTTTTGGTAACTCGGTGAGCATACCCCATCTTCGCAACCCGCATAGTTAATGGACTCCCATTTGGACTCCGTACGGGGTTGCTCAAGCCGCAGATTTGCTGAACTTCCGGCGATCAGGGCAACCTGATGGTTACCTTCCCGCGTGCTGACCGGCCACCATGTCATCTCATCCGACGGGTAGGGGCGCGAACAGGGCCTTGAGCTGGCGCGCGTCCCCGGAACCGGGATTATCGCCTCAGCGCCCGGCTCGTTCCGGGCTCGGGAAACGAATTTGATCGCCTGGAGCTTGTCCGGGAAGCAGCAAACAATTGGCTTAAACGACCGTTTTCGACGCGCCTTCCTGCCGTTAATCGGGCGATCGGCGAATGCTCTGAATTGCCCCAAATGCGTCATTCGCGACCACCCCGGCGGACCGCCGAATCGAGTGGTTTTCCGCCGTTGACCAAACTGCCGGGCGAATGCTGGGCTGAGCACAGCGCATTCATGCTATCAAGTGGCGCGCTTCGCCTCATGTACTGGAGCCCTTGATGGCCCGCTCTCGGAGCCGTCTCACCGCCGAAATCGACTTCGACCGCGCCGGTAAGCAGCACGGCTTTATCCGGCTGCCCCATTCGGTGCATCGCTCAGCCTATGGCTGGATTCCGATCCCTGTCGCCTGCATCAAAAACGGCGATGGACCCCGAGTCCTGTTGATCGCCGGCAATCACGGCGACGAATACGAGGGCCAGGTCGCGCTTGGCAAGCTGATCCGCAGCCTCAAAGCGGAGGAGGTGCGCGGCCGCATCATCATTTTGCCGTCGGCGAACTTCCCGGCGGCGATGGCCGGAATGCGCACCTCGCCACTCGACGACGGCAACCTCAACCGCAGCTTTCCGGGCGACCCCTACGGCAGCCCCACCGCGCAGATCGCCGACTACATAGAGACCGTGCTGCTGCCGCAGTGCGATTTTGTATTCGATTTCCACTCGGGCGGCAGCTCGCTGAGCTATGTGCCTAGCGCGCTGATGCGCCGACCGCAGACTCCAGAGACGCTAGCGCAGGGCATCGAGATGCTGCGCACCTTTGGTGCGCCGGTCGGCTACCTCGTCGATGCCGCCTTGGGGGACCACACGCTGACCGCGGCGGCGGCGCGCACCGGGGTGCGGCACATGAGCACCGAAATAGCTGGCGGCGGCCAAGTAACGCCCGTCGCGCTGCGCATCATGGAAATCGGCATCCGGCGCGTCCTAGCCAAGGTCGGGGCGCTGAACGGCGAGCCGCTGCCGGCCGCGGCCGCGACCCGGATCATGCAAGTGCGCGGCCAGGATTATTACGTTTATGCCCCAGACCCCGGGTTATTCGAGCCCCTCGTCGAATTGGGTGAAGAGGTAACCGCAGGCACTCTGGCCGCAATCATCCATCCGCATGACACACCGTGGCGCGAGCCCCCCATTGCTGCCTTTGGCCGCGCCGGCACTGTTATCTGCAAGCGCGTCCCCGGTCGCGTCGAGCGGGGCGATTGTCTCTTTCACCTTGCGGACGACTTCGTGCCGTGAGTCGCGCCACCCACCCCATCGCCGTCACAATGTATTCGGCGTCAGCGCATCCATGCGCGCCAGCCTGCCCAGTTCTCGACGGCATCGGCGATCACACTATAGCCACCCTCATTCGGATGTACGCCATCACCCGCCGCGATCTCGCGCGCTCAGATGTCAGATGCAACCGCGAGATCAAACACATCAAGGTACGCAACCCCCAATTGAGCACAGAGCGAAGCAAAGTCATCCGACAAATGACGGATCCTTCTATCGACCGCGGCGTCATAGATCGGCAGCGGGCCAACCATCAACGTCGGGCACCAAACGACTGCCGCGGTTAAAATAGTCTCGGCGTTTGCCACTGCTCGACCGGGCGCCACGCGCACCCCGCCGATATCTTCGCCCGGGCAGCAATCATTTGCGCCGAACGAGAAGACGAGGCGGCCGTCGTGCTCTGGTGGCAACCTCGCCTCGGCCTCGCGCTGCCAACGCGCCAGTACATCCGCACTCGTGTCACGGCGAATACCAAGGTTGTAGAACGTTAGGTCGCGACCGCTGTGGCGTGCTGACGCGCAGATTCGACCAACCCACCCGAGGCACGCATCGTCGCCCGTGCCGTTGACCATGCTGTCGCCGAAAAAGCAGATGCGTGCTGGCACGGAGATCATCTTCGCGGTTCATCACAGCTGATGTCAGTGTGTGCAAAAGTCGAGTGCAAATGTCCGCACGGGAGCGGTCTTAACCGGTCGGTAGCGTTCCAGCAAGGTCGGGTTGGGCCGAACGGGCGTCGTCACACAAACGGCTTTCGGCGCGTCTCGCGCGTTGCAGCGCATTCCGCGATCGTCTCCTTTCTGAACCCACAGCCGGCACTCAGCCTTGTCGACGGGAACCGCTCTTCATGCCCCACAGCCGTCATTCGGGGCAGTGCATAGGCCGCCGGTCGGATCGAGACCAAGAGCGACCCGGCCGGCTGCTCCTGTGTCCGCCTACGACCACTCGGACGCATCCGGGACGGACTAGGACAGCCAAAAAATATCGAGTGTGAGCAAATTCACACCTCCGAGGCCAGGTGGATGGTAAACAAAGTAAGTTAAGGGAGAGACTGCCGACCGCCGATCTGCGAGCCAGGCGTAGGGAGGGAGGCCGAGCCCATGGATGCGTGCGAAAGGCCGCAATTGCGGACAGGGCGGCGGACGAGGGCTGCCCCGAGGGTGTCCTCGCCGCAGCCGAACAGACGCCCGCGGACCAGCAAAAGACGCACCCTAGACGACGAATTTCTCGTCAACGCGGTGACCGGCACGGCGAGCATGGCAGCGGAGACGCGTAGGACTCCAGTGGTCAGAATGCAACGGATGGTACCCTCAAAACCCAGAGTTTCTCTCAGTTTCGCTGGGCCTGCGGGCGCAGCAATTGTCAAATTCCCGCCGCTTTGCCGCCGGTTGTCCGTCACGGGCTTTTCGCCTCAATCGGAAGTCCACGACAGAACGCGGGATGGTGATGGAATCTCGTGAAGGAGGTCGAAACATGAGAAATTCTGCCAACGCAACACTCATTTCTGAGATTGCGCGTGATGTTTTGGCGGAGCTTGCGCCGCAGGAGATGCCAATCTTTCCTGCCGCGAGCAGAGCTTATTTCGCCAATCGAGATGCCGCGCTCAAACAATTTCGTTCCAAGGACTATGTGCTCGGCTTCGGGATGGATCCGCTGGCCGTTTTCCTCACCCCTGCGGTTCTGTACATCTTATCCGAGGTTTTCGAATTCCTGACGGACATTGCCAAAAAGACGATAGAAGCTGGCCTGGAGAAGGAGATCCCGGAGATTGTTAAGGCAATGTTCAAAAAATTCCATTCATCGGAACCCAGCATAGGTTCTGTTCTGACCAAGGAACAAATCGCCTTAATCCACGGAAACATTCTCCTGGCGGCGAAAAAGCTACGCCTTCCAGCCGACAAGGCCCGATCACTTGCCAACACCGTCACGGCTCAACTCGTCCTGCCGAAGTGAGGACGCATGTCCGAATCGACGAGATCGCCTGTTCGCAGCCCGCGTCTCAACCCGTTTGCCTTCCCGTCGGATACGACGCTGCGCTTCTTTCTGCTGGTGATCTTCGTTGTCTGCGGTAGTGGGCGGTTGTACGGGGAGTTTCACATCGATGTCCCAACAGACCAGGCGGCCGGCGAGTGCGCGTCGAGAGCCTGGTCAGAAGTTTCCGACCTCAACATGTCAACGTCGGCAGACGCTGATCGCAACGCGGCCATCATCGAAAGAGATGTACTTCCATTAGTTGCGCATTGTGCTGCTTTGTTCCGGCCTGGGCTTGTGTGGAACATAGGCGGAATTTTTCTGACCCTCGCGGCCGCTGCGGCTGTTTATTGGCTCTATCCAATTTGGAAACTCAAGACTGGACACTTGGAGCGCATTACCTCATCTGAGCTACCGGAGGTAGAACAAGAATTGCGAGACATTGCTGAGACAGCTCAGCTTCGAGTTCCTGCGCGCTTCGTGTGGAATCCGCTTGCCGCCGGCCTGCCCGTCGCTTTCGGATGCCACGGCAAATACTATTTGGCCCTAAGCGGCTCATTTATCGCTCAGCATTTCCAGGGCGACAAGACTACCTTTCGCGCAATTATGCTGCACGAATTGGCGCATATCCGCAACGGCGACGTTTCCAAAACATATTTCACGATATCACTTTGGCTTGCATTTCTTATAACCACTCTAACCCCATCTATACTAGTTTCGTTCTGGTTCTTGATGAGCGACCGCTGGTTCTATGCTGCTACAACACTTCTCGACAGTATTTTTTGGACAGGGGTTGTCATGCTTTCGGGTTTGGCGGTCTTGCGTGCTCGTGAATATTACGCCGATATACGAGCTTCTGCTTGGGATCAAACATCTCAGATAGATCGTGCGCTGGCTACACTGCCTGCACGTATCGACGAAGGCTGGCGCGGCTATTTTCGGTTCCACCCGGGGGCGGGGGAACGCCGTCGAATTGTCGGCGATCCGTCCGGACTGTTTAGATTGAGTTTCGCCGATGCTTTCGGGGTTGGAATCGCGGCCTGGTCCATTGTCGAAGTCCTATCGTTTATGGCAACGCCTTTTTGGCCGCAGGGCAAATGGGCCTCGCTTGTCTTTTTCTGGTCAATCAAGGTTGGTATCCCGGCTGTCGTCTTTGTGTTTGCTGTCGGCGTTATCGGAATCGGCGTTTGGCGAGGTGCCTTTGCGTCAATACTAAAGGGCGATCCCCCGTCCAAAGGGGCAGGATGGTTAGGCGCCGCATTGGTGGCAGGCTGTCTCCCAGGGCTCATCCACATCCTAGGAGGGGCAGTAACCCAGGCACAACCCATACCGTTTTCGCAAGTATTGGTTACCGTACAATTGAACGTGGTGACATACATTGTCTTGCTGGTGGCATGTTTCCTTATTTTTCGATGGATTGCCGATGCCGCTTCCGCGTGGCTGGAAGTCGTCTTGCAGAGTCGGTCACCGCGGTTGATCCTCGTTCTCACCGTCGCAATGGCTTTAATCCTGGTGATCGGAACGTTCGCTGTAGGGTGGTTCTTCGTTACTCTGTCCGTAGTATTCAAGCCTTGGCAATGGCAGGAAATAATAGGAATAGACTGGATTTATGGCTACGACATCTTTATGGGAGGTCCCGTCATACTTGCGTCGGTGGCGGTCTGGGCCTTTCCATTGGCCGCCCTGTGGAGGCGAAAGAAGGTTATACCGGGGGGGTTGGCACCCTGGGTGTTCCTCGAAGGCTCCCCGCCTGAACTTCCAAATCAAGAGGCGTTGCGGCCCCGGCGTGCTTTGACAACCGGCATTGTCGTAGGGCTGGTCTTTTGGCTCCTGTGGGAGTCATACTTGTTTCGCAATCATTTTCCGATCGGGATCGCCGACGCGATCAATTCGGTGTTTTCCCCGCTTTTTACCTGGACGGCACAAATATTCGGCGACAAGAATTTCTTGCTGGCGGGCTCGGCCATGGCCTTTCAGGCCATTGCTGCGGCGATCTCAACCGGACGCTCAAGGCGGCTGAGCGCTGTGTGTGGTTTGTTTGCTGGATCTGTCGCCGGCTGCATCATTATCATCGGTAATTACATCTTTTTCGGTATTGATCCCCAATTTCGGGTCTCGGAGGTAGCCTTAACCAGTGTCGGGATCATGGGTCAGGGCGCAGTAGCCACATTGCCAACGGTTATACTGGCGGCATGGATCGGGAAAGTTACTTGCCGCTACTCATGTGGATTCAGTGGAGCACGGAGTATGTGGCGCCGAGTACGATTTTGGCGAATCCGTACAAGCACAATTCCACGGCCCCTTTTCGACGCGGTGTTGAGCGTCCCCAGCCGAAAGGCGCAGCGAGCGCATTCCGCATGGTCCGTATTTTCGAAGGGCTGTATGGCAACACTGTGTATTGTCGTCGGGATCGGGGTGGCAGCCAGAATCTGTCAAGAAGTGCTGTGGATGCAGGAGGTGAACGCATACCGCGCATCCGCCGAGCGCGGCGACAGAGACACGCAAAACAAGCTCGCGACATGTACGCCCGCGGGCAACTAGTCGCTCAAGACGATGTTCAAGCCGTGTTCTGGTGGCGCAAGGCGGCCGAGCAGGGCCATGCCGAAGCTGAATACAACCTTGCGGATATGTACTTCATGGGCCGAGGCGTTACTCAAGACGACAGCAGGGCACTGCAGTGGTTCCGCAAAGCGGCCGAGCAGGGTTATGCGGATGCAGAAAATGCCCTGGCAAATATGTACGCGTCGGGTCGGGGGGTGTCTAAAGACGACGCCCTGGCTTTGGAATGGTTCCGCAGGGCAGCGGAGCAGGGCAACGCAACAGCGCAGAACAATCTCGGTATCGGCTACGCGCTTGGCCGTGGCACCGCCCGGGATGATGCTGTGGCGGTTGAATGGTTCCGCAAGGCGGCGAACCTCGGGTACGCTGCTGCTCAGAACAACCTCGGAATGATGTATCAGCAGGGTAGAGCATTGCCGAAAGACGATGGGCTGGCGCTGCAGTGGTTCCGCAAAGCGGCCGAGCAGGGTTATGCGGATGCGCAGAACAATCTCGGCATCGGCTACGCGCTCGGCCGTGGCACCGCCCGGGATGATGCTGTGGCGGTTGAATGGTTCCGCAAGGCGGCGAACCTCGGGTCCGCTGCTGCTCAGAACAACCTCGGAACGATGTATCAGCAGGTAGAGCATTGCCGAAAGACGATGGGCTGGCGCTGCAGTGGTTCCGCAGGGCAGCTGAGCAGGGTTATGCCTCTGCGCAATATAATGTTGGACTGATTTATGAGAGCGGCGGGACTGCGGTCAAAGACGAAAATCAGGCGATAATGTGGTTCAAAAAGGCCGCTGAAGGGGGCTATTCGCAAGCGAGGGATCATCTTCAAGTCATGTGCGACGATGGAGTCAGTGCGGCCTGCTCGTAGCAGGGGTAATTGCTGTGACGACCGCGTGTGGACATCTGGTAATCGCGGCAAGCCCCCGACTTGCCCATAGTGTCGGGCTCCGGCACCGCGACCCCTTAAACCTTAATTATCGGAGGCTATGCGATTAGCCGGTATGTCGGTTCGCACGTCTCACGGGCTGCAGCGTTCTAATCTTCAGCGGCAACAGCCCTCGCCGGATGGTTACCGGTCGAAAGCGCCTTGCGCAACTACGCAGCGGCGCAACCGTGGCCCCAACCCTCGACCGTATCGCTCGCTGGGCCGTGAAACTAGCTGCCCGCCTGGCGTGTCGCCGTCTCGGCGAATGACGGGTATCGGCGCATCCTTCCCATTCCCGCTCGCTCCGGCGGAGGTCGGCTAACCGAAGGGACACCGGCCGTTCAGCCTAGGCGGCGGGAACGGGTCAAAGTGCCCCATTCCCGCCATTTGCCAAACGGTAACCCCGACTTGCACGTCATCAAATATCGTGACATCCGACCGGCAGACTTTATGCCATACTCCCCGCCGTCAGCGTCCGCCCGAGGAGGGTGAGGGATGCGCTTGATCGCGGCAGCTGCGCTTTGCGTGGTGCTCGTTGCGGCGGTTGCCAAAGCCGGGACACCGGCGGAATGCGGCGCCCCGGCGGCCATGTCGGATGACTGGCCGGTTTCCCCGCCAGCGCAACAGGGGCTCGACCCGGAGCTGATCTGCGCTACAGGACCGGGTCTTGCCAAACGAACGGAAGCTGTTCCCCACGGCGTCGTCGTCGTCCGGCATGGCGCGCTTGTTTACGAGCAGTACTTCGAAGACATGTACCGCGTGCCGCGTAATGCGAACACGCTGCACGACATCGCGTCCATCACCAAGGGCGTCGTCGCACTGCTGATCGGCATCGCCTTCGACCGTGGTTTGCTCAGCGACCTCGATGCCCCGGTAGTCTCGTTCTTTCCCGAATACGCCGATCTGCGCACGCCGGAGAAAGATCGGATTACCCTGCGTCATCTTTTGGCGATGACCTCGGGACTGGATTGGCCCGAGCGCGCCATTTCCCTCGATGATTGGGCAAACGTCGTGCGGCAGGGG
>Ga0310912_10001956_pt1 | contig 11490 bp, 13 predicted proteins | sample GREbulkMGOX080_FD_203443 | JGI IMG/M metagenome (GOLD analysis project Ga0310912, IMG submission 203443) | Lab enrichment of tropical soil microbial communities from Luquillo Experimental Forest, Puerto Rico - GRE.bulkMG.OX080 | ecosystem: Environmental > Terrestrial > Soil > Tropical forest >...
CGCTATACTGCTCCATGGTCCGCCCTCCGCGCATGAGGCTCGGCTCGGTCCGCCCGAGCAACCCTCGGACTCTTACTGCACGTCAGGGCGGGCCGCCGACCACGGCACCAGGACATAACGTCTGAGCCGCCGCCAACTCGAGCGCCAACGACACGCGGCAAATTTCCAAACGGCCAGCCCATCGGCACCGGCGAGGGAGAAGCCGTCCCGGTTACCGGTCTTGTCCGTCAGCGTTCACGGGCGTTCTGCTCGTTCCACAGGGAGTAGTAGAGATCGACAACACATTGGCCAAAAGCAGCACTGCTGGAGTCGATGCCCACATCTGCGCAGGCCAGCCGTGCTTGCTGCCAATCGCTCTGGTTGGCGTTCACCGTGCCGCTCACCAAGAGCGCTGCGACAAACGAGCATATTAAGATGGTGCGTGACATTACGGTCTCCAATCGAAGGAGTGTCCCGGCAAGGTTGTGCTTTCTAAAACCGATCCTGACCATTCTTTCGCTAGTTATTATTCTGCGTTACGACGCAGACGTTGAAAGCGCGCGTTCCGGGCGTAAGCCCGTTTTCGGCGCACGCGCTTCGCTGGTTCTTCGCCAATCGCGCTTGGTCTAATCCGGAGAGGCTCTTGCTCAGGCTCCTGATGCATGTGTCGTAAAGGTCTCCCGGTCGATGGAGTCCCATGACAACTGCGCAGGCGTGCTGCTCGCGCGCCATGCCCGACGAATCTTCTGCAGCACCGGCAACGACGGAAGCGAAAGCGAGTCCAGCAATAACCGCAACGGCGGTGATTACCGGAGCGGCCTTGGCCCGACGGCTCGGCCGAGCGGTCGTGTCACACCCTTGCGACCGGCCGATGTCGTATGCGATCGAATGGAACATGGGGTGATCTCCTTAACTGGCGGCGGCCCACTGCCCGCTCTATTCGATTTACAGACTTAGTCTTGGACTTGCCGGGTTGCGATGCCGGAGATTTATTCGAATCTTTGCGAGAGTTGAGATCCGTAACCTAGGCGCACGTTTCTGAAACGTTCTCGAACTCGAGAGTGCATTTTGCCCGCCAGCGACGACCTTAGCGGCATCTTTGACCGCGTGCGCCTCGACCTCCTCGACAGGCTTCATGTCGATCAATAGGCCGATCACCGGACCCCGCTCGCGACCTTCATGGCCAGCGGTCTCCAACGAAATTTCCCTGGGGATGCTGAGCAACTTGACACATAGTCACACTAGGCATAATGTCACTAGGCATTTTTTTACCCGACGAAAAAGGAGTTCTCATGCCGGTCGCCAAAATCTACGTACCCGAAGGCACGCTCACGCCGGAGCAGCGGCGCGAGATCGTCAAAGGCATCCACGATGTTATCAATAGCGTCGAAAAACGGCCTCCCGATGCACAGACATACGTGCTGATCAACGAAGTCCCGTCCGGCAATTGGGGCAACGCCGGCACGGTCTACACGCCGAGTTAGCGACCCTCAAGCGTTCGCCCCGTACTCTTTCGCACCGGGAGTGTGCTATCACTGCTCTGAGGTTGTGCTATGGAGATCATCAATAAGCTGAACAAAAACATAAAGTTGCCCGACAGCAACGACGGATTGAGTCGCCGAAACGTCCTGATGACCGCAACGGTTGCGGCGAGCACATTAGCCGGCGCGCCGAGCGTTCTGGCCGATTCCGCTCCGACGGGTACCTTCGGCGCACCGCTGGTAGAGGTCTATGTTCCGGTGGGCGTGCTCACGCTCGAACAAAAGGGCGCGATGATAAAGGGCATCACCGACGTGGTGCTCAGCGCTGCCAAGCAGGCGCCCGATCCCGCCAAGAGACTTTTCGTGCAGATCTTTGAAACCACCGAGGGTGGCTGGGGCGTCAACGGCCAGGTCTTCGTGCCGCGCAGCAGATAGGCTATCGCGTCAACAAACTCGGAGCCGCTCCGGCGGTGCGACCCGGCGATGTCGGCCGGGTTGCGCCGTGCGCGATCCAGACCCCCCGATTTCGGGCGCCTGCCGCGACGGCACGGCCGCCCACGCCGACTTGACCCGTAGCCCGCCAAAGCATAGTGACGCAAAGTATGGAAGGCGAAAGGCTCAAGGGCCACCTGGACCTGATCGTGCTCGCTGCGCTGTCGGCAGGCCCGGCGCACGGCTACGCCGTGATCGAAGAAATCAGACGCAAGAGCGGCCAGGCCTTCGATCTCCCGGAGGGAACCATCTACCCTGCATTGCATCGTCTCGAACAAGCGGGACTACTTGTCAGTCACTGGGTAACCGCCGAAACCGGGCGACGGCGGCGGGTCTACGCATTGACCCGACGCGGCGAGCGCGCTCTTACCGATCGCCGCAAGGTCTGGCAGCAGTTTTCCGCCGCTATTGGTGGTCTCCTCGCAGGAACCCGGCCACGGGGGAGGCCGGCGTGATTTCCGAATATCTCGAGTCGCTCGTACATGCGCTCAATTTCGATCGATCGTTGTCCAGACGCGTGCGAGAAGAGGTCGAAGTCCATTTGCGGGAGGCCGTTGCTGCCGATCCGAGGTGCGCTGGGCCCGAGGCGGAGCGGCGCGCGATCGCGAATTTTGGCGATCCTCAACTTATCGCAGCTCAGTTCGCGGTGGTCTCGCTTGCGAAACGGACAAGGGGTGTAGGCAACGCCGTCATTCTGGTAATCGCCGGTGTTTTCATCACCATGAAGGCCCGCGTCGCGTGGTATGCCGTGATGCAGTGTGCCATCGGTGACGACATAAGGGCGGTCAGCGGGATCGTGGGCTCGATCGACCGTTACGCGTTCTGGCTTTCGGTCATCAGCGGGATAGGGGGCTGGGCGTATATCTGCGGCCGTGGCATTCCCGCGAAGTTCCACGCCGAATATCGTACCCAGCTTGGTCGTTTCCGTTGGTTTTGCACTGCAGCAACGGGCGCGCTCATCGTATCGGTGATCAGCGACGGCCTGCTCACAGCGCTTCGGCTGCCTGCCGCAAAACTGTCCGCGGAGTCTCTGCTCCCGATCTTTTCGATCGCAATCGAAATCGCGTGCGCAGGCGTCCTCGTTTTCCAAATTCGCAGCATCATGCAACGAGCGACTTCCACCGCGGCCTTGTTGAAAACCTGAGTCCGCTCATGTTTGGTCACGGCACGCGTAGGATGGGTTGCGCGCAGCGAAACCCATCGCTCTGACGGGCGGAAAGGTGGGGCGATCGCTCAGCCCACCCTACCGGTTTGATCATTCCGACAGGCGCAGCTGGAGCTAACGGTCGATGCCGCCCATGCACAGGTATTTGACCTCGAGGAATTCCTCGACGCCGTATTTCGAGCCTGGCCGCCGCTGCCCGTCGTATTCCCGCCGCAATGACTTTCCTGGCGGAGTTTCAGCAGCCAGGTCGTGGCGCTAGGACACCTTATCGCGCCGCAGTGTAAGCGGGACCCGTCTCGAACGGCTTGAGGTGGTCCGCTAGCGCCTTCTGGAAGGCGGGCCGCGCCTCGCAGCGCTGCTGATAAGCCTTCAGCGTCGGTCGCCCGGACACGATGTCGGTATGGCGCAGAATGCGGAGAACAGTGGTCATCAGCAGATCCCCCGCCGTAAACCGGCCTTCGAGATAGTCGCGGCCGTCGAGCCAATCCTCGAGTGCTCCAAGCCGCTTCTGTACCATCTCCACCACCATAGGCCGGCGCGCATGCGTCCACGCCTCGCCTGAATGAAAAAGGTCGATCTCGGCGAGTTTATCGATCGGCGGCTCGACCGAATTCAACGCAGCGAACATCCACGCCCGGGTCCGCGCCTGCCCGTTCGGTTCCGACGGCATCAGTGCTTCGGACCTTTCAGCGATGTGCAGCACAATCGCGCCCGATTCGAATAGCTTGAGGTCCTCTGTCTCGATTGCGGGCACCTGGCCAAACGGCTGCAGCGCGCGGTATGCGGCGGTCGCCCGCTCCTCGGCTCCTTGGATCAGCCGCTCTTGATAGGGCATTCCCGCCTCTTCCAGCGCCCAGCGCACGCGAAGATCGCGCACCAGGCCCTGTGCGAAGGGCGGCACCGAGCGGAATGCGGTTAATTTGATCATTTGGCTCCTCCATGTTCCAATGACGCGAGAAAATGGCGTTCCAGCTTGTCGAGCGCGCCGTTCCACCCGGCCTCGTGGCTGCGCCGGGTCTCCTCGTCGTGCAGCCGCGAATGGGTAAAGGTCAGCTCGGTGCCTTCGGCGATGGCGCGAAGGTCGATCTCGACCAGCGACTGGCCGGGATCCTCCCCGCCCGCCCACCGCCAGCTCATCGCCAGCCGCTCGGGTCGCACGACCTCGAGATATTCGCCGCTGCTCTCATGTTCGGTGCCATCGAGCATGCGAAAACGAACCCGATAGCGGCCGCCGACGCGCAGATCGGTCTCGGCCAGCAGCACCGGGCCATCGTCGGGCCCCCACCAGCGGGTGATGCCCTCCGGCGTGGTGATCGCGTCAAAGACGAGCGACGGCCGGGCTCTGATGCGGCGCACGATGGTGAGGCTGGTCATCCGCCCTTCTCCTCCATTTCGGCTTCCTTGCCCTCGGCATAGGCGGCAAGCCGGTCGAGACTGGCCGACCAGAAGCGCTCGTAGCGACGCAACCAATCCATGGCTTCCCTGATGGGCTCCGGCGAGAGCTGCACCGTCACTGTCCGCCCGACCTTCGATCGCATGACGAGCCCCGCCTCTTGAAGCACGGCAAGATGCTTCATCACCGCGGGTAATTTGATCGCGAACGGCCTTGCCAGTTCGCTCACTGAAACACGATCCTCGCGCTCGAGCCGTGTGAGGATCGCGCGCCGCGTCGGATCTGAGAGTGCGCCAAAGGTCCGGTCGAGCTCTTTATGATAGTTTTCCATTTGGTGAACTATCTAATCGCGACCGGCGCCTTGTCAACCCCGAACGCGAGCGATGATATGGAACAGCGGGGCGGGTCTCGCCCTTGAGCGGCGCTCCAAAAAGGGAGAAAGGCGATGGCAAAATTCGATGCAGAAACCCTGGGCGAATTGCGCGATGTGCGGGAAGTCGCGATCCGCACCGATAAACACCCAAAGAGCGCGGTGGTCATCTGGGTAGTGGTGGCGGACGACAACGTCTTTGTGCGTTCGGTGCGCGGCGGGAAAGGACGTTGGTACAGAGACTTGGCGGCGGGTGGGTCTGCTACATTGGAGTTTGCCGGCCACCGGCTCGGGGTTCAGGCATTCACGGCGAGCGACGCCGCGTCGATCGAGCGCGCCAGCCACGAATTTTTGCGAAAATACCAGGCGAGCCCCTACGCGCAGTCTATCGTGCGCGCCGAGATCCTGCCGACGACATTGCGACTGGAACCGCGCTGACGTCATCGGTCTTAAAGCGGTAGAGCGGCGCCACGGGGCCGAAGGACTCCTCCTTGGTGATGACCATGTGGGTCGTCACATCGGTCAGTGCCGTCGGCTCGAAAAAGGTGCCGCCCAGCGCGCTGCGCTTGCCGCCGGTCACGACCTTGGCGCCTTTTTGCACCGCGTCGGCGATGTGCGCGTCGACCTTCTCGACCGCCTTCATATCGATCAATGGGCCGATCACTGCACCGGCTCGAACCCGCCGACGACCTTCATGGCGCCCGCGGTCTGGGCGAGCCGCTTGGTGAGGGCCTCGTAGACGCCGCCTGCACCAGGATCCGGTTGGCGCAGACCCAGGTCTGGCCGATATTTCGAGGCGATCGCACCCCGATAGTGGCATCGTCGAACCCGATGAACAGGTCGCTAACGACTAGCCCACGCTGGCTGGAACCGCTAGCTGATTTCCCAAAGGTGAACGAGTCGTCCCGCACGAGATCCCACGCTGTTCCCGCGCCTGTGGTCACAGCGGGCTCAGGTTGACGTGACGACCGCCGGCAAATCGCGTCCTAGCTTCCCGAGCAGAAGGAGAGAAATTCGCGGCACTGGGTCACGTCGCCGCCACAACCTTCGACGAGGTCGAGCAGCGGACGGAGGGCCCCAGGTTCGATATTTGCCGCATCCGCGGCCAACGCTAAATCCCAGAGGGAAGCAGCGCGGCGATGGTCGAGGGAATGGAATAACCGGCTGACGATTTGCGCGGAGCCGTCCGTGATCGCGGAGCCGTCCATCATGAGCTTGGTGTCGAATTGCGCGAGGAGTCTATCATCGAAACTGAGAGCATAGCCGAAGTCGACCCCGATATCGCCGATTGATCGCGCTACCCGAACCGCCTCCGCGAGAGTACCGAATTGACGATCGCGCGAAGCCTTAAACAAGTGCTGCGTTGTTATCTGCTTGAGGAACGGCGGCCTCCCGTCAAGATCTCTAGAAAGCAACATTTCTTGTGTCCGCTTGAGGCCAGATGGCCGAAAGATCTCCTCATGATCATCATACTCCTCATACTCTTCGTACGTTTCATATTCATTCTCCGCCGCCTCCAAAAAACCTCCCATACGCTTCTGAAGTTCGCTTCGAAACGGGTGCACGTACTCTTCTTTCCGAATGCGTGCGCTGCCTTTAGAATTTTCGAAGAAGCTCAACAACCATTTGACTTCTGATTCAGTCAAATTGATATCCTTTGGGGGTGCATCCAGATCAGGGATCAAAACGCCGTAATCAGAAAGCTCTGCAGTCAGCCTCCGGACCTCCTCAAGCGGTACACCCTCGGATCTAGAAAAATAAGCTAGCTCGAGCCAGCCGAGTCGATTTGCTGAAGACAGTCGGCACAACTTACGGTGCAACGGTCCGAGCTGATCCAGTCGAGTTAAAGCGAAGCCTAACAGTTCACACGACGATCCTGTGATTGCGTGCATAGCGTCGAGAACTGGCGCAAGACCATCCTCAATCCAGCGCAGCACTTCTCGCAGCCCGACGCATCCGAGAGCATTGAGAGCGGCCAAAACAAACCTGCACGTAGCTGGAAAGGGCTTCAGCGGCCGATTAAAGGTCTCAAATGAAACGGCGTGTCGTAGCCAATTCGGCAGGCGTAGCCCCGCCTCTGTAAGTTCTCTTGCCCGAGAAAGCATGCCTTGAGTGACAAGCGGGTGTAGAGAGCTCCCAGGAGACATGCGAATGGCTAGGCGCGACAGTTCCCCGAGTTCATTCCTGATGGTATCGTCGATCGAGGGCACAGCGTACGGCTGCAAGACGTTAACACCGGAAACCCGGAAAAGCTCGCAGACGATTTCGGTATCGAGGTCGGACACGCCAGTCCCAAAAAGTGGCCACCTAACGTCTAACATTGGCAATGGCAGCGTCACATCGGGTCTCACAGTCGCTCGCAATATGGCGTCAGCGGAAACAGTAACACTCGGGTGGAGTTCCGCCAACGTGCAGTGTAGCGCTGCGAAGCTAGGGGCCGTCCAACCGGCGAGCGCTGCTCCGCCGTTTTGCCGGATCCAACCCAGAACGGCGGCGACCGTCGCGTCATCGGGATCATCACGCCGACGATCGACCGTCAGCTTCGTACGAAGATCCTCGTCCAGATTAACGACAATCGATTTGGGCCAAGCTTGCTTCACCAAGCCGGTAACAATGCCGTCGACGAGCGCAAAGTTTTCGTGGCCGTGGGGTTCAATCCGGCGACTACCCCTACGAGCGAGGCGATCGGAATTGAGACTTGGAGCAATATATACGCGCGGAGTCCCGCTGGTGCCCTCCGATCCCGAGACAGAAAGCAGTACATCGCCAGTCAAATCGCGGAAAAGACTCGTGGGTCGGCCCGCCGCCAGGTCTATCTGCTCCCCCGCCTCCGTGCAGATGGTAACTGCCACCTCGGGAACGAAAAGCCAATCTAGAATGGATTTGATCAGCACGTCGTTGCTCGGCGCGTCCTCGCGAAGATAGAGTCGCACCGACGTGCCGAAGTAATCCGCCAGTCGTGTTGGATCGATGATCGGCTCTAAACGAAACAGGCTGCCACTGCCGATGATGCGAGCGTGCACAGCGGTCGGCGCAAGATCTGGTGGAGGCATCCACCTGTGCGAAGTGATGTCCAGTTCCTCGGCCAGCATGAAATAGCTGAGAACCCCGACACCAAACCGACTATTAGGGAAAAACTTTATGCCTGCCATGTCCCATCTGGCACGGTCGATATGGAACTCGTGACTATCAGCGAAGCGTTGTCCAGCGCAGGCGAACAATCGGCGAATGTGGCGATCCGCCATCCCAATACCGTCATCGACGCACTCGACATAGCGTCGCCCGCTGTCTGCTCCGAAGCGAATCACTATGTGGCCTTCATAGACCCTGCCGGACGGGGCACAGCCCTCATGAACAGAGAGTTGCTCCGCTGCCTGGCGATAGCGGCAGGCATCAAGGGCGTTCTGGTAGAGCTCTCGGAGTGCTGGCCATCTCTCACCATACAGCTGCTGCCCCATCAACAAGCTAATGATACGAGTGCGGTCCAATTCAAACCGCAATGGGGGCCGCGTTGGGTGCCAGCCGCTCGGCGTGGCATTCAGTCGATTGACGGTAAACCCTGCCGGTAGCAGGTCGCGCATGGTGGTCGCATGTATGTCCTGGCGCTGCAATAATCGCGTCCTGTAGCTCTCAAGCGCATCGATCACCGCAAGCAAAGCCGCGTCTACCGCATCATTCGCACAGTCCAGTCTCAGATCGAACCACCGCTCGCTTACGGCCCCGCCGATAGTACGCGTGTGCCACTCCGCGCCAGCTAACTGCGAGCAGAGCCAGTCAGCCGATAGAACGTCGTCGGTGCCGACATGCTCGGCCAGCACCGGCGGCATTCTCCTTGGATCCAGCGTCAGCTGGGATCCCAGATTGAGGAGATGCGCGAGGCGAACCTCGCTAATTGTGAGCTGCTCGGTGAACTCGCCATAACTAACCTGTGGGTCGAGAAACCGGTTACCGCCGACCGCATCGAGCGTCACATCGTCGAAACCCGCGAACATTAGGCGAGCTAGACGCAGCAGGCGCGGCGCGCTTAGGATTTCGGAAACCCGTGTGTCACGCGTGATTTCAGCGAGCGGCGCGGGAGTCACTAAAGCCGTCACCGCGTCGAGTGCCCACCCAGTACGGTCCTGTGAACTACCCTGAGTGTCCCAGAGCTCTCCAGATGCGTGACAGAAGTCCACGAGGGACCAACAAGAATGGTCATCGGCCGCTTCTTTTTTGTTCCGCGCGATTAGGGCGCGCCTGTTTTGCGCCGAGTCACTATTCCGCCAGGCATTGCGCCACGCGTTCACAAGGAAACCAGAACTGGTGGCCTCTTCGGGGTCGGGTACCGCCCCAGCGGCTGCGAGCCGGGTCTCGGCCGCAGCAAGAGCGGCCTCGTACACGAAGGGCACGGCCAGTAAGACGGCTACCTCGGCGGCGGACACATTTTCTGCTTCACCCGCGGGAAGGAATACGTGGCGAATGCGCACAGCCTGCCTTTGCCACGCGCCCTCATCGCGCCAGCGCTGGATCGGCAGCGCACGACGAGCCTCGGCCACCTGCTCCTCGGCTCTCATCGCAAGAGCCTGCAACTGAAGCGCGAAAGCCTCTAGTGATTCCTTCACCTTAGCAAACAACTCGGTTTCGGCGAGACGGCGCGACCATTCGGAGCGATCGAGCCGCACGCGAAATCGGGCGGCCTCGTCCTCCTTAACGACAAGAACGTGCCATTGCCCGCCACGTCCAGGTCGGCCGGACGCGGTAAGCGTCTGTGTGCCACGGCTAAAACCGATGAGCCGACGCCGCCCTTCGGCGGCGACAGCCTCAAGCTCTGCCGGCCCCTTTTCAAGTTCGATGGCCTCCGCGAAGGCGCGAGTAAAAGCGCTGCAGTTCTTTCCTGCGAAGTCGCACCCGCTCTGCTCGCCAGTGGCGCAGCTGTAGACGAATGCAATGGTTGGTCCGTCCGTAGCGTCGCCGATGTACTCGTCTTTCAGAGGCGCATCCCTATTCCGCTCCACGGATCCTGCGGATTTGTCAGGGGCAAGTGCAATGTGGACCCCTTCCCGACAGGCATCGATAAGGACAATTACAGAGCGTGCCTTGCATCCCCGCGCGTACCTCGAAATCCAACTGTCGGTGACCATGTCGTTCGCATGCTCTGGACGCGATCGGCGTAAAGTCTTGCGGCAACAGCACGCGCCGGCCGTCGAGTTCAATGCCGTGACCGGAGAAGAAAACAAGCATTTCGTCCTGCTGGTCGGCGCTGTCCAGGAAATCGCCGATCGCTGCGCGCATCCGCGCGGTCGTCAGCTCCAGTGCTCGCGCTTCACCTGATGCGGCACCCGCTGCCTCAATCTGTTTGGGATCATATCCGGCGCGGGTTAACGCGGTTCTCAGTCGCGCAGTATCGTTGGTGACGTAGCTAGAGCCGGCAACGGGTGATAGTCGGCGATCGCCAGCAGTAGCGCACGGCGGGTCATCAGTCGTGCACGAAGGTCAGCTTGAGCGAAGCAGTGGCACCGGCCTTGACGGTGCCGATTAGGGTTACGCCGCCCTCCGCGGTAAGCTCGATGCCGACTTCCAGCTCCTTGAGCGCAGGCCGTCGGCTTTGGCAGCGAGGCTCGATGTCGCAGCCCGCAACTTAGCGACTAGGTCTGATAAGCTCGCTTTCAGTCGCTCAACAGAAATCTCGATCGGGACCACGGGTCCATTCCCGAAAATGCCCTTGCCAGGATCAGCGCTGGCGACGAGAACAGAAATCGTATCGGCCATAGTGGGGTCTCCTACCTCAGTTTGACATCAGGCTATGCCCCCAATGACGTCAAGAACAAGTCCGAACCTGCCGCCCACAGGCGGCCGTTTTCCCTCAAACAATGCAGATTTCGCCGGCGGGACCGCGAGAGTGATGATGATTGTGATCAGCTCATCGCCCTGCGCCGTCCCAGGAGAAATTACCGGTCGATGCCACCCATGCAGAGGTATTTGACTTCGAGGAATTCCTCGATGCCGTATTTCGAGCCTTCGCGGCCGATGCCGCTTTCCTTCATGCCGCCGAACGGCGCGATCTCGGTCGAGATAATGCCCTCATTGATGCCGACGATGCCGTATTCGAGCCCTTCGGCGACGCGCCAGATGCGGCCGATGTCGCGGCTGTAGAAATAGGCGGCGAGACCGAATTCGGTGTCGTTGGCCATCTTGATGGCCTCGTCGTCGGTCTTGAAGCGGTAGAGCGGCGCCACCGGACCGAAGGTCTCCTCCTTGGTGATGACCATGTCGGTCGTCACATCGGTCAAGACCGTCGGCTCGAAGAAGGTGCCGCCGAGCGCCGAACGCTTGCCGCCGGTCACTACCTTGGCGCCCTTCTTTACCGCGTCGGCGATGTGCGCCTCGACCTTCTCGACCGCCTTCATGTCGATCAGCGGCCCGATCACCGCACCCGGCTCGAACCCGTCGGCGACCTTCATCGCGCCCGCGGTCTCGGCGAGCCGCTCGGTAAAGGCGTCATAGACGCCGTCCTGCACCAGAATGCGGTTGGCACACACACAGGTCTGGCCGGCGTTGCGGTATTTCGAGGCGATGGCACCCTTGACCGCCATCTCGATATCGGCGTCGTCAAAGACGATGAACGGCGCGT
>Ga0310912_10001959_pt1 | contig 11480 bp, 15 predicted proteins | sample GREbulkMGOX080_FD_203443 | JGI IMG/M metagenome (GOLD analysis project Ga0310912, IMG submission 203443) | Lab enrichment of tropical soil microbial communities from Luquillo Experimental Forest, Puerto Rico - GRE.bulkMG.OX080 | ecosystem: Environmental > Terrestrial > Soil > Tropical forest >...
AGATCACCCGATCCTGTCGTCTCGTGCTTCTTCGGCCGCATCGCTCCCTCCGATGCGGCGACCGAATCATGCTTCTCGATTCGAGGGAATCGCGAAAACGAATTTGCAAGCTTCCAGGGCCTCAGACACGGAAACCTTGCAATCTCAAGTCAACAAAGCCGCCGAAAAACGACTCTCGCTCAGTGGGTTAGAAATTCTTCACGGGCGACAACATAGCGTCGATGACTGTGAACATGCCTAGTAGTGTAGTCGAGCTCAGCTCGATCGCCTGATACATGACATGCGCTTCTTAAAATCGCACACGATCGCATTCGATACGCGCCTGCAAGCCCCAATGCCGCATAGCGGCGCGCCGAAGGGCGCGGGCCTTGACGGCGACGGCGCCGACCAAGCGATCATCGTTGTTGCCTCGATGCGCGTCGTCTTCGGACACTGTCAGAGACACCTAGTACCAAATTTACAAGCTACGGTCCCGGACAATCAGATAAATCGCAGCGCTCCCCTACGAGTTCGGCGTCAAGGCCTCGATCGTCACCTCCAACGCACGTGATCGGACACATGGAAACCGACGGCCCCCTCGGCCGCTGTTACCTCGAGGGTCGTGCCAGCGACGTCCGCGAACGGCGTCCACACCGCAGTCGGCTAATGCGCTTCATCCTCGCCTGGCTGAGGACTTTTTGTACCTTATCCTGAGGCGCCCCGCTTCGCTTCCTTGCTCGCGTTCGGCATGCACCGCGCCTAATATGCATTGCGACCGCGCACAATCTCGATGATCGTGCGGAACATGATCACCAAATCAAGTTGGAAGCTCCAGTTCTCGATGTACCAAATGTCCAGTTGTACGCGCCGCTGCATAGCGTCTACAGTCGGCGTCTCTCCGCGAGAGCCATTCACCTGTGCGCAACCGGTAATGCCCGGTTTCATGCGTTGCCGGAACGCATAATTGGCGATGACCTGATCAAAGTAATTGTCATGAGCCGCTGCGTGTGGCCGTGGACCGACGAGGGACATCTCGCCGTTGAGCACGTTGATCAACTGAGGTAACTCGTCGATGCTTGTTCGGCGCAACCATAAGCCTACGCGCGTCACACGTTTATCGAGACGCACGGTTTGCTTGACCGAGTCGCCGTCCTCCAAAACGGTCATGGTACGGAATTTCAATATATTGAACGGCTTGCCATTAAAGCCATGACGCGTCTGCCGGAAAATGACACGCCCAGGCGAGTCAAGTTTTATTGCGATCGCAACTAGCGTCAAGAGGGGCATCAGTGCAATCAAAGCCGTACCGGCAAGGACAATGTCGATCGCCCGCTTGACTGAGCGCTCAAAGGAATTGAGCGGGGCGCGCTGCAGCTCAATGACGGTCGCGTTGCCAATTGCGCTCACGGGCTGCATGAGCAACTTTGACGTCGGTCCGACTGCAACCAAGTTGACGGGCAATGGCAGCAAACGGAGGCGCTCCGCCGATTTTTGAATCTTGGCCCAACACTGCAACTCGACCGCAACAAATACCTCGTCGACATTCGAGCGACGCGTGTAGGAGATGGCCTGCGATATGATATCGTCCCAATGCGAGGGATGCGAATTGTCCGCAGCGAGCACAAAATGGCGTTGTATCCGGAAGCCATGCCGCAAGAGTTGTTGCTGAAGGTCTGAGGCTGGCGGATTTTCGCTGATGAGAACGATTGTGCGGCCAGACCATTTCCCGCTCGCCAGCCCACTTTCGAGGGCCCTACGCCAAAACGTCCGGTGAGCTACCAAGCCAAAGAGACCGATCGCGGCGAAAGACATGATTGTGCCGCGAGAAAATGTGCCCCCGATCTTCAAGGCGAAAACGCAGCCAGCCAGGAACATAAAGACGCCAATCCAGGTGAGCGTAACGGCTCGGACTTGGGAGGTCCAGGCCAATAGCCCCGTCGCCTTGTAGAAGTCACGGCCTTTCAATAGGGACGTGAACAGCGCGGCGACCACCGCCGCCGCAGCCAGGTACTCTGTAGTTTCGCCGGCGGATCCCGTCGTTGCCAGACGATAGATCGTATCAGCAAGCACGCCAGCAGAGAGGATGATCAAGATGTCGATGATGACGGCAAGGGCTTCGATGGAACGGTAGGAAACCGGCCACCGCCAACGATTTTTGAAATCCAGCGGACTGCTGCGATTTTCGAAAGAATTGGCGCAGTGTGCGTTGGCACCTACATGGTCGACCGGATCCTGCGCCTGAGCCACCGGGTCGGGCCCAACCCGGCTTACCAACATGTCCGTGCCATCCGTTGCCGCGAGATGCTTGCTGCGGGCGGCACCAACCGGAATGTTCATCTGCAAATTGCCCATCAAGGTCTATATTCAGACTATATAAGCTATCGTGCGGCTCTCAAAGTAACTACACCATGCTTTAACGATGCTTCACGCAATAATAAGCTAGAACGTTCTCGTATCGGGAAGGCCTATAGCATGAAATAAATTATTATTACTGGATTATCTGGATTGTTTGGCCGAATAGCGAAAATGTTAATCGCTAATGTATCCTTTGGTCAGAGCCTGTCAGGAAAACAGAAGGCGGAATAAGCAACAGGCGAGCGTATCGACGAGGATATGGCGCTTGCGACCCGTGACTTACCCCCATTAAAGCCCTGGGGTTGAGCGGGGCCCCCTTGCTGTACTTTTCGGCGACAGGTCTTTGGGCAGCGCCTGCCTTAGCAGCCGGTGCACAGCACATAAAAAATTCAGTTCAAAATCTCGCGCACGTCAATCGTGCGATTGCGTCAGTCGGAGTCGGAGTTGGCCGGTGGGACAATGCGCTCGACAACCCCCATCCGGCATCAGTCAGATAATCGGATACTGAAGACAATCGGCCGAAAGCGTTCTCGAGACATCGTCTTTCCTTTATATAGACGCTTATTGAAACGTTGACGCTGAACGGCTGCCTTCGGTTGGCTTGGTTCCGCGATCCTTGAGCTTGAACGATAGGCGCACTCGGTCCGGCGTCCCGGGTTTTGCTGTTAGTTCACGTCCATCGAAAATTGTCGAAATGTCCGTTGCTCGCGCGGACGTGGATCTATTTACAGCAAGCATCTACATGTTGGAGTTCTGCTTGAGCACCTGTTGAAAAAGATCCTCTTTTATCATCGCTATAATGAGTTCACCGACGAGCTTACCCATGCTCATACCCCGGAACTGTGCCTCGAACGCTAGACACGTGATCATGTCCTGAGTGAGCGGCAATTCAGTTATTCGCTCGCCGCCCCTGTACTGCATCCTGAGGGCCAAGTGTACCGAGTCCACCTTATGCGGCCGCCCTTGAGCCGGCGTTGTGGGTTGGACTTGCTCCCCTGGACCCGACTGAGGTTGTTCTTCTGTCGGACGAATCGGAACACCGCCAGCGCGGTCAGGGGGCACATTATTAAAATGCGGTCCGCGTCGCCGCAGCAAACCGGCCTGGGTGTCAAAAACAGGTCGCCGCAAACTGATCCCCAACCTTGAGCACGTGACTTGCAGGGAACCAACGGTCACGTCAATCAACTCGGCGATTTCCTCTCGGCTCTTTCCTCGCTCGACGAGATTCCTGATCTGCTGGATTCTTTCCGGAGTAAACTTTATCAGCCGTCCACGCGTCGAGAGCTGCGTGGTATGCCCCTCCGTCTGCAACATCCTGTCTATCCTTTCAGCGCATTGCTCTCGTCGTATGCCTCCTGCGTCTCCGTGGTTTAGCAAAACCTTCATTAAGAGCTGGATGACCCTGCATAATGCGCTGTGCAGTTGTCATACCAGGGGCCGAGACGGGAGATTTCTGGACTAGTTGCCGAGAGGTTGAGGAGGGATTTAAGCCTAAAATCTGGACCCCGGCACTGGTCACCAGAGTGTCGTTGTTGTCACCGAACTCGTCGTGGAAAGGAATATCTATGAGAAGAATATCTAGCGAGTGGCGCTTCCGGAAGTCGAACATTTTCCAGCCCCCCGCGCCTTCCCCGCAAGCGCGTATTAAAAATCTCCCCCTATTGATTTTTTTATTTTCGCTCCTGTATTTGCAAGCTGTCAAGAAGTAAATGTGGTAAGCATGTTACTTAACGTCAAAAAATGTTGCTTCGCGCCCGCAGCATCGCGCCTAAACAAGAAGACAGCTCGATGGAGGCTTGGCGCAATCGTCCCGGGCGAGCATCCGTATCGACGGGTCGGGGGTGAAGAACGTGCCGGCGCGCAACCTCGGCGACGCTCGGCAGCTTCACTCGGTTGGCCGCGCGAGAGAGTGTCGTGCGAGAACTCTCCCGGCATGTCGGGCACGCTGCCGTCGGCATGGGTCCGCACCCCCGGGCGAGGGCTTCGCGACATCTTTCGTACGGGACGCTGGCGAGACGATCTACGACCCTGGCATTACGCCCTGGCATTACGTACCGGTGCTGGCCCGCAAGCCAGGCGCCCTACGCAACGGCGCTCCCTTCAAGGACTGGGTGCTGCCCATCCGTTCAGACAATCGCAGCTACCTCAGAGAGCTGAACGGGCGGATGTTTTAATTTGCCTCGGCGACCTACAGGTCCCGCGGAGTCTGGTCCATAGCGGGCCGCGGCTCCGAATGTTAGACGAGGATCACTTCCGCTCGCTTGGCAAGCTGGTCGTACGCAATTTGGATCGGATCGCGGACGTCGACAACATTAGAAATTAGAGACCTACCCCGTTGGACCGCCTGATGTTTTTGCTGTCTCGGTTGCAGCATGAGTCTCCAAGTCTTGGTATATAACGTAAGATGCGCGCGCACTGTCATTCAAGCACGAAGGCGGAGATCGAACGCAAGGGCTATAAAAAGGGGGGGAAGGGCCGTTGTGATCAGCCTCCTAGTCCAAGCAGGAGACGAACGAGTAACACTCGTCACTTACCGCTTTAAATATTTGCTGCGCCATTTATTAAATGACGACCTGCAACACCACGAATTTCCCCTGCACCTACGGCATTTACGAATCGCACGACGATGGCAATACGCGGACGATGATCGGGCAGTATCGGGACAACGTGTTCAGCTGATCCGCGCCGCTGCGGGGATCAGCAGACGCTAGGCGAATGGTTCGTCGGAACCGCCGGCATGGGATGGTTTTATTTCAAGCCGACGAATGGCGGGCACGGTTAGCTGAGAAGAGAGCTGACCTGCCGGCGAATCATGAAGTCTTCAGATGGCGCCTTCAGCGCCCGCAGCGCATAATCGACACGCCGCGCCAGGGGCCACCACGCAGTATTTTTTATCTTCTCTCTAAATCCAGTTGGCCGATAGTTGGATTCCTCATCAGCGTTCCATGCGGCGATATAGTCAGATTGTTGAACGTCCTGATGAGAGAACGCCCCGCTTTTGGTGGTTGCCGCCATGATCAAGAGCGGCGCGCGCCCGATGCTGCGAAATTCGCCGCGAGAACCATTAGGTTTCACACATTCGTACCAAGTATCCCAGTCGTCCAGCGAAACAAGAAATATGCGAGTGTCGCTGTAGCCGTTCTTCTCTGAATAGAGCGAAAAGAACAGTTCTGGCGAGAACTGCCAGAAACCATGTCCACAATAATTGTTGGCGGGCAGGATGTGGAGAATGCGGCCTCGGTCTGCGCACAATGTCGATACGTTAAGCAGGGCCTGGGGTACGTTGAAAACATGCTCAAGCGTCCCGGCGTCGATGACCGTGTCATATTTCGATGCTGCCGGCAGCGTTTTGTTCATGTCGAAGATATGCGTCGCGCCTTCATAGCCTGAGTTGTCGATTGACTCGACCGAGTAAGCGCCAAGCTTCGCGATCAGTAGATTTTCGCAATAGCCTTCGAATGTGCAATCGTCCTCTGATCTGAGCAGGCGTTTCAGCCAATAGGGTGGCAGGTCAATTCTCTGACGTCCAAGTGTAACGACATTGCCGAGTTGTCGTTTTTTTGACTCGATCAACAGAAACGTCAGCGTCGGCGCATCGATACCCATTTCGGAAAGGCTCTTTACGCATGGCCTGATTGTGAACCGAATACCCGCCCCGGGCAAGAGGGCGATTTATATGCCTAAATCGCTTAATTAATTTGCGCACGATCGTCGTCTCGGCGTCTGATCTCCGGGGGCAATGGTCGGCATTGTATTCGCAGCGTTGGCAATTGCGTGGATGCTCGCGCTCACTGTCGCGGTGGTGTTTCAACTGGTTGCACTGACACGCGCGTGGTTCGAGATGCCGGCGACGTGTTCCTGGGCCGCTGATAAAACAGCGACGATCCGAAAGAGAAATGCAAGGAGGCCAAGGCGGGACGGCGGCTCCCCTCTCGCTGGCCTGGGTTGCGTTTAGCCACCTCCAGTTCAGCAAAAGCGCGGCAAGTGATCTCATCCTTGATCGCGGGATGGGTCCTGGGCACACCGCTGCGGCTGTAGACCACCGCCCCGTCGCGCTCGATTGCCTCCGCCAACATCTCCGCACGATCCTCGCCGGCGCAGGCCTGGGCCAAGAGCTCAATGCCGCCGACGTCCTCAATGCGGTAGACGCCTACGACGCGGTTCCAAAGGCCCATACCATGCGGCCCGAGCTTCCTGGGCGGTAAATTACCGGTGGTTTCAGCTGAAACGATGGTTAGGTCAGGTTTCTTGCCCATGTTTTCCTCGGAAAAACTCCTCACGGAAAACGCATGCTCCATTTGAGCACAAGGCGACCGCCGCTGCGCTTTTGGCCGGACGCTGCCATTAGAAAAAACCCTTACCTCCCAATTGGTTAGCAGAAGTTCCGGCTAGCGGCTCGTTGACCTGTTCCGATCGCTGGTACTTAGTAACTAGTGCTTCTGCTTAAGTCACCAGTGCTTGCTTAGTAACTAGTGCTTCTGGTTAAGCTCACGGGCGGGCTTTCGGGGCCGCTTCTGCGCAATTTCTCTGACGTGTTGACACGCTTACAACCCGGGGCAACGAATGGGCAATGATACCAACGCGCTGTTACAACCAACACAAGAGCAAGATTCAGGGTCACTCCAAGAGGCGGCGAATGAGGCGTGCTTCGCACACTTTGCGGTTGTAATCGAATACAGGGAGCAGGAACAAATAACCGAATTGCGTCTCCCACAAGACATCATCGCTAAGCTAGCGTTCGAGGCTGAGTTCCGGGGCATACGCATTGGTGGGCTGATCGGCGCTATTATTGCAGCGATCATGAAAAAGGACCTTTTGCCGCTGATCCTCGATACTGAAGAGGATACGAAAAACCCGCAAACGGTGGCTGGAACAGAAATTAGAGTGGGTTCCGGTCATTTTGAAGCATAGCCCGCATGCCTGAGGTAGGTTGGCGCATTCCTAATTGCGCCAACGAGTGAATGGTTCGGTAGAGGAAACAGTGCGCTCGCCAACCTTGCGCAACAAGGCTTTGAATTTGCTGTAGGGTAATCCCGCGGGGGATTGTGGTGATCGCTCGGTCGGCGCCGTCCAGCCCCGCACCTTCAGCGCGCCGCGATGCGGCGTTGGGGCTTGACCGCTCGGCCCGACCGAGCAAGCCCGGCGACCGTGCCGCCAATGGCTCTTACGGTGCTGCACGGCTGTCCGACGGCGCTGGTTTTCTCACATATCTGCGTGCCCTGCCAACGGGCACACGCTTCCTCCATGCGGCCTCGGCGCGGCGCTCCGGCTCTCGTTCCAACGCTGCAGCCACCTGGTTGCGTTTCGCCGCTCCATTCACCGAGATTCAGGGCCGCCAGCCCTACCCAATTGTGCCAAAGATTCGTACCGTTCCCTGAGGCCATGGTCTCCAGGTCACGGCGCAGCCACGCACTGGGGGAAACCGCGAGCCCTCGCTGCCTCAGCTCGTTGGCAACGCGGCTGCTCGATCGCCAGCGTTACGATGGCATCCTCGATCTCCTGCGGCACGCGGTTCTTCAACACCGGCTTCTTGCGGCTGATTTCCTGCAGGGCTCATTCGCCGCCTTGGTCGTAGAGCTCCTTGAACCGGTAGAAGCTGTCGCGGCTGTAATCCATCATCTTGCTGGCTTGGCTGACATTGCCGAGCTGCTTGGCGAGCTCCAGCAGGCCAACCTTGGCGCGGATGATCTTCTGTTCAGTCGTCATGGCGTCCTCCAATGCGCCGACGCTGGGCGCTTCGCCACCCCGACCGCTCTGCGCCCCTGCTCGGCTCGCGATTCGCCCTGGGGACAGGACACCTCTGTCATATTAAGTTTTGGCTAACGCATGACGGCGCCGACCGAGCGATCATCTATGTTGCCGGATGCGTCTTGTTCCGAGGGATCAAGTACCGGAATTTACATCCTCCTGCGTGATGTGCTCGTCACGGCGGAGCTTGCAGCGCTGCCGCGCCGCAGTGAATGCGCTGCCTCCGGCGTAGCCCAGCTGCAGAGCCGTCATGGCGACCATCATTTCCAGCGCGATCCTCCAGATGCCGGCTCCGCGCGCAACGCCGACCCCGATTACAAACACCAACACGAACGTGGCCGCTGGAAGAAGGATAAAGACCTTATATCGCAGTCCAAGCCCCGCGCCGCCGAGTACGGTGACAATTGTGAGTGTGAGCAACAACCTCAGCCCCCGAATGAGGGTGCTGCTCTTTATCTTGCGATATCCTTGTGTCTTTTGTGGGATAGACACTAACCTGGGCGCCCGAGCCTACAGGACTATAGCCTTGCAACGGATAGACCGGACCGTGGAGCGCTACTGGCACTGGACATTGGAACTGAACTACGAGGAATTCGAGACCGCCAGCGCTGAGTGGAATCAAGAAACCGCGGACCGTGTCGACTTCGCAGGGCCCGGCCGGTATTCGTGCTTTGACTGCGTTGCGCCAATACGCGCACACCCCCCTACAGCCTTATGTTGTAGCCAATCAATCTCGCGGCCCCGCATGTGACGCCCAGTCCGATGCAGGTTGCCGCGGCATCCACGATGAAATCGCTGAGCCGTGCATGACGCCCCGGAACCCACCGCTGGGCAAGTTCGATCGCACCACAGAATATCACTAGCCCAGTCGCCAGAGCAAAATGCCTATCCGGGTAGGCGACACAAAATGCAAATCCCGTCGTCAAAAAAATTGCGAAGTGTTCGATGTTGTGTGAGGCTTCGGTTATCGGACGATAGGACGGCGGAACCAGGGACAGCACGACGATTGCAAGAGCAAGTAGCCATGCCGAGGCCCGACAGATTCTTTGCAACCAGGGCCCCATCAAAAGAATCATTCGGCCTCGACCCAAGGTTCCACGGTCAGACTTGGACGTCTTTCGCTTTGAGTGCCGTCTCGATGTTCAGGTATCTCTTCCTTGACCAACGTGGAGGCGCTACGACGCGCGGGCTTATACCAAAAACTCGCAGACCGCTGGAGCGCTCATTCGCCACCTCAATGGCTGTCTTAATTCCGTCGATGGCGCCGAAACAGACAAAGTGTTCCATAGCCAATTGCGATGACGGAAAGTCCTGCGTCCCGATGGCACGGTGGCTTTTCGAGCAGGGCTTTCTTTCTGCATCACGCACCTTCGACGGAACAATTATTTTTTGCCGACTAGCCCCAATTGACTTAATTAATAAATTTAACATTGCTTGCTTTTCTCGTACAACCGTCGTGCGGTATCAGATTTTTGGGAGAATCAAGCGGCCTCAGCATAGTGCCTCATCTTGAATTTTGCGAACACCCGGATATCTTGGGGAGGGGGCCCAATCCACCTTTTTCATTGGATTTAGTGTTGCACCGCCGCCAAGGGAACAGCGGAATATCGGTGCTATGGCGCGGCCGCTTTTTCACTTTGTTCAGCAATAGGTACGCGCCACCGCTCGGGCAGCCGCCACTAAAGTCATATCGAGATTTTAACCAAGAATGGTCCGTGAGTTCCGGGGAGGTAACGGAACCAGCTACGGGCTTTCAAGCACAATACTCGTGTTTTGGCTAAATACGTCCGTTGACGAAAACGCACACCGATTCAATCTATCGCGCCCCCTCCCTCGGGGGCGCGCTCCTATACTTAAGCCCGCCCGTAAAATAATTGAGGTTCGAGTCGTTGGGAGTAAGATAGCATCATGACGATGCAAGCTGTTGAAGTTGAGATTGAAGACGACGTTCCAGATACCGTCTTCAAAATCACGAAAGCGACGCTGAAAGCCGCCGAGCTGTCCGTCATAGTCCCAACCTTTAATGAACGAGACAATATCAAAGCCGTGATCGCCGCGGTTGCCGACGCCCTTCCGAACATTGCGTGGGAAATTATTTTTGTGGACGACAACTCGTCGGACGGCACCGCGTCATTCGTTCGCGAGATAGCCCGGATCGATCCCCGCGTCAGATGCCTGCATCGCTTCGGGCGCAGGGGTCTCTCTTCGGCCTGCGTGGAAGGAATAATGTCGACCGCATCACCGATCGTCGCCGTGATGGATGCGGACCGCCAGCATGACGAGCGCGCTCTTTTCCGAATGTTTGAAATCCTGAATACCACTGACGCAGACATTGTCGTCGGTAGCCGTTATGCCAAAGGTGGGGGCGTGGGCGATTGGGATCGGAGCCGCGCCGCCATGAGCCGGATCGCGACGCGCATCGCCAATTGGATCACCGGCACGAGTCTGAGCGACCCCATGAGTGGATTTTTTATGATCCGTCGCGAAGTCTTTTTCAGGGCGCTTCCGAGACTCTCTTCGATTGGCTTCAAGATACTGCTGGACATTTCTGCAAGCAGCGACTCGAGGTTGAAAGTCGTTGATATCCCCTACCGGTTTCGTTTACGTCAGCACGGCGCGAGCAAGCTGGACTCGATGGTGTTGTGGGAATTTGTTCTGCTGATTCTAGATAAGACGATCGGTCGTTACATTCCGACCCGATTTATCAGTTTTGCGCTGATCGGCGGCAGCGGTGTATTGGTGCATATTGCGGTTTTGACACTGCTCTTCAAAATCATCGGCATCGCTTTTACCGACGCGGAGATCGCCGCAACATTCACCGCCATCACGACGAACTTTCTGCTCAACAATGCGCTCACCTATCGCGATCAGAGGCTCAACGGCATCAAACTTCTGGCCGGATGGGTCAGTTTTACATTGGTCTGTGCAACCGGTGCTGTCGCCAATGTCGGCATTGCGAACTGGATGTTCGCAAACAATTCCATGTGGCTCACATCGGCGCTCGCTGGCATCGCAGTCGGCGTCGTCTGGAACTACGCTATGTCATCAATTTTTACTTGGAAAACCGAGTAGATGCATGCATTCTCGCATATTGAAATCATTAAAATGGCGCGACGCTATCTTGATCGAAGTCCGTCTGTTCATGCCTTGATCGTCGCGGCGTCAATAGTGGCGTTCTCTATTGAGATCTATATTTTTGCTCGCGTGCAGGATATTTGGCTCGACGAATCCACTCAGCTATCTGGAATCACGCTAAACATTTGGGAGCTGTTCCGCTGGCTCGCCGGTGCAGATCAGGACCGCTTAGGCGTTCCAGGAGATCGCATGCCGCCACTCAGCTACCTGCTCGACTGGTTGTGGCTGCACCTTTGCGGGCCCTCGGAGATTGGCTTTAGGCT
>Ga0310912_10001960_pt1 | contig 11480 bp, 10 predicted proteins | sample GREbulkMGOX080_FD_203443 | JGI IMG/M metagenome (GOLD analysis project Ga0310912, IMG submission 203443) | Lab enrichment of tropical soil microbial communities from Luquillo Experimental Forest, Puerto Rico - GRE.bulkMG.OX080 | ecosystem: Environmental > Terrestrial > Soil > Tropical forest >...
ACCTGCGGCCCGCCGCTCCCCGGAGCGGGCGCGATCGCGCCCGCGCTTCCGAGTTATCCGGCGATCGAGGTGCCGCGCTTCGATGTGCCGCGGCGGCCGCGCCCGCCGATGTGAGCGTCGCTCGACCCCCTCTCGCTCGCTAGACGCACAGACTACCCCACCACCGCTGGTGCGGCGTCGAAAGAATCCGGTGGGCGGTCGGCGTTGCGCCGCTACGTGCCTGCTGAACCTGTCCCGGCGATCCGGACGGTTACTGCTTGAGTCCGCCTCCGCACAGGATGCTGGTCGTCGTCGGGAGCTTACAAAGACATGTGCACATCCTGGAGGTCGTCGATGACGTGCAGCTGCCGGCGGCGCGCTGGCGCGATTCGATCTCTTCGACTTCGAGGCTCAAGCTGTTGGTGCGGTCTTCCTTCATGGCAGTCTCCCTGGCCGGCTCGAAGGCCGGCTGAAGTCGGTCGCTAGCTGCTTCTTCCAACGTGTCGTCGCTCTATACGCCGTTTCCACGGGTGCGTCAAACAAATCCCCGATGCTACTTCGCCAAGACGTCCGCCATTGAATTGGCCAGCGGACCGGCGTACGATCCGACGAGAGTCCACAGCCGAGGAGGAACCCATGAAGAGACTGCTGTCTGCGTGCCTGATCGTCTTTGCCGTGTTCGCGATCGTCGCGGGAAGCGTGACGCTCGTCGCGCAGACCTCGACCCCCGCGATGGCGAAGTGCGGAATCTGCCCTTACGTGTGCTTCCCGGTCACATGCGACAACGGACACACCTACTGCAACTCGTGCCTCGCCGCGTGTGCGGGGGCTCACAACTGCGTGCCTGGCGGGCTGTAGGGAAAACGGCTTCGCTCCTCGTCTCGGTCGAGTTCGTGTAGTGTCCTGCGGCCAACGAGGACCGAGATGCCCTCCCACATCCAGACTTGCCCGACCGATGTTGTCCATGCAACTCGCGCGCGGGTCTGGGAGCTGATCACCTCGCCCACCAGCATCTGCTCTTGGGCCGACGGAGTGCTCGTCGACGGCCCTGCACGGCCGCTGCAGGCCGGCGATCGTGTCGTGATGCGCTCAGGGCCATTGCGGCACTTCAAGGTAGTGCTCCACGTGCTCGCGGCTCGACCTCATGAGGAGTTGGCGCTCGACGTCATGCTCCCCTTCGGGGTGGTGAACCACGAGTCGATCGCGCTTCGGGCGATCGACGAAGGGAGCTGTCGGGTCGCGCTGAACTGAAATTTCCGCTTCCCTCCCGGGTGGAGGGGATGGGTCTTGGCGCGGCTCCTGGCGCGAGAGTGGGTCAGGGGGCCGGCGGACTCGCTGGCGCGACTCAAGCGCGCGGCCGAGACGGTCCAAGGGCGGTAATTGAGCCCCGGGGGCTGTGCCGCAAACGTGCAGCGGAAGATTGAGCCCGCCGCTCGGCGGGACCCCGGACCACGCGTATGCTCGTGGGACAGAGGGGGACCTGCATGAAGACACTCCGTCTCGTGCCGGCACTGCTTGCGACCCTGGCCACGGTCGTCCCGTCCGGTTCGTTTGGGGACGGTCCACCGACTCCCATTCCGTCGGGCCTCGTCGAAAACGTCGAAGTCAAGCTGGTGATCCTGGACGTCCAGGTCCTGGACCGAAGAGGACGCCCGGTCCCGGGCCTCGGCCGCGATGATTTCGACGTGTGGATCGACGGGGGGCGTCCTGTGCCCGTCGCCACCTTCGATGCGGCCTGCTCGGACGCGGCGGAGAAGCCCGTCGTCGTCCTCGCGTTCGATTATCAGCACCTCGTCGGGACGGAGCGGACGGAAGCCCTTCTGTCCGCCCGGAGCGCCCTCGAGCGGGGCGGGCTCGGCGACCTGGAGACGATGGTGGTCGCCCTGACCGGCGGACTCCGCATCGAGCAGCCGCTTTCGGGGCAACCGGAACGAACGCTCGCGGCCCTCCAGCACATGCAAGACGACGTCACGCTGTGGGGCGGCAACTTTTCGCACACGAGCGACGCGGGATTCGTCCGGGGGATGACGAGCCTCTTCGATGTGGTCGGGACCATTCCGAAGCCGAAAGCTATCGTTCTCTTTTCGGGGATGAAGGACGTGCCCTACGAGGAGGACTTCCAGAACCTTGCGGCGCTCGCCGCGGCCTCGCGAAGCGTGGTCTACCCCGTCGACGTTCGAGGCCTCGACGCGATCGATCCCAAGGCGCCCGGCGCCCCACCGAGAACGGATCCGTTTCCCCGCCCGCGCGGGGTCAAGGGGGGTTCCCCGGAGGCCGAGCGCGCCTCCGGCGACGAGTGGGACATGGGGGGCGCCACCCACTTCGTGCAACGAGGCGTCGGTTGCGGCTGAGGGCACCCTCAAGCGGGGGGGTCCCCCGCAAACACGACGGCCACGACGGCAGAGCAGCGCCAGTCGAGCAAGTCTCTCTCGAGGATGCAGGTAGCCGTGCCGGCTTCGAACCCCCTCGCGCGCCTGGGGATCGACTCCGGCGGGACGCTCACCGAACGCAACAACGATTCCCGTCTCGCCCTGGACAGGGCTGTCAAGCGACTCGCATGCGTGTACTCGCTGGGCATCCGGGGAAGCGACCTTCCGGAGGGGCGCCGTTACGCGTTCGCGGTCCAGCCACGAAGGAGCGGCCTCCACGCTCTCCACGCGAGCGCATCGCTCCTGCGCACGGACGCGATGAAGCACGAGTCGCTCGTCCGAGCGGCCTATTTCAGCCCGCGCTCGTTCCCGGCCGCTTCGGTCCACGCCGCGCTCCAGCCACTCGAGCCGGCATCGCGCGATACGTGGAGGGCGCAGCTCCTCCTCGGCTTCGACGTGCCCGACGAGGAAGAGGATCGGACCGTCGATGTCGGAGCGACGCTGACCACGGGGACCTCGGTCGTCCATCGATTCTCACGTGCCGTCGCCGCGCACGGCGGAAACGCCGCCACTCGCAAGGTCTCCAAGTACACGCTGTCCGAGCCGATGACCATTCCCGTCGGGAGCTACGCGCTGACCGCCGTTCTCTCGGACCCGGCCGCGGCACTCCCCGGGGCCGTCCAGATCGACGTGGCGCTCCCCGCGATCCCGCGCGATGCGCCGTTCCTCGTGGGCCCGGTGCTCGGGCGGCGGACTCCATCGTTCGAGCCCATTGTCGGATCCCGCATCGATGCCGCCGCCGAGCTCGTCCTGCTGACGCAGGTCTGCTCCCTCGCAGGCGACGACCAGGCCGCACCGCTCGTCGGCCGCACGTTGCGCTCGGCGTCCGGTGCGCTCCTCGGGGAGCTCGAGCCGGTCCGGGTGAGCCTCGAGCCGCACGGGGAGGTTCGCTGCGCGAGCCTCGTCGACGTCGTTCCGGCCGCCACGATGCGCTCCGGGGGTGACTACCAGTTCGAAGCGCGATTCCTCGATGGATCCCCTGCCCCATCGGCCGCCGTTCGGTTCTCGGTCGACCTCCCGGAGGCCGCGATCTCGCTGGCGCGGTGAACCGCGGATCGCTCCCCTCGCCGATCGCCGAACCGCGACTTGCGCGTCGCCCGCCCGGGAACAAGATTTTCCGGAAGGCAGGAGGTCGACGCCATGACGTGGTTCGGAGAGAAGACAGACTTGCAGCCCCCACAGAGCGCCCAGATCCCGCAGCCCAGCCCGCCCGTGCAGCGTCCCCGGCCGGCCGAGCCGGCCCCGCCCCAGGCCGCCCCGCCCGTCGCGACCGCGACCCGTGGGGCGAGCATCGGAAAGTCGATCCACGTGAAGGGTCAGCTGACCGGGAGCGAAGACCTCGCCATCGAGGGCAAGGTCGAAGGGACCATCACGCTGACCGGATGCCGCGTCACGATCGGGGCGAACGGCCAGGTCGTCGCGGAGATCGCGGCAAAGTCCGTCTTGATCGGTGGGCAAGTCAAGGGAAGCGTCCGGGCGGATGAGCGGGTCGAGATCGCCGCGACCGGAAGTCTGGTCGGCGACGTCCGCGCCCCGCGCCTCGTCCTGGCCGACGGCGCCCGATTCAAGGGGAGCGTCGACATGGACGTCACGTCGGCCGCGCCCTCGGCCGCTCCGTCCGCGCCCGCGACGAGCTCACACGAATCTTTGCTGGTCCTCGACGAGCTTTACGTAGGCGCGAAAGACGGCACGAGCCGCTAGTCCGGGACGGCCCGTCCGTCGACGACTCTGATCGCGGTGATGTGCCTCCTGGACGGGTCTTCCGCCCGCTCGACGAACTGTCCGTCGACGATCTGCCTGACCGCTCGTCCGCTATCGACGACGCCCCAGACCTCCGCGAGGTAGGTCTTGTCCCCCACCTTGTCGAATACCAGTTCGATCTCCTTGGGATGCGAGCCTTCGGGGATCTGGTCCGTGTCGAACATCACTCTCTCGCCGCTGTCGACCATCCGGATCTCGAGCACGCTGGGCCCGTCGCTACTGGCCACATCGACGACGTAGTCGGCCGGCGGGAGGACCTTGCCGTCGACGACGAACTCGAACGGGATTCGGGCTTGAATCGGGATCGCGAGGGCTGGACTGGCGCCGGCCATGAAACCCACGAGCGCCACCGTTGCGGGTAGGGTTCGGATTCTCATCGTCGCCTCCGGCCCCACGCCAGGATTTTCCCACCTGCGAGCCTATCCCCGCTACCGTGGCGACGAACAGGCCCGGTCTTGTGGCTTCCGCTGTCCTAGGATAGCGTCGGCGCGATTTACGAAGGCATGTCACGGAACGGGCTTCCGCGATGCGGATCACAGAGGGGGAACTCATGCGCGTTCGGCTTGGCTTGGCGGTGCTGGTGCTCTCGATTCTCGCCGGAAGATGGGGCGCGAGGGCGGACGACGTGCCGCTGCTGTTGCAGGGGCCGACGCTGAGCAAGACGGAGATCGTCTTCTCGTACGGGGGATATCTGTGGAGCGTTTCGAGAGACGGCGGCGCGGCGCGGCAGCTGACGACGGGAGGACACGAGGGTTCTCCGGTTTTCTCCCCCGATGGGAAGTGGGTCGCGTTTTCCGCGAATTACGACGGCAACCGGGACGTGTTCGTCATGCCCGCGGCCGGCGGAGAGCCGAAGCGACTGACGTGGCACCCGGCACAGGATGGTGCGCTGGGCTGGACGCCGGACGGACGGAAAGTCCTTTTCGTGTCCGACCGGGATGCGTTCGCTGACATCACCAAGTTCTACACCGTGCCGCTGGAAGGCGGAGTCGCCGAGCCACTTCCGATGTGGCGGGCGTTCGACGGCCAGTATTCGCCCGACGGGGCGTACATGACGTACGTGCCGAACTACCAATGGCAGAACGCGTGGAAGAGGTACCGCGGAGGCCAGACGACGCCCGTCTACATCGTGCGATTGAAGGATCTGGCGCTGACGAAGGTGCCCCGAGACAACTCCAATGATTCGGATCCGGTGTGGCTCAAGGACAAGGTGTACTTCTTGTCCGACCGTAACGGCCCGGTGACGCTGTTCTCGTACAACCCCGCGACGAAGACCGTGAAGCAGGAAATCGAGAACACGGGCCTCGATTTCAAGGCGCTTTCGGCGGGACCGGACGCGCTGGTCTACGAGCAGTTCGGCGGGATCTACGTGTACGACCCGGCGAGCGGCAAGTCGAAGCAAGTGCGCATCACGGTGTCCGGCGACCTGCCGGAGACGCGGCCGCATTACGACAAGGCCGCGGAGCAGATCCAGAACGCGGGCCTATCGCCGACGGGAGCCCGGGCCGTGTTCGAGGCGCACGGAGAGATCCTGACGGTGCCCGCGGAAAAGGGCGGGATCCGAAACCTGACGCGGACGCCCGGCGTGGCCGAGCGCGATCCCTCGTGGTCACCGGACGGGAAGTGGATCGCGTATTTCTCGGACGAGTCCGGCGAGTATGCGCTGCACATCGTGGATCAGTCGGGGCTGGGAACGGTGAAGAAGATCGATCTGGGGAGGCCGCCGTCGTTCTTCTACAGCCCGCTGTGGTCGCCGGACAGCAAGAAGATCGCGTACCAGGACAAGCGTCTGAACCTCTGGTACGTGGACGTGAACAAGGGCGTGCCGGTGAAGGCGGCGACGGAACGTTTCGAGGATCCGTCGAGCGCGATGAATCCGACGTGGTCGCCGGACAGCAAGTGGCTGACCTATTCGAAGATCCTCCCGAGTCACGAGCACGCCGTGTACGTGTACTCCCTGGAGGGCGGGAAGGAATCGCAGATCACCGATGGGACGGCGGATTCGCGGTTTCCGGTCTTCGACCGGGATGGAAAGACGCTGTATTTCGCGTCGAGCACGGATGTCGGGTTGGCGAAGGCGTGGCTGGACCTTTCGAGCTACCAGCACCCGGTGACGCGCAGTATCTATGCGGTCGTATTGAAGAAGAGCGATCCGAACCCGGTGGAGCCGCAGAGCGACGAAGAGAAGGTGGCGGACAAAGAGAAGGACAAGGACAAAGAGAAGGAGAAGGGCAAGGACGCGGAAAAGGCAAAGGACAAGACCAAGGACAAGGCGGCGGACAAAGACAAGGAAGACAAGGCGGAAAAGAAGGACGAGGTCCCCGTCGTCACGATCGATCTCGAGGGAATCGGGCAACGCATCGTGGCGATGCCGATTCGCGCGGCCAATTACGTGAGCTTGGATACCGGGAAGGCGGGCATCCTGTTCCTCGGCGAGATCGTGGACGTTCCCCGGTTTTCCGAGCCGCCGCTGCTGTCGGTGAGCAAGTTCGATTTGAGCACGCGGAAGACCGAGCCGTATGTCGGGGGGCTGACCGCGTTCGTCGTGTCCGAGAATGGAGAGAAAGCGCTCTTCAAGCAAGGGCCCGCGCCGGCGTCGCCGTGGATCATCGCGGCAACGGCGGCCGCCCCAAAACCGGGCGAAGGAGCGCTGAACCTCGGCGAGATGGAGGTGCGCGTCGATCCGCGCGCCGAGTGGAACCAGATGTACCACGAGGTCTGGCGCATCGAGCGGGATTTCCTGTACGACCCCAACCATCACGGGCTCAACATCCCCGAGGCGGAGACGAAGTACGGCGTGTATCTGCCGAGGCTGGGCGGACGCGAGGACCTGAACTACCTCTTCACCGAGATGCTGGGCGAGATCACGATCGGACACATGTTCATCAACGGCGGAGACGTCCCGAAGCCGAGGCAGGTGAAGGGCGGACTGCTGGGAGCGGACTACAACGTGGAGAACGGGCGCTTCCGGTTTGCGCGAATCTACAACGGGGAGAACTGGAACCCGGAGCTGCGCGCACCCCTGACCCAGCCGGGAACGGACGTGAAGGTCGGAGAGTACCTATTGGAAGTGAACGGCCGGGAGGTGAAGCCCCCGACGGACGTGTACAGCTACTTCGAGAACACGGCGGGAAAGCAGATCAAGATCAGGGTGGGACCGAATGCGGACGGCAAGGACGCGCGGGACGTGAGCGTCGTGCCGGTGGACGACGAATTCTCGTTGCGGAATCGCGCGTGGGAAGAAGACAACCGGAGACGGGTGGACGAGCTGAGCGGCGGGAAGCTGGCGTACGTGCACGTGCCGGACACCGGACCGGCGGGCTACACCAGCTTCAACCGTTTCTACTATGCCCAGGTGGAGAAGCAGGGCGCGGTGATCGACGAGAGGTACAACCACGGCGGGGAGGTCGCCGACTACATCGTCGACCAGCTGAAGAGACCGCTGCGGAACTGCGACGTGACGCGCGAGGGAGAGAAGTTCTGCTCGCCGATGGCGCAGATCTATGGACCGAAGACGATGATCATCAACGAGATGTCGGGGTCGGGCGGAGATGCGCTGCCGTGGATGTTCAAGCAGGACGGAGTCGGCCCGCTCGTGGGAACGCGAACGTGGGGCGGACTGGTGGGAATCTACGGCTATCCACCGCTGATGGACGGAGGCCGAGTCACCGCGCCCCGCGTGGCGATCTACGGCTTGAAGGGCGAATGGGAGGTGGAGAATCACGGGATCCAGCCGGACATCGAGGTGGAGAATGACCCCGCGTCGGTGGCGGCGGGACACGACGCGCAGCTGGAGAGGGCCGTGCAAGTCACGCTGGAGGCGTTGAGGAAGAATCCGGTCGTGCTGCCGGATCATCCGCCGTATCCGAACTACCACAAGAAGTAGACCGACGCGTGCCGTCGTTCACCGACAGACGTTGTTGACGCAGCTCTTCCCCTTCTTGCACCTCCCGCAGTTCAGGGTGCCGCCGCAGCCGTCGGGTGCGCTGCCGCAGCTGAACCCGAGGGTCGAGCACGTGTACGGGTTGCAGGTCTCGCAGACGTTGCCCACACAGCTCGCTCCGCTCGAGCAGGCGCCGCAGTTGAGGGTACCGCCGCAGCCGTCGGCGGTGGCGCCGCAGTCCATGCCGAGATACGAACAGGTCACGGGCGTGCACGTCCCGGAGCCGCCGCAGACACTGTCCATGCAGACATGGTTGACGCAGGTTTGTCCGGCTCCGCAGCTCCCGCAATTGAGCGTGTTTCCGCATCCGTCGGAGGCGCTGCCGCAGTCGTAGCCGTTGTTGGCGCAGGCGTCTTGGGGAATGCAGCAGACATTGTCGATGCACGGCCCCGTCCCGTTCCCGCAGTTACCGCAGTTGAGCGTCTTGCCGGTGCATGGGTCGGTCGTGCTGCCGCAATTGAAACCGAGGAGCGCGCAGCTCGATGGACACGACTCGCAGTGGTGATAGAAGAGCGAGCAGTACTGCCCGCCGGGACATGTGCCGCAGTTGAGCGAGCCGCCGCAGCCGTCGGAGACGGCGCCGCACGTGTACCCCTGGAGCTGGCACTCGTCGTTGGGAGTACAGCCGCAAATGCCGAACTGGCCGCCGCCACCGCAGGTGTCGGGAGCCGCGCAGCTTCCGCAGTCGATGTAGCCGCAGCACCCGTCCTGCTGGATGTCACAGTTGTATCCGAGCGAGGCGCACGTGCCCGGCTTGCAGGTCCCCGACGGCAGGATGGTGTAGAAGGACACGCCCTCCTGAGCGCCGTCGACGTCCACGCCGAGGCCGACGAAGCGCCCAACGGAGGTATCCGTGTTGGAGATCGAGAAGTTCGCCGAAGTCTTGCCTTGCGGAATGGTCACGTTGAAGGGCACCGTGACGCAGTAGGCGGAATCATGGATCGTAGTGGTCACGCCGCCGGCTGGAGCTTGGAAGTAGCTGTCGACCGTGCCGGTCGAAGCGGAGGCGCCCACGACCTGTGGCGGATTCTCGCTGATTGGGTAGGGCGCGCCGGTCCCGCACACGTCGCTGAACAAGAAGCCGTTTGCGGGCTGGGGCTCGCAGCCCGAGGCCAGGCACTCTTGCTTGAACGTGCAGTGCCCCGCGGTGCCCGGCGTCGGCCCGGCGAAACACGCATAGAGAATGCCCCGCTCCCCGAACGTCGCGGGGAAGGAGCCGCCGCATACGTCGCCGTGTCGATCCGCGGTGTCGTTCTGGATGTCGGCGGGTTTGTTGCCCGCGCTGATCGACAGCGTGGCGGACTGCGTGCCGCCGTTCGCGGATGCGGAGATCACGGGCGAGAACGCGAGACCGCTGTACCGACGATACTTCGGGTTGGTCCAGATCGTGAACGTCGCGCCGCTCTGCCCGGCCGGAACGGTGATGCTCGGCAAGACCGCGGCGAGCGCGCTGATCGAGCTCGCCAGAACAACCGGTTGACCTCCCGTCGGAGCCGCCGCGCTGAGAGTGACCGTCGCCGTCGAGGTCTCGCCACAGCCGCCCTCGAGGCTCGACGGGCTGAGCACGACGGAGGCGACCGTCGGACCGGACAGGGTCGAAGCGAGAGCACCCGGCCCTCCCGTGACGTGGTTGATCTGGTGGTCGACCGGGTCCGCGTGAACGTGCCCGTTCAGTGCGCTCAACGCGAGCCCTGCGATCCCGCACGCGAGTTGGATGAGAAACGTCGCACCATGTTTGGATTGCATCTGCGTCACTCCTTCCCGCGTGCAGCCGCGCGGCAGATCTACGGCCAGGAGTCGGGTCGGACGCTGAGCCAGCAGTTCATTTCTGACGGGACCAGGCCCGCGCCGCCAGTCCGCATGGGTACGGTTTCAACGCGTCTGCGAGGTTCGTCACCAGGCGCGACTGGATGGCAATCCTTTTTTTGGAGGGCCGCAGCTCTACCGAGAGCCATCATCCGAGCCGGGAAGGCACGCGACGTCCTGTCGCGCTGTCCCCCCACTGATTGCGACTGAGCGGGTCACGTTCCTGACTCCGACAGCCGATGAACGATCTCGGCCTCGGCGCATCGAGCGCTTGCTCCAAAGCGGCTCGGCCCCGTGAAGCTCCCCGTGTCCGTCAGCATCGTCCCGGAGGATCGGCGGCAGAATCGTGAATGGTCGCAGCTCGAGCAGGCTTCGAAGTCCTCATTGCGAAGCCCCCGAATCCAGCGCAGTTGCGGTGACTCGCTCCAGATCTCTCGAAAACTCAGCGTCCGGACGTTGCCGCAAGGGAGCGGTGCGGCAATGCAGGGATAGACGTCACCGCTGGACCCGATGCCGCACACGCTTCGCGCGCACGGACAGGCGATTCGGTCTTCCCCCCGCCGGGTGGGCTTCACGAAGGGCGCCAGGGGGCCGCGATAGAGGCGCTCCAGGGCTGGCCCGTCGAGGGCGAGAAGGCTCGACGAGGTCGTCCCATCGTGGCGTGCGGTGATGAGAGTATCGACGGAGAAAGGGATCTCCATCGCATGCGCAAGATCGATCATCGACGGCAGCTGGTGCTCGTTGGCGCTCGACATCACGAAGGAGAGCCGGATCTCGAGCCCTTCCTGCCGAGCGTTTCGAACTCCGGTTAGCGTCCGATCGAACGCACCTTCGCTCCGGACGAATGCGTCGTGGATGGAGGCCGTCGCCGCGTACAGGCTCACGTCCACCGCCCGCAGGCCGGCCCGCGCGAGCCGCTCGACACGATCGGAGGTCATGAGCGTCCCGTTCGTCTTCACCCGGACGAGCATCCCGCTGCGGGCGGCATGCTCGACGAGTCTCGGGAGGCCCCGGTGGGACATCGGCTCGCCCCCCGTGAGCGTGAGAAACAGCGCTCCTTCGACGCGGACCTCATCGATGACGCGATGAAGCTCTTCTTCCGAAAGTTCATCGCGCCGCGCGGGGTCCGGATGCCGGGAGAGCTCGCGGTCGAAGTTGTAGCAGTGGACGCAACGGAGGTTGCATGCTTGGCCCAGCTCGAGCGTGACGCTGAGCGGCAGACACCGGTCGTCGGCGTCCGCCATCAGCCGGCGGTACCCGGGTCCAACTTTCACGGCGCGACCACCTCGAGAACGCCCCGGGACCCCAGCACGTTCAGGAACTCGAGGATCTGGCGTTCCGCGTCCGGTCCGGCGCCGTCGAACTCCTCGCGGATCGTTCGGACGATCGATCCCGCAGTCCGGGTGCCGTCGGCGAGGTCCCAGACTCGCCCAGCCACCCGGTTCAGACCCAGAAGCTTCTCGTCGGCGGCCAGCAAGAGAACGGTTTCGCCGTCCAGCTGCTGCCAGGCGGCCTTGAGCGTACGCCGCACCCGGTCCTCGGGGCCGATCGTCATGTTCGAG